>ERZ773074.111-NODE-111-length-37195-cov-3.317447_pt1 | contig 37195 bp, 39 predicted proteins | sample MGYA00580615_ERZ773074 | MGnify/ENA primary metagenome ERZ773074 (study PRJEB29015, sample SAMEA2738126) | human oral metagenome | biome: human oral; feature: human-associated habitat; material: saliva | place: China | collected 2160 ...
TAAATAGATAGTAGCAGAGAATCTAGTAAATCTAGATTAAAAAATGTGCTATAATTAAAAAACAAATGTTATTTTAAAAAAGAAGGGAGTAATGTATGAAAAAATTAGTATTGTCATCGTTATTTTTAGTGGCATTACAAGGATTTTGTGATTGTAATTTTATAAATGGTCCCGATTTATTATTAAATAGAATGATAAATAAAGTAAAATCTGAAAAGAAAACAAATGACATTTTTTGTGATTCTGAAGATATGAAAATGGCTTATTATTTAATAGAAAATGATAGCTATGATTTAACTTTAGGAGTTGGATTGAAATTGACAGATCAAACAACAAATGAAGAATTTAAAAACAGATTTTATAAAAAATTGGAAGAATACAAGACTTTTTTCTCAAAATTAGATACGAGTAATTTGGGAACAGTGCCTTTACCTGATAAAGAAGTTATTAGATTTTATGGTTTAATGCCAGAAGAAAATAATTTTTTTATAATTGGAAAATATGTTTATGATGTAAAAACAAAAACTTCAAAATTTTATGGAAGTACGACAGGTAAAGAATTATTTAGTCAAATAGGATTGTTTGATAGATTACCAAATGTTGAGTATATTGACGAGGTTATTTTTTAACAAAAGTTATCAAAAAATTTAGTAATTTGACTTTTAAATGTAATTTGCATAAAGCAAGAAAATAGGAATTTATTAAAATTAGGAAAAAGCTATTTTAGTAAGAATATTGGGAAACTAAGCAATGAATATTGGTAGGTAGTTATATTCTTTAAAATAGTTTTTTTTTATTATGAAAATTTTGATATCTTTTAAAAAAGGTATAAATATTATAAAATAAAAAATAGCGAGAGAAGGCGATAAAAGTGTTATTAGGTGGAAATGAAACTACAAAAAAGATTGATAATTTTGCGATTAATGAGTTGAAAATACCGAGTATAGTGCTTATGGAAAATGCAGCGATTTCTTTTGTAAAACATATTGATGAACATGAGGACAATTTTCTTATTATTTGTGGAAAAGGGAATAATGGTGGCGATGGTTATGCGATTGCACGACAATTATTTTCAAAAGGGAAGATAGTGAAGATTTTTTGTATAAGTGATGAGAAAATGAGTAATGACTGTTTTGTAAATTATGAAATTTGTAAAAATTCTGGAATTGAGATTTTCTATAATTTGGAGGGACTTGAAAAGTTATTCGTAGAATGTGATGTTGTTATTGAAGGAATTTTTGGAACAGGGTTGAATTCTGAGATAAGAGGCATTTACAAAGATTTGATTTTGAAAATAAATGAAAGTTGTAAAAAGAAAAAAGTTTATTCGATTGATATTCCGTCGGGAATTAATGGAGATACTGGGGATATTATGGGGATTTCGGTAAATGCAGATGTTACTATTTCTTTTGTGACTTACAAAAAGGGATTTTTGAATCCTGTAGCGAAAAAATATTTAGGTGAAGTAATTGTTGAAAATATTGGCTTAAATGAAGGGAATATTATTCAGCTTGTGAATGAGTATTATTTGACTGTTGAAATGATTAAATCTTTTCATGTTGAAAGAGATGAAAATTCTCATAAGGGAGATTTTGGGAAAGTATTAATTTTTGCTGGAAGTAGTGGATTCTATGGTGCAGGGAATATTGTGGCAAAATCGTGTGTGAGAAGCGGAGCTGGACTTACTACTGTAATTACTGATAAAAATAATTTTTCACTTAACGTATTTGTTCCTGAAGCTATGAGTTTTCCGATAAATTTTGAAAACATAGAAGAAAATTTTGAAAAACTGGAAAATGAAATCCTAAATAGTGATATAATCGCTATTGGGCCTGGAATTGGAAAAAGTCAGAAAGCATTAAAAATATTTGAAAAACTAATTAGTATTGAGAAAAATAATAAAGGGAATATGATAAAACTTGTACTTGATGCTGATGCTTTGAATTTATTGTCTGAAAATAGAGAACTTTTTGAAAAAATAAAAAATAGAAGTGTGTTAACCCCACATTTAGTTGAATTTTCAAGATTATCAGGATTTTCTTCAGAAGAAATTAATAAGAATAAATTTGAAATAGTAAAAGATTTTGCTCAAAAGTATGAAATAACTTTACTTTTAAAGGGGAAAAATACAATTATTACAGACGGGAAAACTCTTTTTGTAAATAGTACAGGAAATTCCCGTATGGCAAATGGAGGAATGGGAGATGGTCTTACAGGAATTATATCTTCACTTGCAGGTCAGCATTATTCTTTGTTAGAAAGTGCTAAAATAGGGGCTTTTTTACATGGATATATAGGTGATGTTCTTTTAAAGGAGCAATATATAATAAATATTTCACATATAGTTGAAAATATTCCGAAATATATGAAAAAAATATTCAAAAATAAAATATAACGATTTTAATATAAAAATTAGCAGATGATTAATCTAGGAAGTTGACGGTAAAAATGGAATCAAAAATAAAATTAATTGAAATACAAAGATCAAGAGGATATTCATTAAGAGAAAGTATATCATTAGAAAAAATTGAAAAAGTAATAAAAGCAATACGTAAGGTTGATAGTTCAGTAATAATAATGATTGATAATTGCTATGGAGAGTTGACAAATAAAATAGAGCCAAGTGATTTAGGAGCAGATATTCTAGTAGGATCATTAATTAAAAACCTAGGAGGAGGTATAGCTCCAAATGGTGCATATGTAGTAGGAAAGCACGATTTAATTGAATTAGTTGCAGAAAGATTAACATTACCAGGTGAAGGAAGAGAAGTAGGCCCATCATTAGGAATGAATAAAAAAATATTACAAGGTTTATTTATGGCACCAAGTGTTGTATCAAGTAGTTTAAAAACTGCAATATTAACAGCAAAAGTAATGGAGAATTTGGGATATAAAGTAAGCCCAAAATCAACAGATATAAGAACAGACATAGTACAAACAATAGAATTTGGAAATTCAAAAGACTTAATAAACTATGTACAAGGAATTCAAATAGGATCACCAATAGATTCAAGTTCATTACCAGTACCAGATGATATGCCTGGCTATGATGATCAAGTAATAATGGCAGCAGGAGCATTTGTACAAGGATCATCAATAGAATTAAGTTGTGATGCACCATTAAGAGAGCCTTATGTGGCATTTCAACAAGGTGGATTAACATATGAATATGGAAAATTGGGACTAATGAAAGCTGTTGAAAGAATTTTAGAGGAATAAGATGAAAGTAATAATAATAGGTGGAGGGCCAGCAGGAATGCTGGCCGCTATTAAATCCAGAAAAGAAAAAAATCAAGTAACAATAATTGAAAAAAATAAAATCCTAGGCAAAAAAATGCTTATAACAGGTAAGGGAAGATGTAATATAACAAGTGGAGTAGATATGTCAGAATTCATAAAAAACGTCCCTAGCAATGGAAAATTTTTATATAGTTCATTTAAAAACTTCACAAATAAAGACATTCTAAAATTATTAAACATACCAGTAAAATTAGAAAGAGGAAACCGTTATTTCCCTGTTTCAGATAAAGCAAAAGATGTTGTAGATGCATTAGAAAAAGAATTATCTGGAGTAGAAATAGTAACAAATACATCAGCAACAGAAATAATAACAAAGAATAATGAAGCCATCGGAGTAAAAACAAATAAAGGAGATTTCTTTGCAGATAAAATTATTCTAGCAACAGGAGGAAAAAGTTATCCATTAACAGGATCAACAGGTGATGGTTATGAAATGGCAAAGAAACTAGGACATACAATAACTCAAATAAAGCCAGCACTAGTACCACTAGTTGCAAAAAAAGAATCCAAAATTCAATGCCAACAAATGCAAGGTCTAAGTTTAAGAAACGTAGGACTAAAGCTATTTAATAACAATAAATTAATTTACGAAGACTTTGGCGAAATGTTATTTACACATTATGGTGTAACTGGACCAATCATTTTAAGTGCATCATCACATTTAGTTAGGCAAGAATTAAAAAATCCAAGAATAGAAATAGACTTAAAGCCAGCATTAACAGATGAAAAACTTGATGAAAGAATTTTAAGAGATTTTGAAACGGAAAAAAATAAAGAATTTAGAAATTCATTAGATCAACTATTACCACAAAAAATGATACCAGTGATATTAGAAATTTTACAAATAAATAAAAAAGTAAATGAAGTAAAAAAAGTCGAAAGACAAAAATTAGTACGAACATTGAAACATTTTTCTATAGAAATCGAGGGATTTAGGGATATCAGCGAAGCTATAATAACATCTGGAGGAATTAATGTTAAAGAAATTAACCCAAAAACAATGGAATCAAAACTAATTAAAAATTTGTACTTTGCTGGAGAAATTATTGACGTAGATGCATATACTGGAGGTTTTAATTTGCAAATAGCATATTCTACAGGATATACAGCAGGAATTGGGGTAAATAGTGATTAACACAATTTTATCTAATTCAACTTCAGAATTAGAAGTAAAAAAATCTAAATTTATAGCAAATATTATTAAAATTACAGATGAACAAGATGCAAAAGAAAAGTTAGATCAAATAAGAAAAAAATATAGTGATGCAAGACATAATTGCTATGCATACATTGTATATGACAATGAAAGTAAAACAAAAATAGAAAAAAGTAGTGATGACAGAGAACCAAGTGGAACTGCAGGAATACCAATATTAACATTGCTTCAAAAAAATAATTTAGTAAATGTACTAATAGTTGTAACTAGATACTTTGGTGGAATATTATTGGGAACTGGAGGACTTGTTAGAGCTTATACAGACTCAAGTAAGCAAGCATTGGAAAATGCACAAATAATTGAATTAAAGTATGGAGAACTTCTAGAATATTATATAGAATATGATGAATTTGAATATTTTAAATATATATGTGAAAAAAATAACATTGAAATCATCAACGCCAAATATTCAAGTAATGTTAAAGCAAACATAAAAATAAAAGAAGAAGATAAAACACTATTTTCAACATATAAATGTCGAATAATAGAAAGAAATGTAATATTGTGATATCTAAAATTTGGAAAATAAATTAAAAATACTTGAGAAATATAACAAACTTTGATAAAATGTTTTTGGTAAGAAATACCATAACAAAATTGGGAGGATGTTATATGAATAATACAATTGTTAAAAAAGAAAGTACTAAAGAATTTATAAAATTAAACACAGAAGATAAAGAAAAACAAAAAGAAATCATAATAACAAACATAATTCATTCAATGTGCATGCCTGCAAATTTAAAAGGATATTACTACATTAGAGATGCAATAAAAATGGTTGTCAATGATGTAGAATATATTAGTGAAGTAACAAAAATGCTATATCCAGAAATAGCAGAGAAATATAAGACATTATCATCAAAAGTTGAAAGAGCAATAAGAACTGCAATTGCAATAACATTTGAAAGGGGAAATATAGAGGAGTTATCAAAATATTTTGATGCCAAATATTTTGACTCTGATAAAAAGCCGAAAAACTCAGAATTTATAGCAAACATTGCAGAAAAAGTAAAATTTGAAATAGAATAAGAAAAAGGCCAATTGATCAAATTCAAATAAAAAATTAAGAGAATAAGATCAAAAGGTCTTTATTTATTTTACTAATTCAACAATCAGCTTTTTTCCATCAATACCATTAATTTTTATAGGCAAAGACTTAATATTTTCAGGGACATCTTCAGACATTCCTGAAAATATCAAATTATCACCATCATAAATATCAAGTTGTAATAGATTAAATTCTTTACAATTCATATCAAACTCCTATTTATCAGTTATAATATCAGGTCCTTTATCAACACCAGTAGCAATAACTGTAACAATAACTTTATCACCAAGTGAAGGATCTATAACAGTACCAAAAATAATATTTGCATCAGAATCAACTTTTGAAGAAATAATTTCAGCACTGCGATTAATATCTTCAAGTCCAATATCTTCACTACCACAAATATTAAAGATAACACCTTTAGCATTTGTAAGTTTAGCTTCAGTCAAAGGATTAGATAAAGCATCAAGTGTAGCATCTTCAATTTTACATTCACTAGAAGAAGATCCAATACCCATATAAGCATAACCTTCATAACCTAATATTGTCTGAATGTCAGCAAAATCAATATTTATATCACCAACAGAATTAATTAAATCACTAATTGATTCAACAGCCTGTTTCAAAACATCATCAGTTAATTTGAATGCATCAATTATAGATATATTTTGGTCAGAATTTTTCAATAATCTATCATTAGAAATAACAATTAAAGAATTAACATAAGGCTTTAATTTCTCAATACCATTTTCAGCCTTAGTTCTTCTAAGTCTTCCTTCAAAAAGGAAAGGAACTGTAACGATAGCAACTGTAATAATTCCACGAGATTTAGCTTCTTCAGCAATAATAGGTATAGCACCAGTACCAGTGCCACCACCCATGCCAGCAGTTAAAAATACTAAATCAGCACCATCTAAAATTTTATCAATTTCAGAAAGACTCTCTTTAGCAGCACTTTCACCAATTTCAGGATTAGCACCAGCTCCAAGACCAGATGTAACAGTTGGACCTATTTGAATAGCATTTATACCTGAATTTTTTGATCTATCAATAATGCCCTTTTCAGTATTAACAATATAATATTCAATACCTTCAATAGGACTAGTCAACATTTGACCAACAGCATTGTTGCCACCTCCACCAACGCCTATAACTTTAATTTTAATTGTATCTTTTGTAAGTTTTGATTCTTCTTGTTCAAACAAAATATTATCCTCCGTAAATCTATTAGTCATGTTGATATTATACTATAAATATTGATTATTTCAAGTAAGAAAAAATAAATAAATAAAAAAAATATCATAGATTTTAAAGAAATATTACAAAAATATTGCATTTTATGTAAAGATATGCTAAAATAAAAATAGTTTGAGAAGGAGGAACCAATGAATAAGCTAATTGAAAGTTTTAAAAATTCAAAATTTTCACAATTATTAGGCCAACCAATAAAAAGTTTCTTTAGTATAGTTAATCAAGTAGATGTACCTGGTATTGAAAATGAAGACAAATATCGTTATTCATTAACTCAAGAAGATAGAAAAATAGATGATGAATTATTAAATGCTTTAAAAGATGTAAAAGCAATAGAAAAAAGAAAAAAAGAGTTTGATTCTATTAAAGAAAAAAAGAATAATGAAACTATCATGGAAAAAAATAAAGAGATAATACCAGAGGTAGATTATTCTAAAAGTAAGTCAGAATATGAAATAAATAGAGACGAGAGAGATATGTAAAATAACCCCAAATGTTAAACAATAAGTTTAATAATTTGGGGTTATTTTTATATTTACAGATTATAAAATTATAAATCAAAATCAATAGGTTCTCTATAATCTCTCATTTTTGATGTTATAGATTTTAAATTATTCAAATAAGATGCTGAATTATTCAAATATGAAATATCATCATATCCAAAATTTGCATATGATGCTTTTTTTAACAATCCCATATATTGCAATTCTTGTGCAAAAGCTTGCATTTGCCCATCTCTTGAATATTCCTTCAATATATTATTAAAAAATAATGGAGAAATAGCTCTTTCAGAAAGTATATTTAAAGCAGAAACATCATTATTGCTCTTTCCAATTCCTCTCAAAGTTTTGGCAAACATAGTTGCAGGAGCTTGAAGCTCACCATAAAAATCAAAATTAGAGAGATAAGATTGACCATTAAATAATCTTTTATTTGTATAATTTAGTAAAGGTGGTCTATTTTTAGAAGAAAGAGAATAAACAAAATTTTCTGCTCTATTTTGAGTTGTAGCTTCATCTAACATTGAAAAACCTTCATAAATTAATTGAGCTTGAGGTTGTGATAAATTATTTGCTCTAATTTCTTTATTAAGAAACTCAATAGTTTTTTGCATCCAACCATTATTGATTACATGGCCTAATTCATGTGCCATATATAATTTCGTTCGTTCTTCACTAGTTAAATAATTACTATTAGGCAAATCTGGATTTATATAAATAGTTTTATTCCCAATTTCAGTTTTCCCATATATACCTCTTTCATTTTTAGGCAAAACAGATATAATACTCACATTATTCATAATTGAATTAAGTATATAATCAAAGTTTTGTGGCGAATTTTTAAAATTATAGTATAAATATTGTTCCAAATTTGCTATACAATTAGCTAATGAATTAGAATCATTACGTGAATTTATCACTTGAGAATTTTTTACTTGTTGCTGCAAATTAGCTGAACTATTAGCAATTAAATTTTGAAAATATTTAGCAATAATTTGATTTGATGTCTGAAAATCATAACTTAATTCGTACATATTCTGCCTCCATATAAATAGTAATGAGAGATTCTATAAATATAATAACATTTAAGAACATAAAAAAACAACTAGGTAATCCTAGTTGCTCTAAATAATTGGTGGCGACGAGGAGATTCGAACTCTTGACACTCCGGGTATGAACCGAATGCTCTAGCCAACTGAGCTACGTCGCCAAATATATTATTATGTCCTAACGAAAACAATTATAACTGATTTAATTAGACTTGTCAATAGAGAAATTTAATTGATTTAATAAAAGAAAAATGATAGAATGTTATCGTAAAATTAAGAGAAAATTATATAAATAAAAGATAGGAACAACATGAACTATATAATTAAAAATTTACAAAATTCAAAAAAATATCAAGATATAATAAATACTAATAAAAACCCGGTAACAATATCGGGTCTTGTTTCTGTTGCAAAGCCAATGGTCATATCAGCAATAAAAACAGAAGAAAGAAAGCCAATATTAATTATTACATACAATGAAATAGAAGCTAAAGATATAATTAAAAATTTAGAATTCTATACAGGAAATGAAAATATATATTTATTTCCTAAAAAAGAAATATCATTATATGATTATGATGCAGGAAGTATAGATATATTATATGATAGAATAAATGTATTAAATAAAATAAATAGTAAGAAAAATATCATAATAGTAACAACAATAGAAGCAATAATGCAAAAATTGCCAAGCAAAGAAGTATTATATGAAAATATAATAGGAATATCAAATGGACAAACACTAGAATATAATAAATTAAAAGAAAAGTTAGTAAATTTAGGGTATCAAAGAGCAGATTTAATAGAATCAAGAGGACAATTTAGCGTACGTGGAGACATCATAGACATTAGTTTAAACGATAAAGAAGGAATAAGGGTAGAATTCTGGGGAGATAATGTGGATTCTATAAGAAGATTTGATATAAAAACGCAACGTTCTATAGAAACAATTAAAAATATAGAGATATATCCAGCAACAGAAAATATATTAGAAACATCTTTAGAAAAAATTGCAATTAAAATAGAAGAAAAATATCCAAAAGAATTATCAGATATAGAAGCAATAAGAAATGGTGATTATGAATCAAAAATAGATAAATATTTTAATGAATTTTATGAAAAACAAGATACTTTATTGGACTATTTAAAAGATTGCAAAGTATTTTTAGATGAGCCAGAAAAAATAAAATCAAGAATAAAAACAATAATAGCAGATAATGCAAATTTGTTTAAAGAAATAAGATTAAGAGAAAAAAGCGTACCAGAAAGATTAGAAAATATAATTGAATATAAATATAATCTAGAAGAACTAGAAAATAAAACATATTTATTAAAGGAAACATATACAAAAGAAAATAATCTTGACTTTAGAGAAGTAAATATTTTTAGTGGAGATAAAAAAGAGCTAGAAGAAATAATTGAAAATCATAAAAACGATAGAATTATAATTTTATCAGGAAACAGTGAAAATAGTAAAAAAATATCATCAATTATACCAGAATCTGTAATAAGAACAGACATAGACAGTATATCAATAAATCCAGGAAATATTGTAATAACAGAAGGAAATTTAACAACAGGATTTGAAAATAAAGAAACAAACTTATTGGTATTAAGTAGTCAAGATTTTTTCGGAGTAAAGAAAAAGAAACGTAAATCACATGAAAGCTTTAAAAATGCAGAAAAAATAGTGTTTGCAGACATGAAAATAGGAGATATGGTCGTACACAGAGAGCATGGAATAGGAATATTCACAGGTGTACAAACAATAAATAATGATGGAATAATTAAAGACTATATACAAATCAGATATCGTGATGGAGATACACTATATGTACCAACAGATTCATTAGACAATGTAAGAAAATATATCGGATCAGAATCAGGAATAAAATTAAGTAAATTAGGAACAAAAGAATGGTCAGATATTAAGAACAAAGTAAAGAGAAATTTAAGAACTGTCGCAAAAGAATTAATAGAATTATATGCAAAAAGAGAAAAAGAAAAAGGATATGCATTTTCAAAAGATACACCATGGCAAGAAGAATTTGAATCATCATTTCCATATCAAGAAACAGAAGACCAAATTCGTTGCATAAAAGAAGTAAAAAAAGATATGGAAAATATAAAGCCAATGGATAGATTACTATGTGGAGATGTTGGATATGGAAAAACAGAAGTAGCAATAAGAGCAGCATTTAAAGCAGTAATGGATGGAAAACAAGTAGCATATTTAGCACCAACAACAGTATTAGCAAACCAACAATATTTAGAATTTAAACAAAGAATGAAAGAATATCCAATATCAGTTGACTTACTTAATAGATTTAGAACGCAAAAAGAACAAAAAAACACAGTAAAAGAGCTTGAAGATAAAAAAGTAGACATTGTAATTGGAACACATAGACTTTTAAGTAAAGATGTAAAATTCAATGACTTAGGACTATTAATAATAGATGAAGAACAACGTTTTGGAGTAAAAGATAAGGAAAAAATAAAACAATATAAATCAACAGTAGATGTATTAACAATGACAGCAACACCAATTCCAAGAACACTTCAAATGTCAGTAGTAGGAATAAGAGATATGTCAGCAATATATGAACCACCACAAGATAGAAAACCAATTCAGACATATGTTTTAGAATATGATAAAGAAATAATTAAAGAAGCAATAACAAGAGAACTAGAAAGAGGAGGCCAAGTATTCTATATTTATAATATAGTAAGTACTATAGAAAACAAGGCACAAGAAATTGAAAAACTAATTCCAGAAGCAAGAGTAGCATTCGCACATGGACAAATGTCAGGAACAGAAATTGAAAATATTATGCAAGATTTCGTTGATAAAAAAACAAATGTCTTAGTATGTACAACAATATTAGAGTCAGGAATAGATATTCCAAACGCTAATACAATGATAGTAGAAAATGCAGACAGATTTGGTTTAGCACAGTTATATCAAATAAGAGGAAGAGTAGGAAGATCAAATAAGCAAGCATATGCATACATAACATATAGAAAAGATAAAATGATAACTTATGAAGCAAATCAAAGATTAAAAGCAATAAAAGAATTCACAGAATTTGGTTCAGGTTTTAAAATCGCAACAAGGGATTTACAAATAAGAGGAGCCGGAAGTATTTTTGGCGAAGTTCAATCAGGACATATTGAACAAGTAGGATATGATATGTATAGTAAACTATTAAATGAAGTTGTAAAAGAAGAAAAAGGTGAAAAAGTAATAGAAGAAATTGAAGTTCAAATAGATATAGGAATATCATCATTCATACCTGACAATTATATAGAAAGTTCGAGTCAAAAGATTGAGATATATCAGGATATTGCAAATTGTAGAACAGAAGCAAATATAATGGATATTATTGATGAAATTAGTGATAGATATGGAGACATGCCAAAAGAAGTTGAAAACTTAATAGAAATAGCAAGGATAAAAAACATTGCAAGACCACGCCATATAGTAAAAATTCAAGAAAAACAAATGGGATTCGTATTTACATTTGCAGAAGATATAGTAATTGAAGCGGAAACAATTTCAAAATTATTAAAACAATATAAAAACAACATACATTTTTCAGCAATAGGAAAACCATATATAACATTAAAAATAGAAAAAAATAAAATAGAAGAAATAAAAAAATTTATATTAAATTTTGATGAGATAGAAAAAAATGATAATAACAAGTAAAGATAATGAAATAATAAAAAACATTAAAAAATTAAAAGAAAAGAAATATCGACTAGATTCATATATTGTAGAAGGAATCAAAATGGTAAAAGAAGCGATTAGTGAAAATCAAGAAATAGCATTGATTGCAATAAGAGAAGACTTCAAAATAGATTTTGATACAAAAAAAATGAAAATAGTAACAATATCAAATAAAATTTTCAATGATATTTCAGATGTAAAAACACCACAAGGGATACTAGCTGTAATAAAAAAGAATCAAAATAATCAAATAGAAACAAATAGCGATTACATATTAGCACTAGATTCACTACAAGATCCAGGAAATATGGGAACAATAATAAGAACAGCAGATAGCGCAAATATCAATCAAATAATAATTAATAAAACTACAGTTGACCCATATAGTCCAAAAGTAATAAGATCAACAATGGGAGCAATTTATAGAACAAACATAATAGAAGTAGAAGACTTGAAAGCAACATTAAAAGAAATGAAATCAAAAGGATTTCAAATAATCACAACAGATTTAAAAGCAACCCAAAGTATATATGATATAAATTATAATAATAAAACAGTAGTTGTAATTGGAAATGAAGCAAATGGAGTCAGTCAAGAAATTTTGCAAACAGCAGATAAAAAAGTAATAATACCAATGTTAGGAAAGACTGAAAGCTTAAATGCGTCAATAGCTGCAAGCATAATGATATATGAATATGTAAGGCAAAAAATACAAAAATCATAGGAGATAAAATGAAACTAGTAGTACAAAAAGTAAAAAAAGCAAGTGTAACCTCAGAAGGAACAGTAACAGGAAAAATAAATAAAGGTTATATGGTATTAGTAGGAATAAAAACAACTGATACAAAGGTAGAAGCAGATTATTTAGCAAAAAAATTGATAAAATTAAGGATTTTTGAAGATGAAAACGAAAAAATGAATTTATCAATAAAAGATGTTGGAGGAGAATTATTACTAGTATCACAATTTACATTGTATGGTGACGCAACACAAGGAAATAGACCATCTTTTATAGAAGCAGCAAGGCCAGAACAAGCAAATGAATTATATGAATATTTTTGTAACCAATGCGCAAAAGAAATAAAAGTAGAAAAAGGTGTATTCCAAACACATATGGAAGTCTCATTAGTAAATGATGGACCAACAACAATAATCTTAGAAAGATAGTTTTCTTTAGAAGGAGGAAAATTTGAATAAACTAGCAGTAATATTATTAATAATAGGGTCAGCAATATACGGACTAATCATGGGAGTTATAAGCATGATAATAAATTAAAAACAAATCTAATCGCTAAGAGTGAAACAAAAGATTGAAAAATAAGCAAAAACCAAGTATAATATAAACATTAATAAAAAAGGAGTGCAAAATATGTATAGAGACCATAATTGTGGAGAATTAACAATAAAAAATGTTGGACAAACAGTACAATTAGCTGGATGGGTACAAACAATAAGAAACCTAGGCTCAATGCAATTTGTTGACTTAAGAGATCAATTTGGAATAACTCAAATTGTAATATCAGAAGATATGAAATCAGCAATGAATGAAGTATATCAAGAATCTGTTATATCAGTAACAGGTAAGGTCTTAGAACGTTCAAATAAAAATTTTAAAATACCAACAGGTGAAATAGAAATCAAAGCAGAAAAAATTGAAATATTAGGAAAATCAAAAAATGTCTTACCATTTGAAATAAACTCAGAAAAAGCAGATATTTCAAACGTAAGAGAAGATTTAAGATTACAATATAGATATTTAGATTTAAGAAATGACAAAATTCACAATAGTTTATTACTAAGAGCTAAAATAATAAAAGACTTAAGAGATAAAATGGTAGAATTAGGATTTCCAGAAATCCAAACACCAATTTTAGCAAACTCATCACCAGAAGGAGCACGTGATTATATAGTACCAAGTAGATTACATCTAGGTGAATTTTATGCATTACCACAAGCACCACAACAATTCAAACAATTATTAATGATATCAGGATTTGACAAATATTATCAAATAGCACCATGCTTTAGAGATGAAGATCCAAGAGCAGATAGAGCACCAGGAGAATTCTATCAATTAGATATGGAAATGAGCTTTGCAACACAAGAAGACGTATTTAAAGTAATTGAAGAAGTAATCCCAGAAGTATTCAGAAAAAATAGTAATTGGAAAGTAGTAGATACACCATTCATAAGAATTCCATATTCAGAAGCAATGGAAAAATACGGAATAGACAAACCAGATTTAAGAAATCCATTAATAATCAAAGATGCAACACACTGTTTCAAACACACTGAATTTAATGCATTTAAAGACAAAACAATTAAATATATTATAGTACCAGATGGAGCAAAACAAGGAAGAAAATTCTTTGATGAAATGGGAGAATTCGCTAAAACAGAAGCAGATGCAGCAGGTCTAGCATGGGTAAAAGTAGATGAAGAAAATAACCTAACAGGTGGAATTGCAAAATTCTTAACAGATGAAATAAAAACTGAATTAGGTGCAAAAATAGGAGATGCAGTATTCTTCATAGCAGATGAATTCCATAAAGCGCAAAAAATTGCAGGATTAGTAAGAATAGAATTAGGAAAAAGACTTGATTTGATTGAAAAGAATATCTTTAAATTCTGCTGGATAGTAGACTTCCCAATGTATGAATATAATGAAGATGAAGATAAGATAGACTTCAACCACAATCCATTCTCAATGCCACAAGGAGAATTAGAAGCATTAAACACAATGGATCCATTAGATGTATTAGCATATCAATATGATTTAGTATGTAATGGATATGAATTAGCATCAGGAGCAGTAAGAAATCACAATCCTGAAGTTATGGTAAAAGCATTTGAAATAGCTGGATATACTGAAGAAGATGTAAAAAACAGATTTGGAGCATTATATACAGCATTCCAATATGGAACACCACCACATGCTGGATGTGCTCCAGGACTTGATAGAATGGTAATGTTAATAGCAGATACAATAAATATAAGAGAAGTAATAGCATTTCCAAAAAATAAAAAAGCAAGAGATTTAATGATGAATGCACCATCAGTTGTAACAGAAAAACAACTAGAAGATGTTCATATTAAAGTAACAGAATAATTTGAAAATTATGGTGTTTTCATTTATAGGAAACACCATTTTTGTTGCAAGAATTCAAACAAATTGAAAGGTGAAAAATGAAGAAAAATATAAAAAGTTTTGATCTAGAAGATTTAAAAGAAGAACTAAAAAGTATAGGAGAAAAACCATTTAGAGCAGAACAAATATTTAAGTGGCTGTTTGTAGAAAAAGTAAAAGAATTTGAAGAAATGACAAACATTTCAAAAGAGCTACGTCAAAAATTAGAAGAAAATTACGATATATGCAATTTTGAAATTGAAAGAAAGCTAGTATCAAAAGATGGAACTATAAAATATTTATTCAATATAGATGGAATAAATAATGTTGAAACAGTATTAATGAAATATAAATATGGATATTCAGTATGTGTATCATGTCAAATAGGATGTAAAATGGGTTGCAAATTTTGTGCCTCAACAGGAATACCATTTGTAAGAAGTCTAACACCAGGAGAAATTGTAGAACAAATTTTAGCAATAGAGCAAGATACAGGAAATAAAGTTTCAAATGTAGTGTTCATGGGCATAGGAGAACCAATGGACAATTTTGAAAATATAATGAAAACAATAGCAATATTAAACAATCCAAAAGGGTTTGCTATAGGCGCAAGGCACATGAGTGTTTCAACAAGTGGAGTTGTTCCAAGAATATATGAATTTGCAGACAGAAATGCACAATCAACATTAGCAATATCGTTACATAGTCCAAATAATGAAACTAGATCAAGCATGATGCCAGTAAATAAAGCATATCCAATTGAAGAATTAATGAAAGCATGTAAATATTACATGGAAAAAACAAATAGAAGAATATCATTTGAATATGCATTATCAAAAGGATATAACGATAGTATTGAAGATGCAGAAAATTTATCACAATTATTTCATAAAACTTTAGGACATTTAAATTTAGTACATGTTAATTTAATTCCAATAAATAAAATTGAAAATGGAGTGTATAATCAATCATCAATAGAAAGCATAATGAAATTTAGAGATTATCTAAATTCAAAAGGGATAACAGCAACAATCCGTAGGGAATTAGGATCAGATATAGAAGCAGCATGTGGACAATTAAGAAGAAAAAATTTAAAAAACGGATAATAATACTAAAGAAAAAACCATATTAAAATTATAGAAAAAAATTGACTAATTATATGGTAAAGTATAAAATAATAAAAAAATCATGAGGAGGAAATCAGATGCAAGCATATGTAACTTCAGATGTTGGAATGACTAGAGAAATCAATGAAGATTACTTTTCCGTAAGTTATCCAGGCGATGAAGTACAGTTATTTATAATTGCAGATGGTATGGGAGGATATAATGGAGGTGAAGTAGCAAGTAAGCTAGCAGTTCAATCCGTAAGAAATTATATACTTTCAAATTATGAAGAAACTGATAAAAGCAGAGAATCACTGTTAAAGTTAGTAAAGGCAAGTGTACAATATGCAAACATGATAGTACATGATAAGGCAATAAGCACAACAGATGCAAAACAGATGGGAACAACACTTGATGTATGTTTAATAAATCAAGGAAAATTATATATAGGACATGTTGGAGATAGTAGAATATATAGAATAAGAAAAGAATACATGAGGAAATTGACAAAAGACCATAGCTATGTTCAACAATTACTAGATGAAGGTAAGATAACAAAAGAGCAAAGTGCAACACACCCAGACAGAAACATGTTAATGAAAGCACTTGGCGTAACAGGATATATAGAGCCCGATGCAATGGTCAAAGGCTATTTAAAAGATGATATTATATTAATGTGTACTGATGGATTAACAAATATGGTATCAGAAGAAGAAATATATAAAATAATAAAAGAAAATCCAACAGATGCAAGTAAACCTTTAATACAAAAAGCAAATGATAATGGTGGCAGAGATAACATCACAGCTATAATTATAAGATGATAGGAGATTAAAATAATGGATTTAATAGGCAAAGTCATTGGAAATCGTTATGAAATATTAACTGAAGTAGGAAATGGCGGAATGGCCACAGTATATAAGGCAAAAGACAATATATTAAATAGACTAGTAGCGATAAAAATATTAAAAGATGAATTTACCACAGATCAAGAATTTGTAAAAAGATTTAATACAGAAGCACAATCAGCAGCAAGACTTACACATCCTAATATCGTATCAGTATTTGATGTAGGTTATGAAGAAGAATACAATATTTATTATATTGTAATGGAATTAATAAAAGGAAAAACATTAAAAGAAATAATTGTACATGATGGAGCATTATCTTGGAAATGGGCTGTAAACATAGCAATGCAAATAGCATCAGCATTAGAAGCAGCACATAAAGAAAATATCATTCATAGAGATATAAAGCCACATAATATAATTATTACAGAAGAAGGAGTTGCTAAAGTAACAGACTTTGGCATTGCGAAAGCAGTATCAAACTCAACAATAACAGCATTTGGAACAACAATTGGATCAGTACACTATTTTTCACCAGAACAAGCAAAAGGTGGAGTAACTGATGCAAAATCAGATATATATTCACTAGGTGTTGTAATGTATGAAATGTTAACAGCCAAAGTACCATTTGATGCAGATACACCAGTATCAGTAGCGTTAAAGCATATGCAAGAAGAACCAATAGAACCAATTGAAATAAATGACGAAATACCAAGTGCAGTAAATTCAATTGTAATGAAAGCAATGCAAAAAGATCCAATAAATCGTTATCAAACAGCAACAGAAATGATATCAGATTTAGGAAAAGCATTAAAAGATCCTAATGGTAATTTCGTAATAATACAAAATAAAGATGGTGCATATACAAGAGTAATGCGTACAATAGAACCAAAAAAACAACCTCAAAATAATAAAAAGCGTATTTTGTTTATTGCAGGATTAGTAGCAATATTCTTCTTAGTGTTTGGAATTACAAAAGTAGCGCTAAATGGTGGATTTACAGCTAAAGTTGAAATTCCAAATGTAGTAGGAAAAACATCAGAAGAAGCAACAAAAGCAATTGCAAACGCAAAATTAGAATTTAAAACAGTTGAAGCAGCAAGTAAAGATGTTGAAGTTGGAAAGGTAATATCACAAGAACCATCACCAGCATCAGGAAAAGTAAAAAAAGGAACATTAATACAACTTATAATAAGTAAAGGTCCAGAAACAACAGAGTTACCAGATTTTAAAGGAAAGAACATTGAAGATGTCAGAAAAACAGCACAAACAATGGGATTGATTTTAAACGAAGTACAAGAATCAAGTGACAAAGTAAATGAAAATTTGGTAATAAGTCAAGACATAGCAGCAGGAAAAATGGTTAAATCAGGAGACAAAATTACATTAAAAGTAAGTACTGGATATGAAAAAACAAGAGTACCAACAGTTGTAGGAATGGATGAAGGAACAGCAAAAGCAACATTAGCAAATGCAAATTTGAAAACAAATATAACTTATGAAAATGATGATACACATGAAAATGGCAAAGTAATATCACAAAGTATTGAACAAAACAAAGAAGTTAAAGTAGGAACAACAATCGAATTAAAAATAAATAAGATTGAGAAAAAAGAAAAAACAGTAACATTAAAATTTAAAGTTCCAGGAACAAGCTCAGCAACAACAAACACAACAAACACAACAGCAACAGCAAACAAAGTAGCCGTTCAAATAATAGTAAATAATAGAATAGTAGCAGACTATTCTAAAGACAAAGGTGAAAATGTAGAATTTTCTTTAAAAGGCACAGGATCACAAGATGTAAAAATCAAAATAGATGGAACAACAAGATTAACAAGAACATTTAATATTGAAGATGTTAGTGAAAGCGTAATAATAGATTAATGGAGAAAAAATATGGAGATATCAACTTCGATTTTAAATATAAAAGAAGAAAATATAACAGAAACATTTTATAACATTGAAGCGGCAAAAACAGACTATTTTCACATAGACGTAATGGACGGAAAATTTGTATCAAATAAGACTGTTGACAAAATGCAACAATATATAGATATATTAAGTGGAATTACAAACACACCAATAGAAGTCCATTTAATGGTAAAAGACGTAAAAAAATATATTGATATATTCATACCAAATAATCCAACAAAAATTATCTTTCATGCAAAAGCATTAAAAAGTTCAGAAGAAGTTTTTAAAATGATAGAATACATCAAAGATAATAATATACAAGTAGGACTAGCTCTAAACCCAGAAGATTCAATTGATTCAATAAAAGAATTCATACCAAAAATACATCAAGTACTAGTAATGACAGTAAATCCAGGTCAAGGTGGACAAACTCTAATACCGGAATGTATAAAAAAAGCTCAAGAATTAAAAGAATATTTGGATTCACAAAACTTAGAAACACAAATTGAAGTTGATGGTGGAGTAAACCTACAAAACATAAAAGAAATCGCAAGTTCAGGAGTCGATATTGCAGTTGCAGGAACAGCAATAGTAAATGCAGTAGACATGAACTATGTAATATATACAATGCATCAAGCATAATTTTAAAGAATCCAATTGTTAAGCAATTAGGATTCTTTTTTTAGGAGGAAACATGGAAGAAGAAATTAGATTTTATTTTAGCTATGATAAATATGAAGAATTATTAGAAAAATTGAAAGCAATAAAAGTATTAAAAAATGAAGGTTGTTATTTAGAATTAACAATACAATATGATCATCCAAATAAAGAAATGAGTTTTTATGATAAAAAAATTGATGGAAGATTTAGATTAAGATCATCTATAAATATAGAAAATAATATTGAAAAAAGCAAAATTTCTTGGAAAAGAAGACTAGAAAATAATGAAAACAGAAATATAAATATCGAAGAAGAAATTGAAGTATAATTAAAAGAAAATCAAATAAAAAATCTACAAATATTATTAGAGCAAGTCTTAAAAATGAAAAGAATTGAATCATATCAAAGATATAGAAATGTATTTTGCAATTCTGACGTGGAAATAGTTGTAGATAAATATCCATTTGGAATTGCTTTAGAAATTGAGAATAAAAGTAAAACAAAAAAAGGTGAAGATGTAATAAATCAATGGGTAAAAGAGTTAAACTTGAACATAGAAGAAAGATACAAATTATCATGGGATGATAAATATACATCACTATGTAAAGAACAAGGAATAACTCCAGTAAAAGATGTAATATTTGACGAAAATATAATCATGCCAAAAGCATAATAAAAGAACCTCTAGTTTTTACTAGAGGTCTCTTTATAGTATCTACATCTATCTTTAATAGGACATTCACTACATTTAGGATTTTTAGAAGTACAAATATTTCTACCATGAAAAATTAAAACATGGTTAACTTTTTTCCAAAGCTCACGAGGGAACAATTTCAATAAATCTTGTTCAACTTTAACAGGAACATCTTCATCAGTAAAGCCAATTCTTTTAGAAATACGTTTAACATGAGTATCAACTGCAATACCTTGAGCATAATCAAAAACTTCAAGCATAATAGCATTAGCACTTTTACGGCCAACACCAGGGATACTCATAAGTAAATTTAAATCATGTGGCAATTTTCCATTAAAATTATCAGTAACAGTTTTACCAGCAGCAATAATATTTTTTGCCTTATTTTTATAAAATCCACAAGAATGTATCAAATTTTCAACATCAGAAATATCAGCATTAGCAAAATCTTTAGCATCAGGATATTTTTTAAAAAGTCTAGGAGTAATCATATTAACTCTTTCATCAGTACACTGTGCAGATAAAACAACAGCAACCAACATTTGAAATGGATTATTAAAAGTCAAAACACATCTAGCATCAGGATAATATTTAATTAAAATTTCCATAGTATCAAAAGCAAACTTTTTATTCATATTATTAATCCTCCAATCAATACAATTGTATCACATAAAATTGATTTTGTAACAAAAAAACATTATAATATATAAAATTAAGATAAAGGAAGGAATAAGAAATGAGACCATTTGATGAAATAAGTGAAATGTATTTTTGGTATTTTATATTGATATTAGCAGTATTAGCGATAATAGTATACTTTATACCATCAATAATAGGATTAAAAAGAAAAATTAGAAATAAAGAAATATTAGTAATAGTAAATTTACTTTGTGGCTGGACATGTGCAGGATGGATATTATGTTTAATTTGGTCAATAACAGAACAAACAACTTCAATAAAAAAGATAGAAGAAGATAAATATACAGAAATTATCAAATTACAAGAATTAAAAGAAAGAGGAGCTTTAACTGAAGAAGAATTTGCTAATGAAAAAGCTAAATTATTAGAAGACAACAAAAATTATAGAATAGGAAATGGAACACCATTTGTATTATCAATAATATCAATCTTCTTAAGCCCAATACCATTCTTGGGAACAATATTGCCAATTATAACATTAGCAATAATAGCAAACCAAAACTTAAAATCAGAAGATAAGCAAGAAACAAGAAAATTAACAATATCAACAATATTAAGTTTAATATCATTGATAATTTCTATAGTATTATTTTTTGCATTTTAATTATTAAAATAAATTTAAATTCGTAAAAAACCATAAACCACTTGACAAAACGCTCAAAAAGGTGTAAAGTAATAATGCTTTACAGATAAGATTTTAAAATTAAGAGCATCAATAAGGAGATAAAGAAATGTTAAAACATATCGAAGTAAGTATATTGCTAGATATATATGGCAAACTTTTAACACAAAAGCAAGCAAATATATTAGATATGTATTACAATCAAGATTTATCACTATCAGAAATAGCAGAAGTAGTAAAAACTACAAGACAAGCAGTAGTAGATGCAATTAAGAAAGGAGAAAATAAGCTTTTTGAATATGAAGGAAAGCTGTTAATCATGAAAAAATCGCAAGACAATGAGCAAACGATTCAAGTAATATTAAATCAATTAAGTAAAATAGTAGATACAACTACAGACAAAAAAATTGATAAAATATTAAAAAATGTACAAAAAGAATTAAAATGCATTGTATAAAAGCAAATAACCAATGAAAAATAAACAGGAGGCAACAATGGCTTTTGAAGGATTGTCAGAAAAATTACAAGCTTTTACAAAAAGGTTAAGAGGAAAAGCAAGAATTAATGAAACAGAGTTAACAGAAATGCTAAGAGAAGTAAAGTTAGCATTATTAGAAGCAGACGTTAATTATAAAGTAGTTAAAGAATTTATCAACGACATACATGATAAAGCATTGGGGCAGGATGTTTTAAAATCATTAACACCTGGACAACAAGTAGTAAAAATAGTAAATGAAGCATTAGTAGAATTACTAGGAGGAATAGATAGCAAAATAGCATTTTCAAACAATCCACCAACAGTAATAATGTTAGTAGGACTTCAAGGTTCAGGAAAAACAACAACAGCAGGTAAGTTAGCAAACTTGCTTAGAAAAAAAGGCAAAAAACCGCTATTAGTAGCATGTGATGTTTATAGACCAGCAGCCATCAAGCAATTAGAAGTAGTAGGAAGTCAATTAGGAATTCCAGTATACTCAAATGAAGGTGAAAAAGACGTAGTAAGAATAGCTAAGCAATCAAAAGAAATAGCAATAAAGAAACTATGTGACACAATAATTTTAGATACAGCAGGAAGATTACAAATAGACGAAACACTAATGCAAGAATTAAAGGACTTAAAAACAAACTTAAGACCACACGAAATAATGCTTGTAGTAGATAGTATGATAGGTCAAGAATCAGTAAACATTGCAAGCAAATTCAATGAAGATTTAGGTATTGATGGAGTAATCCTAACAAAACTAGATGGAGACACACGTGGTGGTGCAGCAATTTCAATTAAGAAAGTTACAGGAAAACCAATAAAATATATTGGAACAGGTGAAAAATTAAATGAAATTGAAGAATTCCATCCAGACAGAATGGCATCAAGAATATTAGGAATGGGAGATGTTCTAACATTAATAGAACAAGCACAAGAACAATTTGATGCAGAAGAAGCAGAAAAGCTAGAAAAAAAATTCAGAAAAAATAAAGATTTTGATTTAAACGATTATCTAGCGCAAATGAAACAAGTAAAAAAATTAGGATCAATATCATCATTATTAAAAAAGATACCTGGATTTGGACAATATAGTGATCAAGTAAGTGATAAAGAACTTGATAAAATTACAGCAGTAATTCAATCAATGACACAGCAAGAAAGAACAAATCCAAAGATACTAAATGCATCAAGAAGAATTAGAATAGCAAATGGAAGTGGAACATCAGTACAATTCATCAACAAATTCATGAAAACATTTGAACAAATGCAAACAATGATGAAACAAATGCGTGGAGGAAAACCAAATCCATTAATGAAAAAGATGATGAAATCAATGAATCTGGACGGATTATCAGAAAAAGATTTAGAAGATTTCGAAAACAAATTAAAGTAGTTATTAAATTTTAAATTTAATATAGATAATATAATTTTGGAGGTGAACAAACATGGTAAAAATTAGATTACAAAGAGTAGGAGCAAAGAAACAACCACACTATCACATTGTTGTTGCTGATTCAAAAAGCCCAAGAGATGGAAGAATCATCGAAAGAATAGGTTCATTCGATCCAAGAGCAGATAAAATAATCTTAGATCAAGATAAAGTTCAAACATGGATCAAAAATGGTGCACAACCTACAGATACAGTAAAAGCTTTAATAAAAAAAGCTTAGTAAGGAGTTAAAATGGAAGCTCTATTAAAAACAATAGTTGAAGAATTAGTAGAAGAAGGAACAGAATTAAACATCGAAAAAGTTATAAAAGATGGAAGAGGTGTTTATCAAGTAACTTTACCAAAAGACCAATTTGGAAGAGTAATCGGAAAAAAAGGTAGAATAGCTAGTTCAATAAGAACAATTATCAAATCATTAGGCGCAAAAGAAGGTCAAAAAGTTGATATAGAATTTATTGAAAAATAAATCACGGAGGCAAAATGTCAGAAGCTCAAATTGAAGTTGGAAAATATGTTAATACATTTGGAATAAAAGGCGAAATTAAGATATTTCCATATGTAGAATATTTCGAAGATTTAAAACAATTTACAATAAGAGGCAAGGAATATAAAATCTCTAAAATGAGACGAAATAAAAATGTCTATATTGTAAAATTAAAAGAAATTGATGATATAAATGACATAGAAAATCTAAAAGGTTCAATGATAACAATAAATGAGTCAGACAAACCAGAGCCACCTGAAGGTGAATATTACAAAGAAGACTTAATTGGATTTGATGTAATAACAGATGAAGGTAAAAATTTAGGACAATTAGAAGACATATTTAATACTGGAGCAAATGACATATACCAAGTAGGAAAAATTTTATTACCTGGGATTGAAGAAGTAATTAAAGAAATCAATCCAAAAAAGCGTCAAATAATAGTACATATAATAAAGGGGCTAATATAGTATGAAATTTAATATACTTACTCTTTTTCCAGAAATGTTTGAACCATTAAATCAAAGCATTTTAAAAAGAGCTAAGGAAAATGGTATAATACAAACAAATATCATAAACATTAGAGATTATTCAGAAGATAAACACAAACATGTTGATGATACACCATATGGTGGTGGTGCAGGAATGGTTATAAAGCCAGATGTAGTATACAATGCATATAATTCATTAGAAAATAAAAAAGCAAAAGTAATATACATGTCACCACAAGGAAAAGTATTGGACCAAAGCAAAGTATTAGAATTAGCAAAAAACGAAGAATTAACAATTTTATGTGGGCACTATGAAGGCATAGACCAAAGAGTACTAGATGAAATTGTTGACGAAGAAATTTCGATAGGAAATTATGTACTAACAGGTGGCGAAATACCAGCAATGGTATTAATAGACAGTGTAAGTAGATATGTAGAAGGAGTTTTATCAGAAGGTTCAACAAACGAAGAATCATTCTCAAAAAACAATCTATTAGAATATCCACAATACACCAGACCATATGAATTTATGAAAAGAAAAATACCGGACGTCTTAATATCTGGAAATCACCAGAAAATAGACGAATGGAGAAAACAACAGTCACTAATAAACACATATAAAAAGCGACCAGAGTTGCTAACAAGTGAACAAAAAAAATTAATCGATTTCGAATCATGGAATCAAATATAAAGAAAGGAGATAATAATGGATATTATTAAATCAATTGAACATGAACAATTAAAAAACACTATTCCAGACTTACACATTGGTGATACAGTAAGAGTACATCAAAGAATTAAAGAAGGAAATAGACAAAGAATTCAAGTATTTGAAGGAATTATTATTAAAAAACAAAATGGCGGATTAAACGCAACATTTACAGTAAGAAGAATCTCTTACGGAGTAGGTGTAGAAAAAACATTCTTAATTCACTCACCACTAGTTGAAAAAGTAGAAACAATTAGAGTAGGTAAATCAAGAAGAGCAAAATTATATTATCTAAGAGATAGAGTTGGTAAAGCAGCTAAAACTAAAGAAGATATCGGTGCAAACTTAAATAAAGAAGACATCGTAATCAAGGAAGAAATTCCAGTAGCTCCAGTAGCTGAAGAAGTAAAAGCAGAAGAAAACGCTGCAGAATAATAAACAATAAAAAAAGTCGCAGTAGCGACTTTTTTTATTTTCCAAGAGCTAGTAAATTGCCTATGCAATTTCCTATAACCTCAAAATAATATCTAATCAACGATATTATTGAAGAAATTACAGCAATAATTGGCTCCGGTGTGTTGAAACCCAACAAAATTGGTTTTAACAACACTAAAATTAATAAAACAATTAGCGGGTAAAATATTAATTTCCCCATCAAGGTTGCAATGAAATCGACCTTCTCGCCGATTCCTTTTAATAGACTAATCATGATAAATCCCTCCATGACTAAATAAAACAAAGAACAATAAACTGCAATATTATTATAGCATAAACTTTACATAATGTAAACAATTCAACTTGAAAATATACAAATTAATCAATATAATAGATAAAAGTGAGGAAAATATGGAAAAAATAATATTTTATATAGATGTAAATAATGCATTTTTATCATGGACAGCAGTTGATTTAATGAGAAAAGATAAAAATGAAATAGATATAAGGTCAATACCATCAATAATAGGTGGTGATGAATCAAAAAGACATGGAGTAGTTTTAGCTAAAAGTCCAATAGCAAAAGAATTTGGAATTCAAACAGGAGAGCCAATATACCAAGCAAGGATGAAATGTCCACAACTAGAAGTATATCAAGGGAATTATGACACATATAGAAAATATTCCGACTCACTATATAGATTTTATAAATTATATACAGATTATGTTGCAAGATATTCAATAGATGAATGCTCATTAGATATGACAAAATCAATAATGAAAAATGAAGATATTGTAGAATTTGCAGAGAAAATGAAAAATAGAATAAAAGAAAGTTATGGATTTACAGTAAATATAGGAATAAGTACAAATAGATTATTAGCCAAGATGGCATCAGATTTAAAAAAGCCAGATAGAGTGCACACTTTATGGGAAAGCGAGATTCCAACAAAAATGTGGAATCAGCCAATTGGAAACTTAATAGGGGTAGGAAGAAATAGTGAAGCAAAATTCAGAAAAATAGGAATAAACACTATTGGCGATTTAGCACATTATGATAAAGATATTTTGATAAAGAAATTTGGAAAATATGGCAAGGAGATACATGAATCAGCAAATGGCATAGATAATAACAAAACTAGTTATTATGAATCAAAAGCCAAAGGAATAAGTAACTCAAGAACATTATTAAAAGACCTTGTAAAAAAAGAAGAAATGTTACCAGAACTATTATCAATAACAGAAGAAGTAACATATAGACTAAGAAAAGAAAACATGTTAGCAAAAAGAGTTGGAATTCAAATAAAGACAAATACATTTCAAGTATATACACATCAAAAAATGATAGCAGAAGCAACTTCAAGTACTAAAATAATATTTAATGCAGTAAAAGAATTATTGGAAGAGACAATTATAAATAATCCTGTAAGGCTCCTAGGCGTAAGAGTTGACAATTTAGTTGATGGAAAAGAATCACAATTAAGCATATTCACATTAAATGAAAATATAAAAAACAACAAAATAGACAAAACAATAGACAATTTAAAAAATAAATATGGATTCAGTAGCATAAAAAGAGCAAGTGAATTAAATAAAAAAACAAACTAATTATGTTGACAAAACGAACAAAAATTACTATAATATATATATGCAATAATTATTGCTAGGTTGGTCGCCATTCATGAAAGGAGGATTTTTTTTCATGAAGAATGCAGTAAGAAATATATTTGCAGTAGCGCTGATTTTGGCTGGAATTATTTTTATGTCAGTATCAAGTCAGGCTGCAACACTGAGGGTAACAAATGATGGTATAACCATCAGCAAAAATCAAGAGGAGAACTATATTCTTACTCTTGAATCCAGCAGGTCTAAGGTAGAGTTTAGATCATACCAAGAGCATATCAGCTGGGATGAGTTACTCACAGGATCAAGCATTAGGAAAGGTGATCCTGTACAAATCAGTCTTAAGGCTGATGGACAGAACATCACCAGGAACGTCGTGGCAGGCAATCAGGACGGTGTTGATGGCACCAGCAGTCGAAAGACAGTCCAGCCACGTACGTCCGGAACCACTTCCAGCAGTTCCAGCAGTTCCACCAGTTCAGCCGGTTGGTCCAAGACAGGACAGAACTATTGGACCTATCACAATCCAGACGGAAGTCTGGTATATGGATGGGCCAAATACCAGGGCCAGTGGTACTATCTTGACCCGAATTACGGAGGCCAGATGGCCTATAATGGCTGGCTCCAGATAGACGGAAAGTGGTACTGCTTCGCTCCGTCGGGATTCATGTATGCGAATACATGGATTCGATTTAAATCAGGAGGCAAGTATTATTATTACTACCTCCAGTCTGATGGCTCCATGGCTCAGGACACTTGGATTGGCGAATTTTATGTCAATTCAAGGGGCGAATGGATCGGAGACCCCAAAAAGTAAGATGATTAGTAACTATTAACCAAGACCAACCGAAAGGAGTGAGCTGATGAGCTCCTCCTTTTTTTATGTTTAAATTATACAAAATTCAGATACCGATTTATGGAAAAAAAGATACTATAATGTAGACAATTAAAATACAAAGTGATATACTTTTATCAGTTTAAGAACATTCAATGTTTAAAAGGAGATTTTTATGAAAAAATTAATAAAATCATTATCTATAATATTAGCAATATTAATTTTCACATCATCTGTATTTGCAACACAAAATGGTGGAATTGTAGAAAAAAGAGAAGAAAAAATTAATGCAAATAATGCTAATGTAAAACCAGAAAAAACAGAAATGGTAAGCAAAGATAAAACAACAATGAAATTAGTAGAAGACAACAAAGGTCATATCGATTTCGGAAAATATGGAAAATTTGACAAATATATGTCAAAAATTGATACTGAGAAAAAAACAATAGACATTACATTAAAAGTAACAAATAATCAAAAAGTAGAAGTTGAACATCAAGATGGTGAAATTGGAGAAGTAGTACTTTTAATAGATGGTTCAAACAGTATGAAAGCTAATAAAGTAGCAGAACTTGATGGAAAAACAAGAGCAGAAGTAGTATATGATGCAGCAACAAAATTAGTAGACAGCTTATATGAAAGAAATCCAAAAATCAAAGTTGGAGTAGTGGAATTTGCAACAACAACAAATCCTAAAGAAGAAGGACAAGGAAATGATGCCAAACAAATTACAGCAGGATTAGAAACAGATAAAGAAAAAGTAAAAGAAGCTATTAACACAATTAGAACAGACTCAATGGGACCAAGAACAAATATTCAAGAAGGTTTACAAAAAGCAGATAAATTATTAGACACATCAACAGATAAAAATACTAAAAAAGCAATTGTAGTATTAACAGACGCTATACCAAATACAGCATCAGGAGTATCATTTGATACATATTCAGATAAATCTGCAGTTCCAACAAGAAAAGAACTTGAAAGAGTTAAAGCAAAAGGAACAAAAGTAATCTCAATGTTAATAAATATGACAGATGAGCCAATTAGAATATCACAAGAAGACCCAAAACCAACATATAAACAAAAAGCAGAGCAAATTTTTGGAACAACAACAAATCCAGTAGCAGGACCAGTATACTATGTTGAAGATAAAGGAATTACAAAAACAGTAACAGAAGAAATCTTAAAAGAAATCGCACCAGAGAAAACAATTATTACATCATATACATTAACAAATATTGTAATAAAAGATTACTTTCCAGATAATATTGTAAAAAACTTTGATTATGTAGAAATAACAAAAGCAACAAAAGGAACAGCAACATCAGAAATTGATAAAAAAGATAATTCAATTACATGGACAATTCCAGAATTAAAACCAAATGAAGAAGCAACATTAACATATAAATTAAAATTAAAAGATAATATTGAAAAATCAATAATTGGAATTAATTTACCAACAAACAAAAAAGTAACAATTGATTACGAAGAAAATGGTAAGAAACAAGATCCAAAAGAAACACCAAAAAGTCCAGTAGTTGCTTTAGATATGGTACCAAACAAACCATTACCACAAACAGGTAATTATACAATTTACACAATAAGCATAATGATCGGATTAGCATTAGTTATTGGAATTGGATTTAAAATCAAATCAAAAAATTAATAAAAAAGTAATATAGAAGCTTAGAAATTTAATAAAATTTCTAAGCTTTTTTACTATTATAAATTATAAAAACATTATATAATATACAAAATGAATTTATGAGAGTAATAGGAGATTGATATGAGCATTATAATAGATGGAAAACAAATAGCAAAAGAAATAAGAGAAAATTTAAAAAATGAATTATTAGAAAAAAATATAAAGCCAACACTAGCAGTAATATTGGTTGGAAATCATGATGCATCAAAAGTTTATGTAAGAAATAAAAATAAAGCATGTATAGAAATAGGAATGGATTTTGTCGAATGTAATTTACCAGAAAATATTTCACAAGATCAATTATTAAACGAGATAGATAAATTAAACAAAGATAAAAATATTGATGGAATATTGCTACAATGCCCGATTCCAAAACATTTAAATAAAGAAGAAGCATTTGAAAAAATTGACAAGAATAAAGACATAGATTGTTTTAATCCATACAATATAGGACTATTAGATATTGGAAAAAATAGAAATTTTGCAACATGCACACCAGCAGGAATAATTGAGATGTTAAAATACTATAATATTGAAATAGAAGGAAAAAACGCAGTAGTACTTGGAAGAAGTAATATTGTAGGAAAGCCAATGGGACAATTGTTATTAGAAAACAATGCAACAGTAACAATATGTCATTCAAAAACTAAGAATTTACATGAAATCATTAAAAATGCAGATATATTAGTAAGCGCAATTGGAATTCCAAAATATATAACAGCAGAAATGGTAAGAGAAAATGCAGTAGTAATTGACGTTGGAATGAATAGAGATGAAAATAATAGATTATGTGGAGATGTAGACTTTGATGAAGTATCAAAGAAAGCATCATATATTACACCAGTTCCAGGAGGAGTTGGACCAATGACAATAGCAATGTTATTAAAAAATACAATAAGAGCATATGAATTAAACAGAAAGGTATAAAATGATTGTTGAAATAATAATAAACACTAATGTAAAAACACTTAATAAAACATTTGATTATAATGTTCCAGATGATTTAGAACCAAAATTAGGAGATAGAGTATATGTACATTTTGGAAATCAAAAAAAGCTAGATGAAGGCATAATAATTGGATTTAAAGACAAGTCAGAATATAAACTAAAAGACATAGTAAAAATCCAAAAAGATAATATAAGTGAAAATAGAATAAAATTAGCACAATGGATGTCAAATAGATATTTCTGCAATTTATCAGAATGCTTGAAGTTAATGCTACCACCAGGAACAGGAAACAAGGAAGAATCAAAAAGAATTAAAGAAAAAACATTAAATGTTTATTCATTATCAAAAACGATTGCAGAAATTGAAACAGACATTGAAAATAAATTAATTAGAGGAAATAAACAAATAGATGTCCTAAGATTACTATATGATAATCAAAGTATGAGCTTACAAGATATAGAAGTCATGGCAAAAGCATCATCAACAACAGTAAAAACATTAGTAGAAAAAGGATATTTAAAACAATCAGAAAAGCAAATTGAAAGAAATTCATTTCAAGAAAAAGAGATACAAAAAACAAATGAACTAAGATTAAATATAGAGCAACAAGATGCATATTATAGAATTAATGAACCAGGAGAATACCTATTGTATGGGATAACTGGATCAGGAAAAACAGAAATATATTTACAACTAATAAAAAGAGAGCTAGAAAAAGGAAGGACAGCAATCGTATTAGTTCCAGAAATATCATTAACACCACAAACAATAGAAAGATTCACATCAAGATTTGGAAAAGAAAAGATAGCAGTACTACATAGTAAATTATCAAATGGAGAAAGATTTGATCAATGGAATAAAATTAAAGAAGAAAAAGCACAAATAGTAATAGGTGCAAGATCAGCAATCTTTGCACCCATTAAAGAATTAGGGATAATAATCATAGATGAAGAACATGATTCATCATATCAATCAGAAAGCACACCACAATATGATGCATTGGAGATAGCAAGAAAAATTGCAAATGAAGAAAATATAAAATTAGTTCTAGGAAGTGCAACACCGGATACCAGAACATATAAAAATGCAGTAGAAGGAAAGATATCATTAATAGAATTAACAAAAAGAGCAAATAATGCAAAACTTCCAGAAGTAGAAATTGTTGATTTAAGAGATGAATTATCAAATGGAAATCACAATATGATAAGCGAAAAATTAAAAAATGAAATTCAAAGGAATTTAGAAAATAAAAATCAAACGATTTTATTTTTAAACAGAAGAGGATTTTCAAATTTCATAATGTGTAAAACCTGTGGAAATGTAATAAAATGTAAGCGATGCGACATATCAATGACATACCACAAAGATGAGCATAAGTTAAAATGCCATTATTGTGGATTAGAGGAACAAGTACCAAATAAATGTCCAAACTGTGGGAGCAAAGAATTGAAATATTCAGGGGCCGGAACACAAAAGCTAGAAGAAGAAGTTCATAAATTATTTCCAAAAGCTTCAACAATTAGAATGGATATAGATACAGTTACAAAGAAACATTCACATGAAGATATACTAACAAAATTTAAAGAAGATAAAATAGATATCCTAATTGGTACACAAATGATTGTAAAAGGACATGATTTTCCAAAAGTAACATTAGTAGGAGTAATATCAGCTGACAATGCTTTAAATATAGGAGATTATAGGGCATCAGAAATAACATTCCAGGTATTAACTCAAGTCGCAGGAAGAGCAGGTCGTGGAGAGCAAAATGGAAAAGTAATAATTCAAACATATAATCCAGATCATTACGCAATTGAATGTGCAAAAGAGCAAGACTTTAAGAAATTTTACCAAATAGAAAGCAAGATAAGGAAAACATTGAAATATCCGCCATTTTGCGATATAATTGTCCTAGATTTTTCATCATTAAGTAGACAAGAAATACAAAGAGATACAAAAAAGCTACATCAATATTTAAAAAACAGAATAATAAATGAAAAGTTTCGGAGTATTATTATATTCACCATTGCCATGTCCTGTAGAAAAGATAAATGACAGATATAGATGGAGAATAATAATAAAATGCATATATGATGAAAAAATGAATAAATTATTAAAAGAAACATTAGAAGAATTTTATAAATTTAAAACAAATACAAGATTAAGTATAAAGCAAAATCCAAACAATATGGCCTAGAAAGGAAAATCAAAATGGCAATAAGACAATTAAGATATGACGGGGATGAAATCTTAAGAAAAAAATCAAGAAAAGTAGAAGAAGTAGATGATAAAATTAGAGAATTAATGAATGATATGGTAGAAACAATGCATGCAGAAAATGGTGTAGGACTATCAGCAGTTCAAGTAGGAATCTTAAAAAGAGTAATAGTAATAGACTTATATGATGGAACAGAACCATTAAAATTAGTAAACCCAGAAATACTTAAAGTAAAAGGACATAGATTAGTAGAAGAAGGATGTTTAAGTTTTCCAAATAAATTTGCATTAGTAGACAGACCGATAGAAGTAACAGTAAAAGCATTAAATGAAAATGGAGATGAAATAAAAATCAAAGCAAAAGAACTATTGGCACAAGCACTATGCCATGAAATTAATCATTTAGATGGAGTATTATTTGTAGATTTAATGGAGCCAGGAACAATGGAATATATAGATCCAAATAATAAAAAATAAATTTCATTAAATAAAAGGAGTAATATATGAAAAAAGAAAAAATTATCATAGTAGAAGGTCCACAAGGTGCAGGAAAAACAACAATCACAGATTATTTAAGAAACACATTACCATATACTAATTTATATAGATTAAGTGGAATTTCAGACAGCACAAAATCTGGGTTGGAAAAAGTAAATAGATATTATGAAACATTACTAGACTATATGAAAAAACTAGAGAACATAAATATTAATTTATTATTTGACAGGACTTTTTTTTCAGAAGAAGCATATTGCAGACTTGGATTCAAAGAATATAGCTTCACAGAAAGTTATAACAAATTTCTAAAAAGACTAGATAACTTAGATTTTGACATATATTATTTTAATTTATATTTAGATGATGAATCAGAATTTGAAAAAAGACTAAATAGAGAAGGTAAAGCAGAAATAAAATATGCAAAATTCAATGTTGAAAATAGTGTAAAACAACAAAATATGTATAAAGAATTAGCAAAAGAGATTGAAGAAAAAACAAAAAATATAAAAGTAATTAACTTTAATTCAAACAGAGAATTATCAGAGATTTTTAAAGAAATTGATGAAATTATAGATAATAAAGAACATAAATAAGAGGTAAAATATTGAAGATATTATTCATGGGAACACCTGATTTCGCAAAAGAATCATTAGAAGCATTATATAACAATGGATTTGAAATAGTAGGTGTAGTAACAAATGTAGATAAGCCAAAAGGCAGAGGTATGAAAATGCTATATACACCAGTAAAAGAATACGCACTAGAAAAAGGATTAAAAATATTTCAACCAGAAAAAATCAGAAATAATGAAGAATTTTATGAAGAAATAAAATCATTAAATCCAGATGTACTATGTGTTGTAGCATATGGAAAAATACTTCCAACAAAAATTTTGGAAATAGGAAAATATGGAGCAATAAATGTACATGGATCACTATTACCAAAATATAGAGGCGCAGCACCAATTCAATGGTCAGTACTAAATGGAGATAAAACAACAGGAATCACAACAATGTTCATGGATGCAGGAATGGACACAGGAGACATGATTCTTAAAGAAGAAGTTGAAATTGGAGAAGATGAAACAACAGGCGAATTATGGACCAAATTATCAACAATTGGTGCACAACTGTTAGTAAAAACTATAAATAAGATTCAAGAATTAAAAGATGAAGTAAGTAACCTAGAAGAATTAAAAGAAAAGATTGGAGCACAAAAACAATCAGAAGAATTCACAATAGCACCAATGTTAGATAAAGAAATGTCAAAAATAGATTGGACAAAATCAGCAAACGAAATTCATAATTTAGTAAGAGGGCTAAATCCTATAATGGGAGCATACACTCACATAGATGATAAAAAAATAAAAATATGGAAAACTAAAGTTATATTAAACAATGATAATATTGAGCCAGGAACAATTATAGAAAAAACAAAAAAACAATTAATAATTAAAGCAGGTGAGAATGCAATAGAAGTTTTAGAAATACAACCAGAAAATTCAAAGAAAATGAATATAAAGGATTTTTTAAACGGAAAACAAATAATATCAAATAAAGTTAATTAAATAAAAGAGATGGAGGTTTTACAATGAGCTGGACAGAAGAACAATTACAAGCAATCAACAAAAGAGGTGCAAATATTCTTGTGTCTGCAGCAGCAGGAAGTGGTAAAACCTCTGTTTTAATTGAAAGAATAATAACAAAAGTAATTGAAGACAGAGTAGATATAGATAAAATACTAGTTGTCACATTTACTAGTGCAGCAGCAAGTGAAATGAAACAAAGACTGTTGACAGCACTATATAAAAAAATAGATGAAACACCAGATGACCCATACCTCCAAAAGCAAATTTCATTATTAAATAGAGCAAATATATCAACAATACACTCTTTTTGTTTAAATATGATAAAAAATAATTTTTATTTATTAGATATGCCAGCAAATTTTAGAATAGGCGATACAGCAGAAATCGAAATATTAAAGCAAGATGTAATAGAAGAAATATTTGAAGAAAAATATGAAAATAATGATGATAAAGTGGAAGTTGTATTTACAATTCCTGTATTACCTACATTTGAATTAGGACAATATAAAGGTGTGGAAGTAGAAAAGGAAAATGTAGAAGTTACAGATGAAACTGTAAATGAAGAAATTGAAAGATTAAGAGAAAGCGCTGCAAAATTAAAAGAAATTGCAGAAGATGAAGAAGCTAAAAATGATGATGTTGTAAACATTAACTTTGAAGGATTTATAGATGGGGAAGCCTTTGATGGAGGAAAAGCTGAAGGATATGACTTGACATTAGGTTCTCACAGCTTTATTGACACTTTTGAAGATCAAATTGCAGGACACAAAAAAGGGGATGAGTTTGATGTAAACGTTACTTTCCCTGAAAATTATGGAGCTGCAAACTTGTCTGGAAAACCAGCTTTATTTAAAGTAAAAGTAAACTCAATCAAGAGAAAAGAAGAAGCTGAATTAAATGATGACTTGGCAAAAGAATTAGGATTTGATTCAGTTGAAGATATGAACGCTAAAACTAGAGAAAATATTACAAAAAGAGAAGAAACAAGAGCTGAAAATGAATTTAAGAACAAAGTTGTAGATGCTGTAGTAAGTGCAACAGAAGTTGAAATTCCAGAAGCATTAGTTCAAAGGGAAATTGACTATCAAATCAACAGATTTGCTCAACAATTGCAAATGCAAGGAATTAACTTGAATCAATATTTCCAAATGACTGGACAAACAATGGATTCAATGAGGGAAAATGCAAAGGAAAATGCTGAAAAAGCTGTGAAAACAGAATTAGTGCTGGCTGAAATTGCAAAAGCTGAAGAAATTAAAGCAACTGATGAAGAAGTAGCAAAAGAAATCGAAACTTTAGCTGCAATGTATGGACTTGAAAAGGATGCATTAATTGCTGATGTAAGAAAAAATGGAAATTATGAAAGATTCATTGATGAAACAAATTATAGATTAGTAAATCAAAAAACAATTGATTTATTAGTAAATGAAGCAAAAGTTAAATAGTAATTTTTGAAAAATTGTGAATTGAAAAGAATATTTTGATTTTAGAAGAATTTTGTGATAAAATAGTTTATTGCGAAATTCTTTTTCTCTATATTTAATAGTAACAAAAATGAGAAAGAATAAAAAACAAGAAATGAAAGAAAAAATTGACAGAAAGAGGAGGAAATAATATGTCAGTATATAGTCCAGTAGTTATTGAAAATGATGGACGTGGGGAAAGAAGCTATGATATTTATTCAAGACTTTTGAAGGATAGAATAATTTTTGTAAGCGGAGAAGTTGAAGATGGGATGGCAAATGCGATTGTTGCACAGCTGCTGTTCCTGGATGCGCAGGATAATGAAAAGGATATTGTTATGTATATAAATAGCCCAGGTGGAGTAATTACAGCTGGACTTGCGATTTATGATACAATGCGTCATATTAAAAGTGATGTTTCTACAGTTTGTGTAGGTCAAGCGGCAAGTATGGGAGCAGTATTGTTGTCAGCAGGAGCAAAAGGAAAAAGATACTCA
>ERZ773074.113-NODE-113-length-36734-cov-5.711824_pt1 | contig 36734 bp, 38 predicted proteins | sample MGYA00580615_ERZ773074 | MGnify/ENA primary metagenome ERZ773074 (study PRJEB29015, sample SAMEA2738126) | human oral metagenome | biome: human oral; feature: human-associated habitat; material: saliva | place: China | collected 2160 ...
CTTCTTTCTATATTTATTTTTTTCTTAAATTATAACAGATAAAAAATAAGACCTGAAACAAAAAGAGTGCCAACTGCACTCTTAAATTATTCCAGGAATTTATCTTGAATAAATTTTTCTAAAATATTCATAAATCGTGAAAATTGCTCTGGAGATGATGATGATTCTCGCAAGAGTGTCAACTTGTAAATGTTGATATCCTCCTTATTTTCTAAAGATTTATTGATTTGATAGTCGCTCAAAATCGATAGTGGGATTTCTTTGTTCAATACGTTTTCCAAGGAATACTCGTTTGTTAATAAATCACTTGTTAATTTTTTTAGATTGTCGGTTAAAATTGAAATAAGTGATTCAATAATGATATTTTCCTCTCCTTTCCAAGAGTAATCCTCCAATAATTTTACATTTTGAAGGTCTTTGAAATCGAAGGTGAATAACTTCAGATAATCATCTTTGTCGTCAATCTCAGAAGTCAACTTCCCTTGTTTCAGAGCTAAAAATACAGTTTGCGGATCTTTCTTACTCAGATTTACTTCCACCTTTTTTAAATCAACAAAGAATTTATTTAAAAAGCTACAGATATGCCATCTGGCAACTTCTAGATCAGAAGACTCGTAAACGCTTTTACTTGAACTGGAATAAGGAACTTTAACCTTTGTTCTATCAGGCATTTCAAATTTTGCGTAAGGATTTTCTTTTAGATAACAAGCAATCAATTCACTCAATAATTCTTCAAATCGATCCACAACTTCGTCCTCTAATTTTGAAGAAATATCTGTAAATTTTCTTTTTTTACCTCCACTAGAAGTAGATAGGTAAAACTTGGCGGACTCGATTTTTACAAATTTAAAACCATCAACTTCAACTCTTGATAATTCGGATTCAGATGATAATTCCATCGCAGTAAATTCGGTTCTTAAGGCGCTTATCATATCACTTAATAAAGATTTTTCTTTACGCCAAAAATGATAAGTACCCTTGGAACACGTCAATAGCTGCATAAGTTCAAGTGGATCAAATCCTAATTTACGAAACCTTTTAATTGTTTTGATATTATTTTCACTAAGACTTCTGTGGATATTTTTAGTAATATTTTCTGAAGCAAATTCAGTTACAAAATCTGAAATAATTTTAGGATTATCTGTTGATTTTTTACAAAAGTTTTTTAGAAGGGTGAAACCTTCAGAAAAAGCCTCTTGCTCGATAACCTTATTTAAAGTTTTAGTCTTTTCTTTGTTTTTTGCGTTTGATGTAATAACCATTGTGCACCTTCTTTCTTATTATTTTTCATCTAACAATATTATAACAAAAAAGGGCAGAAAAATCCACCCTTTTATTGTTTTTAACAAACTTCTTCCAGGATTTTCATCAATCTCGAAAACTCAGATTTTTCCTCTGTGTTTTCTTTGATTTTTGACAGATCCTTAATTGTTAAAAAGTCTTTTAGTGAATCACGGATTTCCTCGTCGGTTAACAGTGATAAGGGAATCAAATTACTCTTAACTTGACTGAGCGTGAATCCACCCTCTATAGACTTAAAAACGGCGTTAGAAAAAAGCCTTTTAACACTATCTTTTTTGCAATAAAAAGATTTTTCTTTTTTGTTTTCAAAAATTGCCAGTTTAGTAAAGTAATCAGACTCCAATTTCCCAACGTAAAATAAAGATTTTTTTGAAGAATCAAATGTTAGACAATTTTCAGAAATTGAATAAAACAATCTTTTTTCCTTTCCTTGAATCCGGTTTACTAAACTCAAAACATCGTTAATTAGTTCAAAAACCAATCCGGTTAGGTAATTTTTTACGATAGAGTGATGTAGGTTAATCTGAACTTCAGAACCATACGCATAAGCCTGTTCTCCGTTAATCATAGATCTGAGTGGAGATTTAAGTACAAAATCTTTAAATTCTCTATTAATGAAAACCTTGATTTCGTTGCAAAGGGAACCGAACTCGTTTAATTTTTTGCTGGGGTCGTTAGGTGAAAATTCAATTTTTGAAAAATCGGTAGAATAAATTTTTAAGCCCGATGGGTTTTTACCTGAGTTGTGATTTAAAATATTAAAATCACCAAGCATTATAGATTTGTGGATTTTTTCACGAAGATTTACTGGCTTAAAATTTCTCTTTGCAACACCCATTTCCAAAATTGACTTATAAAAGATATGATTTTTGAATAGATCAATGGTTTTATTGATATCAAAGTCAAATCGATCCTTGTATTTATTAACGAGATTTTCTCTCTCTTCAATAAAACGTTCGTGCAGCTCGTCAAAATCAAAACCGCAAGTGCTTTGATAGAAGTTTTTTTCTAAAAACTCATTGATAACATTATCGTCTAATTCGACTTTTTGACAAAAATCTTGTAACTTTTTTGCCCCAACGGAGCAATTTTTAGTGTTTTTCATTTTTACCTTCTTTCTGTGACTATTAAAGTCAGATTATTTTCTTAAATTATAGCAGGAGATATATAAAAAAAATAGGGTATAATAATACCCCATTTAAATTCAAACGAAATTTTTATCTGTCGATAGAATCAACCCATAGCTTAACCAATCTTTTAACTTGGTTAGGATCACTTGTATTTCTAATTATCGACTTGATGTCATTGATACCGTAATAGTAAATTTGGGATCTGATTCCCTCATCCGTGTATAAACAAATTGGTACGTGGCCTTTAACTGCTAAAGCAAGATTATACTCTGAAGCGATAGTCTTTGAGGTTTGGCGTTTTAATCCGGAAATGATACGTTTTACAACATAATCGTAAAACTCTTTCATCTCATCAGTCAAAGCGCATTTTTTGAATAATTCGAACCCCACAGAGTTAGTCTTTAATTCAGCAATCAACAGGAGATCCTCGCAATCATTGTTTGAGAAAATAAGATCATTTTTCAATAAAGAGAAATAAACCTTCTGTTTAAAAACACGTTCTCCATATTTTCCGTTAACAATATCGATTAAACGTCGCAACTCGTAGTATGTGTTGTAATGTGTGCAAATTTTTTGTGAAATTTCATCAAGATTTTTAACCTGACTTTTATCAACCACAACACCGTATGATAAAATCATTGCTTTGTAGAATCGCAAAACGTCTTCGATGAAATCTAACGGGATATTGTTATGTAATAATTTAATAATCATATTATCACATTCGTATTCAAAATCGATAATTTCAACGCAACGATCATTCGGAAGATAATCATATTTTGACGGTGAAACTTTACCAATAATTAAAGAACCCGGTTTAATACTAAACCAACCTCTATACAACAATGGTTCTAGATTTGATTCAATACCTGGATTTTTACGCAAATAATTGCAAATATTGGTACAATCATACCCGTAATCACCCTTGAACTCGTCAATTTTTTTATTGGTTTGTGTAACAAAATAATCTTTAACTTCTTCAAAAGAAGAACCATCAAAAATTTCAGATTCAACACGTTTGTATAAAGACTCTTTGTTGTTCAAAGAGTTAAGATAATAATCTTTTACTTTTTAAAGGAATTAGAAATCTGATTTATACCAATTTCTTTTGTTATTACTTCTACCATTTGTAACCTTCTTTCTGTTTTTTCTTCTCTTCCAAAACTTCACTGTGGAATTTCAACATCTTATCCTCAACTGCATTTGTAACTCTTGCAATTTGTTTTTCATCTTTTACTGCTTTTTTTAAATCCTCAAAGAACTTGTAGTTGATTCCATCAGGAAGTGAATCCATAATTTGTTCGTTACTCAAAAGATTTAAACTAACATCCTTTTTCAGAACTTGACTCATAGTCAATTTATTTTTCGATAAATTTTTAATCTTCGTCTGTAACCCATTAAGAACACGTTTTTCTACAAAACTATAAAATAAGTTTTTATCAACGTTATAAACAGATTCCGCAAATAAACGAGTTAGCATTGTGCTATACTTGATTTCGACAAGTAAAACAGAGTCAGAATTTTTCGGAGCTTCAAAAGAAAACCAATTATCATCGAAAGAGAAATACACCTTTAAAAAAGGATCTTTGTTAAATCTAACTGCACAATTAACAAGAGCCGAAAGGTCAAATTTGATCTCCATATCCAATCTGTAAACATCATTTTTGGGAACTTTTCCGTCTGTTAAATAATATCCGTATAGCGTTTCATTTTTAAGATGATTTGTAAATAAATCTTGGTAGATTTTGATAAATTCTTCTCCAATCAATGATAAAAAATCATCGTAAAAATCTGTTTTTTCTAAACAAATATTGTCAATTTTAGCAAAATACTTCTCATCGTGATACTCGGTTGGTACTAGCGTGATATCAAACGTTGAATTTTCGTAGTCAATAATAAACGGAGCTTTATCTTGTTTTAAAAGATCATAAACTTTTGCTGCAACGTCAAGATTTCCAACAAAGAAATCCACGATTGGTTTTACATCAACCTTGTAAAGCGATTTTAAATTATTAATTTGTGAATTGTTTTGATTAATTCTGTAGGACTTGAGTTCCTCAAAATCAAAAAACATATCCAAATTTTCTGAAATAAATTCAGATAGAAGACTTGGATTCTCAGAAATCATCTCCTGTAAGGCTTTCATTTTATCCAACCCTGAAGAAATCTCACGACTCCCAATTTCTTGACTGACAGTGATGGTATTTTTTTCTTTTTGTAAAATAACCATTTTAACCTTCTTTCTAAAGCTATTACAGCTTTTTTATTTTCTTAAATTATAAAAGACGATGAAAAAATAAATAAACAAAATAAAAAGTGGGGTATAAAACCCCACCATATCAAAGATCTTCAATAAAAAGCTCTAGCAATTCCATCATTCGATTGAATTGTTTTTCATCACAAGTTAAGGATGATATTTCTCCCAAGTCAGAAACTTTTAGATAATCATTCCTAAAGGATTCTAAGATTTGATTGTCTGTCAATAAACTTAGTGGAATATCACCACTTTTAACCTTCTTCAGTGTTAGCTTATTATTTAGAATATTCTTAGTTCGTACTTTTAACGAAGTTAGAATACGAGACTCTAAATAGTTGAAGAGATCCTTGTCGTTTTTGCTATAAACGGCCTTCAAAAATTCAACCTTATACTTATCTGATTTACTTAAATTTGTTAAAAGAATCAAATCTTCAGTACCGCTAAGTTCAGTCTCTAATTTATTATTATTGATTGAGTAATAAATTGATTTATTCATACCATCACTCGACCATAATAATACAAGATTTAGGATTTCTAGAGCGATCTCTCGATAATCAGAACTGTAACGAATCGCATTCCTGATTGAGTAATTTTTGATAACACCATCTTCGTCTGGATCTACAAAAATCTTTGTTTTGAGCATATATTGTTTCTGCAACTCTACAAGCTCAAGGAACATAGGTTTACCAACAATTTCAATTAATTTTTTATTTGAAAAATATTTGGTTGATAATTCGAAATTAAAATCTTTCAAATAAACACCTACCGGGTGTTCGTTACCATCTTCATAAAGATATTGATCTACAACAAAACTATGCTCGTCGTATACATCGAAAAATCCATAATGAGAGAAATCCTCAAAAAGATTAATTACTTCAATAGATTTATCAAAGTTGAGTTTGAAATACTCAAAAACACTTGTTGTGTCAATGCCGGTTAAATTTTCAAAGCTTTCAATCCAAAGTTTGATTTTAACCTCGTTCTCATCGAAATATTGTTCAATGCTTTTTTCAAACAAACCATTCTCAATAAAAGAACGTACTTCTTCCGGATTTTCAACCATCTTTTTTGTGTAATTTTTGAGAGAGAAAAATCCAGTTGAGAATTTAACGTCCGCAATTTCTTTTGTAACCATTTTTACCTTCTTTCTTTTTTACTTATCTCTAATTTCTTTTGCAATGATTTCTATTAGTCTTGAAATTTGTTTCTTGTCCTTCACGTGTCGACATAGGTGCAAAAGATCCATTGTGCGATAGTTCATTAGATTGCTAGAAATGATTTGTTCGTCACTTAACATTTCTAGAGGAACGATATCGTTTTGAACCTGCTTCAAAGTTAATTTCTTTGAATCCAGACTTTTAATTTTAGACTTCATTCCACTAATAATTCGTTTAGTAATCACGGAGAATAATTCATCCATCTCACCGGTACGAATAGCATTGCTGTAAACTCGTTGAGCTAAACCTTCGTTTTTAATGTCAACAAGTAGAATAACATCATCCTTTTGTTCGTCTTTACTTAAAACATTATGATGTTCCTGAACAATAACTAGTTGGTTTTTAGAGAGATTGAGATAAATCTTCCGTGCGACAGAAGAATCTTTTGAGATAACAGCCTCTAATAATTCAGAAATATATGAACAAATTCTATTATCAAAGGACGTAATTTCTTCTGATTTTTTGGAATATTTCCATCGTGCAATATTGTTTAAAACAATTTTTTTAGAAATCTTTGAAGAAATATCAACAATATCATCAGCCAGGCCCTTGCCAAAGTTTTTAGCTAATTTTGTAAAAACATTGCTTTCATCATCCCAGTCAATATTCAAAATCGGATTGTTTAAGCGATAACGAATATATCCATAATTACTTTCAAATTTGATAATTTCAGCGTCCTTTATTAGTTTAAGATTTGGATCCTTTAAAAATACAATCATTTTTTGCGTTGTTGCCAAATCTGATTCTAATTTTTCAAAAAAATCTTTAACATCAGCGTCAAACTCAGATTTAAAACGTTTTAATTTTCTTTGTTTTTCTTGACTCTGTATCTTCTGTAAATTTGAAACAGTTTTGGCCTTGAAAAAATTATCTCGAACAAAATCTTTCACGACACTTTCGTCATTAATTGCAAGAACGTAGAAATCTTGAAGTTTTTTAAGTCCAGTTGAAATATCACGACTGCCAACTTCTTTCGAAATTGTTTTCGTTTCGTTTGATTTTTTATTAGCTGTAATAACCACAGTAACCTTCTTTCTACTGGAATATATCCAGAATAAATTTATTTCTAAAATTATAATAGATGAAGTAGCCTCTTGATCAATTTGAGAAATAATTTAAAATCTGTTATAATTTAAGAAAATAAAAAATTAGAAAGAAGGCAAGTAAAATGGTTATTAAAAACCAAAATTTTGATTCAATCAATTGGATGGTTAATTTTAAAAAAGTTCACAACTATATCAATTCAGATAAATTCGTTGAAGACTTGCTATACAATCAATATGATTTTAACAAAGAAAACAACTATATTTATGTTGACTTGGAACGTGGGCTTGTAGTTGATAGAGCTGTTCCCGGAACCACCTTAAAAACTGTAAAAATAACTTGTGGAAACATTTCAGAACTCGGTATGACTAATCCAACATCCATAAATTCTATCGATGGAACTAGAGAACGTTTCAATAAATTCTCGAAGGAGTTTTTGTTTAACCGGAGTTGTCCAAACTGGGTTAATAATGCGCCAGATAGAATCAAACGATTAACTACTGGATCCCTCCCCTGGTTTATTTTTAACAAAGAAGAGCAAAAGGATATTGTTAAGCATATTTCAATTAAATTGGTGTACGATCGACTTTACCTTGAAAAAGTTAAAGTTGATCGGATTGTTGATTTAAATAATTTTTCTATTATAAATTCAGATGAAAGTTTAACTGAAATTTTTAGAGAAGAATTATCAACATATTCTCTAGATGATTTGGATAAGATGTGTGATAGATTTTCTAATCACAAAGCTAAACTTGTAAGTTTAGAAGATGAGATAACAAAAGAGATTGTGAAAGGATCAGTATACTTTGGATTAGATAAAGTTCCTGATTATAATCAATTAAAAGAAATGTATTACAACGATTATTCATTTAATGTATTTTACGAAGAGGTTTTGTTCCCAGCTTACAAAATTTATTCTAAAAATAATATGAATTATTCTCGAGACTTGGATCTTTATATCAAAAATGCAACTGCTGCAATTTTTGAATATTATGATTTAAATCCAAAAGTTTTAAAATTCTTTTATCACGAGCTTAAAGGCAACGTATCTCCTTCTGTTGTTTCGGAATTGGATATCTCTCTAACGATTAAGTCGAAACCAGGGACAACATTTCTAAATAACGACACTCAAAAAGGACTTAACGGATTTGGCTACATCGATAAATTTATTTCCAAAAAGGAAAAGCCTTACGAACTTATTGCACAGGCAGACCAGTTTGAAGTGGCAGTTATGGTTTCAGATTTTAAATCTTTTAAACTTGTCGTAGATGATAAAAATTTAAAACCAAAGAGTTGGGGAAGTACTGCAATAGGACTCATCAAAATTCTCGAATATATCACTGATGATCAGGGTTATGTTTTAGATAATTTTGAGATCAAATTTAATTGTCCTAAGTTTTTAGAATACTTACACCACAACTTGAAAGATCCACATTATTTCTTGAAAAGCTGGAAGCAAATTTTAATAAACGATTTTGATGTAATAATCACAGATCGTGAGCTCCTAGCTGCAACAAATCTAGCTAAGATGATTGAAGGTCTTTAATAAATTAAGGAGATGACAACATCTCCTTTTTCTGTTATAATTTAAGAAATTAAAAAATAGAAAGAAGGAATATTTGATGGTTCAAAATACCAAAAATAAGCAACCTTACTGGTTGGAAAATTTAAAGAAAGCTATATCTTATGTAAATTCAGAAGAATTTCTGAATGATTTGGAGTCCGGGAAGTACGATACGGATAGGAACTCTATCGTCTATCTAAATTTAGAAGACGGGGCTGTTTCTACGACACCTGTTTTTGGCGCAACGTTAAAAACTGTAAAACTATCCTTTTGGAATGTTCAAAAACTTGGTAAAAATAATTTTTCAATACAGAATGGAATTGATGTAACACTTAAGCGTTTTAACACGTTTGTTTCTGATTTAATTTCAGAATTGACTATAAATCCAACATTGAAGTCGAAACCACACACTTCAATTGCCCGAGGTGAATACCCATTTTGTATGTTCGATAAGATTTATCAGAAAAAGGCTTGGGATCGTATCCTAGTTGAATTATTTAATCAGGATTTTGATTATTTTGGCTTTGATAATATTTTCGATCGAAAAGAATTTTCTTTTAAAAAATCATTGTCCAAGGATACCTGTGATTTGTTTTTTGAATCATTTTATTGTGATGATCACCGAGAACTTACTAGTCGTATGTTTCTTTACAAGCAATACAATGAAATTTCTGAAGAGGCTGCGATTGCTATGTTAGATAAATTCAAGGAAAAAATTATCCATCAGAATAAAGATATTAATCCAGAAAACAAAGACTCTTACAACTCCTTATTCCCATCTGTGGATAGCAAGGACAGAAAACATTGGTTTAACAGTTTTTATGCACATTTGATTTTACCATCACGTAAAGTTTACAAAACCTTTGGTATGGATTATCCCAAAGAGTTGGATGATATTACGATGTCAAACACCAAGTTGGTACTTGAATGGTTCGATATCAACAGTCTACTTGTTGGTAGTTTTGTGGGTGAAATGCTGGAGTACATTCCAGAAGAAAAATTATCTTCTTTTGATGTTACAGTGGTGCTGGACTCATCAACTCCAACTATGCTAGTTAGCTGGGATGAAAAATTTATCTTTTCTCCTTCAGCGTCTTATTTTGATGGAAATCTTCCTGAATCAGATACGTTCTTTGACGTGCCAGTTGAAATGGCATTTGATTTACTATCTAAATTCAAAAGTGTTATGTTTAGGCTAGGAGATGATGTTTGCGAACCTTCAATTTGGCCAGAGTTGACCAGCAAGCTAATTTGTTTTTGGGTTCGTTTTTCTAAAAAAAATAACCCGAAATTCGACTTTGAGGTCGACAACGACGAGTTTACTGAATATTTGAAGTTTGGCGAGGGTGATCCGAAGAAGTTCATCTACTTTAATAAGCAAATGAGTGGCGAGCACTTCGCAAGAAAAAGGGGAATGTTCACCTTTGAAGATTTACAAGAATATTATGAAACTCTAATCCAAAAGATTAGTTAACGAGGATATTAATATCCTCGTTTTTCTCATTTTTTAGTTTTTATAATTAATAAAACAAAAAGAGTATTAAAACTCGGAAAGAAGGAAATTTAATGGTAAAAACAACTGGAATTGTTACAGATTGGAGTTCTGAATACAAGAAGGATGTTGAAAAAATGATGGAGTTCTTTGAGCAAAAATCACCGGATGATATCATCAGAAGTATGTTGGTATGGGATTCAGTTCCCAAAGTTATGAGGTCTGATGTTATCAACTCATTCTCTGTTCACAATATCAACTCGTCTTCAATGGTCAGAATAGTTCCTCTCGGATTCGATACTGAAACCGCAGCATTAAAATTATTAGAAGTATCAAAGACAACAATTGATCCTGTTGGATTTTTGGGATTTTCGGTTTTATTAATAGATGAAATTGAAAAAGAATATAAATTTTACAAAGAGTCGAGAACTGGTTTCTTTTTTAAATCACGATTGATTAAAAATATTAACAATATTTTGAAATTATTTCCAAAAGAGGTCGCTCTCAATTTCATTGAAAAATTTGTGGATAAAGATGAGCACGTCCTATTGCGTTCAAAAATTAAATCTTTAGTAGATTTGGTTGAAAAACAATTGATTTACAATAATTATTCAAAAGATATTTATTCAATGGAAATTATTGTAAGCCACCTTCATATCAGGTTGGGCAGGTTTCTTTCTAGACAGATAGTCTTTTACAATAAAGATTGGAATCAATTAATTTGGTGTGAAAAGGCTAAAATTGCAAACTCTCGCCAATCATTTGATAAGGATCGTCAACTAGTATTGGAATTTAGCAATCATCAAATTCGCAACTCCCTCTATTCTTTTGAAGATTTAGATAAAGAAAAAGTGCGTACAATCGGGCAATTATTTAATTTATTAGTAACTCTGTTAGATAATGATTTCAAATCAATTAAGGACATTTTGTTAGAAAACTCAAGTTTTTGGGTTGATCTTTTTTTCGAAAAATCTAAAGAAATTGTAGTATCAAATATGGTACTTCCAGCAGGTGTAAACGAAGATGTCTATTCCGCTGCATTTCACTCAAGACTTCCAGGATACAGTCAGATTCTTAACTGGCATAACCAAAAGTACAATCTGTAACAATTAAAGCAGGATTACTCCTGCTTTTTGTTTTTTTAGAAATCTATTTTTGTATAGTTTTTATATAAAAAAACAAAAGGAAAGTTACCTGACCTTTTGTTTGTGATAATTGGAATTACGATTCAAAATCTGATTGTTGATATTTTTTTACATTATCAATTAAAAATGATAACAAATATTCATCAGAAAGGAATCTTTCTGTTGCGTCCTGAACTTTACGATATCCGTAACTTTCAGGTTCACATTTAGAAAAAATTAAACTTAACATTGCGAACTGAAAATACTTTCCTGCCAATTTCTTTTGATTTAATCCAAAAGCAGGTTGTTTATTAACATCAGAATAGACTCCCAATGGTGTCGGTGGGGTAATCTTGCTGAAATTAAATTCAATCGAATTATCCCATCCGGTTTCAAGATTATAACCGGTATAAGAAAAGGCCACTTGTTCCCCCAACTCTTTATTTGTTTTTAAAATAGTATAAACAGTTAAATTATCAAACATTCCAGCTACGAAGTTTACAGGGAAAGGATCTTCTCCTGAATAATCGTAGTCTGATGGTTCCTCTCCAGAATATTCTAAAATATTTTCAATAATGTAGTTTACAGTTTCTTCAATTTCTGTATCAAATATAGATAAAGAAGACTCTAACTCATCCTTTTTGTACAATTCTAAAATTTTGTTTAAAATTTTTTCTTTGATTAATTCAGGATCTTTAAGCGATTCATCATCTTCATCTAGATTACGATTGAACAGCTCTTCTGATAGAAGAACAATTGCAAAAATAATCGAGTAGAAAATGTCTCGAAAATCCTCATCCAATTCCTTAGTTTCAAAAAGGATCTTTTTGAAAAATGGGTCTTTCAAAGTTTCCTCGAACTCTCCCACTTTATAGATGAGCTCCTCATTTAAACCTAAATCTATACGAACGAAATTTTCGACATAAATAAAGTTAGATACAGTTAAAAATCGTTCTTTTAGAGATGATACTAATAATTCCTTAAACTCAACTTCTTTTTCAAAGTTTTTAAGTTTTAATAGTGACATTTCGGCTAATTTTTTATTCATTTTATTTCCTTCTTCCTACTGAAATAAATTCAGTTGTTTTTTTAAAAATTATAGTTTTTCTGAAATTTGATAAATAGATTTTTCAATGTTATAATATAATTTAAGAAAATAAAATTATTCTGAATCAAATTCAGATAGAAAGAAGGAAATAAATGGTACAAAAGACAGGTATTTCTAATGACTGGTTAAAAAGATATCGATCTGATTACAAGCAGATGTTTGAATACATTGATTCAAAATCACCGGAGGAACTGTTTGATAATTTAATTATCTCTGAAGAGATGGTTGTCGAAGTTAAAAGATTGATGTCAGAAGCTTTGATTAACGACTACGACTATAACATCGGAGATGATATTGAACGTTCAAAACTTTTCAAGAAGTTTGATTACCTATTAAGTGTCTCCGAACAATTTAAGGATAAGTATGACTTCTTCGGCTTCGTCTATTTGTTTAGTCGGGTGATGGAAGAGCTTCGATCTTCAAGGACTTTTAGGAGTGGTAAAATAATCTCAACGCCAGAAATTATAAAGGCTCTTAAGGAAATTCTTAGTTTTTATAACGAAGAAGTGGCACTTAAATTGATCGGTTTATTTACTCGTGCGGATGGAACGTTGCATAACCGAATTTATCAATTTTCTAAGGTTTTGACGGACATCGTAAATAACAAGACACTTTCAACTCACCCGCTAACATCCTGGATTCATTTTTCAAATTACCTACCTTTTACAAATATTTATTTTAAGATCACTTTTGATATTAAAAATAAAACTTTTAAAGTTGCAAAACATAAAGAGGGCATTTTTCCGGGAAATGAAATCACAGTACATAGCGAATCCATATTTTTCATAGCTAATGATAAACCCGAGTTTTTAGGTTTTACTAATGAACTAAAATTTGGTGATGTTGAGCTACTTAAAGTTTACGCTCAGATGATGGAGATGAAATTATTATCCCATCGCTTTGATAATGATTTTGATTTGAAGCCACTATTAGAAAATTTATTTTTAAGTGGAAATCAAAAGGTTTGGCTTTCTGAGATCCGCAGACATTCTCAGCTAATTATCGAAACTGTTATATCAGAATGTCTTAAAACTGATAACAAATCATTGGATAATTTCATTGAAGAACAAATACAATTCAATACGATTCCACAATATCCGGAATTGATGTATCTTTTTTGAAGATGATGATTAGTAAAATCCAATAAAGATTATTGAAAAGAAAACTTAGGTTTTCTTTTTTCTGTTATAATTTAAGAAAAATAGAAAGGGTAAACTAGCAGTTTATACAAATGTAGAAAATTTATGAAAAATTTCTTGATTTTCTATATTTGAGTAACTATGACAATTAGAAAGCCCTGCACATCTCGTAAGAGGTGTGTATCATTACAAAAGTTAAACCGAGGAAATACCTTAAGGCCTGTTTGCCACAACGTAGGATGAAAGTCCAAGCGTGATGGTAGCGAAAGCAGAAAGAAGAAACAGGATATTGATACAATCTAGTAGCTTACACAAAGCAGACGGTTGTAAAGCTGAAATAAAAGCCGATTAGTGTCTAGTAATTAAAATAGTGACTATTAGAAAACGTTGGTGCTAAGTCAATACAAACAAGGGTAAGTCTCGGTAGGAATATCCTAAGTCTTAAATAAAGATATGGATAACCTCCAACGACTATCCCCTGATGGGGGAGTGAATTAACACTAAGCCGATAATTTATCGGTGAGTAAAGCCGTAAGCTGACGACGGAAGAAAAATATTTGGTCTGAACACTCGTGAAAGTTGTGTTAGAGTGGTTCAGATTGACATATAGTCTGCGCACGTTCTGTAATGGAAGTGTCCGGGAACAGACCCGGCTGTTAGGGGTTGCGCCTTAACAGAAACTGTCAAAAGTACGAAAAGCACATTGAAAATTGAATAACACGATAAAGTAAGTTGCATTATATTACGTATTATGGTATAATAGTTTAATCAAATCATTAAGGAGATAAAACTATTGAAAGGAAACCAAAAGGTAGTTAGTGATGAGAAGTCAGAAAATTAGGCTAAAACTAACCAAAGAACAAGAAATCCTTGCGTGGTGGTATAGTAAAGTTTCACGTAATTTTTGGAATCTTTTAGTTGATATCGACAAGCGGAACAACAAGGGTGAGTTTGATGATATTTTGAGTAACAACGGCAATCAAACCTATCATTCAAACTTCCACAACAGAGAGATTTATAGTCTCAATCAATCAGACTATCTCAATCTTGCAAAGGTTGTTGTTACTAAGAACTGCGAAGAAAATGAAGAAAAATGGTCTTGGTATTATCAACCCAATCAAACGTTTATCTACGCTTTTCTTTCTAGGGAATTGGTGAAAATTCGGAAACAAAACAAAGGAAAATTGAATTTTCGGAGTGTTGATAAAATTCAACCTAATTTCAATGTACGATGTGATGTATCTGCGAACGGTAAACGCCCTAGTCGTATTTATCTAAAAAATAACGGAAAACTTCAGATTCCAACTATCGGGGATGTAAGGTTCGGTTCTGCCAGATCAGATTTCGACCTTTCTTGTAAGAAACAAGTTGCAAACATCTCTTTTGATGGAAAATACTGGTACTTGTCCTACACCGAAGATGTTGAAACTAAAGTACAAAATTTACCAGATTATACCGATGGAATTGGGATTGATCTGGGAATCAAGAAACTTGCAACGGTATCTGACGGAACTGTTATACCAAATATCAAGACCTTTAGACGAGTTCGTATCCTGAACAAACGCCTGAAACGACTACAACGCAAGGTATCTCGAAAATACCTTATCAATAAATGCAACAAACACAATAAAACAAAGAATATTATAAAGCTAGAAAAACGAATCAAATTGATACACCGTTCACTAAAGAACATACGTATCAATCACATCCGTAAATTTGTATCAGAATTAGTTAAAAAACAACCGCAATATATCGCAATCGAGGACTTGAACGTAAAAGGAATGAAGAGAAACAAACATCTCGCAAAAGATATTTCTAATTGCTCTTTTTACACTATCAGAGAACACCTAATTAGAAAAGCGACCGAACGATCGATAGTCGTAAGGTTAGTGGATAGATTTTATCCTTCCAGTAAGACGTGTTCGAAGTGTGGTGGTTACAAAAAGGACTTGAAACTCAGTCAACGAGTATATCATTGTAACAACTGCCAAGAAAAAATAGATAGGGACTTCAATGCCTCGTTGAATATTGCAACAACTGACAGATATAAATTAGCTTAATTGAATTGTTTTATTGCCTTTGGAAACTAGAGGTAAATAGTTTTAGTGGTAGGTCAGCCGTAAAGCCAAACCACTTTAATACAAACGCCCTGAAAATTTATGAGTATATCAAACAAATGGTAGCTTCGGCAAAATTTGGCTCAATATGGGAAGGTCAAAATCGTGTTATTCAATTTCTGAATTTTCTTACTTTTGACTTACGGTTGAATTTATTTCAGGAAGAAGGATAATACTATGAAAAGTACAGAACCGACTTGGTTCAAGAAGTATCGTGATGATTATCTAGCCGTTTCGAATATCCTTAGAAATACAGACGCAGAAGAGCTAGTTTCTAATATGGAATGGTTTGATGATAAAGTTATTTCGGAATTTCGAGGATCAAGTTATGATTTACTAAGAGCCATTTCTTTTCGAAACCGTGCGAAATTTACAGATAAGGATAGACAAAAAACAGCGTTATTTTTCTACAAAATTAAAAACTCGAAGTATCCTAACGTTTTGTTTTCACTATCACTTTTATTAAATTTATTTCTGAGCGATTGTCAAATAAATTCGCTACCAGATCATTACAAGGGATTCCATTTTTGCCGAAAAATAAAAAAAGAAAATTTGTTATCTAAAAATTATGATATAAATCATCTTTTAAACAGAGTCTTTTTATTTTTTGATTTACTTTCAATTGATGAGAAAAGATACACTCTTAATTTTATTCTCGGATCTAACGATTCGGATATTGATGTTTTATTTTCAAAATTTAAAAATCTATTAAGATTAACATTCAAGAAGGCTATTTTCAACAATTGGTTCTTGGATACTTCTTTGATAATTAAATACGATAAAGACGGTAATCTTTCATACGTTAAGTCGCACAATTTGTCTATATTCTTTGATTTAAACAAGAATTGTTTGCGTGCGGCAAATAACAAAAATTATTTATTAAACAAAAATATTGAGACTTGGGATTCTTCTGAGGAGCTAATTACCTCGTATTTTATTGCTAAACCCGGTCAAATTAAGGTATTCAAGGATATCAATGTATTAACTCTTGAAAGATTCAATTCAAGAAAATCACTTGATTTTTTAGGGGAAATATTTTCCGAATATTTAAATAGATTTGTTTGTGAGAATCATATTGGTTCAGAATATTTCTTGAGAGATATGTTCTTAAAATATCCAAATATCCTTATGGAGATTATCTTAAAGGATTCCAGAGATATCTTTAAAAACAACCTCAATAAATTTATTAATTCAGAAACTTGTAAGATAAGTTTATTAAGGCACGGTGGGAATCTTCCGGTTTATGTTGATTTAAAAGAAGATGATCACACAAAATATCGTTACCTTTAAAAAGAGAGGGCAATCCACTCTCTTTTCTGTTATAATTAAAGAAAAAAATAATCTGAAGTTAATTCAGATGGAAAGAAGGTGTCTTATGATTCAATCAGAGAAGAGTTGTACCTGGGAATATGACTATAAAAAAGATGTAAAAAAAGTGATTGAATTTTTGGAAAATAAATCATCTGAGGAAATTGTCGAAAAAATTGATTTTGGATGGGGATGTCAAAAACCTTTTTCTGATCAATCTTTGTATAAAAATGAACACGATGGTCGTGCAGAGAAAGTAGAAAAACTAACATTTAAAATGTTAGCATACGGAAACGTTGAACTATTATATTCTTTTTGGGCTATCATTCAATCTATTTTATTTGAATTTAATTCAAAAAAGAATCACTTTGAATTAGTCAAATTAAGTCAAGAATTTGAAGATATATTTTCTGATTTATTCTCAAACTGTTTCAGTGAAACCGAAAAGAAAAAGATCTTATCTTTTATCTTTGAGGATGATGATTTTCCATTAAAAGGTTACGAGATAAGATTGGCTAAGTTGGTCGGCTATTATCTCAGAATAAAAGAAATTAGAGATGGTTATGATAATGAAATATTGAATCTTATGTTTGGTATTAATTTAAAAATCAAAAGCAATCAAGCTAGCTATTCTTTGTTTTTTGATTTGAATGAAGAAAAATTTAAAATTTTTGACACATCAACTATTTATGAAATCTACGGGAACCCATACGAGGGTGATTTTGAGCAATACCCGTTTATTGCAAGAGAGAGCGAGGTTATGATTTTAAAAGATTTAGAATCATTCAAAACATCTTTATTAAATAAAGATACACTTCCATTTTTTTCTAATCTGATGAAATATTTATCTAAATATATCTTAAGGGATTACCAAGGATTTCAGCTTGATGATAAAATGTTCGAATCTGTTATTCAAAATGATCCTGAAAGTTTCAAAACATTGGTTCGTATGGAATTTGATAAAATCATCAAGCGAAACTTTGAACTGATGTTATTAAATAATGGTGCCGAATCTAATTCAGAGATATGTTATGATGGTTACGTGCCGGCTTATCCTGAGCTTTACCGGGAACTCAAAGATCACGGAATGGTTCAAAAAAGTTTTATTCCATAATGTTGAAAGGGGATCTTTTTGATCCTTTTTTTATTCTTTTGACAAATCCACTCTTTTCTGTTATTATTAAAGATAATAATAAAATCTGAAATAAATAAAGAGGATAATTCGAATGGTAATCGAGAAACAGGCAACTTGGTTGGATGATTATAAAAAAGAAGTTAAAACATTGATGTATGAATTGGATAATCTTGATCAAAAGCAGTTGAGAGGATTGTCTTTGAGATTAAAAAGTAACGCTAAAAAAGTTATTGAAGATTCGGATTATAAAATTCCGGATGATTATTTCGGCGTCGCAAAGTCAATTTTATTGGAAGATAAGAATATCAAAGACGAATATAAAGAAAAGTTTTGGGGATTTGTTTATTCAAAGTTATTAGCTGGAGAAATAGAAAGAATGTATCATAGGATTGAAGTACAGGATGATGAGTGGAAACATTGGCACCTGCCCAAAGACGAAATGAAATATGATAGTTTCAACGACTTTGTTTCTAGTTGGGATTCAATGGACTTATTTTATAAATTCGACGACGATTATAAGTCAGAACCTTTGAGCAATACCTTTAAATCGTTTTGTAAAAGAACTAGAATATTATTTAATTTAAAATCAAAAACATTAACAACCCTTTACCAAAAGGGTAAGGTTGATAGATTAACAAACGGGTCACACTTGGTTGCAATTTTTCAAGAAAATAAACACGAAATTAGTATGTTAGAAAAAATCAAGCCGGTTTATTTTCCTTTGGATCTAAAAATACTTCTATTCAAGGCATTCTGCCACGAGTGGGCTGGTACTTCAGATTCGAGAAAATATTGGGATGACTTTGTTCTTGCAGATAGATTTGTGGAATACCTTAAAAGATATTCTAAAAATAACATCTCTGGGATCCTTGACACAACTGATAGCAATACCATTATATATCAAATTCAGTACGGCCGCATTCCAAATATAAAAGGTTTGACCTTAACTGAATTAAAGAAAATTAGTGATGAACAAAGGAGATTAAGTTGTTAGATTCTAAATGTAACGGTAAATCCAAATGGCTAAAAACATACAAAGAAGAGTGCATTCAACTGAACGCCTCTTTAAATAATCTCACAGAAAAACAGTTACGGAAACTCTCTAGACTTATACAAAATAGATGTAGAAAATTAATCTCATCTTGTGGTTTTAAATATGAGAGATCCAAAGCTGGTGCAGAAATCATCTCCTTCTCTGAAAATATTAAAGACGAATATAAAAATACCTTTTGGAAGTTAGTTTATTTATATTTAGTAGAAAATAAAAGCTCTGATTTGTCTGATCAAAAAACTTATCTGGGTATGTTTAAATCTCAAAATCACAAGGTTAAAGACAAGACATTTGATGATTTTATCAAACGATTAATGAAAATCGGGATTTCTAACCCCTCAATTTATAGAACCTATTATTACAACATATATTTTGATATAGATATGGCTTTGTACGTTTTTAATAATTTGTTAAAGAGTTTGAGGGTTTTCTTCGATTTAAAAACAAGTTCTTTTGTTGTAGACTGCAAATCATCCTCAGTTGAAAAAAATCTACATCTAGTCGCTTTATTAGATGAGAACTGCATTAGAAATCAAGACCTAAAACTAATCCCGGAATTATCAACGGATTTAAACTCTGCCATCTTCAAAGCCATAATTTATGAGCTTGTATTCCCTGAGCAGTCAGGACAAGTTTGGGATGAGCTAGTTATCAACCAATGTTTCACAAACTATTTAAAAACTTTTTCACAAAAGAATATAAAAAACAATCTCACAACAATAGACGATTCTGATTTTTTAGATCAAATAGAAAACGGATATATTCCGATGATGAAAGAACTTCCGATTGCTGAATTGAGACGCAAATATAAAGATAATATCTAACAACTAAAACAACAAAAAAGGACTGGAACAAATCCAGTCCACTTTTGTTTCCTGAAACAAATCCAGGATTTAACACGTTTGAACCACGTATCTTACCAGAGGAAGTATCTTCCAACTTTGCAAAGCCTCCAGGTATCAACACACTTCTGGTTCAGGTCTCATCTGAACGCAGACAGTTGCTGATACAACAAATCTTCAAGCAGTCAGCAGACGTACTCCCTTCGTATAACAGAAAGAAAGAAAAATCACACCCAATTAGGGCCCATAACCTTTTCGATTACGGTTACTACAACCACCTCCTACTAGGCCTGTGAGAGCCCGGATCATCGGAGGGGGTCGAGGTTTAACCCCCGTATTGTAGTAAGCAACCTTTCCTCTAACTGTTACAGAAGAGAGCAACATCTGCCAACTAGTTGAGGAAATGTTGAATCAGTAACCTCCACGTCAGATGAGTCAACTAACCGAACGGCTAGCTGTAGTGTTAAAAGTTTATCGTAACTCGAAGAGAAAATACGATAGAACAAAAATCACATAATGTAATTCCAGTTCCTACGAAGTGTAACTATACAGTTAACAACTCAGTAGATATACTGATTGTTCTATAGATTTTTATCTAAAAGTTTAAATAAATTTAACTTTGTAATAAGCTAAAACTTTTTACTTTCGTAAATCGTTTCAAACGTTATAACGAAATTTAAATTTAAACGTTACTCTAAGTAATATAAGGGTGGAAGTCAATCCAAAATTAAAATTTGAAACTCTAAGGAGGTTTCATAGTTTATATAACATAGCGTTAAAATTCAAACAGGTTCTTCTAAGGAGAGAACATAATCTAAAGTTTACCAATAACTAAAGCAAGATTTAGGAATCTTATATTGTTATAACAGCCTATTGCAGATAAAATCTGTGGTGTTTTATAGTTTACTTTTATGTGTTTGTTTTTTGATCGTATATATATTTTTTTAATTTTTTTTCTCTTATAAATAAGGTATTTTTTTAAAAATTATATATTATATTTAAAAATCAAACAAAAAAAGAGTGAAACACGAACGTTCACTCTTTTATTTATTTAGTTTTGTGGAAGGTGATACTGACCGTCACCACCACGATAGAATTTTTTAAGATTGATACCCTTCTTGATACAATCCTTTTCAACAAGATCGATGATCTTGTTGTTTGTGAAATTGATGTAAAGCTCAAGATCACTGAAAGTATCTTCTAAAAGATAGATACTTAGTGCATTTTTAACTTCACGATCAAGGTCATAACCAGACCATTCAGGCACAAGCGCCTGTGTTACTCCTGCAACACGTGGGCGTTCGCACATAGATAACTTCAAAGTTGATTTTTTCATTGTATTTCCTTCTTCCCGGCTTAAATAAGCCATTTTTTATTTTTATAAATTATAATAAAAATTTAATTTTGCAAAACTTTTCTTGACAAGAACAAACTCTTTTGTTATACTAACTTTATAGGTATTTTGTATCCGATATTTTCCTTTACAAAAAAAGAACTTATAATTGGTTCGAAAAAGATTTTTTGGAGGGATTTGAATGGTTATTACAAAATATTCAAATATTAATGAAATTAGAAGCTGGCTTGATTTCTACGGAGTCAGCTACAAGAAAAATGAAAGAAAGGCGAGTTTGGTCAAAAAAATGGAGAAAGTTCGAGAAATTTTTGAAGAAATGGGTGAGAAAGAATATACAAATTCTCTACTATCACCGGAGGATATTCGTCGATCTCAACGTATTAACGAATTATTACAAATGTTAGCAATTCAAAGTGGTATGGCGGGTGAGTATCTTGATAGCGTTGAAAAAGAAGCTCAAGAAACTAAAACAATGAAAGATGTTACAGATTCTTTTACAACTCCAGAAACACCTTCAACTGAATCAATTAAAGAAGAAACTTTTACTGTTGTTGAGGAAGATGAAGTCCCTGTGCCTGAAATTATCACAGAAGATGAGGCTTCAAATTCTGAAGTAAAAGAAGATGATATCGATGGATCTTTAGTTGTTGAAGAAGAAAAGGATAGTTCTGAAAAAGTTTTAGAAAATGAAGTTTCCACTGAGGAAGGTATGGGTAAAAAAGCACTATTTGTAGTTTTGTTTGCAATTGGTGTTATTGCTGCCTTGTCTTTAGCTGGTTATTTGTGGGGAGCTTCATTCGGGTAAGGTGATTTGAATGTCTGTTTCAAAGAAAGAACGTGAACGATACCGAGATTTAAGGAGAGATGTCCTCTTGCAATTAAACTCGGTTCGTCTGGATCACCTAATAAGTAATCCAAGATTGATAAGTGATGAACCCGGTGTCTATATTATTTTCAGAGAAGATAATGGTCACCCTTACGTGGGCGAAAGTGTTAACTTATCCAGGAGACTAATTGAACACGCAACAGTTGAACGTCCAACGCAGTATGTTGATAGAGAAATACAAAAGTTGGGTGCTTTTCGTTTTTGGGTTGCGGAATTAGAAGTTGTAAAAAATTATGATAAACGTCGTGAACGTGAGGGTTACTATGTAGAATTATTTAATTCTTATTACAATGGATATAATGGAAGTAAGGATGGTGGTGCGATGACTCTCGGTCAGCGTTACTGGAGGAGTGTTTTTAACAAACTTCTAAAAACCTTATTCCCCAAATTCGTCAAAAAAAGAAGGGAGAAAAACAAGTATTTACAGTCAACGAGAGCGTTGCGTAAATATGGCAAAAGGCTTAAGAAAATCAACAGGAGGACCGTTTGGTAGTTAATGATAACAAGGGTTTTATTATCTCGAATCTTCGTGAGCATACAAACCTAATTGAAACAAAGGAAGAAGAATATAGATTGGTGGAGTTAGCTCAGAAAGGCGATGAGGAGGCAAGAGAGCTTCTTATAACCAGTAACCTCCGATTGGTTGCGACCATTGCTACGAACTACTCCAAATTCAACTCCATCCCTTGGGAAGATTTTTACCAAGAGGGTACATTGGGGTTGTTTAATGCGATAGATAAATTTGATCTAAAAAAAGGATTTCGATTCAGTACATACTCTACCTATTGGATTCGAAATTATTGTCAAAAACTTTTGAAGCGACAGGGTGTGGTTAGATTGCCAGACAAAGCTCGAGAACTCTACAATAATTGGGTTCGTTTGTCAACTGATTATATGAAAGAGTTTGGTGTGGAGCCCTCCGTTGCAGAAATTGCTGGCATTCTAGAGGTATCAGAAGAGCGTTTGCGAATTGTAATTAATGCAGGACAATCTGCCGTTTCTCTTGACGCAGAGGTTGATGGTGATGGAAAGGACTCTGATATTCAGACATCATTCGTTGATCTTTTAGAGGATAAGGATCAAGTTGATCCAGTTGATGTTGTTGCTTCTGGACAGATTATGGATGAAATCAATAGAGCAAAAGAGACCTTATCTGATAATGAACTTTACGTATTTGAATCCTTATACGACGCACAAGGGTTTAGAAATAAAGTGAAGACTAAATTAATTAAGGAAGGTGTGGCTTCCAGTACGGATGAGGTTGATAAAATTTACAATAATGCAATTAAAAAATTGCAAAATTACCTTGGAGATAATCCCTTAGAATGATTTTGTGGTATCTTTTTCTAACCTTATTTCTGAACCTATCTCAGGCACAACACTCTTCTCAAATTATTCCAGTTGAACATTATACTGGTGCAGTTTCAGATGGGAAATTGCTGAATCAATTAAAGAAGCAAGAAATACTGTTAAATAAACAGGAGGTGATATCTTACGTATCACCGAAAGATGAAGATCAGGATTTACAAGATTTATTAGATAAATATCCTGATGTTGGTGTACTGATAAAAAATAAGAATGGAACCAAACACTTTGCGGGACATCAAGAGGGTTCCTTTAATAAAATAACAAAATTGAAAAACGGAGATGAAATAGACGTTTCTGACGAGCTTGGATTGATAACAAGCTACACTGTTACTCGTGTAGAAGACTTTAAGTTAACAAGTTTAGGACGTGGTGGAGTTCCTAAAAATAACAAGGATTCAAAACGATTAGTTGATGTACTAAATTCTAAAGATAGCGTAATTCTACAAACCTGCACGTATGTTACTGAAAAGGGGTACGATGTGAGATTCGTAGTAGCTGAGAAGAACAAGAACTAAATTCTTGTTCTTTTTTATTTCAGAAAATATTTTTAAAAAAAAATATATTTTTGTTGACAAAATAAAACACTTGTGCTATACTGAGATTGTTTTAAAAATTACACAGAAAGAGATTAATAATTTGAATAAGAAAATGACAAAAATGACTAGTAAGATGACTAAAAAGAAAATTTATACCGGAATCCTGGCTGCTGGGATCGCAGCCTTATCTGCTGTTGTTATTCTAGGTAATAAACCAACTGAAACTGACGCAGAAGTTTCTGAACTTCCTGTAACGACCGAATTGGTGACAACTGCTACTACATCTACAACAGAAACTACAACCTCTACTACCACTGCACCAATAACAGAAGAGGTTCGTGCAACTGAACCAAAAGTAGAAGAGAAGACTCAGACTGAAGTAAAAACAGTGAAGCCACGAACTTTAACAATTAAAGGGATGGAAATCTCATACGAGGCTGAAATCGGTCAGGCCGGGATCAACGCAAATCACAATATTGCAACAACCTGGGGTGGTGATTTCAACCCTAATGGGCATACCCTAATCGCAGGTCACGATGATGGGCCAATGGGTGTTATCAAACAATTGACGGACGGGGATATCGTTACTGTTACTGATTCAGAAGGTAATGAGTACCGCTACCGATTCCAAGAGAGTCGAGTTGTTCGTATGATTTACAGTGGTCGTGGAACCGGATACGTAGAATCTCAAGCTGACGGCGATTACATTACAGCTCAATTTAACTCAAACAACCTAAACCTACAAACCTGTGTTGAAACACGTGCGGATGGTTACTCAATTGTATTTGCAACTTTAACAAAAATTTGATAAAATAAAAAGAGCGTAGATTGATACGTTCTTTTATAATTTCCATAAATAATAGGAGGGAATTTTAGAGATGGCAATTTCTAATAATGATTATTACAAGATCCTCGTACAAATTGCGAAGAAACAAGGAATCTCGAGACCATTCTGGAACTCGATCCTATTTGGTGTAAAATTAGAACTCAAAGCCCTTCCCAAGTACTTGAGTAAGGGTGAAAGAATTTACTCGCTAGTCCCTTGCAAATACAAAGGAAGAAAAGCACTTGCGGTTGTTACGGATCTCAGAGTTCTGGTTCTAAATCGAGGTCTTCTTGGAGACTTTGGCAACACACAACGTGAGGATGTATATTACAATAACGTTGCTGGTGGTAACCCGCACGGAAGTTTAATCTCCAGCTACTCAATATCAGTACCAGGATCAGGTAACGACTTTGAAATCGACGGTTTGTGGTTGAACGACGCAAAAACCTTCGATCAAACCTTCAGTCAGGCAAGAAGAGACTTCCTTTCTGGAACAAAAAAAGAAAAGGAAGCACCGAAGGCTGAAGTTAAAGTAGAAGATGATCATTCTGAAACTATCGACCAGATCAGAACTATTCTTGAATTAAGACAAGGTGGGGATATTACTCTTGAAGAATTTCAGGAGTTGATTGAGGATGTAATAAATTAAGGAGAGATAATAGTCTCTCTTTTTTTATTTCAGGGTTTACAACTGTACGATAAAATGATATACTGAAGTAAGATTAATATTGAATTATTTTTCATTCTGCTTGGATTTATATTATTGTTGATTCATATCGTCGGGGTTGATGTGGGAATCTTTCTTAATTCTAAAGATAAAAATTCTTTCTCTGTATTCCAATTTTATTTAGGATTGAGTATGATTTCGATAGCATTCAATTTTGTTTTTAACTCGATTTGTTTAACTGCATTTAATAGATTCAAGTATCGAAAATGCCGATCAAACAGTGACAAGAAGGATGATGACTCATTATTTTCAAAATATTACATAAGATCATTATTCTTTTGATTTTATTAAACATCCGATTTATGATTATTTTTTATAGAGGAATATTATTATGTTTGCTTTAGCTACTATTTTTGCGTGTTTATCTATTTTGGGAGGATTGAGGATTCTTTATTTACTTAGGAATAAAGAATTGAGGAATTCGCTTTGGTTGTCATTTTTAGAAGACGATTTTAAAAATATTTTTAACAAGTTTGAAACACGGCCGTTTGCAATTTGGTTATTAATTACCAGTGTGTTTTTATTAATTTGGTTTTTCATTTCTTATCGTCTTGGAATAATAGATTTTCGTTCTATTTTTCGTTCTATTTTCGAACTAAGAATTGTGGGGTTTTAATATGGAACAAGAATTTATTTTATTAACCATTTTTATTATTGCGGCTGTATTTATTACTCTTCTTTCGTTGTATGTTATTAGGATATCAAAAAATGACGAGCCGGACTATCCACATAATCATAGTTACCGATATATTTGTGGTGTTATTGGTTTGTTTGTCTCAATATTATTTTCCATTCTTGTAGTTATTTTATTTATCAATGGTGATTTTAACCCTGAAAATAGACTTCAAACAAAATCTCAACAAGTAACGTCTGTTGAAAAATCTGGAGATAAAATCACCATCTATAACAGTGACAGCTACAAGATTGTAATTGATTTAAAGGAAAATACAGAGAACCTCTATCATAATAGTGAAAAATTGGGAAATGTTACTATCAACGGATATTGGGATTTAAAGGACAATTTTCAGGATATTAAAAATAAGAATTTGATTGTAAATACAGACTATACAATATCTAAAAAGGGTGATGTTAAATCTGTATATATTGAGGTTGTTAAAAATAAAAACAAAGACGATTTCAAGGTTGAATATTAGTTGAATAAAAAAGAGGTTTTTGTTATGATTTATTATTTTATGTTGGTTGTTCTTGTTTTTTCAGCTGTCGTTATATGTGAATATGAAGGCACTAGTAAAAAACTAATGTTTACCTTACTTACTTTTGTGGTAATTTCAATTATTGGATTATCAATCAACGATGGAGAAGGTTGGAAGAGAACTATTTTTACAAACCCCGACAAAACAGTTTCTAAAGAAATTAAAGTCGAAAAACTATCAATTAAAGATGAAAACATCACAATAATTTTGGATGATAATTATAAAATTTTAATTTCTAAAAAAGCAAAGGACTCCAAATACGAATACGAGGTTTATAGAGATAGCAAAAAATTAGAAAATATAAGATTTTACGGTTTTAACGAAATATTCAGTTCAACTGATAAGATTAAAAATGATAGTTACAGACCGAAAGTAACATTCGATTTTTCAGAAGAGGGTGGAAAGGTAGAAGAAATTTACTTCAAATTAACCCCAAATGACGTTGAAAAAAAATACCAATTTTAATTATTAGATTTTACATAGCATTTTTATAAAAGGAGGTTTTGTATGGAACAGTCGTATATTTTTCTAATTGTAACCATTTTTTTTCTTGTTTGTCTAGCACTATTTTCTTTGGGTCTGATTGCAAAATCAAAAGAAAATGATTACAACTTTGCTCTCAGCCCAGCTAGATCCAAATATTTTGGTTGTCTTGGGTTGTTTTCTTCAGTATTATTTGCAATTGTACTAATTTTTGGTATTGCAAACGGTTGGTATGATCCACAAAACCAAACAGAAACAAAACCCCAGGCTGTTACAAGTGTAGAACTTAAGGATGATATAATGACCATCCATAATAATGACAACTACAAGATCATTATTGACTTTAGAAATAGCTCTACTGAAATATATCATAATGGTGAAAAGTTAGAAGGTGTTCGTGTGCGTGGCCCTCAATGGCTTATGCAGTATCAAATAGATGATTTAAAGAGCAATAAATCTGTAATAAATACAGATTACAACATCACCCGGAAAGGCGATTTAAAAAGGATTGAAGTCTACATATCTAAGAACAAAACCAAGGGCGATTTCAAGATTGAATATTAGTTGAAAGGTGTTAACGGATGAGGGATTTAATTTTAGCAACTATTGTGTTCGCTTTGATGACAATTTACTTAGCTATTTATTCTTGGAATAAAGTAAAAAAAGCGGAAGAAAACAATCAAAACTTATCTGATGAGGAGCGTTCCTCTTTTGGTATTGCTGTTTTAGGGATGTCATTTGGTGTAGTTTTAACATCATTTTTCTTGTACGCAACAGTTAAAGATATTATTACTCAGAATTATCAAATAGAACCACAAACGAAGAGAATAATTAGTTTGGAAAAGTCTGGTGATACTGTGTCAATTTATAACGATGAGAATTACAAGATTGTTTTTGATTTAGAAAAAGGATCCGGAGAAGTTTATCATAACAACGAAAAGCAAAACGATGTTCGTATTGATGGTTTGCAGATTTTGAAGGAAAATTTTGATGGCATTAAGAACAATGAATTATTATTGACTACGAATTACAAAATCACCAAGGATGGTGTGCTAAGGAATATTCAAATTACTACATCTAAAAATAAAAACAAAGATGATTTTGAAATCAAATATTAGTTTATTACGAAAGGAATGAAAAATGACTCATTTATCTTCTTTTATCTTAATGGCAATTGTTGTCATTGGAATGGTTTGTTTTTATGATTATTATTATTTTGATGATGATCATAAAAAAGCATTTTGGACAGTGGTTGCAACAATTTTTACGTTCGTTCTTTTTTCTTTCGTATTTATAAAAGTTGGTTGGCTACCAGATTTTCTTGACGTTAAGAATGTTAAGACTGAATTTGTTTCAGATAAAAAAACAACTGAAACTTTTTCAGCTAAAAAGGTTTATCGTGATGGTGAGAATGCAATTATCGAGGATGAGGGCGGGTACAAGATTGTTGTTAACTTATATAGCTGGAAAACAGAAGTATATAACAATGGTGAAAAGGAAAAGAATGTTAAAGTTACCGGATTGTATTGGTACACAAGCAATCTAAATAATATCAAAAATAAAGAAAAATTTGTAAAAACAAAAATATTCAAATCTAATGGTGCACTCGTGGGAGTTGAGATAATCCTCGAAGACAATAAACATAAAAAGGATTTTGAGGTAAGTTATTAAGGAGGGGTTTAATGGTTATAAACCTATATCATATTATGGTGTTTAGTTTAATATTTGTTATAATATCTTTTCTTGTTTGGATATACAATGAAAATGCCATCAAAAATAATAATAAATGGGGCAAGAAAATTTCTGAAACTTTAATGGTAATTATTTCTTTAGCTTCTCTACCAATCATTCTTGTTGTTTATTTAGGAACAACTGATAGAATCCACGTAACTAAGGGGGACGCATACCTAAAAGATATTGAAGTGGAGCAGGTTGTTTTAGAAAATAAAGATTTAACTATTAAAAATTCTGATGGTTATAAAATAAAAATTAATTTGGAAAAAAATGAATTAGAGATTTACCACAATGACAAGAAAGAATATAAGATTACAACAAAACGATACTTTATATCAAAAGAACAGTTAGAAGCCATTAAAAATAAAGAAGAGTATATCAAAACTTCTTATCTCTTTTACAACGACGGATCTTTAGACAACGTTTATGTTGAAATTGTAAAAAAAGAAAAAGATGTTAAAGATTTTAATATCACTTATTGAGTGGGAGAATTTTAGATGGATACTATACTTGCAGGACTTAAAAGGATCTTCATTTACCTATTAAAAATAGCTGCAATGTCTGGATTTATAACAGTTTTTATCTATACCGCAACCCAAAGTCATCTTGTTACATTTATATCTTTTATTTTATTGTTTTTAGCGTTTATCGGATGTGATGATTGAAATTTTTGAATTTAGAGGTTTAGCGATGAATAATATAGATGTGACGATTGAAAATTTTGAGTTTAGAGGTTTGGCAATAAATGACATAATGGATAAAATAACTCTAATTGCGACTGTAATTTCTTTTCTTATAATATCCTACGTAATTTATCTTTGTTTTAAAATAAACAAAAGGGATAGGTTGGAAAGAGAAGATACTCCAGTTAAAAATTTAGAATCCCACCGCCTTAATATTAGGGAGAATGAGGTGGACGAATTTTCTTTAGAAGAAGATAATATAACTATCCACAACAAAAATGGATTTAAAATCCTTATCTCCAGAAAGACAAAAGAATCAATTTTGTACTTTAGGGGAGATCCGGTTGAGGATGTTGAAATTCTAGGCGTTGATAATATATTGAAATTCTCCTCTGAAATAAATTCAGGAAAGAAAGTGATAAAACAAAGATTCTGGCTTGATGATGATAATCTTATCGCTAGAATTGAAAATGATATCAAAGATGTGAAAGTATCAAAACCGGGAAAAGATAGGGATGGTGATAATGGTAGTGGTGGTGACAATGGAACCGACGATTTAATGTTGGCGACTGTTATTTGTAGTCTTTTAAATTGAAGGGATAATAGATGGATATTGTAAATCAAATTGGCTCTTTTTTTGATAATATTTTAATAAACAAGAATTATGTACTAATTTTTTTGATATCTGGGATGGTTATAATATCAGTTTTTATTACTACACATTTATGGGAAAAAAGTAATGAAATGGAGACCTCCAGATTACAAAAAACTAAATTTATTAAATCATTCATTTTGATGATCTTGTCTTTTGTAGTCATTATTTTTTCATACATTGGAATTTCAGACTTTTATATAGATTCCAATCTAATAACCGAAACCGACGAGGTTGTTCTTATTGAGAAGGGAATTAAGGATATTAGGGTGAACAGCGAAGATGGATATCCTTTGTTTGCTACTGGGGGATTTAAATTAATTGGTAAAAGAGGCTACGCTGTCAACTATTTTAAGGGAAAACCTTTTTTCAATCAAGCTTTCTTCAATAAGAATAGTTTAAAAGGAACAATCGTTAATATTGATAGTGATGTTTACAGTAATTTGAAATCTGAGAAGGATCCAAAAAAATAAAATTAAAATACTACTTTTATAAAAAAGGTAGTGGTAACCCAAGAATAATTGTTGTAGAATCTAAATAAATACAAAAAATAAAAAGCAACTTATAAAATTAAGCTGCTTTTTGATTTTTATTTTTGCGATTCCGTTTGCAAACGTGATTTTGATAACGATTACGTTTACGGAACGAGCTTGTAACCAACTTGTGAACGGCAAGGCTATTTAAAACCCGTTTCGGAATATTCTCTTCAGGAACTCCTTCGAAAGCCTCTAAGTCGTGAGTGGATTGTGTGTAAACTACCGTCACACCAAGCTCTTTTAGCTTCTCACGGAAGATGTAAAGACGAGCTTCTTTATCCTTAATTTTTGACTTAGCGAGAGCCATTTGGTCAGAGTGAATTACAACTTTTTGCAAATCAAACCCATTTTTCTGTGCGTCCTCAACTGCGAGCTCAACTGCACGAATTTCACAATCAGTCGTACTTTTATTTCTTGAAGACTTGTATACACGAACCTCTTGATGAGGTTTTAAACCAAATCCTTTGCGAATGATTGCTGCTACACCAACTTGGCTTTTTACGCCACCGTCCACGTAATAGTGGATAATCTCTTTCGGATCAATTTCCATTTTTTTCATTTAGTTTAACCTTCTTTCTACCAGACTCACTGGTTTAATAAATTTTATTTTAAAAATTATAATATTTTCTGTTGACTTGGGATTAAAAGTGCGTTATAATAGTTATATCTTCAAGAAGTTAGGAGGTAAACGCTCTTGAGTAAAAAACTCGTAACTGGAATTGTAGTAGGAACAGTTGCACTAGCTTTGATTGGTGCAGGTGCTATTGCTGCTCAAATTATTCCAGAAGAAGAAATTAAAGAATCTCAGAAGAAGATCAAAGATAAACTTGAATCAAGTCCGATTGTTCAAAAAGGACGACGTTATCGTGGACATATTCTCCGTCGATAATAATAAATTGACCAAACAAAACTTTCTAGTCCCTTTTCGGGACATTTACCTCGGTTAGCGCAACTGGATAGAGCACACGCCTTCTAAGCGTGGAGTTGTGGGTTCGAATCCCACACTGAGGATTGCCAAACGTTATTTTAATTTTATGTTTTTCATATATATAACCGAAAATAAAGAGAGGTCTCTCTGAATTTATTTCAGTGGAGATTTTTCTTTTATAATTTTAGAAAATAAAATTTCGTATAAAAATACGGAGGAAAGAAGGTAAAAAAACTAATGGATAAAAATGTAAAAAAATATATCCAGCAAACCGGGATTGAAAAGGATCCCCTTGCTCTGAATATGACTCGGGAACAAATTCCTAGTGTATTGTTAATGAAAGACGCACAGAAGTTCATCGATGAAATTGCGGTGCTTGTCACTTCAGGAAAACGTATCTGTATTATTGGAGACTACGATACGGATGGTGTAAATTCGACATCATCACAGTATCGATTCTTGCTACTTGCAATCAAGTACCTTAACGAAAAACTTGATAATCCTAACCCTGCGAAGGTTATGTATTACATTCCTCACCGCTTTGAAGATGGTTATGGTATCACACCTAAAGTTATTGACAAGGTTTTGTTGCGTAATCCAAAAACAGATGTTCTTATCACCTGTGATAATGGTATCGTGGCTTTCGAAGCTGCTGAATACGCAAAACAAAAAGGTTTGCAATTGATTATCACTGATCACCACTTACCACTTGATAACGGTAAATTGCCCGAAGCAGATATTATTGTCAATCCTAACCGCTTAGATGATGATTACCCGTTCAAGGGTATTTCTGGAACAGTTGTAGTTTACAAACTCTTTTGTGAATTTGCAAAACAATACTGTCCTGAACACTTGGATCAGTTCCTATCATTTGTTGATTTTGCGGGAATTTCAGTTATTTCTGACGTTATGAACGTAACTTACGAAAACCGTGTATATTTGAAGGAAACTTTAGATATCTTTAACGGACAAAGTAAGTATCCACTACGATTCGCCTGGGTTGCGATGATTGAATCTCTACGTCGCTCTAAAAAATTAGAAGCTGATCACGTATTCACGGAAAAGGATTTCGGTTTCTTGTTCTCACCAATGCTAAATGCACAGAGTCGTGTATTCGGTGACGCTAGTGCCGGTGTTGAAACATTCTTGTCAACAAGCACAGCTGAAGTTCGTGAGAAAGCAGAGTTTCTTATTAGCGTGAATGAAAAGCGTAAACAGATTTCCAACGAATCCTTTGCTCGTGCGAACGAAACGGATCATACCGGAAAATCAGTAATTGTTATTCGTGATGACTTATTGGGTGACGGATTTATCGGTCTTGTGGCTGGAAAAATTACAGAAAAGTACAATCGTCCATCTGTTGTATTTACAGAAGGTCACGATGGTGTTCTGAAAGGTTCTGCCCGTTGTCCTGAAGGCTTCAATCTTATTGAAAACCTAGAGATTGTTCGTGATTTAACTATCAAGATGGGTGGGCACTCGGGTGCTGCCGGTCTATCAATTCCAACGAAAAACTTGGATGAATTTACTGAACGACTAACCAAACAGTTTGACAAGGTTATTCCAAAAGACTTCTCTAATAAGATCGTTCCGGATCTCGTAATGAAACCGGGAGATGTAAACATCGATTTCTTGCGTGACTTGAACCAATACGCACCTTTCGGTGCTGGATTCCCGTACCCAGTTGTTGAGGTCGAAAATCTTTTGGTTGACCAAGTAAAAGAAATGGGTAAAGCTAACAAGGGTGAATTGAAACCTCACTTGAAATACCTTACAAAAGAAGGTATTGATATCGTTGTGTGGAACGCACCGGATGAGCTTCCTCGTGAAGTGGAACCGGGAACTAGTTTCTCAGCTGCTGGTACACCGGAAGTTAATAACTTCTTGGGTCAAGTATCAATTCAGATGGTTTGCTCACCAAACAATATTGAATTTCAATATTAATAAAAAAGGGGTTTAAGCCTCTTTTTTTGTTGTTTTATTGATTTAAAATTCATTTTGTGATAAAATGATAAAAAAAGAAAAAGGTGGCTGTATGGTCTTAAAGACGGAAGATTTAAATTTTTCTATAAAAGATACAACATTCTACAAAAATCTTAAGAAATTACAGAAAGAAATTCAGTCTAGATCAGATTCAGAATGGTTCGACTGGATTTATTCCAGAAAATGTTGGGATAGAAAACTACAAAAAGAAACCAAAGATGGACTATCTGGAAATTTAAGTGGTTATAGTGACGGAATTTTTGATTTTTCTATTTTAATAAACAAGTTAGACTTAACAGTTAGCCTTTTATTGAAAGAAAACGAGAATGAAAATTCAATTTTATCAAAAGTTAATAATGGTTCTTTGAGTAAATTTGTAAATAGAGATGTGATATCTAATAAAAATTCTGACAGCATATTTTCAAATCAATTTGAAACTTATATAGTTGACGGATACAAGGTTGCGAATATCAATAAAAAATATTCAATTAAACTTAATAATCGAAACAAAAAAATAGATTGGGTGATTTGCAATTTTAACAAAAATGACAACTCCGATTCAAAAAGCTGTGATTTGTACGGTATGAATTTTTCAAGCAATTCTTTTTTAATTTCAGAGACAATTTTCCCCGATGAAATTTTCGATGAACTTTTTGCCGATTTTGTATCGAACTTAAATCAAAATTTAGAACCTCAAAAGTCAATTTTGTTTAGTGATGATAAAACTCTATTCTCGTTTAAGAAAGTTGCCCAATTTGAACGTCTGTTGTGGATCAATCATTATTACAGGCAGTCAACTTCTAAAAGTAGTCTTTCCGATCTTCAAAAATTACAAGAGTTTATATCTGCCAAAAATAACTTTTTGTATATCAATATTGAACAATCAAAATCAGACAATTATTTATCGAATTGTTTTTTCTGGTTTCTTGTAGAAAATTATTGTTTTTCTATTATTAAAGATGGTTTTAGAGATACAATAAACACTTCGATGTTTTTTATTGACAGAACGATGGCTTGGATGTCACTTTTTTCCACAGATGTTGTTTATACAGAGAAAAATAGCACATCAATGCCATTTTCTTTAATTGAACAAAAACAAATTCTTCTGGAGCAATTAGAGTGTTATCGCTCTGAATTTGGTAAAGCATTAAACAAACATCATCTAAAATTTTTAAAAAATATGATCTTTTTATACAAATCTGGAACAGTACCCTCTGTGAATCTAATTTTATGGTTTGAAAATGAAGTTTTTTATAAAAAGACAGTTTTTATTTATAAAAACTCATCCTTTTTAAATAAAAATCCATATTTTACGAAATTTATTAATGTTAGCGGTAAGTTCTTATTTAATTACGCCAAGGTTCGGGTGAAATAGCAAAGAAAACTTTTCAAAAAAGATTTCTTTTATTTTTAAATTTGAATAAATATAAGAAATATGATACTTTAAATATAAAAAATATAAAAAGGATTTTACAATGGTTTTAACTTCAAAAAAAACAAATTTTAAAATTGAAGATACAAAGTTATACAAAAGTCTGAAACAACTTCAGAAGGAAATTCAGTCTAGATCAGATTCAGAATGGTTCGACTGGATTTATTCCAGAATGGAATTTGATAAAAATTCAGGGTCGTTTTTTAGAGCGGTTTCATACAGTTATAAGGACCTATTAGACTTTTCTTTTGTTGTAAACAACCTTGAATCTTCCGTCGAGCTCATTTTGAAAGAAAATTGTGGGGTGATAGAGGATGATTTAAATAATTCTTTATTAACAAAGATGGTTGACAGAGAAACGCTACCAATCGTCGACTCTGATACTATTTTTTCAAAAGGATTGGTTTTTTACAACGTTAAAGGTCATTATATTTCTACATTAGCTGAGAAGAAGAATGTTATATACAATGGTAAGAAGATTAAATTGAGAAAGGGTTTTATACTCAACAGTGCATACGAGCTTCAAAATTTAGTTGAAGAAGCAAATTCTCTTCGTAAAATTTCTTACAATAAGGATGGCTATATAATCTCAAAAACTATTTTTCCTGATGAATTATTTGATAATCTTTTTATGGTGTTAGCCTCTGATCTTGAAATAAATTTAAATCCATACAAAGTTTATTTAGAAAAAGTAAAAGACTCCTTCGTTAAGTATGAAAATATTACAAGTTTCGAAAAGTTATGTTGGTTGTCTTGTGAGTTGAAAAACAACTTATTATCGGATGATAATTCTGATAAACAAGAATTGTTAAAAAATTTTAATATGGAAGCAGACCAATTATTGAATGATCCGCTTTTAAAAGATAAAAACTTAAAGGATAGTTCCGGTTATTTTCTATCATTTCTATTAAAGAACTATTGCAATATTATTGAAATTGACTCCTATGGTAAAAAAGTAGGTACAAAAATGTTTTCACATATCCTAAACGGGCCTGTTGGTTCTGGTCATTTTTGTGTTTTTGCAATGGAAGACTTACTAAAAAGTAAAAATGAAGAAGACCTCCTTTCTGTAATCGAACAGAAACAAATCTTCCTGAAACATCTGAAGCTATACGAGGCTGAATTTAGTTCAGTTTTAAATAGATATCATCTAAAATTTTTACAGTGGATGATAAAAGAATACGAGATTGGAACGATACCTAGTATTAATATTTCAATAACAGTCAAAACCGGTAAAACTGTTTCGTTTATTTCTGGGGTTACTTACAAGTTAGTTAAGATAGTTCCACCACTAACTTGGCTGTTAAAATCAAATAGTAGATTTTTATATTCTTATGTAAATGAATTGAATAATATTAGGTTTAACTCACGTGCGACTAGTGGTCGTGCACCCCGTGGAGTATTTTTTAAATAGTTCTCTAAAACGCAGGTATTATTAAAGGTTAATTCGTTATTTATATTTTTATATATTTTTAATTCAATTTTGAGTTGAATTTGTTGTTTTTAATACTTTATGATATAATAAGTTAATAAATAAATTTTAGAAAAGGGGGTAGTGATGAGAC
>ERZ773074.114-NODE-114-length-36653-cov-19.564703_pt1 | contig 36653 bp, 52 predicted proteins | sample MGYA00580615_ERZ773074 | MGnify/ENA primary metagenome ERZ773074 (study PRJEB29015, sample SAMEA2738126) | human oral metagenome | biome: human oral; feature: human-associated habitat; material: saliva | place: China | collected 2160 ...
GCCCGTCGGCCTGGCCGCCGGCTACCTGGGCCGCTACCTGATTTTCGGGACGATCTCGCTCGCCCAGGCGACCGTGGTGGGGTTGGGGGACCTGTACTTCTTGAAGGTCCAACACGCTCACCCGCTGCAGTTCATGGCCACCCTGTGGCTGACGGCCGTCGTGTTCTCCTCCCTGCTGTACACGTTTATTGCGACGTTCGGGAACGCGGGCAAGGCCCTGGGCGTGCTCTTCCTGGTCCTGCAGATTTCGGGCGCCGGGGGAACGTTCCCGCTGGCGATCCTGCCGTCCTTCTTCTCGTCGGTTTCGCCGTTCCTGCCGGCCACGCACGCGATCAAGGCGCTGCGCGCGTCGATCGCCGGATACTCGGGGCACGAGTACGCGGACGCCATGTGGTTCCTGGCTTCCTTCATCCTGTTCGCCGCGTTCCTGGGGCTGGCGCTGCGCCCGCTGCTGGTGCGAAATAACCGCCGCATGGTGGAAAAGCTGGAGGCGACGAAGCTGCTCTGATGCGTCGGTTTTTCCCTTGACGGGCGTGGACTGCGAGCGTAAACTGATGTGTCCGATGGTCTGCGGTAACGCTGGGCGTCGGGGAGTTGAAAACTCAAGAGGGGATGATCGGTTTCGACAGTGGTCGTCGATCGAAGTGAAGCGAGCCGAGAATGTACGCTCAACTCGTTAACGATGCGTGCAAACCAATAGGTGCCGAACAGAATCGCACCGACTACGTTCTCGCTGCCTGATATCGCAGCCTGAACCTTTAGTCCGTCAGCCCGGGAGTTGCTTCCGGCCCGGTGTCTGGCGTCGTCTAGGGAGCCACTGGGAGTCGCCCATGTTGGTGGGGCGCCTCCGACACTCAATCAACTGAGCCTATCCGGCGGTGAGTCTACGCAATGCTGGGGGCTGAGAAATAAAACCGTAGACTGCGCTCGGAGAAGAATTCGGGGCCGGCCATTGGACGGGGGTTCGATTCCCCCCATCTCCACAACTGCCCGTTTATCGTTGGAATTGCAACACTTAGCCCCCACGGTGGGTACGGAATGGGTACGCATAGCGTGGCGCACTGCCGCTTAATGGTGGCACACCGCGCTATATTTGTTTTGCAGATCACATTCGTTCTAGCTTGCACTATACATCGCGCCCGGTGTATAGTTAAGTCATCGGGAGGGAAAAGCCCCCCGAACCTCAAAGAAGGAGATCAACAATGTCCACCGTTTCCTACATCACCGACACCAACGCCGACCGTTTTGCCCGCTACCTCATCGTCGATGGTGAGCGCGAGACCGCTGAGGAATGGTTTGAAAAGAGCCTCCCCGGCGATGAGATCGAAGATCTGCGCGAAGCCCTCATTGAAGCCGCCGTCCGCATGAGCGGCGAGGATCGCGAGCTGCTCGCCTCCAACGGCTTCAAGATCGCTGAGATTCCGCTGGCTTACACCGAGGCCGACGACGCCCGCGTTTTCGGCGAGTACAACTTCGCCGACGGCTCGCGCGACGGCATCTACAACGCGATCGCCGCCGAGTGCGAGTCGCAGGCCCTGACCGACGGCTACTCGAGCGTCTGGGAAACCCTCACCGTCCTCGAAGAGATCGGTGGCGACGTCGAGCGCTTCCTCGACTGATCCAATCATCGAGGCCCCGGGGCACACGCTCCGGGGCCTCCCCCTACGACAGGAGACCCCATGCCCCTCAATCCCCTAACGCCCGTCGGCCTGCGATGCCGGCGCGAAGCCCTCGGCCTCAGTCGCGCCGACCTTGCCGAAATCTTCAGTGTCAATGAGGGCACCGTCCGATCCTGGGAGATCGGCAAGAGCGAACCGCGCGACCCACTCAGTATCCATATGGCCCTCGGCAATCTTGAGGACGCCGCACTCGAATGCCTCGATGAGCTCCTCGCGCCCATCGAGGATGAGGATGAGACCGTCCGCACCCTGCCGACCGCGCTCATCGCATACTCGACCCAGGCAGACTACGAGCAGCACACGCGCTGGGCACAGCGCCTGCCCCTCGCTGCCTACCGCGCCTGCGTCGGCCGCGCTTTCCAGCTCCTCAGCGACGACGACATTCCCGTCGAAATCGTCTCCCCCTACGACTGACAGGACCGCCCATGCCTACCGAGTACCTCGGAACTGCTGCTGTCGCGGAGCGCGCCGGCCTCGCCGTCGCCACCGTCCGCTCCTACATCCGCAAGGGCCTCCTACCCGACGCGGACGCCATCATCACGACCCCCTCCGGCCCACTGCGCGGCTGGTCTGTCGATACAATCGACGCATGGCTCGCGTCGCGCCCCGGGCAGGGTGCACGCACAGACCTGCGCAAGTAGCACACATCACATTCACCCCCGCTCGCACTATGCATCGCGTGTGATGTATAGTTGAGTCATCGGGAGGGAAAAGCCCCCCGAACCTCAAAGAAGGAGAGACCAATGGAAACCATCGAAACCGCCGAGCAGCTCGCCGAGATCATCGAAGCCACCGGCTGCACCCAGCGCTACTCCACGATGAGCGATGTCTGCGACGCCGTCTCCGACGCCCTCGGCGACTACGCCGACGAGCACGACATCGAAGCAATCGCCGGCGAGGCGTTCGCCTGGTACCGCGCTTACGACCCCGAGGCCAACGTCGAGTACCTGCACGAGCAGGGTTACTACCAGACGGTGACCGCCGATGAGTTCTGGACGATCTGCGCTAACCACGCGTTCTGACAGACGAACGAAGGCCCCGACCCCCACCAAGGGGCCGGGGCCTTCACCGAAGGGAGATGTATCGTGGAGCAGGACGTCGACGGGGTCATGACCGAGGATGAGGCCCGCGCCTCCGGCTACCTCCCCACCGCCGAGGTGCCCACCCTTATCGGCGTTAAGCGCGAGCTGCGCGAGCTTGGCAAGACCATGCGCCGCGAGGGGCTCCGCCCGGTGCGCGTCGGACATGCCTACTGGTGGAGCATCGCCGCCGTCGATGAGTGGGCAGCGCAGCGGCGCTGGATCCGCCCGCAAGGCTCACCCGCTGCCCCGTGTGCGGCCCCGGGCTGTGACCGCGACGCCGTCTCGCACGGCCTGTGCCTGCGCCATTACAAGGCCGCTCGCAGCAAGCACGCAGGCGAACCTGCGCCCCGCGTCGGCCAGCCAGTCGGCGCAGGCGTATACGGACGCATCACCGAGGACGCCGAGGGGCGGCTCATCTGCCACGAATGCGGGAAAGCATACCTCAGCCTTGCCGCGCACGCTTTCCTCGCGCACGGCTTGACCGCCGACGAGTACCGCGAGGCGTACGAGCTGCCTCGCTCTACGAAGCTGGCCGCCGCCAGCGTGCGCCAGCAAATCAGCCGCAGCTCCTCCAAGCCCGAAGCGCTTGCGCGGCTTGCTAGGGTGCGCGACCCCCAGGCCGCCGCTGACGCCCGCACTGACGATACATTCCGCGCACTCAGTCGCACGCAGCGCTCTCGGCATGTGAGCCCGCGGGAATAGCAAGAGAGGCCCCACCCGCCGTTTTGGCAGGTGGGGCCTCTCTTTACTTGCCGTCGCGATCTTCGAGAGCCTCGATCCTCTCGTAGATCGCCCGGTGCGTATCGTGCGCGTGCGAGTCGATCATCCTCTGCGCCGACTCGCGCGCCGTCCTCTCATCGTGGATCTCGGCCGCCATCCGACTACCTCTCTCGTCGATGCGGTCGATGCGCGCTTTCAGGTCGGACAGGCTTTCACCGTGACTGTCTAGGGTCGCGGCGACGCGTTCGACCGTCGAGGACAAGCCATCGAATCGGTCCGGCAGCACCGCGAGCGCGCCGACCGTCTCACTGACTGCCTTGACGGCGTCGCGGACCTCGTCGAGGTCATCCCGGAAATTCGTCGCATGGTCATTACTGACCTGCGCGTCGGCGGACTGCGCTGCCTCCCTCGCCTCTTCTGCGGCCTTGGCGACGCGCTGCATGTGCGATTCGACGCTTTGCTTGAGGCGTGCGAACCAAACGGCGATGACGCCGCCCGCGCCCGCGAGGATGACCGCGATGAGGCCATTTGTCGCCTCGATGACCTTCGGGTCTGAGAGGATGCTACTCACGCGGCGCGGTCACCTCCTGAGTCGCCGGCTGTCACCGCCTCGTCCGCGCCCGCTCGCACGTCGTCGATGGTCTCGCCTCCCGGGGTGAGTGCTCCCGCCCAATCAATGATGCTGACGCCGCCGATCTTGATCCCCGAGAGGATCTGATAGACCGTCCAGGCGACACCTAGGAATACGCTCGCCTGCGAGACGATGAGCTGCCAGGTCGCCGGGTAAGAGCCAGAGACCCAGACCCCCGCCGTCACGACGACGGCGACCGCTGCGAGCAGCCAGACGCGACGCTGACGCGTCCAGTACGGGCGATCAAGCGCCGCCTGGATCAGCGGCCACACGACCCCGATAAGCACCGACGTCACGAATGGATCGGACTGCAAGCCGAGCAGAATGTCACTCTGATTCACTTCTGTCTCCTTCTCACGCGGTCTCTGCGCCCGCGAGCGCGATGCTGACGGCGGCGTTGGTTGCTGCGCCGTAGATTTCGTCCTGGTACGCGCCGACTGCGGCCTGGATGAGGCCGACCGTATTGTCGTGTGCGGCTTCTGAGTTTTCGCCCCAGATACCGTCCGGGGTGGTGCCGACAACCGTCTGCGTGTACTCGACGCCGAAGGGGAATTCACGGCCGCCCCAGATGGAGGCGGCGGCGACGGCGAGGATACGCTGGCGGGTGTCTGGGCCGCACACATTGTCGGGGTCTGCGCCGACGGCGAGCTGCAGGGCGGTGATGTCAGTCGGGCCGGACTGCGCGGGAGCTGCGGCGGTTCCGCCGTCCCAGCGGCCGTTGTCGATCATCCATGCGAGCACCTTGTGCATGTCGACCCAGCCGAGGATGTCCTCGTCGTAGCGATACTTGACCAGGACGCCGTTGCCGTCATCCTGGGAGCCACCCATGCTGGTATTGCCCTCGACGGCTCGGAAGAGCTCGGCGGCGGGGTCAGGCCAGGATGCACCGACGTGGTCGGCGATGCCGTCGCCGTGCCACTCGTAGATCGCCTGACGGCCGTAGCCGGATTCGTCGCACCACGCGCCGATCTGCTGCGCGAAATTCTTGATGTACGGGACGTAGTACCACCACGCCGCATTCATCAGATTGACGCCAGCTTGGAGGAAGCCCCAGACCTGGAAAGCGCCGCACCAGGCGTAGCCCCGGAAATCGCTCTTGCCGACTGCGTCCCAGTACTTGTCACCGCCAACGTGGCCGACCTCGCCGAGCATAGCTCGCACGGCAGTGTCGACCGCTGCGACGACGCGGGGATCATTAGGGGATGTGGTCATGCCTGGCCTCCTTCACGCTGCGTGAGATTGCGCTCTGTCAGGAGGCCGAGCAGCTCGTCCTCCTTGGCCTTGGTGTCAGGCATCGTCTGGGTATCGGGTGCCATACGTTCGTCCTTTCTGGTATGGGTAGCCCCGGCCACCTGGTGTGGTGGTCGGGGCGTGATGTTTGGCAGGCCAGGAGCGGTCTGTCAGGTCTTGATGATGAAATTCATCGCCATGTATGGCGGCATGATGCTGAAAGGCTGCGAGCCGCCCTCAGCCTTGGCAATGGCGCGCTCGAGTACGCCGCTGCCGTAGCCCGCGAGGCCAGTCCAGGCGCTGCCGCCCGCGAAGTTCGTCTGGTAGATGCCAGTGCCTTGGGGCCAGCGGCCAGCCTCACCCGCGATCTCGTGCTGGTGGCGCGGCATCTCAGCCGTCGTCATCGTGTGCTTCTCCGCGCCGCCCTGCTCGCCAGCAGGATGCGCCGACGACGCACCGAGCACGAAACGGCCTCGCAGATCGGGGACACGGAATTTGAAGCCATTGCCGAACACTCGCGCGAGCTCCGGGTAGGTGCGCCTGTCGTACTCTCGGCCGTCACAAAGGAGCCATCCGGTCGGTGCTGTCGATCCGGCGAAAGCCGCGATGACCCCGGCAGGGGTCACGACCGTGATCGCCTCGCCCGGGTCACCCTTCGGGCCGCGCGGACCAGTCTCACCCGTATCGCCCTTCGGGCCAGGCGGGCCAGCAGGGCCCCGCTCACCCTGATCCCCCTTCGGGCCCGTATCACCCTTCGGACCAGGAGGGCCAGGCTTCCCAGCACCGCCGTCGCCGAAGCCACTCCTAGGACCACCGCCCTCGGCATCCGGCGATATATACCTGTCCGTATACGTGCGCGTCGCCGCAATCGCCTGCATACCCCCATGGTGGATCTGCACCAGTACACGGTCGCCAGGATTCGCCTGCGTCTGCAAAAGCTTATCGTCGACGACTGTGATGCTGTCATTGCCGTCGACATCGCGCCGCCACAGGTCCGCGTCGAATCGCACGGCCGTGAATCCCTGCTTTGACCTACGGACGCAGGTTGCCCACTGATATGTGGGCTGCTTGTCAATGCGGCTGCGGAGCTCCGCGACGACGTCAGCAAGATAGTCGAGGTCACTCACCTGGAATCTCCTTGATCGTGGTCGTGACGAGCCCAGTCGGAGACAGCGGGATCTTCATCTCCTGGACCGTTCCGCGAAGTCGCTGACCCTGCGAGATGAATTCCACGACCTCACCTGGCCGAATATTCACCGGCAGATGCTCGATGACAAGCGATGCTGCAGGCATCGACTTCTCCGTGAGGATCCTCTGCGCGACCTGGTCAATCGCCGCCTGCGACGTCGCTTTCACACCCGTCTCCACGTGCACGATTTCGCCCCGGTTGACCGTCGAGAGAGGATCGCGCGGATTGTCGTTGCGCGCGACCCCGACGACGGCCGGGGACGGCCCCGCGTTATATTTGTCAGCTCCGCGCTGAGTATCGTCCGAGCCTGGCGTGCCGACGCATACGACCACATTCGGGACGGAGAAAATGTCGCGGTCAATCGTCCACTCAGCCGAGTGGATCGCAGTCTCACCCTCGCGGAAGATGCGCGAGACAGGGCGTCGGGACGGCCTAATGTACGGAGCGCCTGTGATCACTCCGTACGGATCCGGAGTTAGCGCACCCCAGCCGACGAGGCGCGCGCAATCATTGAGCATCGTGAGTACGTTCGTCCCCACGTCGTACGCGATTGACTCATTGATGAGGCTCGGTCCTCCGACGAGGCTGTACTCTCCAAAGCCTGTGAAGCCCAGCCGCAGATTTCGAGCTTTCGCCGCGTATCTGCCGATCAAGCTGTGCTTTCCTTTGCCGCTCAGGTGTGCGTCCTCGACCTGCTCGATACGATCCGTCGACATCCGATCCAGGTACGCGAGCGTCGACAGCAGCTCCACGTCACGGGTCACGCGATGCTCGCTGACAGAGCGCGTCGGCGACGACATCACAAACGTCGACACCGGCCAGCCCGGCATTCCGACCGGCACATAATCGACCCTCGCGTGCATATTGAACCAATCGATCTGCTGCGCTGTCTCCGTGAGGCTCAGCTGCCCCGACGCCCGCAGACGCGACGTCGCCGACAGAGTCACCGACCCGGACTCGACGCCATCGAGCAGGCCAATGTCCTGTCCGTCTGGCGTCGTGAGCATTACCTGATAGTCTGCCTGCCTCGCAGGTGCCGTATCAGCCACGATTCACCTCCGTCAGCTTCGCCGAGACCGACCAGACCCCGCCGACCCCACGGCCGAATTGCACCTCCGACAGTGAGCCGTACAGTACGCGGCCAAGCGGATCGCGATACATAAACGGGGCGGGCATGTATGCCAGATCCTCAATCGCCTGCCGCTCACGCACAGACGAATCCAGCAGCGCCGCAGACACCTGCACGACTCGCTGACGCTGCGTCCCCGACAGCTCAACACCAAGCCGACGACCCGCGAAATACTTGACCTCGCGATTCACGAGACCAAGCTGCGAGCCCGTCACAGGATTCCACGCCAGGCGCACAGACCGCGAAAATCCCTGCCCCGCCGAGATCCACACCGCCTGCGAATCCGCGAGCGCGTCGATGATCGTGACGGAGGATGAGGGCAGTGCAGAGGTTGCGGTCACCCGGTATTTCGTGACGCCATTGGTCAGGCTTTCCCGGTCCTTGTACATAGTGGATGGCGGGAGCTTGTCAGCGACGAGGGTCCAGGTGGAGCCTCCGTCGATTGACCGCTCTAGGCGTGTCTCGACGGTGGGTGGCTGTCTGCTGCCGTCTGGGATTGCGGGGGAGGCGATTGATACGAGCATGTCGCCCTCGTCTTCTTCCCACGATGCTGTGACGATTGGCTCGGGCGGTGTCGGGTACTCGACCTTGTAGCGCCGTTGGACCGTCGTTGAGAGGCCGTAGCCGTCTATGAGGGTGGCGCGGACGACATACTCCGTGCGATTCTCTAGCCGGGCTTTGAAGCGCAGGGGCGCGCGCGAGAACTCCGGGGAGGCCCCGAGCGCTGTTGCGCTGCCTTTGATCTGCTCGATTGCCTGCAGGTTCGCGGAGAGCAGCTCGCAGAGCACTGTCGAGATCGTCGTTGACGATCCCTTCACGTGCGAGACGACGAGAGCGCCATCGAATGCCGAGCGGTCGAGTGTGAGCGAGTCGGGCGCGAGCGCGATGACTGGCCCGTAGGTTACAGTTGTCCGCCTTGTCGGGGACCAGTCCGAGTATTCCCGGTACTGGCCTTTTGTGCGCACCTGGTAGTCGATGACCCCGGCTGGCAGGTCGATTGTCTTAGTCTGCGCGGATCCCGTGACTGAGACGGTCTGCCAGGGGCCAGAGTCCCCGGCGCGGCGGCCGTTAGCGGTCTCCGTGTACACAGTCGAGTACCGGATATCTGCGGCTTCCTGCCAGGTCTCGTCGTGGGAATTGTGAGCCCACGTGAAGGGCACGGCTCCGACCGGCGCGTAGGCACCCGGCCCGGACACAGCCGGGATGCCCGGTTTCTGCAGTACCTGGATCACGTTCGACGGAGCGGAGCGCTCGGATTCCAGATTGTCGGTCTTTAGAATCGCGCGGTACGTGTGCGGCACCTGCAGGTCGGCGGTCTCGTGCACCCAGCCGTCCGCGTCGGCGCGCACCTCTCCGACCTTCTTATCCCCATCCCAGATCTCGACGGTCGCATCCTGCGGGTACGCGAAGGTCGTTTTCCAGGTGATGCGGATCTGGCCGCGCTCGTTCTTCGCGGCCGTCAGCTCCGCGACAGGCGACGGCGGCGTCGACACTCCATTTGAGTCCGGCGACGGCGGGCCAGGGATAAAGTCCGAGACATCGCGCACCCGAGTCGGGATAATCGGCGACGCATACACGCGATACCAGAATCTATCATTCGCATACACGGCCTTCGTGTCGATCACGCTGAACGCCAGGGCCGTCGACCCCTCGACATTCACCCAATCGACCACATGCCACTGGCGCGGAAGCCACGGCCCCGAATAATTATCCGAGTAGGCGTCCCACCGCTCGATCACGTACGACCGGATAGGCGAGGAAGCATCTGCCGCCTTCGCGGCAGGCCACGACACCGATATCGACTTGCCATCCTCGAGCAGCGTCGCCTTACAGTACGCAGGCGCTGTCGGCGGCTTGGCCGGACGCGCGGGAAGCGTGAGCCACGCCTGCAGGGCCGGGTGCCCGCCGTTCCAGATCGGGCCCAGCGAATAGCCGACGCCTACAGACCGCTCCTGATTCGGCAGGAGATTCTCGCGCCAGTGCGACGTCCCCATGTCCTTGTACACGGTTCCGCCAGTCGGCGACGAGAAAGACACCGTCTCCGTGCCCTCGCCGACGTTACCCCACCATGCGGATTTTGCCGAGAAATTATGACCGTACCCGTCCGACCGGAGCCAGAATTGTGCGTACACCTCGACGTATCCCAGGTGTGGGTCGCCGGTGTACCACATCTCGACGCCGACCGACATGTAGCCGCTCGACGCTGACCACTGGATCGCCATACTCTCTACTCCTCTTAGAATCCGATGCGCTCACGGAGCGCAGACCGAGACGCAGGCGCGAGACCATCCGAGACGACGCCTCCGGCCTCGACACGCATCCGCCCGATCAGCTGATCATCCGAGTCACGCACGACCAGGTACTGAGGCCCGGTCGCCTGGATGCGCGCCAGACCTGCCGCGCCGCCAAGCCCCGCTGTGACAGACAGCGCCCCGGCTTCAAGGCCGCTGAGCTGCTCCTGCCCTGCCGCAATCGTGTCCCTGATCGCCGCCTCAAACAGCGGCGCACGCTGCGCCGCACCCTCAGCCAGCGCCTCGACAATCGACCTGCCCGAGTACAGCGTCCAACCGTGGCCCGAGAAGGGGCCCCGCTTCGCGGGAGAGAACGGCAAGTACTGCCGGACATCGCTTAGAAGGTTTGACACCGCGCCAGCGGCCGCGCCCGCCATCGACTTGATACCGTCGATCAGGCCCTGAATGATCTTCCGGCCAGACGCCACCATCATCGACGGCACGCTAGACAGGACACTCATGATCTGCTTCGGCACATCCCAGATGATGCTCTTCAAGGCAGGTAGGGACTGCACGATGCCGTCGATCAGGCCCGTCAGGATCTGCACGCCAGCATTGAGAATCAGCGGCAGATTCTGCACGAGGACAGTGACAATCGTCGTGATGATCTGTGGCAGCATCGCGATCAGCTGAGGGATCGCCTGCACGATGCCATTGATGAGGCCAATCAGCAGCTGCACGCCAGCGCTGATAATCATCGGGAGATTCGTGATCAGCGTCGTGACGATTGTATTGATGATCGTCGGCAGCATGTCAATCAGCTGCGGAATCGCCTGCAAGATGCCATTGATCAGCGTCGTCAGCAGCTGAATGCCAGCCTCAATAATCAGCGGCAGATTCTCGACGATAGTCGTCACGACCGTCGTGAGAATCTGCGGCAGCATCTCAATCAGCGCCGGAAGCGCAGTCTGCAGGCCGCTAATCAGCGCCTGCAGCACCTGCACGCCCGCCTGAATCAGCTGCGGAATCGCCTGCACGACCGTGGTGATAATCGTCGTCACGATCTGCGGGAGCGCCGCCGCCAGCGCCGGGATCGCCTGCACCAGACCATTGATCAGTCCGGTCAGCAGACCCGCTCCCGCCTGAATCAGCTGCGGAATCGCCTGAGACAGTGCATCCAGCAGGGACGTGATGATGCCAGGCAGCGCCCCGATGAGCACCGGGATCGCCGCCGTCAGTCCCGCCGTCAGGCCATTGATCAGATCAACGCCCGCGCTGATGAGCTGCGGCAACATTCCGACGAGGCCCTGCACGAGCGCGACGATCATCTGCGCAGCAGCGGGAATCAACTGCGGAAGCCACGAGCTAAATGCGCTGACGAAAGACTCAACGATCTGCCCCGCCATATTCAGCAGGACCGGCAGCGCAGTCGTAAGACCAGTAATCAGCGTCTTAACTGCCTCAGCGCCCGACGCAATCAGCTGCGGCGCATTCGAGACCAGCTCCGCCCCATACTCCGAGACTTTGAGAATCATGTCCGAGATCATCGCCTGAATCTGCGTCGTCAGCTCACCGCCAGACGCCTGCACCAACGCACCGATACCAGCGACAGCAGCCGTAATAAGGCCGCCGAAAGCCAGTACCTTACCGAAACGAGCCGGATTCAAGAACATACCGACCTGCCCGAGTAGATCCTCGACCGCTGAGCCAATCGGGCTAGCCGCACCCGCCAGCGCCTGCCCCATCTTCGGACCGAGGCCGCGCATCGCCTCCACAGCCGGTCCAAGAGCCTTCCCCGCGCCCTCCTTGAGGACGCCGCCGATACCGGAGAGCTTGCCACTGAGAGCCCCGAACGACGGGCCGATGTGCTTGTCCCCGGCCTCGCGGATCACGCGGCCGAAGCCCGACAGCTTCTCACCAATCGCCGCAGACGCATTCGACGCCGCCTCACCAGCACCAGCCTTAAGCGCACTGCCAAGAGTCTTGGCATGCTCTCCGACCGCCTCGACGGCGGGCGCAAAAACCTTCCCCGCGCCGTCCTTCACCGCGCCACCAAGACCCGAGAACTTCTCCACCAGCGCGGACGGCGAGGGGAGTGCGTCGAACACACCGATAATCAGCGACGGATCAGCGAGCAGCGTGCCCGCACCCGCGAGCGCGGCGAATCCTCCGGTGGCTTCTCCGAGGGCCTTTGCGATGTCCTTGAGTGTGAGCGTGCCGTCCTTCATGGCGTCGGCGAAGGGGCGGAGCTTTTCGGCGAGAATGTCGACGTACTTGCCCGCGCTTTCAAAGGCCGGGCCTGCCTGCTCGCCGACTGCGTTGATGATGTCGGTCAGCGGCTCTTTGACCTTGTCGAGGGAGGCGACGAGGCCTTTCTCGACGGCAGCTTCAAGGTTGCCCCAGGCACCCTCAAAGGTCGACGCGGACATCGCGGCTTGCTCTGCGACGTCGGTGAAACCGAGGTCCATCAGGGCTTGGTTGAATTCCTCGGCCGTGATTTGGCCCTTGCTCATCGCGTCGCGGAAATTACCCGTGAACGCAGAGTTGTTTTTTAGGGCTTCCTGGATCTTTCCCGACGCGCCAGGAATGGCGGCGGCGATCTGATTCCAGTCTTGGGTCGTCAACTTCCCCGCGCCGTTGATCTGCACGAGCGCGAGCGCGACCTGCTTGAAAGTCTCCTTCGTTCCACCCGCAACGGCGTTGACGTTACCGGCCGCTCGGGCCATCTTGTCAAAGTCCTTGACGCCATTGGCGGCCAGCTGCGCAGTCACTGACTGAATGTCAGACAGGTCGTAGACAGTTCTGTCTGCATAGGTCTGCGCGTCTGCGGTTAGTTGCTTGATGCGAGCAGGATCAACGCCCGCGAATTCAAGGGTCTTCTTGAATTTATCGGTGGCGTCGGACGCGGCGATAGCCGCGGGGACATGAGCCGCGAGCGCGGCTGTGACTCCGCCGACTGCTGCGGCGACTCCGCCGAGTCCGATCTTTCCGATTGAGGAGAGGGCACCGCCGATATGTGTCGATAGTGACTGGCCGATCTTTGCGCCCCAGGATTCGGTCGCGCCCGTGACGTCGCCTGACCCGAATTCCTCTGCGATCTTCTTCCTGAGACCCCTGAACGACGGTACGACGTCGATCCAGGCGGTGCCCAGCGACAGTCCTTCTTCGGCCAATGCCCTCTCCTTATCTAGCTTTCAACTGGCACGCGCGCTGCGCTGAGCTGCGCGTCGATCCAGTCCGTGTCGGGCATGTGATCGATTTCGACGCGCGTGCCCGGGCGCGGGATCGGCGGCGGCGCGCCCCTGCCCTTCTGCGCAGCCTCGGTTTTCGACCATTGCAGCCACCGCAGTGAGTCCGCCTGAATCGCAGCAAGATGTGTATCGAGGGATCTCCACTGCCACTCCTGGTCAATCGCCCGGAGCGTCCAGGATTCCGTCTGCTTGATGACGACGGACGCGAGGCGCGCTGCCTGCCTGCCTGGCATCTGGCGCGGGCCGCGCCCGAAAAACCGGAAGAAATCGGCTTCCAGCTCATCGGGCGCGTGCACCAGGATCGCGGCGAGGGTCAGGCTTTTGGGGCCGACGCTTTCATGATCTCCACGATCATTTCGCTTGCAGCCGTTGCGGTGACGCGTCCGGTCTCGTCCCTGGCTGCGTCGAGCAGCTCCTGAGCCTTATCGCCTGCGACCGCTCGGAAAAGCGCCGGCAGTACGAGGACGTCGCCGCTCTGGACCTTCGCGAGGGAGTCCAGCAGATCGAAGTCATCGAATTTCGTCGGATCGACGTGCATCTGCACACCCCTGATCTCGATTGTGCGCAGGCCCTGCATGTCGTGCCTGACCGTGCCCTGATACGACTCGATTGGCGTGCCCGGCTCCGGCTTCGAGACCTTAACCGCCGCCGTTTCAACGGCGCGCTCGTATCGTCCGAGAGCGTCGTGCACGGCCTCCATCGAGCCATCAGCTGGACGTGCGGTCGCGTATCCGCCCTGCTCACGAGGACCGCCGTGCCACTCGACCTCGACGTCGCTGCGCGGCGGGACTCCAACGCTCCCCGCGTCATCGTGGTTGCCGGGCATCATCTGGTTGTAAAAAGTCATCGCGCTAAACCTTTCTAAGCTGTGTCTTTGTCGCGCCTAAATTGAATGGGATGGAAGAGGGCCGGGGCGCGACCCCGCCTGCGCCCCGGGATGGTAGTCAGGCAGGCTCCGGCCCTCTTCCACGAATGTGTGCCGCCGATCAGGCAGGCAGCGGACCGGCCTTTGCGATGTACTCGCGGGCGCAGTCGCCCTCAACCTTCGCGGACGGGTACGCTGCAATCGTCACCTCGTACCCGACAGCGGCGGCGTCCTTGTACACGACGCCGCCTCGCTCGGTGATCTGCCCCTCGGGGATCACGATCCGCTTGATGAGACCGCCCGCGAGCAGCACCTCGAAAACGAACACTCGGCGAGGCAGGATCTTCGAGTTGTGGCGGACGGTGATCGGCTTGTCAGCACCGCCCTGCTGCGTTACGTTTTCCTGTCCGAAAACTTCGCGCAGGACGTCAGGATCGAGCGCCTGCAGCAACTTCGTCTTGTACGTCTCCTTGTACCCGGTCTGCTGCGTGAGGACGACGTCGCCGCCAAACGCTTTCATATCCGAGGACTCGGTCTCGATGGGATTCTCGAATCCATCCTCCGAGAGGTAGCCCAGCTTCACGAACGCCGTGTTGAGCGCGGTCGTCGCATCAGCGGGAAGCGGCGTGCCCAGCGGAGCGGCGAAAAACGCGCCGCCCTGCTGCGGCTTAGCCGCAGTAACAAAAGCAGAATTTTGCTCTGCCATATGACTCTCCTGTCAAGAGAAAAATGTGTCAGGCGAGCGCCAGGGTGGCGCTCACCGTCAGTTGAAAACGCGGTACCCGCGAATCCGGGTCCGGGAAGGCATACACCGCATTGACAGCGGAGTACGCGACGATGGGGTCGAGCTGCCAGGCGAGGATCGCGTCAGCGACCTCATCAGCAAGCGCAGACGCCTCAACCTCTGTCGGGGCCCATGCTTGGACTGCGAACATCGGCAAATCCCACAGATGCGTGCGACTCCCGCCCGTACGCTCGACCGTGATGAACTTCGAGGGCCGTCGCTGCGGCACGCGATTCGCCACCTTCACACTCGGGAATTTGCGCTTCAAGTACGCGATAAGCGCAGCGGTTGACGACGTCATACACGCCCCGCATTCAACGCCTTAAGCAGCGCATTATGACGCACCGTGTCACGCCGGGCCTTGAAAGTCGCAGCCTTGACGACGCCGTGCGGCCTCGTCTTACCCTGCTGCACAGACGCCTCAAAGCCCTTGCCCGCCGCCGACGCGATCCGCTCTGCAGCGGACTCAATCATCGGCGTCGCCAAAGCGCGGAGCGTGTCATTTTCGATCTTGATCCTCACAGCCTCACCCCTCCACGAGCCTGGCCTGCACAGGGCGATTCCACATGCCAGGCGTCGAATCTTTTGAGTAAGGCTGCGGATCGCCGATCACTTCCCAGTTTCTGCCCCGCCACCCGATCAAACAGCCTTTCAGACTCCCGATATAGGTCTTAGGGAAATGGAAAGTCATGACCGTCGCGTCGCCGGCCGGCCGCTCCGCCCCCAAATCCAGCGACGAGACCGGAGCCACCAACACATTACTCACTGTCCGTGCCGACCCGTATTCGACCGGCTCATTGCCGAACTCATCGACCGCGCCCGGCCGCCCGATCCGCAGGTCGATACGCTCTCCGAAGATCACGCGCGCACCCCAATCGTTCGGACAGACGCAAACCGCCTCAGACGGATCCCCAGCCGATGCCTGTGCACACGCGTGAAGCTCATCGACCCCACCGGAGCGCTAAACGTCGACGACTGAGAATACGGTCCACCCGTGACCGTCGACTGCGTCGCACCATACGCGAAGCCATCCGCCTGCTGCCGGATCGCATACCGCACCATGTCGCACACGACGTCCTCATACGAGTCACGCCGGATCGACCCGCCCGCGAGCGCGGCGGCGAGGTCGATCCCGTCTGCGGCGAGCTCGTCGCGGACGATACGCGCAGCTCGGGGAAGCGCGGCTTCGATGACCTGCGAGCCTACCTGCGATTCCTCGGAGGGGCCGTAGCGGGTGCGGAAGGCTGTCATCTTCACTTCGAGCGGGTCGTCCGCTGGTGCCATGCTCAGCCTCCTAGCTGCTAGTCGGTGGGCGCGTCCTCCGCGTCAGCGACGGCCTCGGGTGCCGGTTCGGGCTGCGTGTCGCCAGCCTCGCTGGTGATGCCGAAGTCGTCGCCGAGGACGTCGAGGATGATCTCGGCGTCAGCGGCCGGGACGGTCGCGAGGCCGTCCTCGAACTGCACGTGCGGGGTGGTGACGAGCAGGGTCGGAATCGCGTCGCAGCGCAGAGTCACCATGTCGATTTTCTTCTTCGCCATGCTTGATCAGCCTGCCGCCACAGTCAGGACGCCGTGCGCCTTCTCGTTGCCGTACTTGAGGCCAATCTCTCCGTAGAGCATGACCCTCTCAGATGCGCCGGTCTTGGACAGCGGCTCGGCGAAGAAATGGCCCTTCCCGGGCACCTCGAGGAACGCAGGGGCGAGCTGCTCGAGGGAGACGACCGCGAGCTTCGTCGCAGGCATGTAGCGATTCAGCATGACGTTGAAGCTGCCGAAATCTGTTTCCAGCTTCTTAAGGTTGACTCCGCCGAGGTTGCGATCTTCCTGCTTGAAGCCGTCCTTGACGAAAAGACGGGTCAGAGCGCGCTTGAGCGTCGAGTTAACGATGATCGTGCGGGTCTCAGTCTCCTGGACGCCGCCACCGTCCCAGACCTTCTGGATGAGGTCGAGGACGTCGTCTGCGGTCAGCTCGCTCGCCTTATGCGTGGTCGTCGCGACATTGGTCGTAATGGCCTGCAGCAGGCCACGCGTCTTACGCGGCTGCGCGTTCGTGGTCGGCTTCGCGTACGTGCCGGTGATGAACGTCTTTTCCACGTCGCGTGCGGTCTGCACAATCTGCGACTGCAGCTGCTTGGCGAGCTCGTCAGCGGGCAGCGTGGTCGATCCCAGCTGCACAGCGGTGCCGGACGGGCCGTACTGGCGATGCGCGCCCATCTTCGTGTACGACACAGACACAGCTTCCTGGTGAATTTCCAGGACGTTCTCGACGTTAGCTCGAGTTCGGGTCTCGAAGGTCGTCACGTCCGCACCCTCGACGCGCTGACGATTGTCGGCAGCGTCGCGCAGGTCCTCGACCTGCCAGCTGAAAGTCGTCGACTCGACGGACTCGCCGCCAGTCAGACCACCAATCGAGGACAGCAGCGGCGTGTCCTCCGGGGACGCGACGAAGATCTCGCCGACGTAATTCGGGCAATTATACGTGGTTGCCATCTCGGTAATACCGGGCATACGTAATCTCCTATCAAGAGAAGGGGAATAGGTCAGTTGGTGGATTCAGCGGTCAGGCCCGCGAGCTTGACCGCCTTGAGACGCGCCGACAGCTTGAAGTCGCCAGCGGTCTGCGCCGCCGCGATCTGCTCATCAAGAGACAGAGACGACGGACGAGGCGGGAAAACACCCGCACCCGAATCCGCGAGCGCGGGCACGGCCGACGTGGCCGTGGCACCTCGCCAGTCGGCGAGTCGCTGCGCGATCTGCTTGATCTCGTCCTCGGTGTCACCGTGGATAAGATCGGCGGGGACGCCGTACTCGGAGGCGGCGGCGGCGATCAGCTTGGCTCGGTGCGCCTGCGCTTCGAGGGCTGCGACCTGAGAGCGCAGTTCCTCGATGGTGGTGTCCTTACCGCTGATCGCTTCCGTGAGCGCTTCGAGCTGCTTGTGGTCGGCCTTAGCGCGTCGTTCCCACGTGCGGGCGTGGGCCTTCCAGTCCTCGGCGGCGTCGTCCTGCGTGGCCTCCTGCGAGGTCTCTGCGGCGTCGGTGCGGTCGGTGTCCTGGACGGGCGGATCGGTGGGGGAGGTTTCGGTCGGTGCCTGCGCGCCGTCCTTGATCTCCTGGTCCTGCTCGGTGGTGTTTTCCATTTGCTTTCCTTCCATTGCGGAGAGAACGGGGGTGGATGGCCAGGCTTTGCGCGCGGCCTGGTGTGTAAAGACCCCGCACGCCAGGACGGCTGCGGGGTAGCTATGTGGTCACGGCTTCGGCGTGTGACCGTCCGTGAGCTTGTCAGCAAAGAGAGTTCGCATGCGCTCTGTGATGACGCGCGGATCATCGATAAGCGACTCATCTTCTTCGAGAGACTTGATTGTCTCCTTGTACATGTCCTCGTACTTCGAGACGTCGTACCCCCTGATGCGGGGCTTCTTCGACCATGAGGGCACGATCTGACAATCGCACTTGAAATGCGAGCGCGTGAATTGAGCGGATGCCTCACTGCGATATATGAAGCCTCGAGAGGCCCAGAGCATGCACCAGGCGCACGTCTCAGCGCCGGTCGGTACACGCGCGAACCTCGTCCGCTTCGGGTCGCCTGTGGCCGCGTGCTGCATCGTCGCCCTACCTGAGTCTGAGATCAGCTTGCGAGCACCGTTAGTAAGACGTACGAGTGCCTTCGCACCGTCGACCCCCTCGCGCAGATCACGTAGCGTTGCGCCGACGATCTTCTCCGCATCATCCTGATCAACGAGGCCGGACGGCATCGTCGGTGAATAAGGCTTCGCCACGCCCTCGATCTCTCGCTGCTTCTCATACCATTCAAGCGCCGCCGACGACGCGACCTCAGCCGATTCCTCGACGAGGCGCGGATACAGCTGATACAGAGCGTCCTCAAGCGTCCCGAGATCATCGAGCGGCAGGCGCTTCCACAGCGCCCGCAGCCTGCGCTCAGCGAGATCGCCCGCGCGATTCTGCGTACGCGCGAGCTGCTGCACATCGTGAATATGCACGCCGCCCCCTTACGATCTCTACTTCTCTTCGAGCTCCTTCGAGTCGGCCTCGGACGCCGATAAACGATCAAGGAGACCGGACGCCTCAGCGCGGCGCTTGTCCGACATCAGGCGCGCGATCTGCGACCCCGAGTAACCCAACTCTTCAAGGACGACCGGGGACTCAGCAAGCCACGGCAGCGCGCTGATCTGCTTCACGATGGCGTCAGACTGCGAGACAATCGACGGGTGCGCCGGATCGCCCCAGCGCGTCGCCAGAGACCGCAGCTCCGGCGTCATCTCATCAAGCCCGTCACGCATCATCACCGCATGCGCATACACGCGGCTCAGCGCAGCGTCGAACACACGCTGCGCATTCTTCGCCTTGATGACAAGCTCCTCCTTCGCCGCATACAGAGCCTCAGCCGACGACGGATTGTCCTGAATCACGCCGAGCGACGAGACCGGCAGGGACGACACGCCCGACAGCTCGGTAGCGAGAGCGCGCATCTGCTCCGTGAACGGCTGGCTTGACTGCTGGGGGAGGACCGTGACCTTCGGTCCCTCCGGCTCCTCACCCGACGAAATCGTCTTGATCGTGCCCAGCTTCCAATCCCACGAGCGTAGATCGTCGATCAGATCCGAATCGACGCCAGACAGCAGGATACCGGGAGCCGTGAAAAGCTCCGTCGCCAGCTCCTCACGCAGCACCGTGCGCATCGCTCGCTGAGTGATGCTCATGACGTCACGGGAGATTCGCGAGCGCCCGAGCGGACGGTCAAGAGACGGCTCGAAGGGAAGCGCCTCCATCATGGGCGCGCCCATGCCGTGCAATTCGGCGTGGATGATCCGCCACGCCTGAGCCGTATTCAGCTCGACAACGTAGGTCGAGTCGGCGGTGTACAGCGTGAAGCGTGTCGGACGTCCGGCGTCGTCGATGTCATCGATAGTCAGCCCGTAGGACAGACGGCGACGTACGCGGTCCCAGAGGCCCGCAGCCCAGTCCGCCGAGTGCCCCTGAATGATCACAGGCGGCTCACCTGCCGCCTCGACACCCTTGCGCAGCGTCAGGAAAGCGACCGAGTGCGTGAGCGATGACGGGATCGTCTGCGCGATCTCCAGCTCGAAGCCTGTCGACGCGAGCAGGTCGTCAATCTCGAGCGGGTTGTCACTGCCCGTCGATGAGGTGACGCCGTCCCAGATCAGCAGATCCGACAGCCCGAAAACAACCTTGCGCGGCCACCCGATGACCGCGCCGAGCTGGTCGACCATATCGTCCGGCACCGAGATATTCAGGTTGTCCGGCCGGACAACGCCGTCGAGGTACGCCTGCCGCAGTCGATTGCGCGGCTGCTTGACGCGCCACAGCTCGACGAGCTGCGCGAGCGCCGACTGCTCTGCGGGCGTCAGACCCGGCACAACCGGAGCCGAGAACAACACCGGGGTCGCGAGCATGAACCTTTTGGCGCTCACAGGGCCCTCGCTTTCTTGCCCGGCCTGCGCCGGGTCGTCTTAGCCGCTAGGACAGCCGCAGACACGGCCTCTAGCGGAGTCTCATCTCCATCGGGGACGGTCGCTTCCCATCCCCACGCGCCGTCGCGGGCGCGAATCTTCCTGTCACACACGGCCACTGCCGTGTTGAGAGCGTCCTCCGGGTCACCTGCTGGGTGCGTGATCCTGCCGTCGCGCAGGCCCTCGAAAAACATCGAGCACGACTCGAGATACTCGCGCGTCGTCATGATGTGCACGATCCGGGCTGGCACACCACGGATCTGCAGAGCGTCCGCGAGCGCCGACGCTCCAGAGCCACCGACGAGGTTGATCTGCGCTGTCCGGTCTTTGCGGGCGGCGAGCCAGTCGGCGACGGCCTTCACACCGTCGTCCGTCGATCCAGTGAAAGTGTCGATTCCGTTGACATGGAAGCGTACGTCGGTGCCTGTGCCGGTTTTCAGAGCGCCCGCGAGCGCCTGTCGCTTGCCGTCCGCACTGAACGCAACGGCGAACGATCTGATGCCGTCTGACGGCGCTTCGGCGGTGGTGGCGTCCCAGGTGGTCGGGTCGATGGCCCGCGACGCGCCAGCGTTCGCCGGCCACATCCCGAGGCGCTCGCGCGCGAAGCCCTCATCCGAGAGCGTCTTACGCTCAAGCTCGATAAATGCACGCTTCATCCTGCCAGCCAGCAACGCTGGATTCGTTGCCTCCCACGTCTTGACGTCGTCCATACGCAGCGGCTTATCCGGATCGGCCGACCACTCGTGCCAGCACATCGCGCCGGGATGCTCAGACAGCGCCTGATCGCGGATGCGCTCGAAAACCTGCCCGTTGGCATTCGGGCCGGGCGGCGTCCCCGTGTACAGCACCTGGGAGTTGCCGAGGTGACCGGCAGAGCCGGTCGAGGTGATCGCTTCGAGAGCATCCTCGGTCAGCTCCTGAGCCTCATCGAGGACGATCAGGTCAGCGGTGAAGCCTCGGCCCGAGGACTTCGACCGCGCGATGATCCGCAGGGAGCCGCCGTGCCAGCCACGAGACGGATCATTTTTGAGTATGATCGCTTCTTGCCCGTTGACGTTACGGACCTGCTCTACCATCGCGTTGAGCTCAGGGTATCGAGCGGCCTCGTCATCGGCCTTCTTCCCGAAAAACTCCTTGAAACGCCGGTAGTGCGCCTGAGCCGACTTGACCTCATGCGCCGAATGAATCACCGTCTCACCGAGCAGGACCATGCCGAAAAGCTCACGCATTTCAACCAGGGCATTCTTGCCGTTCTGGCGAGCGATGGATAGCCCGGCGACGGGGTGCTTCCACTCGTCTCTTGCCGAGGCGGCGAGCCAGTCATCAAGGACGAGCTGCTGCCACTCGTCGGGCGTCAGCCCGAACGACGAAGCAAACTCTCCCGCGAGCTCGCCGAATGACTTGGCGCGACGATCAACGGCGACCCGCAGCCGGGGAGCCTGCTCGATGCTTCGCCAATCTCTGCTGGAAATCGACAACCTGGCCCCCCTCTCCCTTCAACGACTCCGGGACCGCAGCCCCCGAGGTACCTGAAATCTCAGAAATCAGCGCCCGAGCCTCACGAATCAGCGGCGCACGCTTTTCGTAATCGGCGTACTCGAGAGACACGAGGACCAGATCGAGCAGCTTCTTGCGAGCCTCAAGCTCATCGAACGCATCCGCCTTCTTCTTCGCCACCCCTTGCCACCCCCTAAAACGCCAAAAACCAACGAAAAACGCCTACCGCGAGCGCCAGCACCCCGTCAGACATCCCCTGCGGCCGCGTGCGAAACGAACACGGTCGGTCAGCGTTTTTCCAGCCCGTCCCGCCTGAAAGCGGGGGGGTATGGCGCTATACCGCTGTGGGCACGAACGGTGGGGGAGGGAGGGGGTGGTGCCCCTATTTGCGTTGAAATCACGCCACAAACAGGGTGTTTTCACCAATCAACGTCAACTGAGGACGGCCGCACCTGCCGTTTTGGCACATTCACGCGATCGCCGCGCGACTGGTTACAGCGGCGACACAGCACTCGACCGTTCTCGAGGACGTTTTTGCCGCCCCAACGATGAGGAAGGATGTGATCAGGCTCGGCCGACGACGGCGTCCGCGTGTTCACATAATCGAGCACGACGCCGCAGGACGGACAGTGCGTGACGCCAGCCGCTTTCCCAGCCGCGAGCACTCGCTTGCGCCAGTGCTTGTACTGACTCGTCCCGGTACGGGAGGACACCATGAGCGCCACCCCCTCGCCGCAAACTCGAATGGCCCCCACTTACGCGGAAGGCCACACTAGAAATATACACCGTTGCACGAGCTTCGCAATACCTGCCCCCTGGGTGTTTCACAACACCCCCCGGGGTGGTTTCGAGGCCCCCCGGGTGTAGAACACCCCCAGGGGTGTTGCAAGCACCCCCGGGGGTGGTTTCGAGGCCCCCTCCGGGTACGAACCACCCCCCGGGTGCGCGTGAGGCACTGCCCGGGGGTGGCCCGTTGTGTCAGGATGCGAGGGCCACGATGTCCGCGACTCGGTAGGTGCGGTGCCCGACCTCAGTTGAGACCGGCCGCAGCTTACGCCGCTGGCACCACGACCGCACGGTCGTGTCCTTGATCGTCTTTCCGACGATCAGCTCAGCGACCCTCGTCGCACGCGGACGCGGCAGCTCAAGCCGCTTCGCCTCGGCCATCATGAGCACGACGGCCGTCCGACAGTCAACCTGCTGCCAGCACTCACGGCACTTCACCTCGTCGGCACCCTCCCGCGCGAGCAAGTCAGCGCCACACCTCGGGCACTTCCCGACGAACATGAGGCGCGCATGAGCCGGGGCCGCGAGACGCTCCAAGCGCTTGATCGAATACAGCACCTCGTCAGCGCACTGCGCCGCCAACGGCCAACGCCGAACACGGTCCTCGTGCGCGGCGAACAGCCGCGCCACCATCCGCCAATCCCGCGCGGGCACGCTGTACTTCGGCCCCATGACGAGACGGATCAACTCATCACCCCACGTCTGCAAAGCAGACGCCATCTCATCAACCTCAAGCATCAGCGCCAGACGCAACGGCGGCGACGACACCGAATACCCCGTCGAGCCGCCACCCTCCGGCACCGACTTGCGCGACGCGATGTACGCAAGATCCGCCATGAGGCCAGGCAGCCCCTGAGTCGCAACCCTCAGACGCGCCGCCCCACCACGAGACAGATACTCACCCGGCAGCAGAGGCTCACCCGTCACCGGGCACACCTCACCAGTCATCGTCCTACTAATCATCTGCCGCACCCTCAATGTCGCCCCGGTACTGGTCACGGCAGACCTCGATAAGGCCGCGCCGAGCCAGCATCGAGCCGCGCCCGTCCGTCATCCAGGCCGTCAAGTCCGGCTGCGACGGGTCAATCGTCTCAATCATGATCTCCCACGCACCGATCAGTCTCCCGGGGCCATGCCTCTGATTCACCAAGGCACCTATCGCATCCTCGATCCGATCCAATGCCTGGGATCGTTCGTCAGTCATCTCCTTCTCCTTCGCTTTCGCTTCTTCGAGCCTGCAGCAGGTAAGGCGGTTGCCTGCCCGACCTGCTCCCTGCCCGTATCCTGTTCCCTTTCCCTACTGCCTACCCTGACTCCCGACCCGTACCCGTACCCGGGGATACATGAGTCCAGAGGCCCGGGTGAATCGAGTCCGACGCCAGTCGGGGTGAATCCGCGCTCTCGCTTGTAGCCGGTATTCGGGGTGATGTCCGTGCGGGCAGCGCCGGGGTCACCGATGCTGGACTCGACAGTGAGCTGATCAGGCTCACCGGAATCCGCGCAGGTCGGGATACCCACGGTCGCGCCGCCAGGCGCGCTCACAGTCGCGGAGGCGTCCGCACAGCCCGAGGTCGCACCCGTCGTAGGTGCGCCCGAGGCCGGGTCGCCGTCCGTCGCGTGCGCGCTCGCACGCTCACCATCCTTTCTGCCAGCTTCCGCGCCGCGCAGCACGCCCGCGCGCTCGAGCATGCCGCGCGTGAACGTCCCATACCGGGGCCGCTCAGGCGCGGGCAGCAGCTCATGGGACTGGTCCCACGAGCCTGTAGGGTCGTCCGCTCGGGACGAATTACACCGCATACACGCAACGACAAGCGTGTCCACAGTGCCAGCCTCCCCGGGCTTCAAATGATCGAGCGTCCCCTTGCGGGCCGACGTCTTACCAGGCCAATACACCTCGACTCCACACCAGCGGCACTGGTCGCCGTCGCGGGCAATCACAGCCTGACGCAGCGCCTGATCGCTGTTGTCGCGCTGACGCTGTCGGCTCCACTCGACGTCGGCGCGCGAGCGGATATGCACAAAGTCAGGATCCTCAAGCAGCTTCAGCTTCTTACCTTTCGGCGTGTCCGTCCACTCGATGAGGCCCGTGTCGAGCGCGATCTGCAGCACGTCCGGATTCCCACCCGCGTACGTGTACACGACGCCCATTTCGATGATGCTGTCGGTCAGGTGAGCCGCCGAGTATGCGGCGCAGCGCATGATGAAACCGAACAACTCGTTGACCGTGCGGGCGTCAGCCTTCGGGCGCGACGCGGCCTCCATCAGCCGCGGATACATGTCCGCGTCATCGCCCATCTTTACCCATGCCATCAGTCAGCCTCCCTCATCGCATGCTCGTCCCACCCATCTTCGGGAAAGAGCTCCCGAGGACGCAGTTCCGTATAATTACGCTTCATCCACTCGCGTTCCGTGTACCTCTGATACGCGGCCTCAAACCGCAGGAAGCACGGCCGACACCTCGCGTGCCCAGCCTCAAGGACGACGCCACAGTCCGGGCAATGCCTCTCAATCACGACGCCGCCGCCCGATCAGCGAGCAGCTCACGCGCAAAACGCTCCTGACCCTTCGGCAGCACCCACGTCTGCACACGCACACCACCACCAGGCACCTGCACCTCCGAGGCTTCAAGCAGCCCCTGCGTGATCGCCCGCGCGGTCGGCACCATCTGCCCACCACGCCGATACACGTACCCAGCCGACCGCAGCCACCGACAAAAACGGTTCGGCCCCATCCCCGCAACGCGAGCCGACAACACCGTCCCGAAAACGCTCGGCAGCATCGCCTCACCCGAGGCCGCGACCGCGCGACCCAGCTGCGCATGCGGCCGCTGCGCCTCCACCTCAGCCACAGCCTCAGCCGCCACCGCCTCCGCCCGCACACGCGCCGCACGCTCATCACGCAACTCCGTCAGCGTCCGAATCATCGTCTCCGGATCCGCCAACATCGCATCAACCGCCGACTGCGCCGCATACACACCATACCGACGAATCGACGGCAGTACCTCTCCGGTTACCCAGCGACGAAACTCTGCCGCCTCCGGCTTGTCCGACCGGATAATCACCTCGTACAGCCCCGGCTCAGTCACCACCCACACCTGCTGCGTGCGCCCAAGCCTGTCAGGCATGGGGTATGTCAGGCATAAGTCATCCGCCAGACGCGCACGAAGCTGCGTCACATTCGCAATACCCAGCGCCGCCGCCAGATCCGCAAGCACAAACAGCGGCTCGCCCGACTCATCGACCTGCACACGAATCTCATGCCCCGTGTACTCGAACAACTCAAGCTCATTCACAGCACTACTCCTTTACCTGCAACACCGATCAGAACGGCGGCTCAGACCCAAACGAAGCCGCGCCACCCTGCGCACCCCACGGATCAACCCCACCCGCACCACCAGAGGCCGACGCGCTCGCGGCCTGCGCCTGTACGCGGGTGACCTGCGCGCGTGCGCGGCGCAGGGATGGGCCGACCTCGTCGACCTGCAGCTCAACGACCGTGCGACGTTCACCCTGCTGGGTGTCGTACGAGCGCTGGGTGAGGCGACCCTGAACGATGACGCGCATGCCCTTGCGCAGCGACTCGGCGACGTTCTCAGCGGTCTCGCGCCACACGGAGCAGCGCATGAAGAGGGTGTCGCCGTCGCGCCACTCACCGGCGTTACGGTCGTAGGTTCGGGGGGTGGAGGCCACCGTAAAGTCGGCGACCGCAGCGCCGGACTGCGTCCAACGCAGTTCGGGGTCAGCGGTTAGGTTACCGATGACAGTGATAACGGTGTCGCCTGCCATTACTTTTTCTCCTTCTTATCTGCGTCCGCGTACACACGGATGCGGACCTCGTACATGGGGACGGCGACACAATGGTCAGCGAGGCGGGTGGCGATGACGGTGTGTGGGCCGTCGAGGAAGCGGTCCGCATCATCAGGTAGGAGACCCGCATCGATCAGGCCATCCATGAGGGCCTTCACCGTCGGCGCGAGATTACTGCGGTCACGCCGACGCCTATCCGGATATGCGAACTCCACCTCGACGCGCGCATGCGTCAGTCCGAGACGCGCGACGCCCTCGCCCTCTCGCCCCAGCAAGTAGCCCCACTGCCGCAGCTGTTTCGTGAGCCTCGCGCGTGCGGCCCAGTGCATCTTGTCGTTCGCAGTTAGAAGCTTGCTGCGCGTCAGCGGTACGACGCGCGATTCCCATACGAGCGTCCGGCTCATCCCAGATCCTCCTCTGTGAGGTGCTCGCCGGGCTTCGTGTACCAGGCGCGGAAGTCGGTCTCCGTGCGGGCGGAGATGCGCATCCTTCCGGGGGTGGCGACGATCATGTCGTCTTCTGCGGCCCACACGGTGTCGCCTGGCCCGGTCAGGTAGATCAAGCCGTAATCGGTACACTCGACCGTCTTGCAAGCGATCTTCGCAATCGCGTCCGCGTTGTCGCAGGTGAGGCACACGGCGCGCACCATGACGCGCTCCTGGTAGGTGCGCACCCCGTCGAGGCCAGCCAGCGGATCTTGCACGTTCATCTGTCAAACTTCCTTACAGTCTGCGTTAATTGCCGCACCGCTAGGGCGGCTTGCTGAGGCACGACACCGTTCCCGAGGAGTCGCAGCTGATGCTCGCGGGGAAGGGCCAGGTCGTGGCCGGTGACGTGCCCGTCAGGTAGGCCCATCATCCATTCCACGAACCGCGCGGACAGCTGAGGTTTGCCGCCCGCCCGGCGTGAGGGCGTCGAGGGTGGGGGGCGGCACGACCAGTGACCTTCTCCCACCTGGCGATTGCGGGCGCGTAGTCCCCGTAGTCGGTGTACTCGAGGCGTGTGGCGAGCTTCGTTGACTTTTCGGGTGGCCTGCCCGATGTACGGGGCAGGCCCATGATTCCGTCGGATGCTGTCGGGGTGGGTAGGAGCGCGGTCACGACCTCGTGGAGGTTCGGCCCGTATCCGGCGGACGACCGGGAAGCGTTCACCGCCTGCGGCGTCGGCAGGAGTTGCACTGCCTGCGTGAGGCTGTGCCCGGTGCCGTCCTGGTGGTTGCCTGCCTTGTAGTCCGACGAGGTCGGGGTCGGCATTAGAGCGCCGACACCTGATCCTGCAGACTCACTGAATGGCCACCCTCCCTGCGCTTTGCGGGGTCTTGCGGGCCGCCGCACGTCCCAAGGTTCGCCGTCGGGGTAGCCAATAAGGAAGAATCGGGCTCGCTGGTGTGGGGCGCCCGCGTCGGAAGCTCGTACAACACGCCACGCACTGCTATACCCGATTGTGGCCAGGTCTCCTGCCACACGGCCGGCAGCCCTGAGAGCAGGTCCAGCTGATTCAGCTCCCAGCATTCCCGGTTCTTGTTCCACCGGGCTATAGGCCCTCGCACTGATTGCTCCTAAAACGTTCTCCCACACGACGAGGCGGGGTCTGATGGTTTCGATGGCGGCGGCCATGGATTCCCACAGGCCCGAGCGGGTGCCCGTGGCCATGCCTGCGAGTTTTCCGGCGAGGCTTAAGTCCTGGCAGGGCGAGCCGCCGCAAATGATGTCCACGGGCTCGACCTCATCCCAGTCGACCTGGGTGATGTCACCCAAGTTCGGAGTGTCAGGCCAACGCACCTGCGCAAGCTTGCAGGGGCCGGGTTCGACGTCGCTGGTCCACGCGACCCGCGCGTCGGAATCTAGGGCCCTCGCGACGCCCATATCCAGGCCGCCATACCCAGTGAACAGACTCCCAATAGTCGTCATCGCACGTCCCCCTCTTCGCGCTCCCACATGCGGTAATAGGGATTCTCAAACTCACGTTCCCCGCGAGGGTTCGCGATCTCCAAGAGGACATCCGCATGACACGGCTGATCGAGGCTGCACCAGCACACGAGATCGAGGCCCCAGAGGTTCCGCGCCGCACACTCGGCGACGAACCGCCCCTCTGGCGTGTGCTTGATCCACTCACGAAACTTCTCGACAACCTCCGCAGGAGACGCGACCATAATCGCGCCGCCATATTTAAGCTCAAGTGGCACCCGAGCGACACTAAACGGGTTCGCGTAGAAACTGCCAGGCCCCACGTATTTCGCGTGAGCCGGTGTCCTCCATCCACGAGCGAGGCGGCGCTGAATCCTGATTGGGAGCCTCATCGCAGTGCCTTAGCAACAACCCAGGCCCCAACCTCCGCAAGCTCGGCAGGCGTGTAACCGCGAGCGCGAGTGAAGCTGATGACGGCTTGTGCGCATGCTTTGTGTGTGACGGCTTCGATTGTGGAAGCTTCATTCTCGGCGTCTACGGTGATGCGGACGTTTGAGCCTTTCGGCGCGAGCTGCTCGCGGCAGACTGGACAGGTGCTGTATGCCCGTGCCGTTCGGATTGGCTTGATCTCGATCATTGCGCGTCCTCGTCGCTCGCGATAGTCGTGCCCTGCGTGGCGTTGACGAGCGCGTCGATTGGTTCGCCGATTGCGACGCGGATTTCTCGGGCTTCGTCGGGTGTGCCGGCGTATCGTGCGGCGACGTAGCTTGCGGCGGCGGCGAGGCCGGAGGCGGCTGTGATGATTGCGGTTTCGAGCTCGTGCACGCGGTCGATGAGGTACGCGCAGTCCACGGCGGCGTTGGCCTCGAAGTTGGCGACGGCGGCGTTGTAGGCGGCGGCAATTTCCTCGCGTGTGGCTCCGGTGTAGCTGCGGCCGGAGAAAGTGAGGGCGTTGAGCCTGTCCTCGATCTCGCTGATGGTTGTCATCATGGTGTCCTGTCTGTGTTTGTGGTCCTGCGCTTTCGTTGCGCGATGGTTTCGTGCCCGCCCGGGACTTGCACCCGGGTGTCTGCTGGTCGGGCTGCGCGATCTTCTAGCCGGTCCCGCCTTGTTTTTCCGGGTGGCGGGTGGCCTCCCCGTGGCCGCGCTCATCGGGGAGTATGCTCAGTCGTTCTCTCGCAGCTCGTAATCTCCGCGATTGAGCTTCTTGTACGCCTCATCGAGCTTGTCGAGCGCGTCCTGGTGAATGTCTCGCTTCTTGGAGATCTCTTCGCGAGCGAGGCGGCGGGCAGTCACATCGCCGATCTGCATCGTGACCTCTAGATCCTCATCCGCTGCGAGCACTGCCTCCTGCATGTCCCAGCGGATGAGCTTCACCTGCTCCAAGTCCAGGTAGACGGGAACCTGCGCGACCTTCATGATTCGTCCTCGGCCGCTTCCGTGACCGCATCTGCCGCCTGCATGGCGTCGGTCATGAGCGCGGTACTACGGGAGAGTGCCCAGGCACTCTGCAAGCCCCGGTTGCCCTTCTCGTCCGTGATAGCGCGCGTCAGCGCGTCCCCGACCTTGATGTACGAGTCAGCGATTGCGCGTGGCCCCCGGTTGGTGGAGCCTCCGATCTCAGCTGTCCTGTCTGCGAGCAGCGCCTTGAGGGCTTCGCGGCCGGCGTTTTCAGCGAGCAGGACAGCAGCGATTGCCGCGTCAGTTTGGTCTAGCTCGACGGTGATCATCTTCGCGAGTCTCATACTTCTTCTCCTTCGTTGATTAGGCGGTCGGGGCTATGCGACGGGAGGCGTCATCGCGGCGATCTTCTCCGCGACTGCTTTGCATGCATCGGATACGTTCATGGCATCGTTCCGCGCATCGTCCAGGGCTTCGTCCAGGGCTTCGTCCAGGGCTTCGATGACCTTCTCCAGCCGCGCCATCACACGGCCGATCTCGATCTTCGCGGCGCGGATAGCGATGTCTGTGTGGAGACTTTCGACGTTCTCGTGGTCGATCTCAGCAGAGAGGCTTTCCTCGTACAGGAAATCGCGCAGCCACACGACAAGGTCATCCTCGAGGGTGAGCGTCACCGGATTTTTGAGGTGCTTCTTGCTCATCGGGCGGTCTCCTCTTCTCGCTTACGACCCTCAAGCAGGTAGAGGATGAGCAGACCAACGCCCGCGCCGCCCAAGATCGCGCCAATCATCAGCAAAAGTCCGCTGGCGGTCGCACCCGTCTTGGCGAGGCGCTCCTGCGGGGCCGGAGCAGTCGTCGGCGCAGGCTCAGGCTTCGGCTGCTCGACGGTGGGAGTCGAGGTCGGGGCAGGCGTGGGCTTCACGGTGTCCGGCGTCGGCGCGGACTGAGGCTCATCGGAGGGCTTCGGGGCCGGTTCGGTGGCCGGGCTGGTGGGCGTCGGCTCCGTGGAAGGCGTCGGCTCCGTGGAAGGCGTCGGCGCTGGCGCGGGGGTGGGCTTGACGGTGCCGTCACCGTCCGTTCCGCCGTTAGACCTCACGGTTGCCGTGGATTCGAGCTTCAAGCCGTTGATTTCCGCGTGATTCGTCACGGAGGTCTGGCCCTCGGGGACCTTCATCTGCTCGGGAGGGTAGACAATGCAAGTCTTGACTCCGTCCGGGGCCGTGAATCGAATCGTATTCTCGTCTACCTGGGTAGCGGTGATATCTTCGGTCGTATCTGGATTCCACGTGTCGGACTTAGCGCACTTCACCGACGTGTTGAGTCGAGTATCGAAGTCCTTGACGGTGTACTCGACACCGCCATTGGCGATCCACTTGATGCCCCAGCCAATCGTCCCATTGTCGTTTGACCACCCGAACTTGATGTTTTCGGGCTTCGCATACTCGTAGTGGGCAGGAGAAACACAATCATTCGTGCACTCTCCTGTGCCCTTAGCATCTCCCCAAACAAGCTTCTTCACGGCTTCACCGTTCAGGGTGATCGTGCCCTCGTTCGTGCCGAGAGCGGCATCTTGAAGGCGAGCACGCGCCCACCAGGTGCCCTTCACGTCCGCCTTGTCCTTGTAAACGTCCGGCACTTCCTTGACCGTACAGGTCAGCGTCGCCTGGTCGGCGATACACTCACCAACGACCGACCCGTCGTCGAGCATGAAGGGGAACGACGCCGCCCACGTGAACGGGGCGCCGCCGTTGGTCGGCTGAGTCGAGACCGTGAACGACTGCCCGACCGCGAGCCTAGGTGCGGACCAGGTTCCCGCGACTGCGACCTCGCTAGAGGTCTGGCGGGAGGACGAAGTCGCCTTCGTGACCTGCGCGGTCATGGCCGGCATGTCCTCGGCTGCAGCGTTGGTGGCTGCGCCGTACGGCAGCGCCAGGGCTGCGATGGTGAGGGCGGCTACTGCTGCCCAGATCTCCTTCTTCATCGGTCTGTCTCCTTCATGGTCTTGTTTTTTCTGGTTGTTGGGTAGTAGGTGAGTCCGCGCGTCGTGCGGTTCTGGGAGTCGTGAGCCTCGGTCGGGTAGGCGAGAGCCCGTTTCCTGGCCTGCCGTACGATCTCCCGTGCGGCCTTATCGTGGCAGGGCCTGTCGTCGGAGGCTTCGAGTCGGAGAGGCAGCGGTGCCGTGCACGTCGAGTCGGTCATCACTCGACCCCCACCGGGAGGGAGGCGACGCGCAGCACCTCGAGGACGACGCGGATCTTCTTCCGATCCAGATCGACGAACACACGCGGGGTATCAACTGCGAGGCATCCGTTGACTTCGGCTTCGAAGATCACGTCCTGCATCGCGAGGCACATGATGTGTGGCAGGGAGTCGTCGCCGGACGGGTCGTAGTACGCGAAATCCGCAGTCCGCTGCAGGAGCGTCGTGCCCTGCGTGCGAGCCTTGCCCGCGTCCTTCGCCATGCGCGCCGCGATGTCCTCGAGCGTCGCCGCGCGAGCAGAGCCATGCCACACGATCCAGGTCATGATGACCATCGACGCCAGCAGGGCAATGCCGAGGCCAGCCAAGATTTCCGCGCTCACAGCGACCCCTCCCGCCAGTCCATGTAGACGAGGACACCGCCAACGACGGCGAGCGCTACACCGGGGACGCACAGCCATTCGGGCCAGCCATCCGGATTGTCGAGGCCACGCAGGCCGAGGCCGACCACGGCCGCAACCGCGAGGCACACACCCCCACTAATTGCCTTCCACGGCCACAAACGGCGGCCACGCGTGATATCCTTCTTCACGAGCATCTCCTTACTTGCTCCCGCGCCCCGCGACGCAACCGCAGGGGCGCACTTCTTTACTCTCTTCGCCGGTAAACTTCACCAGCTCGCTTGCGGGGATCCTGAGCAGGCCCCCGACCTTGACCGAGCGGATCGCGCCCGACGCGATCAGCTCACGCACACCGGAGTCCGACGCCTCAATCAGCTGCGCAAAGGTGCGCACCCGGTACGCGACCGGCTCCGGCGCTTCCCGCTTCATCGCGCGTCACCACGCTCAGCGGGAGAATCCTCGTCGGCGGAGCGCAGAGCACACACGCCGCGCGAGCAAGCGCGGCATCGCTCCGCCGACGAGGAAGAATTAGTCGCTTCACGCCTACGGCGGTCACGAATATCACCGAGGACCTCGGCGACCATGCCCGAGATCAAGATGACCAGGCCAAGACAAGCGGCGGCGGTCAGCGCGACCGCGCACCCCAGCATCACGCTTTGGCATGTCATTCCTCGTCACCGCCGTCCCAGTCGACGCGGCGAGCCTGCAGGATGATCGATCCCGACGCTGCGTCCTGGATCGCGTACCCACCCGACGAGGCGCCCTCGTCACCACCGCGAGCGCGGTACATCAGTTCCCAGGCGGGGACTCCGAGAGCTTCACCGATCTTGTCGAGGTCGACGGCGTTGAACCCCCTGTGGCCGTTGAGCCGCAGTGAGATGTACGGGCGCTTGAGGCCCGTCTTGTCTGCGAGCTCTGTGATTGTCATACCGGTGCGGGCCGCTTCGTCGCGTATGACAGTGGCGAGGCGATCAGCGTGAGTTGCCGTCGTTTGCATTGCTTCTCCGTGTTCGTTGTTGCGAACGGTTACGCATCAAGTATGTTCGCAACAACGAACGTTGTCAAGCTGATTTGCAAAGTGTCGTTCGCATGTGCGAACATTGAACGTATGGGAAATGCACTTATCGCAGCGAGGCTAGACGCCGAGATTGCTCGATTGCTTTCTGAGCAACAAAAACTTTCCGGGGTCAGCCTCCGCGAGCTTTCACGCTTGTCAGGCGTCAAGCTCACCCGGCTCGGCGACGTCCTCAAGCGCGGCCGCGCAGCCACTGCAGGCGAGATCGAGCGGATTTCCGAAGCGCTCGGCCTCGAAGGCTGGAAGGTGCTTTTTGCCGCCCAGACAGGTCGCCCATATGCCGAGGCCGACGACGCCCTCGCTGAGCGTCAGCGCTCGGAGAGCGGCGTTATCTCAACGTCTGTCAATCGCGACTAGAAATTGGCATAAACGCCGCCCCTATTCGCGAGAGACTCGGTCACCAGTACAGGACGCTTGCGTTTTCGTGCACAAGCGTGTTGTGAGCGTCGATCACGTCCTCGCGCTTACGCACGCCCTAGGCGTCAGCGAAGGGGCGTAGCTCGTCGAGGTATGGTACCGACAGATGTGACATAGGAGTCTCATCATGTGGCCCCTCGTCCGCTTGCTCACATTACCGAGTATCTTTTGAGACACAGGCCACCCTCTTTGAGGCATCTAATGATGTGCCCCATGACCCGGCATGCACGCCAGCGACGGTGAGGAACGATCCCCCGTCGATCACCAGACATACGGAGACCCCCATGCTCGACTTCACTGCCATCGATTTTGAGACCGCGAACTCCAAACGCGCGTCCGTCTGCGCTGTAGGCGCGACTCGCGTGCGCGACGGGAGAATTGTTGAACGCTTCGACCAGCTCGTCCACCCGCCTCTTGGGTACGACGAATTCAGCGAATGGAACATCCGGGTTCACCACATCCGCCCAGAAGATGTCGCACAATCGCCCTCATGGCCCGAAGTTGCACCCCGTCTAATCGCGTTCATTGGGGACGACATCCTGGTAGCGCATAATGCGAGCTTTGATTCGTCCGTCATGGTCGCCGCGTGCGAAGCAACAAATCTGCGATGGCAGGTGCCACAGATCGTGTGCACGCTCGAACTCGCCCGAACCCACCTGGAACTGCCAAGCTACAAACTCCCTCGAGTATCTAAAGAGCTCGGACTCCCAAAGTTCACGCATCACGAGGCGGGAGCCGACGCGGACGCTGCAGCGCACGTGCTTATCGCACTCGCAGCGAGGCTCGGAGCAACCAGCATCGCAGAAGTACAAGCCGCTGCCCCAGCCAGCAAATCCGCCGCAACACGAGCGCTGCCGGACTACATTATTCCCCAGGCTCGTCAGATTATGGCCGAGCGCGGATTCCTCGGGGACCTTTCAGAGCTGAAACATCCCAACGGCCGCGCCAATAACGGCGAGCCGTGCGTAGTTTGTGGGCAACCGGTTCCCCACAATATTCACTATACGAAACGCGACCGGCATACATGCTCTGACAAATGCGACGCATCGCTCAAACGTCGAGCGCAGCGGGCACTCGACAAAGTAATGCACGACATGTAGGGGAATAGGAACTGCCAGCCGACAGTTCCCCGGCGCCTGAACCGACGCCGACGCTGCCCTCGCTGACGCAACGCTGCCCCTAGCCGTGAGAGGCCCTGTCATCGGCTAGGGGCAGGATCTGCGCGCTGGTAGCCCGCGCATGGGCCGGGGCCGCGTAGCCGCGAGCCGCGCTACCCCTAAGCGGATAGGTCGCACCCCTCGTCGGGCTGGGGCCTGCAGTGCCTATCCTCGATATAGAACCGCGCAGCTCCCCGAAGGGGCCGCATGATCGATTACTCCCAGCCTATCAGCACGCACGCACATTTGCGTCCGTGCGGCGCTCAGAGACTTTTTCGCTCCTGAGCGCGCACAAATTGCCCCAAAACGGCACTTTTCAACGCGCTCAGAGACTCGCAGTGCCGCGAGCGCCGTCAGTGTCGGTCGGTGCGGGCTTCCATGCGTGCGACCAGCTCGCGCTCGTATTCTTCGTCTGATCGCTGGTATCGGGCGGCCATGTCCGGGTCGGACCAGCCGTATCGGGTCATTAGGGCGCGTGTCGTCGCGCCCGCCTGGCCGTACCTGGTCGCTGAGTAGTGGCGGAGTGCGTGCCAGCCGCCAGACATGCCGGATGGGATGGCGATTCTGGCGCGGTCGTGCGCTGCTGTGAGTATCCTCGTGAGCGCTGTGTCGCGTGCGTAGCCTGAGCCGGACGGAGCGGGGAAAAGAATCGCGGACGGTCCCTCATCGACGTGGGTACGCAGATGTGTACGCATCGTGGTAGTGGTCGCGGCCATGAGCGCGACCGTGCGGACGCCTGCCGCCGTCTTTGTCGGTCCCGGCTCTAAGCGTCGTCCGGCGCGGTGTAGTGAATGCTCTACGCGGACGCTCATGCCGCCGTCCGCGCGCTCGATAAGTGAAGCACGTGTGAGCGCGAGCGCCTCATTGATCCGCAGGCCAGCGTCCGCCAGCAGGACAACCAGTGCTCGATACCTCGCGGGCATCTCGTCCGCGAGCGCGGCGACCTCGGCAGGGGAGTAGAGGTATTTCTGGATGGTGCGGGCTTCGCGCGCGCCGCCCTTGATGCTGAGGGGATTTGCGGTCAGGAGGGTGCGGTCATCGGCGACCGCACTATTGAGGAGCGCGCGCATGGTCTCGTACGCATTCCGGCGCGCACCGGGCTTGGCATCGAGGTCCGCCCACCATTGCGACAGCGAGGCCGAGGTGAGGGCTGCGAGCTCTGTGTCTCCAATGTAGGGGAGGATATGGCGGCGCAGGTCTGATCGACGCTTGCGCAGTGTGCCCGCTGCAGCGGTGCGCTCAAGGTTGGCGAGCCACATGTCGGCCCACTCGGCGACCGTGAGGCCCTTGAGCGTCTGCTGGCGCTCATGCTCGGCCTCTCGCGCTGCGACGGCGGCGGGGTGCTCCCACGTCCCCGCGGCTATCGCCGACCACTGTGCGGCCAGCCAGATCTCCGCCTCGCGCTTCGTGGGGAATGTGTGTGGCGCGGAAATGCGGGGCGCACGCCCTGGGCCGGTGTGGGTAGGATCGTCAAAGCGCGCTCGGTAGCGCGGCTTAGACGTGGTGCCTCGCTTATCGATGGTCCCGAAGGATTGCCTGCCCATGTGTCTGCCCTTCGCGCTTGGGTACAAGATGGGTACACGCACAGCATAGCGCGCGGGCTATACGGGATATATGGGACGTGTGGAATCGCGGGCAAAACGGCAGCAGACCGCCAAATCCAGACTTTTCCCCACAGTTACAAGGATCTGCGCGCGGCCTATTCTTCGATTCCCCCCATCTCCACAA
>ERZ773074.121-NODE-121-length-35862-cov-21.353786_pt1 | contig 35862 bp, 30 predicted proteins | sample MGYA00580615_ERZ773074 | MGnify/ENA primary metagenome ERZ773074 (study PRJEB29015, sample SAMEA2738126) | human oral metagenome | biome: human oral; feature: human-associated habitat; material: saliva | place: China | collected 2160 ...
GAATGAGGCCAGAAAAATGTTCTGAAGGTCTTGGGTTTGAATCCCAACGGAGTCAATAAGAAGAGATGACAAAACTCCCAACAGAGTCACTAAGAGAGGAACAAGACGCTTAATGGGGGACACAGATTGTAACGAAGGATGTATGGTTGTTTACTGTTCATCCTTTTTTTGTTCAACCGAGTTAACTAAGAAATAGATTATTCATCCTAAAAGAAAATAGTATGCAAAAGAAGATCAGAATTGGACTACTCCCACGTGTTATCATCGCCATACTGCTTGGATTATTCCTTGGCTATTATCTCCCAGCCCCAGCAGTAAGAGTGTTTCTGACTTTCAATAGTATCTTCAGTCAGTTCCTTGGCTTTATGATACCACTGATTATCATCGGATTGGTGACACCTGCTATTGCTGGTATCGGTAAAGGGGCTGGTAAGCTTCTACTGGCAACAGTAGTTATCGCATACGTAGACACGATCGTTGCAGGTGGACTGTCCTACGGAACAGGAACATGGCTATTCCCCTCTATGATAGCCTCTACCGGAGGCGCCATACCACAGATAGAAAAGGCGACAGAGCTAACACCTTACTTTACTATCAATATCCCTGCAATGGTTGATGTGATGAGTAGTTTGGTGTTCTCATTCATCGTCGGACTGGGTATTGCCTACGGTGGTTTGCGCACAATGGAGAACCTATTTAGTGAGTTTAAGAACATTATAGAGAAAGTGATAGAGAAGGCTATCATCCCTCTCCTACCCCTTTATATCTTCGGTGTATTCCTTAGTATGACCCATAATGGGCAAGCGCGACAAGTACTCATAGTATTCTCACAGATTATCATTGTCATCCTCGTACTACATGTACTCATCCTTGTCTATGAGTTCTGCATTGCGGGTGCTATCGTCAAGCGCAACCCTTTCAGATTACTATGGAACATGCTACCAGCTTATCTGACCGCATTGGGAACGAGCTCATCAGCAGCAACCATCCCTGTGACACTGAAGCAAACAGAAAAGAACGGTGTAAGCAACGAAATAGCAGGCTTTGTCGTACCGCTTTGTGCCACTATCCACCTCAGTGGTAGTGCGATGAAGATTACAGCTTGTGCCTTAGCCATCTGTCTACTGACAGACCTACCCCACGACCCAGGACTCTTCATCTACTTTATCCTCATGCTTTCTATCATCATGGTAGCAGCACCAGGAGTACCAGGAGGAGCCATTATGGCGGCTTTAGCACCTTTATCAAGTATCTTAGGCTTTAATGAAGAGGCCCAAGCATTGATGATAGCTTTGTACATTGCAATGGATAGTTTCGGTACTGCTTGTAACGTGACTGGTGATGGAGCGATTGCTCTTGCCGTCAACAAGTTCTTTGGAAAGAAGAAAGATATGTCTACCCTTTCAAGTGAAATATCATAATACGTAATGCTGTAGGAGATGTTACAAATCTAACCATAATGTTTGAAGAATAAGGAGAGACGACAAGTACTGTTGCTTCTCCTATTCTTATCGGAATGACCCATGTATGATAACGAAGCATATCAACCAAAACAAAAGTTGCTGTCATATCTGTCATTCACAACAAGCATTTAACTAATTAGTTTACAGAAGGTTCCCTCCAAATGTTAAAATGACAGCAAACGAAATTAAAACTAAACATATAGAATAAGTAGTAATATCCTTATCAGCATAAGAAATACTAAAAAGAAACGACAGAAGTCCTATCATTAGGCATTATCAAAATTAAATAGTATCTTTGCAAATGACAGACTGCAATTAAGCAGTACTGGCTCAGCAAAAGACATACAATTAAATATCAGTAACATCATGGAAATAGTAGAAAGATTTATCAACTACACCAAGTTTGACACACAGTCAGCCGAGGACTCTGAGACAGTGCCAAGTACACCGAAGCAACTGATCTTTGCGAAATACCTCAAGGAGGAACTTGAGCGTGAAGGCATGAAAGATGTTGAGATGGACGAGATGGGTTACATCTATGCCACCCTCCCTGCCAACACCAAGAAGAAGATACCAACAATCGGCTTCATCTCCCACTATGACACAGCACTTGACGCCAGTGGCGCCAATATCAAAGCACGTGTTGTAGAAAACTATGACGGTGGTGACATACAACTGAACCCTAACATGGTCAGCTCTCCACGCATGTTCCCTGAACTTTTAGAGCATAAGGGAGAAGACCTCATCGTAACAGACGGTACGACACTGTTGGGTGCTGACGACAAGGCAGGTATAGCTGAGATAGTACAGGCTATGTGTTTCCTCCGCGACCATGACGAGATTGAACATGGTGACATCCGTATTGCTTTCAATCCAGACGAGGAGATTGGTATGGGTGCGCATCATTTTGATGTAGAGAAATTCGGATGTGAATGGGGTTATACCATTGATGGTGGCGACCTCGGTGAACTTGAATATGAGAATTTCAACGCAGCTGGTGCTAAGGTGTTTATCCATGGCGTAAGTGTTCATACAGGTTATGCTAAGGGGAAGATGGTAAACGCCAGTCGTTTAGCATGCGAGTTCAATAACATGATTCCAGAGACAGAGATTCCAGAAGAGACTGAAGGTTATCAAGGTTTCTATCACCTCATCGGTATTGAGAGTCGCTGTGAAGAAGCTAAACTCAGCTATATCATCCGTGACCACGACCGTGAGCATTTCGAAGACCGCAAGCGTTTCATGGAGAACTGCGTGAAGAAGATGAATGAGAAGTATGGTGAAGGAACTGTTGAACTGAAGATGAACGACCAATACTATAACATGAAGGAGAAGATTGATCCTAACATGCATGTTATCGAGTTAGTTCTTCAGGCTATGCAGCAGGCAAATGTAGCTCCAAAGGTACAGCCTATCCGTGGTGGTACGGACGGTGCACAGCTTTCATTTAAGGGTCTTCCTTGTCCAAACATCTTTGCAGGTGGCGTAAACTTCCATGGTCCTTACGAATTTGTTTCAGTTCAGGTAATGGAGAAAGCTATGCAGGTTATCATTAACATCTGCCGCCTAACGGCTGAGTTTAATGATTAACTACAGAAAATCAATTAGTTAAAGATATCGTACCGGAGTTAAACCAACACTTTCATGAACTATATATTTATGTTGGTTTAACTCCTTTTCTTTTAACTATGAGATTTTCAACTATAACCCACCTCTCCCACAAACAACACATACAAGATTACTCATAATAAGGTATTGGTTTAACATCCAACTACCCCACTAACTCCTCTAACTCCATAAAATATTTATGTCAGAACTACCCGAATTGGTAAAAGACCTTGCTCTTATTCTCGTTGTAGCAGGATTTGTAACACTTATTTTCAAGAAACTCAAACAACCATTGGTATTAGGATATATCGTGGCAGGTTTCCTTGTGTCACCCCACATGCCTTATACCATGAGTGTTGTCGACCAAGGCGACATACAAACATGGGCGGATATTGGTGTCATCTTCTTATTGTTCTCATTGGGATTAGACTTCTCCATTAAGAAGATTCTCAAGATGGGAGCCTCCCCCATCATCGCTGCCTGTACTATCATCTTCAGTATGATGCTCTTAGGTGTCATTGTAGGACACAGCTTCGGATGGAAAGAGATGGATTGCATCTTCCTCGGAGGTATGGTCGCAATGAGTTCCACAACCATTATATACAAAGCCTTCTCAGATATGGGACTCACACAGCAAGGCTTCGCTTCTACCGTGATGAGCGTACTTATCTTAGAGGATATCCTTGCCATTGTGATGATGGTAATGCTCAGTACTGTTGCCAGTGGTAACAGCCCTGATGGCGTACAACTTCTTGGAAGCATCATGAAGATTGGATTCTTCCTCGTTTTATGGTTTGTTGTCGGTCTTTTTGCCATTCCACTCTTCCTTCGTTCTGTCCGTAAAATCCTTAACAGTGAGACCCTACTTATTGTGTCATTAGGCTTCTGTTGTCTTATGGCTGTTATATCAACACAGGTAGGTTTCAGTGCAGCCTTTGGTGCTTTCGTCATGGGAAGTATCTTAGCAGAGACGGTTGAGGCTGATAAAATTATCCGACTTGTAGATCCGGTAAAGAATCTCTTTGGAGCTATCTTCTTCGTCTCTGTTGGTATGTTGGTAAAGCCTGACGTTATTGTTCAATATGCTTTACCGATTCTTTTACTTGTCATAACAATTCTTGTTGGGCAAGCTTTGTTCGGAACCTTGGGTTATCTTCTCGGTGGACAGACCCTTAAGAACGCTATGCGCTGTGGATTCTCAATGGCACAAGTTGGCGAATTTGCCTTTATTATTGCGACATTAGGAAAGTCCTTAGGTGTTATCAGCGAGTTCCTCTATCCTGTTGTCGTAGCCGTATCAGTTATCACAACCTTCCTCACTCCGTATATGATTCGTGCGGCAGAACCATGCTATAATGTCCTCGTTAAGCATCTTCCAAAAAGATGGGTGCGTCGTCTTACCCATATCCAAACAAATAGTGCGGGAGAGAGTGCATCGACTAATAATCTATGGAAGGTTCTAATGAAGAAGATGATATTCAACACCCTTATTTATGGTATCCTCTCCGCAGCCGTCATCGCAATCATGTTCTCTGCTGCCCTACCTATCTGTAGAAACTTATCTATAAAATGGACCGGCAGTCACTGGATTGGAAATGCTGTGTGTGGATTCCTTACGATCCTCTTCATCGCACCTTTCCTACGTTCTATCGTAATGAAACAAAACCATTCCGAGACGTTCAAAGAACTATGGACAGACCGACGTATCAACCGTCTACCTCTCACAGCAACCATCCTTGCACGTGTACTTATTGCACTCAGTTTCATCTTCTACGTATGTAACTATCTCACACGCTTTAAGAATGCATTGATGATTGCTGTTGCGGTGGGCTTATTGATACTCATGCTTCTTTCTCGTTGGCTCAAGAAACGGAGTATTACTTTGGAACGGCTCTTTATCCAGAACCTCCGAAGTCGTGATATCGAGGCACAGATACAAGGAAAGAAGAAACCACTCTTTGCCGACCATCTGATAGACCGAGATATTCATATCTCCAACCTTGAACTGCCCGACGATTCTCTATGGGCTGGTAAGACATTGTATAGCCTAAAATTACGTAACCGCTTTGGTGTACATATCAGTAGTATTCTTCGTGGTTCTCAACGTATCAATATTCCGAATGGTGGTACGATTCTCTTCCCTGGCGACAAACTGCAAGCCATTGGTGATGACGAACAGCTTACAAAACTTTCGAAAGCAATGAAGGCTGAGCTACAACCAACGATTACGGACATAGAGAAACATGAGATGAAACTCCGCAGTTTCACTATCTCTAAAACAAGTCCTTTCATTGGAAAGACCCTTAAAGACAGCGGTATTCGTGATGAATACAACTGTATGGTTGTGGGTGTTGATGAAGGTCAGCAGAACCTCACACTCATCACTCCTTCCCGCTGTCTGCAGGCAGGTGACGTCCTATGGGTAGTAGGTGAAGAAAAAGACTTAGAACGTATCCTTGCATTAGGATAAAGCCCTTCAGGCTTATTAGCCGTCATTACTGGATTAAGTAATTAGACTAATAAGCCTGAATTTTATAAAGAACAAAACTGGATTAACGTTTTTTTATTAACTTTGCAGTTGATAAAAGAAAGACTATTTATAAATTTTAATTATATTGTATATGAAGAGAATCTACTTATTACTTATTACCCTCATTGTGTTTGGTCAGACCATCAGTGCACAGAACGACAGAAAGTTATTAAAGATGACCGACGGCAAATCTTACTTTGAATTAAAGTATGATGAAAAAGGAAGACTTATAGAGTCTGTTGAATATATTGCTGACGACGACTTAAAACGTAGTAGCAAGTATGCTTATAGTAATGATAAGGTCGTTCAAACATTCTATGCGAATGAAAATATCAAAAATAAAGATATCCGAACAACTGTTCTCCAGAATAATAGAGTTGTTTCAGAAAAGATAAACTTAATTCCGTATGAAGGAGAACCTGAATATTGGGCAGACTATAACTATACATATAATACAGCTGGGGAACTGACAAAGATTGTAATAACAAACAATGAACGTACCGGAACAGAGTATAAATTGACATGGACAGACGGAGATATTACACTCGTAGAGCATTTTCGGGATAACAAAAAAGTAGGACAGGTAGCTTATGAATACAACAAAAGCATCACCAACAAATATCTTTCTCTAATTGTCAATCCAATTACTTCAATTGCCGATTATGAAGGCATCTCACCATACGGACAACTTTTAGCAGGATACTTTGGTAAAGTATTCCAACATCCAGTGGCTGCTGTGCGCTATACGGTGATAGATAAAGACTATTTTGGGTGGACAAGTGATGATAATTTCACAATTACGTATAACCAGAATGCAAGTGGTATTGTAGAAAGCATCAAACAATCAGGAGAAGAAGGAGTAACAGCAACGTTTATTTGGGAAGACACTCCAATGGGTATTAGCGTTTATAAGCAGCAGAAAGAAGGCACAAGAACGATTTATGACCTATCTGGTAAACGTCTTGAAAATATACAACATGGTGTGAATATTATCAAGGAAACGAATGGTAAGACATATAAAGTTATTGTGAGATAATATTCGTCTGTTTATCAAAGAAATAACGAAATTAAAGGAGAAGCACCCTATTGTTTCTCCTTTTATTAGTATTTTTAATACATAATCTAACGTTTCTTCATATAATTAGAGTATCTTTGCATTGTCATTCGATGATTATACAGATGAAACGTAATAAATTAACAGCTCTGATAGTGTTCGTAGGTATGATAGCTTTCACGTCTTGTGAGGATGTGAAACGTCCGGCTCCTGTCAGAGAACGTATCAATGTCACACCTCCATCCAGAGAGGCAGAGGCAATAAGTCAGCTGACAGCATCTATAGACGAAATATCAGCTAACCTTGATGCCATCTCTTCTCAGGAAGCTATGCTCTGCAAGACTACTGAGCATACGAATAAGAAATCGAAGATTATTCAGCAGATAAGAGGACTCGGTGCACTGCTCAAAGAAAAGCAGAGCCAGATTGACAAACTGCTAAGCGAGAAGGCTAAGAAGGTGGATACACCATCAGCATCTAATCCCACCATAGACAACCTTTATAAGGTGATAGAGTTTCTTTCATCACAGCTGAAGGAGAAAGGAGACCGTGTAACCCAATTAGAGCAGGTTGCAAGTCGTAAGGATGTCACTGTAGACCAGCTTAAATATATCGTTATGAACCAAGCTAACAGTGTTGATGCAATGCGTTACAGGTTCAATATGGCTGCTTTAGAACGTGAATATGCCCAGTTGAAGGCTAAAGAAAAGCAAAGAAACAACGAAGAAAAAGAGTCAGGCAGCGTCTACTATATCATTGCTACCAAAGAAACACTAAAGGAGAAAGGTCTTTTGAAAACATCACTTTTTTCAAAGAAGGTGAATAATAACAAGGTTACAAAAGAACTGTTTACAGAAGCTAACAGTAAGGATCTGAAGACACTAACGATAAGCTCATCCAATCCTAAGCTCCTTTCACAGAACCCAGAAGGTAGTTACACTCTCACAGAAAATGAGGATGGAACAACAACCCTCACCATTACCGATGCGGATAAGTTCTGGAACGTATCACGTTATCTAATTATTCAAGAGTAATTCTACTTTGAAAGAGAATGAAAAGAAATTAGACTACAAGGTTGTGAAAATCGAATAATTTTCTTATCTTTGCACTCTAAAACTTATGCGTAGCGTGAATATTAAGGAAGTAATTGATGCCCTTGAACGATTTGCGCCTTTGCCCTTGCAGGAGAGCTATGATAATGCTGGCCTACAAGTTGGATTGACAGAGGCGGAAGTATCAGGGGCTTTATTGTGTCTTGACGTGACTGAGAAGGTGGTAGACGAAGCTATCCGTCGGGGGTGTAACTTGATTGTTGCACACCATCCACTCATCTTCCGTAAGTTAGCACAGGTGACAGATGCAGACTATGTGCAGCGTACGGTGATAAAGGCAATTAAGAACGACATTGTCATCGCTGCTATGCACACAAACTTAGACTCAGCTGTGGGTGGTGTCAACTACAAGATAGCAGAGAAGTTAGGCCTTAAGAATCCACGTTTCTTTGGTCGAAGTAAACAGGTGGTAGACCCACAGACAGGCGAATCAGTAACAGGTGGCGATGGTGTCATTGGTGAGTTTGAGGAGCCATTAGCAGCAGACGACTTAATACTGTTACTGAAGAAGAAGTTTGATGTAGAATGTGTTCAGACCAACGAACTACTCCGTCGTGAGATACGCAGCATTGCTCTCTGTGGAGGGTCTGGTTCGTTCCTCTTGAAAGATGCGATAGCAGCAGGCGCAGATGCCTTTCTGACAGGTGAGATGGGTTATCATGAATACTTTGGGCATGAGCAAGAAATACAGATATGTGTCATTGGTCATTATCAGAGTGAACAATTCACGACAGAGGTGTTACGTGACATCATCGTACGAGAATGCCCAGGAGTGAAGTGTTACCTGTCTGAGATTAACACAAATCCTATCGGGTATTTTTAGTTAACAAGTTAATGAGTTGACACGTTGACGAGTGAATTCTTAAGACGTTGACAAGCCAACAGCGAACAGTGACAATCCTATTTTGAATGATTAATATAGCATTTTGAATTAAATAATACATAAGAACTATGGCAAAGAAAGATCCAAAAGAGTTATCAGTAGAGGATAAATTGAAGGCCCTTTTCCAGTTGCAGACGACCCTATCAGGAATCGATGAGAAACGAGCTTTGCGTGGTGAGTTGCCACTTGAGGTACGTGACTTGGAAGACGAGTTGGAAGGCTTGCACATCCGCATTGAGAAGATAGAACAAGACATCAAGGACTATCAGAGCGCAGTAACGCAGAAGAAGGCTAATATCCTTGAGGCTCAAGCAAGCTTGGAACGCTATAACAAGCAGTTAGACTCTGTTGCAAACAATCGTGAATACGATACACTGACAAAGGAGATAGAGTTCCAGACCTTGGAGATTGAGCTTTGCAATAAGAAGATTAAGGAAGCTCAATACAAGATTGAAGAGAAGCAAAGAGACTTAGAGGCTAACCGTGCTCTGCTCGAAGACCGTCAGCATGCCTTAGAAGAGAAGCGTAATGAGCTCGATGAGATTATGCAGGAGACTCGTGAAGAGGAAGGTCTCTTGAAAGAGAAGGCTGCAGAATTAGAGACAAAGATTGAGCCTGGATTGCTCCGTAGCTTTAAGCGCATCCGTCGTGGTGCTCGTAACGGTTTAGGTATCGTCTATGTACAGCGTGATGCTTGCGGTGGTTGTTTCAATAAGATACCACCTCAGCGCCAGTTGGATGTGAAGATGCACAAGAAGATTATCGTTTGTGAGTACTGTGGCCGTATTCTCATCGATCCTGAGTTGGCTGGTGTAAAGGTTGACAAGACTGAGGAGAAGCCTAAGAAGCGTAGAGCTACTCGCAAGAAGAAGGAAGAGGAAGGAGAATAATTAAGTCCTTCTTTCCATAGAGAACCAAACGTTTTCTACTTCTGAAAGATAGAAAAGAATAGCCTCAATATATTTGAATGAACACAAATTATTCAAATATATTGAGGCTACTTTGTATCATCACTCTGCTTAAATCGCTCAATAAACAATAAGCAGACTTGTCATCTTGGAGGACACTTACAAACAATCGTACCCAATAAGACGACATACTGTAAGGCTTCGAGTAGTCTGGCATAATCTATACAATCCTCAACACCACTGTCGCTGACCATAAACACGACTTGTGCGAGGCTTCAACACGTAGGTTGAAAACGTAAGAGAATATCCAGCTTCACCTTATTATATATAGCAGGGCACAGCCGATTAACTTCTACAGAAATATTAATTTATTAGTAGTCTGCCAAATTCTTACCTCACGTAGAAGATACGGTTTGCCTTACGTGGTGCCGTCTTACCCTCCTTCGCAGTATAGCCAAGAATACAGAAGCCAATACCTTCATAATCGCCTTCTACTCCCCACTCTCTCAGTATCTGCTTGCCTTCTTCACGTTCAAAGATTTCCTTGGCACGATTAATCCAACAACTGCCTAAGCCTACTGCATGGGCAGCGTTCATGAGGTTGCCCATCATCAACGCACCATCATAGATATGATTAGGACTACTCTTATCCGCTAACACAGCAAGGACAACGGGTGCTCCATAAAAAGGGTCGCTCGTTACGCCCATTATCTCAGCATTTATCACAGACAAACGGTCGCGTACCTCCTTATTCGTCACTTCTACGATGATAGCGGTCTGCATATTCTTTCCACTTGCAGCATAAAGACCAGCCTCCATCACCTTATCAATCAACTCCTGCTCAGGCATACGTGCCTCATAAGAACGTACACTGCGCCGTGTTAACAATGCTTCTAATGCTTCCATAACAATTCTGTTTTATAATTCATTCACCGCTTTCGCCAACTGTTCCAACGCCTGACGAAGTACAGAACGTGGTGTACCCACATTCAATCGCATAAAGCCTTCCCCACCAGGGCCAAACATCTCACCATCATTGAGGGCCAGATGTGCCTTATCAATGAAAAGGTCAAGCAGCTTGTCATGGCTTAATTCAAGTCCACGACAGTTCAACCAAACGAGGAAACTGGCTTGCGGACGAATTGGACGAACACCAGGGATACGCTCTCGACAGTAATCCTCCACAAAGCGAACATTATCTTCTACATAAGCCAACATCTGCTTACGCCACCCTTCTCCTTTCTGATAAGCAGCTATAGTAGCTATCGGAGCAAATATCGTAGGCTCGTCTAATTCATTAGCCTTTAGCCATCCATAGAAGCGTTGACGCAAGTCATCATTCGAGATAACAGCATACGAACTAACAATACCCGCCATATTGAAGGTCTTAGTCGGTGCTGCAAAGGTGATACTTATGTCAGCAGCACGTTCAGACACACTCGCAAACGGGACATGACGATTACCGAAGAGTGCCATATCACTATGTATCTCGTCGCTAATGACAATAATACTGTGTTCATAACAGAAGTCGGCTAAACGTTGCAAGGTCTCTTTTGACCAACATACTCCCGCAGGATTATGTGGATTAGAGAGTATCAAAACACGACATTTATCATCACATACCTCCGAAAGGTTATCAAAGTCCATATCATAATAACCATCCTCGCGCAGACGAAGCGGGTTGAAAACAACCTCACGACCGTTATCTTCAGGCGTCATACGGAACGGATGATAGACAGGAGGCTGTATGATAACTTTCTCCCCTGACTTTGTAAACACATTCACAACGAAGCCAATGCCTTTAACAATACCCGGAATAAAGCTTATCCACTCTGGTTTTATCTTCCAACCATGATGTGATTCGTTCCAATCAATAATTGTTGGACGATAGTCAGCAGGCTCAATAGTATAACCAAAGATAGGATGTGAGAGACGAGTCTTAAGTACATCAACAACGAAATCAGGTGTGGCAAAATCCATGTCAGCCACCCAAAGGGGTAATAAGTCATTGCGTCCCCAACGTGAAAGGAGAGCTTCATGCTTCAAGTCACCACTTCCTGAACGGTCAATTATCTCATCGAAGTTATATGTCTTCATTATGCTTCCAAAGCTTGTTTTATATCATTGAATAGGTCGTCAACATCCTCTAAGCCAACACTCAGTCGTATCGTCGTATCAAGGATATCCATTGCTGCACGCTGCTCAGCCGAGAAGAGTCCGAAGATAGTACTTGCTGGATGAATTGCCAAAGTGCGATTATCAAAGAGATTAGTTGCACGACGAATGAGTTTGAGGTTATTAAGCAATCTGAAGCAAGCCTCCTGACTCTCCAAGTCTATCGTTATCATCGCCCCAGCCGTTTCACCATACTGGCTTAGAGAGAGCCGATGATAAGGGTTATCCTCCAAGCCAACATAATTGACATTACAGATAGGCTTGATCGTACACAACCGTTTTGCTAACGCTAAAGCATTAGTAGCTTGTACACGATAGCGAGCATCTAAAGTCTCCAAACCCAATGTCTGCATATATGCAACCTGTGGTGTCATGTAAGAACCAAGGTTGAAGAGCATCTCATTCAAGAGTCGTTTTCCAATGAAAGGAAATCTTCCATAATCAATAATCAGACCACCTAAAGAGGTAGCTCCACCACTAATATACTTTGTACTTGAGATAACCTCAACGTCAACACCTAAGTCCTTTGCTGAGAACTGAGTAAAAGGAATAATAGTAGTATCGGCAATAACAAGAATACCATGTCGGTGAGCCATCTCCGTCAAAGCGCGTACATCGACGACTTCAAGCTGTGGATTCGTCATCACTTCAAGGAAGAGACAGCACGTATTATCATCCACTAACTTCTCAACAGCGTCTACATTCGTAAGGTCGCATAGCTTTGTTTCTACGCCAAAACGGTTTAATGTTGATGTAAGTAAGGAGAAAGTATTTCCAAAGAGATGGCGTGAAGTAATCACATTCTTCCCCTGTTCGACAATAGCAAACAAAGTGTTACTAATAGCAGCCATACCCGAATTAAGTGCAATCACATGCTCTGCGCCTGTCAAAGCCTTAATCCGTAGTTCAAAGTTAGTTACTGTTGGGTTCTCTACACGTGAATAATCAGGCGCATCAATACGTCCACAAAAGGCATCAGCCATCACTTCCGCATTATCAAACTCATAAGCGACAGCGTTATAGATAGGCATACTTAACGCATCGTAAGCATCCCTACGCTTATAAGGGAGATGTATAGCTTGTGTCTGTTTCTTCATATTCAATCAATTATTTGTGTTGTTTATAAAGGGTTCTGTATCAAAGGTAGATAGCAAAGACAACCACCATAGAAGTAATAATCGCATAACTTAATACCACTGCACAGCATTGACAATACCGCTTCGCTTATCATATTTCAGTGCATCCGTCAGTGTTGCTGCATTACAACGGAAGGTGAAGTTGTAAGAGGTATAGGGTGCTAACACGATAGAAGCACTCATATTAAAACAGTGTAGGTCACGTGACAGACTCGCTGTTGTCATACTCATCGCATGATTCTCAAAGTCATAACCACTTGAGAAGTTAATGTTCCAGCCATCACTGATACGAATGTTACCAGAGAGATTCAGCGTCTGTGTGAACTTATAAGGGTAGCGCATCGTCTTAGTATTGAACTTACCCGCAGTGTTCTCACGCATCGTAATACCATAACCAATAGTCAATGACCACGGCATATTAAATCTCATATAACCGTTATCGTCCGTCTCAGCAATATTACCACGTTTCTTCTTAGCAGCATACTTTCCCTTTTCAAGGTCATCATCCATGTTTGACTCGATATCGGTATCCGGTCCGTCGCTATCTGCTGATACCTTGTCATCATCTTTTTCATCCTTATGTCCAAACCACTTCTTCAATTTCTCTGGGTTCAAAGTGAATGAGAAGTTCTGCGACATACCCTGAAAACGAGGCAAACGACCATACCCCCACTCCGTATGATTACCTACATAAGGTTTACCATTGGCATCAAGTTCATAAGCGTAGGTGGCAAACTGTGCATTCATAGAGAATGTATAGTTCTTCCACCACTTCAAACGTAGACGCATGCTAAGGTCGCTCCAACGATGATAGTCAGCTGCAGCATTGTAAGACATACTTGCTCCTAACTCATCAATGATACTTATCTTCTTATAGCCAGTCGTATCCTTGTCGCTCTTAACCTTCATTTCGAGGTTATTGCTAACATCCCAGCTAATCATTTCAGTCTTGTACTTACCCGGCACACTATAGAGTTCATCTTGGAAAGGAGAATACTCAACAAGCTTCACGTTACCACTTGCATCCGTGTACTGATAGCTATCATAGTAGCCATAACGGCGTGCACCGAAGTTTGGTGCATAAGAGAATGTAACCTGCGGTGTGATGACATGGCGAACAGCTTGAATCTTATCACCGAAGAGTTTTCTATTAGGTATCCAGAAACCATACAACTTTGTGCTGGCTCCCACACTCATACTCCAGTTATATACATTATGGAAACCATACGTAGTATCCCTCACAACTTCTCTCTGCAGAACATTATCCCAACCACGTAATATCTTTTTAGAATACATGCGATCCGTGAAATTGAAGGATGTAGTCACGTTGATATAATTAAATAAGGTGAAGTTTGCTTGTACAGGGATTGTATGTTGGAAAGCATTCTTCCAGTCTTTTATAAGATTAGAGTGCAAGAGCTTGTCTTCCTTCGTTGAGATAGAGTTAGCCAACTGACCCGTATAGCTCATAGAAATCTTCTCGTACCAACGCTCTTTCCCCACAAGATGCTTGCGCTTGAAAGGATAGAAACGGCTCAAACTAATGTTCAAGTCTGGCAATGTTATCTGTATAGAAGAGTCACGCATATTCTGTGCAAGGTTTGTAGTAGCACTCAAAGAGAGTCCAATACTTGAGAAATTCGTATTCCAACTCACGGAAGAAGTTCTCGTAGACTGCGTGAGTGTCTGCGGATTATACAAACTATTGAGGTTGTTACGCTCATAGCTTGATGTCGCAAAGTTTACACTTGCCGCCAAAGAACTATAAGGATTAGCCTTTGGGTCTTGGCGATGATTCCACTGAATCTTAAAGCTCTCCTGCTCAGCAAAGTCTGGTAATCCCTTATCACCAGTCTTTGAATCCTGATAACTAAAGAGGAATGATCCTGAATATCTATACCGCTTGCGGTAGTTGCTGGCTGCAGACACACCCCATGAACCCTTAGTATAAATCTCTCCAATGAGTTTTAAGTCCCATTTATCATTAATAGCAAAGTAGTAACCACCATCACGAAGATAGAAACCACGGTCGCTTTCATCACCATAACTTGGCATGATGAAACCGCTCGAATACTTCTTTGAGAACGGGAAGAAGCCGTATGGGATAGCCAAAGGCAGAGGAACATCGGCCACTACAAGATAAGCCGGTCCGAAGACAACATCCTTACCCGGACGAACCTTTGCACGAGAAAGGGCGATATAGAAATCAGGATGGGGCTTATCACAGGTAGTATAACGGCCATGCTGCAAGAAGACAGCCCCAGTAGAGTCGCGTTTCCCCACTTCTCCACTCAAGAATCCATCTTGTTGCTCGGTATAGATTCCTTTTATCAAGCCTTTTTTCGACTTGAAATTAAAAGCCATAGTATCACTCTGATACTCGTCTTTACCCATCGTAAATACTGGCTTTCCTTTGATACCACCCTCTGCAGTAGAGTCAGCTGTACCTGTCGCACGTACTGTACTCTTGTCAAGATTCATGTGAACCTTGTCACTCGCAAGCTTCATATTCTCATAATCAACCTTCGAATTACCATAGAGATAGGCGGTACCCGACGCAGCATCATACACAATAGAGTCTTCTGCTGAATACTTAACAGGTGCATCAATTCCATTCGAACGTGCGCGCATCACGCTATCAGCGCGAATAGAATCGTCTATAGCCTTATTATGATGATAGATAGCCAACTGAAGAGAATCCATCTTCGTGGTATCTGGAATATTCTTATCAACCGCCCCACGATCCTTTGAACCTTGCCCTTTCAGTAGCGTATCAACCACAACAGCGTTTGTCTTAGCCTTCTTGGTTTTCTTACCTTGAGGCACAGGCATGTTGACACTTGCCATTGCAAAAACAACAACAAAGGATAATAGGAATATAATGCTCTTATTTCTCATTGCCTAAATAACGTACAAAAATACTGAAATAATGCCGAATAGAACTACCATTACGCTATTTTAACTTTTACAATAATGTACGTATACACTAACTGAAAAGATTTTGTTCATATTTTGCCATCCCATTAAGACTTGAATAGTACACCCTCATTACGGTTTGTTATTGATAAAAATAACACTGTAAAACACCTAAAGAAGCAAGTTTCTCACCCCCCAATAAGACTGATACTAAGCCTTCTCACTAATTGTCCGAAGCCTCCGGACAACTTGTACGGGGCGTCCGGACAACCTGTCCGAAGCCTTCGGACAATAGTTAAAGACAAGTTGCAAGGTTCACGAAAACACCTAAAGGCCAACTATTAGAGCGCTAAATATCAGCTACCTATGCACTACTTATGGGACGATATTAGTCGCAACAATACCAAAGGCTGATTTTCTTAATCCAAAAACAAGTCCAACGCATCAATAAGTTCCTTTACAGGATGATTTGTCTCCAACAGTTTATTCAGTGACTCACGAGGCGTAAGCATTGGCTTGATTTCTTCAAACTTAGCAAGACGAATATCTACCTCAATCTGTCCGTTGTGCAGTTCTTTTGCCAATGTAGCTCGGATGCGCGATTTAATAGTTAGCATTTCGTTGAGCTGAATATTGTTTTCTGCAAGTACCAAGATTGTTGGATACTCTGTGACAGTAGGTGTTATATTCTTCATACGCTGTGCCAAAGCCTGCATACGCTCAGGCATTCGTGAACACATAGCCCGCCAACTCACAACCAACTCTTGCTGTGTAAACCGCTCATTCTCATCCTTATTGGTTATTTCAAGCTCCTCTTCTTGCTTTTTCTTCTTATCGGCTTTGAGCAGATTATCGAATGACATCGTCAACGAACTGAGATTAACAGCATTCGGGATACCTGAATTTACATTCACATTAGGACGTTCGCCAGAAATCTCAGCAACAGACTTTTCAGACGAAGACACAACCTCAACAGGCACTGTCCCACCCGCATTAGCATTGTGAACAGTGTCATTATCATGTTTCAGGCTCCCAACCACCTGCGGAGTCGGTTTCTGCTGAGCCTTCAGAATAAGATTCTTGAACAGGGATTTTAATCGCTTAGGGCTACGCCCCGAGGCAGGAATATCATCTTCCTTCTGTGTAATCTGCGCCACTTGGATAAGCGTTATTTCAACCAACAAACGCTTATTAGAGCTCTGTCGATACTCCACATCACATCGATTCATAATCTGCAATGCGGTGTAAAGGAAATTAATAGGACACTTCTGTGCCTGCTGCTGGTAATGACTTCGCAACTGTTCGCTCACCTCAAGCAACGGGAGAGTCTGCGCATCCTTTGCCATCAACACGTTACGAACATGAGATGCCAAACCATTCACAAGATGTCCACCATCAAATCCCTTATTGATGACAGTATTTAAAAGTACCATTATCTCACTTACCTTATTCTCTAAGGCAAGGTCGACAATGTTAAAATAATTTTCAGTATCAAGTACATTCAAGTCCTCAATCACCTTCTGATAAGTGATATTTCCTTGTGAGAAACTTGCAGCTTGGTCGAATATAGAGAGGGCATCACGCATCCCGCCATCCGCTTTCTCCGCAATCACGTTCAGAGCCTCTTCCTCATACTGTATATTCTCCTTCTCAGCAACACGCTTAAGATGGTCGATAATATTTGGAACCGTCATTCGTTCGAAGTCATAAATCTGACAACGCGATAGGATCGTTGGGAGAATCTTATGCTTTTCAGTCGTAGCAAGGATAAAGATGACATGTGCTGGCGGTTCCTCCAGCGTCTTGAGGAATGCATTGAAGGCTGCAGTAGAAAGCATGTGAACCTCGTCAATGATAAAGACCTTATAACGTCCTACCTGTGGTGGGATACGGGTCTGGTCCATCAATGCCTTGATATTCTCAACAGAGTTGTTGCTGGCAGCATCTAACTCGAAGATATTATAACTGCGTCCTTCGCTGAAAGCCTTACAACTTTCGCACTCATTACAAGCCTCACCGTCAGCAGTAGGGTGTTCGCAATTAATAGCTTTCGCAAAGATACGGGCACAAGTAGTCTTACCCACGCCTCGTGGACCACAAAAAAGATAAGCATGAGCCAGCTTACCACTCTTCACAGCATTCTTCAGCGTAGTAGTCAGCGCCTGTTGTCCTACGACAGCATCAAAGGACAACGGCCGATACTTTCGCGCCGAAACAATATATTCATCCATAAAATAGTAAAGTCTGATTATCAATGCAAAGGTAATAAAAGTTAAGAAAACAGTAGGGAGGTAAGAAGAATTAAATTGTTAATTTGCCAAAAATATATATCTTTAATGCTCCGATATGCAATCTTTTCCTTACTTTTGCAAAAAAGAATGTAAAGAAGTGAGTAAGATTACTGGACATATCATTAGTTTCTTCAATCGGTTTAAGTTTCATATTGTTATCATTCTCGGTGTACTCATTGTTGGTATCGTGGATGAAAACAGTTTTATGAAACGAATAGAGTATGCCTATCAGATTGATGATTTAAAGAGAGAAATCCAAAAGTACGATTCTCAATATAAGCATGACATGCAACAACTTAAGGAACTAAAGACTGATCCAAAAGCTATTGCACGTGTCGCTCGTGAACGTTATTTTATGAAAGCTGACAATGAAGACATCTTCGTTCTAAGCGATGATGAGCATCCAACCGAAAACACTGGTAAGAATGAAACAACTGACTAAAGTAGAATCTATCGTTTACCTCTTAGGAGGAATAACAATGGTTGCAGGGGCAGGCTTGTATGCCTTCCTTTTAATCCAGCCTATTGCTTGCTGGCTAATGCTTGTAGGTGCAATCTTATTTGCACTTATGCAGTCACGACAACGTTACTTAGGTACAGTATTAGCTATTCGTCGTCTACGTAAGATTATGTCTTTGGCAGGATGGGGATTTATCCTCGCTGGCATCTTTATGGTAGAAGACGCTTATCATTTCCTTCGCCCTATTTTCACTGGCTCATTAGATGGATACAGCAGTTATGTAAGTATCTTCCATCATAATTGGGTCATACTCCTACTCATTTCTGCTGTTATTGAGATGTATACTACTCATCGTATCAGCTACGAATTGAAGCGGGAAAACAACAGCTCAAATACCTAAAAAAAGCTAAAAGCTCACAGATTGTTTTAATTTGAATAAAAAAGTTTCTCGGCTTCGATTATAGAATGTAATTTTGTCTGAGAAGAAACAGAACCAGTTTAATCATCTATGAATAAGATTCTCTATGCATTACTAACGCTGATAGCGTTTACGTCATGTGCCAACTCATTCAACATCCAAGGTACATCTAACGTTTCAAGTCTGGATGGACGTAAGTTGTATCTGAAAACTGATCAGGCCGATTCACTCATTGACTTGGACTCATGTGACGTGGTTCATGGTCAGTTTGCTTTCCATGGAACGGTTGACTCTACCAAGATAGGGCAAATATTCATGGATGACATCAACCTTCAGTTCCCTGTTGTAATAGAGAAAGGCGATATTACGGTTAAACTGGATAATACACAGCAACGTGTCAGTGGTACGCCCCTGAATGATAAACTTAATGATTTCTGGACGAAGTTTATACAGCTACGCAACCAATACGCCGAGATTGACCATGAGGAAAGCGCTGCCATTATGAATGGGCAAGATGAGGAGACGGTGAATGTTCGTCTTACAAAGAAGGCTTTGGGCGTATATGACAAAGGTGACAAACTTTTCACAAAGTTTATTACAGAGAATTTTAATAATATCCTTGGACCATGGTGTTTCCTTACGCGCATCAGCTATGAGACAACACCTAATGCGTATCCACAATGGATGAATGATTATATGTATAGCAATGCTATTAATCAATTACCTTCATGGATTGAATATATCATGTCTAAGGCTACAGACACTTTTAAGCAGAATCCGCAGATTAAAGCATTCTATGCTAATTTCTTACAAGCTCAAAAGGAAATGAACGGAATGGCTGATCCTGCAGGACTACCAGATGCAGCAGGTACAACACCTAATGCTGCAGTTGCTCCTCCAACACCAGCACAAATGGCAGGCGACTCTATTTCAAAGTAAGGAACAACCACACCCCACCATCTTTTCTGTAACGACTCTGAATGAACAAGAGAAGGACAAGAGTCTATAGGAGTGTTTCCGAAGGTAGGATAAAGAGTCTACGAGCGACAACGGATTTATCCAAAACGAAAGTTGCTGTCATATCTGTCAGCCCACATGGGCATTTAATTGGTTGGCTTATAGGATATTGAAACGAAATGTTAAAATGACAGCAAATGAAAATAAAACTATTATTAGTAAAATAGGTAATGTTTTCCGTCTTACTTTAGTAGGTTTTATGCTTTCAACTTTCGGATGAATTAACAAACAATCTCTAACAAAAAAGAATATAATATATGAGGAAACTCATTCAAGGTGGAACTATCGTCAATGAAGGGCGAAGCTTTATAGGTTCGCTCGTCATAGAGGACGATTGTGTCATAGAGATTATAGAAGGTAACGAGGTACCCCGTGGTATGTTTGACGAGATTGTCAATGCCACGGGGTGCTTTGTTCTACCAGGCATTATTGACGACCATGTCCACTTTCGTGAACCCGGCCTAACAGAGAAGGCAGATATTGAAAGCGAGAGTCGTGCAGCTGCGTATGGTGGTGTCACATCATACTTTGAGATGCCAAACACCAATCCACAAACAATAACGCTGGAAGCTTTACAAGATAAATGGGAGCGTGCAAGTCGAACAAGTCATGTAAACTATAGCTTCTTTATTGGTGCTACGAATGCTAATAGTAAGCTATTTTCTCAATTAGATATACACACTATTCCTGGAATAAAGCTCTTTATGGGAGCCTCAACAGGAAACATGCTTGTCGATAGGCGTGAAGCGTTAGAAGATACATTCCGTACTGCAGCAGCACTGAGTCTACCAGTGATGACACATTGTGAGGATTCTGGTATTATCAATGAGAACATGAGAGTTGCCAAGGAACACTTTGGTGATGATCCAGATATTACACATCATTGGGAGATAAGAAGCGCTGAAGCTTGCTGGGCATCCTCACAATTAGCCGTAGAATTAGCTCGAAAATATAAGGCCCAACTCCATATAGCTCATATCACTACTGCAAAGGAACTCTCATTAGCTAATCAAACAGAAGACGAGGGGAGGATAACCTTGGAAGCTGTTATTGCTCATATAGCTTTCTCGAATGAAGATTATCTTACAAAGAAAGCACTTATTAAATGTAATCCTTCAGTCAAGACGGTAGCTGATAGAGATGCAATTCGTCAGGCACTCACAGACGGGCGGATTACAGTTATTGGTACTGACCATGCGCCACATCTATTGACACAGAAACAAGGTGGTTGTACTAAGGCTGCATCAGGTATGCCAATGATACAATTCTCACTCGTCACAATGCTCGAACTGGTTGACAAAGGTGTTCTGACAATAGAACGGATGGTTGACTTGATGTCACACGCACCAGCTCGGCTCTTCCATGTTGACCAACGTGGTTTCTTACGTAAAGGATATAAGGCCGACATCACCATCGTTTCACCCAACCAACCTTGGACTGTAGACGTGGATTGTATTCAGAGTAAATGTAAGTGGAGTCCGATGATGGGACACACCTATCAATGGCAAGTGTTACACACCTTCTGCAACGGACAACACCTATTAAATAACGGAAAGTTTGAAGACACATTTCGTGGTGAGAAGATTACTTTCCGAAATAAGGATTAAAGTAAAATGAACGATGCAATAATTGATAATAAAAGTAAGATTGTAACTTATAACATCAGTGACATTGTTCCATATATTAATTGGGCTTTCTTCTTCTATGCCTGGTCGATGAACGGTAAGGCTAAAGAGGCTCAACAAGAACTACGTAAGGAAGCTGAGGCCCTGCTAAACGATATGGAAGAAAAGTATCACACCCATGCCGTCTTTGCATTGTGTGATGCTAATAGCGATGGTGATGATATCATCGTCAATGGAACACGTATCCCCATGTTGCGTCAGCAGAAGGCAGTTGCAGGAAAGCCCAACCTCTGTCTTTCAGATTTCCTACGCCCTGCTGCATCGGGCATTAAAGACACGGTAGGACTCTTTGCAGCTTCTGTTGATGCGGCTTTTACAGAGAGTAATGAGGATGACCCCTATCAACGTATGCTGTCCCAGACCATTGCTGACCGATTAGCTGAAGCTACAACAGAGAAGTTTCATGAGGATGTCCGCAAGAAATATTGGGGTTATGCAGCAGATGAGCAGCTTACAATAAAAGATCTCCTTGCTGAGAGATATCAAGGAATACGACCAGCTGTAGGCTACCCTTCTATACCTGATACCAGTGTTAACTTCCTTTTATATAAATTATTAGATATGAAAGGAATTGGGATTAGCCTAACAGAAAGTGGTATGATGATACCTCATGCCAGTGTATCTGGCTTTATGTTTGCTCACCCACAAAGTAGATACTTTGAAGTAGGGAAGATTGATGAAGACCAATTAGAAGACTATGCTCGTCGACGTAATCAGCCTGTTGAGCTGTTAAGAAAGTTTCTTGTCTCCTCTTTATTGAAGAAATGATAGCTCGAATCGTTATATATCTTATATTGATAATAGTGCTGTCAGACTTGTATATTGACATTCACTATTTCCGTAAGCGTTACCACGTATCTTGGTGGCTACGTCTATTGTGGTGGTTACCCTGCATCGGGATGGTAATCTATACTTGTGCAATGGCATCCATTCAGAACTTTGCGCCAGACAACCTCACTTGGTTGAACACTTATCTGTTCCTGCTCGGTATGTTTGTCGGACCTAAGACTATCTTTGCACTCACATCATTCTTAGGTTCGATAGTTCGTAAATATATTATTCGTACAAATCGAAATTGGGGACATTATATAGGAGTACTTTTAGGTTGCTTTGCCTTTGGAGTATTTGTTTATGGACTCACATACGGAATATCAGATATACGCATCAGGCATGTAGACCTTTATTTCAAAGACTTACCAAAGTCGTTTGAAGGCTATAGAGTCGTACATGTATCTGATTTGCACCTTGGAACTTTCGATGGTTGGCGCAGTAAGATACTAAAAGCGGAGATGGATAGTATTGAAAAGCAAAAGCCTGACCTCATTTGTTTCACTGGTGATTTACAGAATATACGCCCAGAAGAGGTTGAAAGGATGTCGTCCTTCATTCGTCAACCCATGAAGGGAACTGTCTCCGTCTTAGGGAACCATGATTATACGGAGTATATAAAAGGTGATAAAAGAGAGAAGGCAGCGCAAGAAGAACGATTAGTCAATGCTGAAAGGAAGGTCTTGGGCTGGACACTCTTACGCAATCAGAACATTTGTATCACATCACCTAAGAAAGACTCTATTTATATCTGTGGTACAGAAAATGACGGTAAGCCTCCCTTCCCAAACCATTCTGATTATAAGAAAGCTACACAAGGCATAGCACCAAATTCGTTTATAATTATGCTACAGCATGATCCATCTGCTTGGAAACGCTCTATCCTTCCAAAGACAACAGCACAACTGACGCTTAGTGGACATACACACGGAGGACAAATGCAACTTTTTGGATGGCGACCAACGAGTGTACGTCAGCATGAAGACTATGGAGTCTACGAACAAGATGGTCGTTTTCTCAATGTTACGGCTGGATTAGGTGGTCTTGTCCCCTTCCGAATCAATATGCCTAACGAGATTACTGTTATAACATTACATATAAAGAAATAGAATAAACGGAAACATCTATGAGCAATACAGTATCACAACAAAAAAAGCAAACGTCAATAGTGATGTTGGTTATAACCTTTCTATATAGGGTTTACATGCTATTCATTGCTTTTCCACTCTTTTTCATTGCGTCCATCTTTACTGCATTAACCACAACCATTGGTTGTCAACTCGGTAATGGACACTTCTGGGGATACTACCCAGGGAAGTGGTGGTCATGGTTTACTATCAGAATACTCTTCCTCCCCGTAAAGGTTGAAGGACGTGAACACCTCAATCCTAAACAGAGCTATGTATTCGTCAGCAATCACCAAGGTGCGTTCGATATCTTTCTTATCTATGGTTTCCTTGGTCGTAACTTCAAATGGATGATGAAAAAGTCTCTTCGTAAGATACCATTGGTAGGCCTGGCGTGTGAGAAAGCACACCATATTTTTGTGGATAAGAGTGGAGCAAGCAAAATTAAAAAGACTTACGACACGGCACGTGAAACACTTCATGAAGGAATGTCAGTGGTTGTATTCCCAGAAGGTGCACGTAGTTTTACAGGACACATGGGTAAGTTCCGTCGTGGTGCCTTCATGTTAGCAGACGAACTTCAGTTACCTGTTTGTCCTATAACCATCAATGGTTCCTTCGATGTTATGCCCCGTACGAATGATTGGCATTTCCCTGTTTGGCATCGACTGAGTCTCACCATTCATAAACCTATCCCACCTAAAGGGAAAGGTAGCGAATATGAAAAGGAGACTATGAACGAAGCTTATAATTCAGTTATGTCTGCTCTTACTCCTGAATACCAAGGCTTCATAGAGAACCCAGACCAATAAAAACAAACAAAAACTTGTTAGTATCATATTTTTATACTACATTTGTCCTATAAAAACAAAAATCTATGACAAGCGATAGCATTGTAATTATACCGACATACAACGAAAAGGAGAATATTGAGAAGATTATCCGAGCAGTATTCCGACTGGAGAAACTTTTTCACATTCTGGTAATTGATGATGGTAGTCCTGATGGGACAGCACAAATCGTACATAATCTGATTAAGACGGAATTCTCTGACCGCCTCTTTATCATTGAGCGTTCCGGTAAATTAGGTTTGGGTACAGCCTATATCACAGGTTTCAAGTGGGCTTTAGAACATGGCTACGAATACATTATTGAAATGGATGCTGACTTTAGCCACGACCCTAACGACCTCCCTCGTCTCTATGCTGCAACCCATGACGAAGGTTACGATGTTGCAGTTGGTTCACGTTATGTCAGTGGAGTAAACGTTGTAAATTGGCCTATAGGACGTGTCTTGATGAGTTACTTTGCCAGCAAGTATGTTCGTATTGTAACAGGTTTCCATGTTCATGACACTACAGCTGGCTTCGTATGTTATCGTCGTTGCGTTCTTGAGACAATCCCATTGGATATGATTCGTTTTAAGGGTTATGCCTTCCAGATTGAGATGAAGTACACCGCTTTCAAGATTGGTTTCAAGATTAAAGAGGTACCTGTCATCTTCGTAAATCGCCGTGAGGGAACAAGTAAGATGAGTGGTGGCATCTTCTCTGAAGCCTTCTTCGGTGTCATCCGACTCCGTATGGATGGTTGGTTCAGAAAATATCCTAAGATTAAAGACTAACATTCACTTTTACAAGAAAGAATAAACAAGCGGAGTAAATAAAAGGTAACAGCCACAATCTACATAGATTTTGGATGTTACCTTTTATATATAGGTCTCTTTGTCTTCATTAGCCGAGCTGGCTTACTATATTGTACTCCCTCCTTATTATATAATGGTATAATGCTTTCGGCAAACATGTTCATAAAATCTGACAACACCTATTTATAAGACATCAATGATATCAAAAGGAACACTATTCTCTGTTGTAAGCCTTTCTGTTTATATGAGAAAGATATATTACTACAGAGAACAATGTTCCTTTGTTACTATATCTTGACACAACTCATTGTGTCTTTATATCAAACTTATGCTTCCTTATCGTACTCGAGGTGGAAGTTTATGATTGTCTCAATTCCCTTCAACCAGAGATCTACTGGCATATTCTCGTTCGGAGAGTGAATAGCATTTGACTCCAAGCCGAAGCCCATGAGAACAGTCTTCACACCGAGCAACTTCTCGAAAGTAGAGATAATTGGAATACTACCACCAATACGTACTGGCAATGGGCGCTTACCGAATACAGCCTCAAAGCCACGCTCAGCAGCCTTATAAGCTGGGAAGTCAATTGGACAAACATAACCATGACCACCGTGATGCTTCTCTACCTTAACTGTAACGTAATCAGGAGCAACACTGTTGAAATAATCCACTACCAACTGGCTAATCTTTGTATGATCCTGATGTGGAACAAGACGTGAAGAAAGTTTTGCGTATGCCTTTGATGGAATAACAGTCTTAGCACCATCACCTGTGTAACCACCCCAGATACCGCATACATCAAATGTTGGACGATAACCAGTGCGCTCGATTGTACTGTAACCTTCTTCTCCGAAGAGTGCCTTAACACCAAGAGACTTCTTATATTCCTCCTCATCGAAAGGAATAGATGCAACGAGTTTACGCTCCTCATCAGAAGCCTCCTCAACATCATCATAGAAACCAGGGATGCGAATCTTACCATCAGGACCAGTCACGTCAGCTATCAACTTACAAAGAACATTGATTGGGTTAGCTACAGCACCACCGAAGGTTCCTGAGTGAAGGTCACGATTAGGACCAGTCACCTCTATCTGCCAGTAAGACAAACCACGCAAGCCAGTTGTGATAGAAGGGGTATCAGGACCAATAAGACCTGTGTCAGAAACGAGGATAACATCGCAAGCCAAGAGTTCCTTGTGCTCCTCGATGAATGGACCAAGACTACCAGAACCAATCTCTTCCTCACCTTCAAAGATGAACTTCATATTATGCTTCAACAAGTCATTCTTGTTAAGATACTCAAATGCCTTTGCCTGCATGAATGACTGCCCCTTATCATCATCAGCACCACGTGCCCATATATGACCATCCTTAATAACTGGCTCAAATGGTTCAGTCTTCCAAAGCTCAAATGGCTCTGCTGGCATCACGTCATAGTGACCATAAACCAATACAGTCTTTGCATTAGGGTCAACCATTCTCTCTGCATAAACCATAGGATTGCCCTTTGATGGCATCACCTCAGCTTTGTCAACACCTGCCTCAAGCAGCAGTTCCTTCCAACGCTCAGCACAGCGTACCATGTCCTCCTTATGAGCTGGTTGTGCACTTACACTTGGTATACGTATCAGACTGAACAACTCCTCGAGCATTCTGTCTTTATTCTCTTCTACATATTTCTTAATCATAATTCTTTATTTATTGTGATTATCTTCTTTATTATTTGAAAGTAATCAATGCTTCCATTTCATTGATAAATTTCTCAATCTGAATAAAATAAGGCATAACTTCTTCCTCCGTAGCATCAAACATATCATCATAGTCACCAGATTGGCGTAACTCGTATAAACGGGAGAACAATCTCCCATAAGTTTTGTCGATAAGTCCAACAGAGATAAACTGCTGTCCTATAATATGAATAGTTCCTGCGTGTGTCTTTGCAGATAATCCTTTATCAAGGAGTAAAGCCTGCGCCATATGATAGACAGCATAATATAAACGATTCCCAACAAGGCTCCAATGACCTAAACGAGCGTTGTCACGTGCTTCTACTAACACCGCCTTTGCTTTCTCGATGCGGTATGCTACAAGTGCTTTTCGTTCTTCACCTGTCAACATAACAAAATTCCCTCTGATTCAACATTGTTATGGAAAGGGGAGTGAATTCGAGTAGCCCACTCCTGCAAGGTATAGATGATAGGATGTATCATTGCATTAATTTTCCATCCAAGTTCCCAGAAAGGATAGGTGAACTTATCATGATCAGATTCCTCAATTCTATCCTTATCAAGAAGAATGAGAATATCCCAGTCTGACAGTTCACTTGCATCACCACGTGCCTGAGAGCCGAAAAGAATTATCTTTCCGTTTTCAGGTTTTAACTCCATCGCAATGCTGCTAATAGCCTTCAACACATCATTATGTCTTACTTCTTTCATCATCTGTTCGCAAATTTAAGCATGATTTATCAGTTTCGCAAGTTTTTTGTTTAATTTTATACTTGCTCACATATATGATAATAGAAATAAATTGTATATTTGCAAAAAATAACACATTACCCCATGAATAAAATTATCTTAACTATTATCCTTTCATCTTTACTATTCGCATGTAGCTCTGTTAAACTTACAGAAGAACAACGTATGCTGAATGGAATAAGGCGAGATGTCCCTTTTCAATTAGACTCTCTTAAACCCACCAATAGTAACAGCTGGAGCTTCACCAACAATGGTATTATTACAGCAGAGCCTGACTATGAAATAAGGGATGACGGTGCATTATTTGTTTATCGTACTTTCTTTAATGGACCGAAACAAGCACAGCAGCCCAATATTGTATGGCGTAATCTCTTCATAATAAGAAAGAAGCACCGAGTAATATGTGTGGATAGGATATTGATAGATGGTAAGACGAAAGGTATAGTTTATATTCTTCAGAGCAAGAACAAGTCCTATCCTTCTTATGGACATTATCAATGGGATGTCACACGATTGGAACATTTAGAGTTAGTTGGCTCTATTTTAGAAGATATGAAGAACTCAACTCTAAAACGATTCAACCTTTCTAACAGCACTCCTAAATTAATGTCTTCAGATATCAAGACACCTTCCTCACAGGATGATTATTGGCGTCTTATCTTCCATGCCGACTCTCTTTATGAGCAAGGGCGTTATGATGATGCCATCCGTGTATATACTGAAGCATTCGCAGATGATCGTTATATCTTTCCTTCCAAGTTATCAAGTGTTGCTTATAAATTGCGTATGGTTGATAAAGATGAGGCTGCTTATAAGTTTGATATGCACCGTATAAGAATGGAAAAGGATTACTATCAGATGCCAGACTCTGCTACTGTGCCTTCTTATGAAGATGAGTTTGATAAGCGAGCAGATATCTATAACTATGATTTATCTCTGAAGAACCATTTAGAAGAGATGCTTGAACGTGACCAAGCTTATAGGACACAATGGATATTGAGCCGACAGTTGCACCATGAGGAGACACAATATGATATAGCGTTAAGGCTTCGTGCTGATAGTATTGACTCTCTCAACCAAGTAGAGATAAGGCAAATATTGAAAGAACACGGCTTCCCTAAAAAGACAGAAGTAGGCACTTCTGCTTGTGAGGCAGCATGGATAATCATTCAGCATGCGCCCATGGATGTACAGAAAGAATATCTACCTATGTTGGAGAAAGCTGCGACAGAAGGGAACATTCAAGCTGCTTTAGTTGCTGCTCTACATGACAGGATTGATGTAAGAGAGGGGCGACCTCAGAAATACGGAACACAGAGAAATCGCAATGGGATCTGCCCTTTACTTAATAAGAAAATGGTCAATCAATGGCGGAAGGAGGTTGGTCTTCCACCATTGGATGAATATTCAAAGTGAACTTAGGATATCCATTTCATCAAGACATTTTGTTCCCTTGTTCTATTGCTCTTAAAACTTTCACACCTTCTCCCACCGTTTTAACATCACTGACTACCATAGACCGTTTGCCATTTCGCTCTTTCAGATTGCAACGGCGGGGATGATAACCGATATAGTTGAGTACCTTATCAAAGGCAGCACTCTGATAGTAGACACTGTTAGGGTTAGAAACAAACTGCATCTGCATACGTCCCTGCTTAAGAATAATCTTCTCACAGCCTAATCGCTTACCTACACGACGGAGTGCAACGACCTGCATCAGTTCCTCACCTTGACGTGGAACAGGACCGAAACGGTCTTGTAGACGCTTACGATAAGCATCGAGGTCTTCATCTTTTTCTATATTATCCAGTTCACGATAAAGCAGCATACGCTCTGAACTACCTGGCACATAGTTATCAGGGAAATACATTTCAAGGTCGCTCTCTACGGCACAATCATCAATGAAGTCATCACCCGTAATCTGCTTTCCTTCGTCCATCTCCTCCTCATAAAGGTCTTGGAACTCATCATTCTTCAGCTCCATCACCGCTTGATTGAGGATTTTCTGATAGGTTTCATATCCCAAATCCTCCATAAATCCACTCTGCTCAGAACCTAAGAGGTTACCCGCACCACGGATATCAAGGTCCTGCATCGCAAGATTAAATCCACTACCGAGGTCGGAGAAGGTCTCCAAAGCCTCCAGACGACGACGTGCCTCTGGATTCAATGCAGCCAAAGGAGGAGCGAGAAGATAACAGAAAGCCTTTTTATTAGAACGTCCCACACGACCACGCATCTGATGCAGGTCGGAGAGTCCGAAACGATGAGCATCGTTGATGATGATAGTATTGGCGTTAGAAATATCAATACCGTTCTCAACAATCGTCGTTGAAAGCAGTACATCATAGTCATAGTTCATAAAACCCATAACTATCTCCTCCAACTCCTCTGGTTTCATCTGTCCATGTCCGATTGCAACACGACAGTCGGGAACATACTTCTTAATCAGCTTTGCTATCTCTGGAAGATTGCTAATACGGTCATTAACGAAATAAACCTGTCCGTTACGGCTCATCTCAAAGTTAATAGCATCTGCTATTACTTCATGCGAGAAAGAAGCTATCTCGGTCTGAATAGGATAACGATTAGGTGGCGGTGTACGCATAATACTCATATCACGTGCGCCCATCAGTGAGAACTGTAGCGTACGTGGGATAGGCGTTGCCGACATCGTGAGCGTATCAACATTCGTCTTTAATTGGCGAAGTTTCTCCTTTGTAGACACACCGAACTTCTGTTCTTCATCAATGATAAGGAGTCCAAGGTCGTTCCATTTCACCGTTTTTCCTATCAACTTATGCGTACCAACAAGAATATCTATCTTTCCCTCTGCCAAATCCTCCAACACCTGTTTAGTTTGTTTGGCACTGCGAGCACGTGAGAGGTAGTCGACACGTACAGGCATATCCTTCAATCGCTTCTTGAAAGTTTGGTAATGCTGGAAGGCTAAAACGGTTGTAGGTACTAATACAGCCACCTGCTTATTATCCACTGCAGCCTTGAAAGCAGCACGGATAGCCACCTCTGTCTTACCAAAACCCACGTCACCACAGACCAAACGGTCCATCGGACGTGCGCTTTCCATATCCTGCTTGAGTTCTTGTGTAGCCTTCAACTGGTCGGGCGTATCCTCATAAAGGAATGAAGCCTCCAATTCGTGCTGCATAAACGAGTCTGGAGAAAAGGCAAATCCCTTTTCACGACGTCGCTTAGCATAGAGTTTGATGAGGTCGCGCGCAATATCCTTAATACGCTTCTTCGCCTTTTCTTTCAGTCGATCCCAAGCACCTGAGCCAAGAACAGACAATCGTGGTGGTTCACCACTATCACCACGGCGATACTTACTAATTTTATAGAGCGAGTGAATAGACACGTCCACAATATCATTATGCTGATAAACCAGACGTATCATCTCTTGATAAGAGTCGCCAGCAGGTACACGAACCAGACCTGCAAACTTACCTATACCAAAGTCAACATGCACTAAGAAGTCACCAGGTTCCATCTCCTGCAGCTCTTTCATTGTCAAAGCCATCTTACCTTGACGTGCCTTGTCTGACTTGAGATTGTACTTATGGAAACGGTCGAAAATCTGATGATCGGTGAAGAAACATACCTTCAGCGTACTATCAACGAAACCTTCATGCAACGTTCGGTTGACTGGCGTGAAAGGTAAAGCCCCCACTGTTGCATTCTGACCCTCCCCAGACAGTTCGGCTACAGATAAGTTCTCTGATTTAGCCGACACATTCGTATCTGACAAAGAGTCAAAGATATCCCTCAGACGTACGGTCTGCTTCTCACTGTCAGCAAAGATATAGAGTTTATAACCTTGTAGAAGATAGTCACGAAGGGTCTTAGACAGTAAGTCAAAGTTCTTATGGAAGAGCGGTTGGGGCGATGTACTAAAATTAATGGTAGCCCGTGTTCCATCCTTTTTCTTTGCTTGATCCGTGCTCGAATGATTGAAACCAAACTCTATACGACGGAAGTCAAGTGCATCATTCATCCATCTTGAGGCTGGTACAAGCTGTCCTTCCTTACGGAAAGCCACTTCCAATTCACGCTGTTCTAACTCCGTCTTACCCTCTAACTTCTCTGTCAAAGCCTGATTAGTAAAGCCTTCTTGATAGATATTATCAATCGCATCACGCACATAGAGGAAGTCTTTAAATGCCAACACGGCATCTTCTGGTAAGAACTGAAGGAAAGGTACCTTCTCTTCTGACATCGTTGTCAACTCTGGAACAATCTCAACACGTGTCAACTTCTCGGTAGACAACTGCGTCTCCACTTCAAAGTTGCGAATGGTTTCTATGTCATCACCGAAGAAGTCGATGCGGAATGGCAGTTCATTAGAGAAGGAATAGACGTCTATAATACTACCACGCACAGCAAACTGACCTGGTTCATAGACGTAATCCGTCTCCATAAAACCAAAAGAACGTAAGGTTTTTTCTACCTCCACAATATCAATATGCTGGTCCACAGTCAATGTCAAACGACGTTCATCCAACTGCTTTTTTGATACAACAAGTTCTGATAGCGCTGATGGCTCAGTGACAATATAAAGCGGTAGAGCGTTGTCAGCATCCGAGGCAAGGGCTGAAAGTCGTGTCAGCACCTCTGTACGCAGGATTTCATTACCCGCATCACGCTGTCCATATTTCACTGCACGACGATAAGACGATGGGAAAAACAGCACCTCTGCTACCTTTCCTTCACCATCAGCAGGCATAGCTATCGTCTTAAGATCATTGTAAAAATAACCCGCCTCGTCATTGTCATTCAACACGAAAACAGTCGTAGTCTTCCATCGTTCAGCTATTGATGCAAAGAACATCGGAGCAGCTGAAGCCACGAGTCCTTGCAGAAAAACAGTTCTTATCGACTTATCTTTCTGTATCTTCTGTATCGCTCCTGCCTGTGGCAGCATAGCGTATAGTTTCTGTATGTCTTGTATCTTCATCGCAAATGCGTTGTGCTTGCAAAGTTACAATAATTTTCAGACAGAGGGCAATTATCTATGAAATTAAGCAGAAAAGTACTTAAAGATTTGGTAGTTTCATGAACTCTCCTTATATTTGCAGTCTGATTCAGTGGAAACAGAAGAGGATAAACATAGGGATAAAGGCGAATAACATCGACTAAAACCCATAAAAGTCCTCATTGTACTATGGGCTTGTTTGGATTTGACGGCAAGACGAGATGGTACGTAAGCACGCGGAGCATCGTTGACTGGCTCCTAAATCTCAGTTATCGAAAAATTAATTGGCGAAAACAATTACGCTCTCGCTGCCTAACCGAAGTACAGTAGGTTACTGGCTTTATCCGACTATTAGATAGTTGGACGAGACATCGCTCCGAGGATGTTGTTCCGAATCCAGAGAGTAAGCGATGCAGGTTCAATCGGAAATAGTCAGTGTATGCCTCGATGCACTGATGAAGATTTAGAGGATAAGATGTCGGTTGGTGGTCCAGGTCTTGCCGACATACGAAAATCGAAGGCTGGAATAAACGTGTAGAAAGCGTATGGTTTCCTTGTGCGGACGTGGGTTCGACTCCCACCAGGTCCACTTTACGTACTCTGAACAAGAGATTACAAGAAAATGATTAAATCAGATAATCGCCGTAACTTCAACGAGTTACGGCGATTATTCATTTGTAGGCATCCCTATTTGGGAGTACATACAGATACCGCTGAAACGCTCAAAATACTCCCAACTGGCTACAATATGGCTACAGAAAAAAACGACTTTGTAAAATTGTAGCCAATGATACCGTACAGAGTACACACAGATACTGCATACTTCATTGTTATTCAAAGAATTATGTCGAACTTTGCAGCTGTAAAAATAGCGCGTAACTCACCCTTAACCGGGTTGGAAACACGATTTATTTCTGCATTAAAAACTTGTAAGTATGAAGAGTATTTTCAGAACAAGCTTCTATCTGCGAAGCAATTATTTGAACAAAGAAGGAAAAGCATCGGTTATGATGCGTATCCATCTTAATGGAGAGAGAATTGCACTTGGCACAACAGGTGTTTGTGTCGATCCCGAAATGTGGGACAGCACACTGGGTAAAGTACGGGGACGAACCAAGGAGGCGTTGGTTACTAATGCTCAACTGACGAGTATCAGCACAGATCTTCAGATGATATTCCAACGATTAGAGTTTTCGGAAGAACTTAGCCTTGAACGCATCAAATCGGAATATCTTGGCAAACGTGAGGATATGGAGACCGTTCTTTCATTGTTTACCAAGTATAATAATGATATGTATGCACAGATTGGCTGTGGAGTGACAAAAGCAAATTATCGCAAGTTTGATATTTGCAAGCGTCACTTTGCTAAATTCCTTCAAGAAAAGTATGCACGCACTGACCTCAATATCATTGAGCTTACCCCTATCGTCATTCACGATTTCGACGTCTATCTTAAAACCGTAGTTGGTCAATGCTTTAACACGGCCATCAAGACCTTAAAGACTTTTAAGACGGTTATCATATTTGGTCGAAAGGCTGGAGTGTTTAATCACGACCCATTCCTCAATATCCACTTCAAGACCAAAAGAGTTGATCGTGGCTTTTTGACAGACGAAGAAGTGGATACCATCATGCACAAGGAATTTGCAACGCAACGATTGGTAAATGTTCGCGACATCTTTTTGTTCTCTTGCTTTACAGGACTGGCTTACGTTGATGTAGCCAATCTTACGCCCGACAATATCATAACGATGGACGGCAAGCAGTGGATTGTAACAGCACGTCAGAAAACCGATACACTAACCCATATCCTCTTGCTCGACATTCCGAAGATGATCATCAAGAAGTATGAGGGCAAAGCAAAGAATGGCAGATTGATACCCATTCTCAGCAACCAGCGCATGAATTCTTATTTGAAAGAGATAGCCGATGTTTGCGGTATCAACAAGAACCTGACCTTTCACATGGCTCGACATACCTTTGCCACGATGATGCTCACAAAAGGAGTCCCAGTGGAGTCTGTTTCCAAGATGTTAGGACACACAAGCATAACTACAACTCAGCTTTATGCTCGCATAACAAACAAGAAGATTGAGAATGATATGCTTTCCGTATCCAAGAAATTGGATAAGTTCGACTTCGCAAGCGCCCCACCTGCAAAGACTACCAAGCGATGTTATACTAAGAAGAACGATACACCTATTATAATATCAAACAATTAAGACTTATGACAACAACAAAGAAAGAACTTTCTTACTTCCGTTTGAAGTTAGAAGCATATCTCGGAGAGCATTTTCCAGAGAGAGTGAATGACAATGCGTTTGTAACCACTCGAGCAGACGAGGCTCTGACGGCTTACTGCGATGCCGTGGCGCAAGGTTTCTCCTACCCCGAAGCAGAGACGATGGCAAGCGAGGTGCTGTACCACGACTTGCACTTCTCAAAGTATGATACCCTTGTTTCCGTGCTGGAGCAGGAGTTTGAGAAGGAGCTGCCAAGTCCGCTTCCCGAAAAGTTAGCACTAATTTTACTGAACAACAAGGCAATTCAAGCGGTATTTGCCAAGTACGAACTCACGGACGACTTTGCGGCAGGTACAGAATACGACAAACTGTACACCGAGCTGACCGGTACCATCGTGCTGCTCATCGAGATCAATGGTCTGCCAACGATAGGCAGTGAGAACATGACTTGAGACTTCACCATCGGGAGCTTTTGTAGTGTCAAGAGCCAAGATAAACGCTCCACTCCACACGTCAAGAGTTTTGCAAACACTTGTCTTTGTGTAGTCTGCGCATCTTGTTATCGCTCTTGAAACTATTAAAAGCCCCAATTATGAATACAATCATCATGAATCAAGACGTGCACACACCTGCCTTCATCAAGGCAGACGTATCGAACAAAACCGAGAGGAACAGGCAGCAGCCGACTTCTCCCAAGCAAGTCCGCCACTTCGGTTGGACACGCTTCATCGAACTCACTATCCTGCTTTCTATCGTTATCGGCGCCATTTGGCTTACCTCGAAGATAGTAACGCCGCAAGTCGTAACTGTCGTCTCTGTCATTGCAGGCTTTCTGATACTGCGCTTTATAGTCAGGGTAATTCTAAAAGTGACATTTACGCTGCTGAGCATTCTCT
>ERZ773074.122-NODE-122-length-35856-cov-22.428396_pt1 | contig 35856 bp, 22 predicted proteins | sample MGYA00580615_ERZ773074 | MGnify/ENA primary metagenome ERZ773074 (study PRJEB29015, sample SAMEA2738126) | human oral metagenome | biome: human oral; feature: human-associated habitat; material: saliva | place: China | collected 2160 ...
GACATCGGTTGTGATTTGCTTCAAAATGTGTATCTTTGCATTAGCACGTACAACACAGAACCCACAGAAGTAACGACCGTTACCGTTGTGATTTGCTTCAAAATGTGTATCTTTGCATTAGCACGTACAACCTGAAAAGTTTGCAATTGGGACAATAGAGCGTTGTGATTTGCTTCAAAATGTGTATCTTTGCATTAGCACGTACAACATTATATGTCGGGACATACGCAAAGTATAGTTGTGATTTGCTTCAAAATGTGTATCTTTGCATTAGCACGTACAACACCAATTGAACTCGGAGATAGAAAGGAATAGTTGTGATTTGCTTCAAAATGTGTATCTTTGCATTAGCACGTACAACTTACAAGCGCAATTCCTGCAAAGCAAGCTAGTTGTGATTTGCTTCAAAATGTGTATCTTTGCATTAGCACGTACAACTGCCATTAACACCAATACGAGAGATTTGCTGTTGTGATTTGCTTCAAAATGTGTATCTTTGCATTAGCACGTACAACATCCTCTACAATGAGGGTGCTCCTACTATGTTGTGATTTGCTTCAAAATGTGTATCTTTGCATTAGCACGTACAACCGTAAGTTGAACGGACATTCTTAATCCACCGTTGTGATTTGCTTCAAAATGTGTATCTTTGCATTAGCACGTACAACTCATAATCAGATGGGTCAATCTCTGTATAAGTTGTGATTTGCTTCAAAATGTGTATCTTTGCATTAGCACGTACAACAGACGATTTCGGAGGTACTACTAATCAACAGTTGTGATTTGCTTCAAAATGTGTATCTTTGCATTAGCACGTACAACAGGTACTAGGAAACTTAACCCAGACTATCGTTGTGATTTGCTTCAAAATGTGTATCTTTGCATTAGCACGTACAACTGTGGTTTCAATTCTTCTGATGTTGATGTTGTTGTGATTTGCTTCAAAATGTGTATCTTTGCATTAGCACGTACAACAATCATCATCGAGTTCCATGAAGTATCTAGTTGTGATTTGCTTCAAAATGTGTATCTTTGCATTAGCACGTACAACACCCCCTACTTCGATAACTGAATTAGATAGGTTGTGATTTGCTTCAAAATGTGTATCTTTGCATTAGCACGTACAACGAGATTGTGAATAATTACTTAGACGAGTTTGTTGTGATTTGCTTCAAAATGTGTATCTTTGCATTAGCACGTACAACACGACTCTAGTATTATCTGAACACCACTTAGTTGTGATTTGCTTCAAAATGTGTATCTTTGCATTAGCACGTACAACTTAAAAGTTATATTTACCTGTATTACAGCAAGTAACAAGACTTTTGTACAAATAAAAAATGCAAAACAAAAGAGTCCTATCACAATGATGGGACTCTTTTTTAGAATAATTCTAGTTGCTGTCCTGGAGCATTAGGTTCTTGTGGCTGAGTTCCACGAAAAAGCTCTATCTCACCAAATTGTTTATCAGTAATGACCATAATACAGACATTACCAGAATTAGGCATAAATGATTTTACACGTTTCACATGAACATCTGCATTCTCTCTGCTTGCGCAATGACGAACATAGATTGACAATTGAAACATTGTAAAACCATCTTTCATCAAATCTTTTCGGAAGATAGTATAAGCACGCTTTTCCTTGTTTGTATTCGTTGGAAGATCAAAAAAGACCATTACCCACATAACCCTATATTCGCTAAGTCGTTGCATCAAAGAAAGGAAGGATAAGAAATTTCACGAGCTTCCCCATTATAGCACTTCGCAAGACTTGCAGTTGTCAAGCCTGCAGCAATCATCAATGGGCTACGCTTACCACCTATAACAACATCAAGAACTGGTATTGACAACATTTCCCGCTTTAAATCTACTGTCAAATCATCTGAAATCTCCATCTTTTTCATCGTTGAAAGGACCAGGTCATCCACAAACGGGCGATAAGGTTCCATAATATCGTCTGCTAAACAATATGCGTTATAGCGGTTATGATGATGAATTCCATAGACAGGTAACAGTCCACTCCCCACCAAAGCACGAGCAATCACAGCACGAAGTATTGCATATCCATAATTCAACAGATTATTAGGTGGAATACCATCCTTATCCCTTGTGAAACCATCAGAAAAGAGATTCTTCCAGTAATAGGCTGCAGCTTGCGCTTCGTGGTTATCAGCATCGTCACTCCTGACTTTACGAGCAAGGACATGGAGCGGAACAAATGATTTAGAAGTATTCTTCTGTAAACAATATGCTTGATTCTCTATCTTAGCTTTTACCGTTTGTTGCCACAGCTGTTTACGCAATGGAATTGCAGCTTCTATCTGATTACGAAAACGCTCCTGATGCAATGTATTGCCAGAAAGAGGAAGTAACATTCCCGTAGGCATACATTTACTATCACAGGTTATTACTGCAGCAGAGTTAGCTACTAACTCTGCTAAAGCACCTTGTGTAATGGTTATCTGCTTATTGTCCAATACCACAACACCAATATCTTCTATAGGAACCGTTCTGATAGTTTCCTGTTTTATGATATCAGGAAGTTCTGCTTTCTCCACTTCAGGAAGTCGGATAACCAACTGCCCATTACGAAGTGAGAGATAAGCAGGATTCCCAAAATATAAAGTTTTCTTTATCATCGGTGATTGAAGATTATCTTACCATTCTTAATAACAAAGTCACGATTCTCACCCATAATAAGAAAATTAAGAGATTTTACACTACTGCGAATTGACTCTGGAAGATTTTGATAGTCAACTGTCTTACCAAGAGAACGTCCACGTTCTTTCGATGTAGACAAATGATGAGTCATTAAAACTAAATTGCTCTGTGACTCAAAACGATTAATTTTATAAAGGCGACGACTCAAATTTACATTATCTAAATCATATAACTCCGCTGGATTATCCTTATAAAGCAAAATCATATCGCCAGTACGCAACTTATAATCAAGCATAAGTCGATTACCTTTCTTATCGGTGATAAACTCTGGAATATCCTCTATGTCAGATTTACGATGACAAGAAACATCATACAAGCTGTATATTCTAAACTCACGAATCTTACCATTTGTATAACAGCACATTGCATACAAATCGCCAACTGCAGCATAGAAATAACGCTTGTATTCTTTCTCGGATTTATAAGTTTGCTCTTTTATCTTCAAGCCACTTTGAGGGGCCTCACACCTCACATGTCTTATATGATGCAATTTAATGTCAGGCATACCATTCTTTCCTTTCTTTATCATATAGATACCCTGCTCACAAGCATCCTTGAAAGATGTTTCTGCAGGGAATTGCCCTTTCATCAAAGCAAAAAGCTCCTTATCAACAATGGCTTTTCCAAGGTCATCCCACGAAGCAAAGCCACTGTCGGCAGCAGATTTCTTATACTTTAATTCTCTACGTATTACAAATTTAATCGTAGGATTTACTTGAGGACGTCCCTCTTTCATCAGAACTTTTCCTTCATCATCCTTTGCAAATTGTGTTATCGCACCATAATAACTTGCCTTATGGATTTCACCTCGCAAGGCATCACCAGTCTGCCACCGAGGATTATCTACTCCTCCAACTATATACCCCTTCTTTCTTAATCGGCGACGAACTGGTGTAAGAGCTTGATTCTTAATATGGTGATTAACAATGATATTATCATTTATAAACGTACCAATTTCTGAAACATTATGACCTATCCTACATACCTTGACTTCCATTTGAAGTTTATTCTTCAAACCTTCAAGTTCTTGTATCAGCCCTGTCCTATCCTCACTACCAGAAAAGGATAACATCTTATTAATCTCTTCAATCTTAGCAAATAACTCCAGCATACGATCTCTCTTTGCAGAAACTGGGATTATCGTCAGAGTTGTTGCGTCTATAGCATGATGAGAATGTAAGCTACGGTCTTTCTTTTCGTCTACACTTTGTATACCAAGTATCTTTCTGAATTTAGCAGTTACATCTCCTCGTTGCACATCTACATGTGGGAATATGCTCTTCAGATATAAAACTGCATGACGAGTTATAACTCGTGTATCCACAAGCTGACTGTTCTTAAATCCGTCTGTAACCTCAGTAACTGTGAAGCGTTCCAACTTCTTCTTCCAGTATTCCAACTCCATCTTCCACAGATGCATCTCACGCATACATTGGTCTTTACGGTCTTTATTCTGTGCCCTTCTTGCCTGCCCTTTCCAATATTCAACATTACGATTTAAACGCTCAACTCTTTCTACCCAACGTTGTAACTGAGATGTTATAGCAGGATACTCTTTACCATCTATAGTAATAGCCTTATCATAATTCGGCATATCTGTAGGAATATGATTTTTCTTTATGAAACGGTTATAATGAGCATCACATAAAGTCAGATTCATATCAGAACTGTCAAAACTAAGACTCTCTGGAATGGTGTGTTCAATATCAAATGCATTTGGATCAAAAAGATTTGATAGGTTTATGGTACGACCAGTATACATACACTGCCCTCCCTGCTCCAGCCAAAATTTATACTTCTTTATATCCTTATTGTAGGTTTTGGATTCCGTAAAGTAATCTACCTCACGTTGGTCTATTACATACCGTGCCTTATCTATATCATCTGTACTTATACCATCACGTTTCGGATAAAACTCTTCAAGAATCTTCTTTATCTTCTCATTTTCATCGTGACGGATTCTGTTATAAGTATCCAGAGCCCACTTTCTATTAGCATCATTCAACTCACGAGCTGTCTCTACGACCACTCTTGTTTCATCTGGAGATATAACACCATCATCCAAAAGCTGATTAACCCTTCTCCTTAAAGTATTAAGCACTCTCAACACTGTTGGGTTCTTTATTGCACCTATATCCGGATTACCCAATCTTAAAACAGATCGATCCTTACCAACTGAAACTGGGCGGTAAATGGTAATTTGTGAAGGATGATATAACTTTTTCCATTGCTCTCTCTCAACCATTGGGAATTTCTTTGTAAGATAGTTCTCAAAACTTTCCCCCAACTTAGGTGACTCTACAAACTTACGCTCATGACTTCTAAAGAAATCCTGATACCTGTCACGAACTTTTTGTAAAATATCTGTCTGCTCATCAGCATCCATCAGACTCCACCACTTTGCGCCCAAACTACTTTCAATTTGCCTGATGATATCTTTTTCGTCAGACTCGTCTAATAAATACTCATAGTTATGATCAGCGAAACGATATTCTTCTGATACTGATTTATATTTGGCTATGAGGCCATTAACAATACTATTAATGCGTTTGTCATAATTAACCTGCGCCTCTACAAGATAATAGTCTTTCGCTATAGACAACAACTCCTCATCAGAAACATCTACAAGTTCTGGGACTTTAGCAAGTATCACAGCATCAGAGTATTTCAATCCCAACATCAATATCTTATTGATATTACGAATCGCCTTCTGACTTAACATAGCATAACCTTGGGGCATTGCCGACCAGATGCGAACGAGATCCTCCGCTTTTTTCCTCTCCAATCGTAAGGTTTCTTGAGCAAAGGCAAGCACTGCTTCTGGCTCCTCCGCATCATAACAGAAATGCCATATATCTTCAATAGAATATGAAACTCTATGGAACGAGATATTATTCTTACTATGCGCTTGCCTCTCTTTTTGTCCTTCAACACGGAAGGATTCCCATTCCTCTCCCAGCATCTTTCTGAACCGAGCAGTTATAGGACAACCGGCAACACTCGTACTGTCCTTATAGTTAATAGTCTTATCATTGTAGGAGAAATGAATACCCAGTCGTTTTTCAAGATACTTACGAATATCTTCGAATTTGAACTCAGTCCTTACAAACGCAAGAAAGCATTCATTATAAAGATCCAGACGTAACTTCATAGGAAGTTGTTCGTCCAATGTGTCTACAGACATTCTGACTTTGATATTATTAATCAATGTCCAAGCGCGGAATTTCTCAAACAAAGGATGACCAATAGCACAGCGAGGCTTTGAACGTTCAAGTGTACACTTTCCCACATTCCCTCGTTGCGAACGCAAAGGACGCTTATAAAAAATTGTACCAACATTTTTCTTCTCACTTATAAGGCGTTCATATAACTCGCTTTCTACTGACAGTCCTTGTTGGAACTTAAAGATGGTCTCTATCTCGTGCTGGAATTGTGAACGTATTGCACGGTAATCATTATTGTTGCGAACTCTTACACCTTCGTCTTCCAACTGGGCAAAAGCTGCTCCAACTGTCAGTAAGTTATGCTCCTTCATATAGGTAGACAGGCCCTTTGAAAGTTTCTCTTCCGAAGCCTTCATTGCACCTGCTACATCTAGTATCTCATCTGTAGACGACGGTTTACTATTAGTTTCTTGCTGCGACAAAGTCTCTCCCTTACTACTCTTAAAGCCACGATGCTGTGCTATATGGTACAAAGCACGTCCAAGTTTATAACGTTCAATAGGCTGTTCAAAATCAAATTGGCGTGTTACAAGTTCTCGACGCAGTTGGTATGGACTGGAATAATCTGGTCTGCCATCGCCGTTAAAGTCCAAAAGTATCCATGCATTGAAATCCTTATCATCAATTGGATACTCTCTAAAAAGCCCTTTTCGTTTATCATAAGTACACCATCGCATTAATGACTCTGAACTCATCGGACAGAAACCGTGCTTAATGAGTAAATTTAATGTAGCCCACAATCTACGCCGTCTTACCTCATTCAACCCACGACTTCTTCTATGTGCAGAACGCTGTGCAGCCAAAGAATATTCACGTCCATTACTTTCTTTATTAACACTACTCCTGAAGATATCAGAAGAAAAGAACTCTAACTGCCATTGTAGATCATCTGAGAGGTCCAAGTTTCTAACTGCTGAACCAATAGAATTAGTACCAAGATCTAAGCCTAAAACTTTTTGTGTCATATTTTTAAGAATTTGTTTGTTTTATCAGAAATAAGTTGTATATTTGCACTCAGATACACAGTGAAGACTTTTCACAACAAGGCTATAAGCCGAAGATTTTCTTGTACCCTGCGGTCAACCGTAGGGTCTTTTTTTATATCTTCTAACCCTACGCAGATTCTATTTAGGTTTTTAGTTGTAATTTAACTGCGCATAACTATCTATTATGCAAACTTATATATTTTTTTATAAAATTCCAAATAAACAATATAATTTATTCCTTTTGCTGCAGGATAATTACTTTTTGATAATAAACACCATCCTCACTAATTGCCCACTAAATACCTTTTACATACTATCACAGGCTCTCCCATTATTGACAGATGCAATAATGATAAACGTATAAACAACGTGAAATGGAAAGGGATGTCATTTTATCATACCACAAAGATGGTATTTTTAGATAAAAAAGACTATTCGTAGTAGTTTTTGTAATAATTACAAGGGATATTCTTTGCCGTTTAAGGGGAATTATATATCTTTGCCGACGATTTCAAAATGAGGAGTGGAAGACTACTGTTAACGAAGTTCTAAAGACAAAGGGACAAGGGGATTAATGGATAACATTCTGAATGAGAAAACGAGTTCATTATTAGGGTAATAGTGAGCCTATCATAGGGTAAGACCATATCCAGCATGGAATTAACTTAAAATCATCGTAGAATAAAACCTGCTCACAGCAGACGAGAAGAAAAATTAGAGTAAGTAAAAGGCCTGCTCACTGTAAATAAAAAGCCTAACGAAAGTGACTAAAAGGCCTGCTCATAATAGATGGGGAGTCTAATTAGAGTAAGTGAAGGGCCTACTTATCGTAAAAAAGAGGCTTAATTAGGGTAAGTGGAAGGCTTAAACATAGCAGATGGGAAATAAAAAAATAGTGGACAAAAAGCTAAGAACTGGCAGAGAGAAATATAAAAGAGTGTTTATTAAATTCATGATATAAATCAGTAACAGATTATGAGTAAAGTTAATTTATTATTAGACTTCGTTCTAAATACCGCAGCATCGCTGAAAGGTACAGGTATTCATTTAATACGTATAGCAATCTTCATCATCTTTGTATGGATTGGTGGGTTGAAGTTTTGGAACTATGAGGCAGAGGGTATTGTGCCATTCGTGGCAAACAGTCCGTTTATGAGCTTCTTCTACACAAAGAAAGCACCAGAGTATAAGGACTACAAGCTCAAAGAAGGCGAGTTTGACAAGGTCAAGCACGACTGGCATGAAGCCAACAACACCTACACCTTCTCTCATGGTTTAGGTATTGCCATTATGTCATTTGGCATTTTGACCTTATTAGGTATCTGGTTTCCAAAGATTGGTTTCGTTGGTTCAGGACTTGTCATTCTCATGACGTTCGGCACGTTGTCCTTCCTTGTCACGACTCCCGAAGTATGGGTACCCGACTTAGGAAGTGGCGAGCACGGGTTCCCGTTACTTACTGGTGCGGGTCGTCTGGTTATCAAGGATGTATGTATTCTGGCCGGAGCGGTCGTTGTATTGGCCGATTGTGCACAACGAATTCTTAAAAAGAATAAGAGATAAAACGATTAAAACGACGAGGGGGATGTGGCGACACATCCCCTTTTTTCGTCTCACTCGTTAAATACTTCGGCAACTGTTCAGTAACTTTTATCGCAGAAATAATATTACACATTATATCTCCTCACCATGATATACATTATTAATGTATCAACCTTTCTCCCTTCTCCGACCTACGCATATAACGAAAAAAACATTTTCCCATCCCATAAACAGAATATTTACGCCACAGCAAGATGGGCTGTCTTTCGCAAGATGGCCCTAAAATAATCCTTTCGCAACCCCCTTTCTCTATCATACGGAGCCTCAACATCGTGTGTACAAATCCTCTACACAACATTTGAAAGCGGTAAAAAAACACTCACTGATAAGCCTTTCAAGGGTTTATCCGACCACTCGAATAATTTTTTAAGCATCCCATTCCACATCTCGGAGAACACCTGTAAAATTATGAAAAAACATTACATAACACCGAGTTAAACACCCTCAACACAAGGGTATAACCTCCCCTATCACCAACATCATAACCTTCAAAGAATCAGCTTATTACAAACAGCATTCAAGAAGACGCCCTTCTTGCCTCAAGAAGGGCCTTCTCTGCATGCAAGAAGGGCATGTTCTCGAACGTAGAAGGGCCTCTTCTGCCACCTTAAAGAGCATGTACTATGAATAAGAGGGGCGAAAAATGTTGACAAGGGGAGAAGGTGGATGTGGGGACCTCCCCCAACCCCTCCGAAGGAGGGGAGCCCAAACCTGCCATGAGAAAGTACACGATGTTTGTTTTTGTGGGTATGAAATATACTGTTACTTACAAGCTGCTTTAAGACTCAATACTAAACAACTTGTATCCACATAACCTTTTTATCAACACCTAACATTCAATACCTAACACCTATGAAAGTATTTCATCAACAACTAACATTCAGCACCTAACACCCACGAAAACACTTCATCAACAACTAACAGTCAACACCTAACACCCACGAAAACACTCCATCAACACCTAACATTAAACACCTACCACCCAACACATCAACATCTAACACCCACAAAAGCACTTCATCAACACCTAACATTAAACACCTAACACCCAACACATCAACACCTAACACCCACAAAAGCATTCCATCAACACCTAACATTAAACACCTAACACCCAACACATCAACATCTAACACCCACAAAAGCACTTCATCAACACCTAACATTAAACACCTAACACCCAACACATCAACACCTAACACCCAACACATCATCACCTACCATCCAAGAAAACATCCAATAAAACCCTCTCAGACGCCACTTTTCAACAAACAATATAAGATAACATCGTCAATTCTCAGAGTAATTCGTTATCTTTGCAGACAAAGTTAAATCCAATGACTACGGAATACAATATACAGGCAAAGGTGCGTCTTCTTATCAACTGGCTCTGTTTGATACTACTATTCGTTATCACAGGCTGCAAGGAGACAGTCCTTTCACGGTCGTTATCAGAGCGGGAATTCCACTATGCTGACCGTTTATCTGCCTTGTCAATAGACGAGAATGGCTATTGGATTGGCGGAGAGACGGGTGTTATATGGCATATCAATGGGGACGAAAGGAAACGTTATTACACAGGGCTCGACCGCATCTATGACGTAGAACGCGACCCAGCACACCCTAATCAGATATGGATTGCATCACGTAATGCCGGTCTACAGTTATGGAATATAGCTGCCGACACACTCCTCCATCAGCTTACGTACGACATTCCCAGCAAGGGTTGTCGCTATTCTCCCTACGATATATCGATTACAGACAAGCACCTCTATGTCGCTACGTCACAGGGCCTTTTCTCCATGCCCATCAGTCAGTCGCAGCAAGGACTGACCCTACTCTACCCTATCAAAGCGACGTCAGCAACCCAGTGTTGCGAACCCTTCTTGGTCAACAACCTCTGCCCCGTCGACGACAAGTGGCTCTTTGCTGCCACACAGGCCGGAGTAATAAGCATAAACCTACACACGCAGAAGACAGAACTACGTCATAAAGGTGAGAATATACGCAAGGTAGCCTTCTATGACGGTCACCTCTGTATTCTTTCTGACAATCAACTAACGATAGAAAACATCAACGGAGCTGACAGCAAGCACTTTCCACTGCCTCAGTCGGTGCTGTCCTTTTATAAAGCAGGCTCGACCTACTATTTCATTACATCATCGAGAATACTCTTATCCGACAATTTAGAGCGTTTTGTCAGTATTCCTCTCCGCAATAATGTACCCGACAATCCACATCGGATAGCCATTGCCGACGATGGAAACGGCTTCTCCATCCTCCTTACCAAGAACGCTCTATGGCGCATCCCTCACCATCTTGGCATCTTCAATGCCAACCCTCCTGTCGTTGCAGCATGTAGGATGGGTAATGACCTCATCTATGTAAACAACCAACACGAGCTGTTTCGCCAGAAAGCCGACGAACTCATAGCCAAGAAGGTATATGACTTTGAAAACGACGAGTTGCCAAAAGAGATGTTTGCCGATGGCGAAGACATCTATTACTATACGGCTAATAATCAGGTGTTCAGGCTCAACATTGGCGAACAATACCTTATCAACCAGCTCTTCAAGCGTCCACAACTACTGACACAACCAAGGACACGTATCACCTCGATGGCCCTTCTATCCCATGAAAACAAACTACTACTTGGTGTGCAAGACTATCTGCTGTCAGTAGACTGCCGTAATGGGAAGACAGACACGGTGAAGTCGATGAATAACAGGTATATTACAGCCTTCCATCAAAGCCAAGAAAGCGGCAAGATATACATCTCGACCCTTAATCACGGTGTGTTTGTCAGCAAAGGAAAGCAGGTGGAACGCATCGCAGGAACCGAGCACATGGTGTTTGTCAATAGTCTCTGCACCTACAATTCGCCACGCCCTCGCCTACTCCTCCTCACCAATCACTATCTACAAATACAAGGAGCTGACTCCATTCGAACCGATGGAAGCAATCAAATCTTTTGTATCAATGACAGTATTGTCTATACGATACCAGAGATGGGGATACATAAATACAAGATAAAAAACAACCGACTCTACGATTGTGGTAGTTTCTTTGATGACATACACTTCAATGCTCAGGCCGCTTTCAGCCTTAACAACACGCTCTACATTGGTTCCGACCTTGGCGTGATACAGTTGACTCCAGACAAAGAGGAGGCTGCCAAGTGGATTACCTTTGATAATAAAGCCCCCAGCCTACAACTTATTGGTATCATCCTCTTCACGATGATGAGTATAATAGGTATTATTCTCTTCAGCTATCGTAGGCACAAGACATTGACTTACAGGCAACTCCAGCTAAGTAAAGACGACCTTCGCCATCGCTTAGAAGCGTTGGCAGGCCTAAAAGACAGACTGACAGAGAACGAACAAAACACACTTGAAGCTATTAGCAATGAGATAGAAACGATTAACATCAGTTCTCAAAGTCTGCGAGCTAACAATGAGCTGTTCGCCAACCTGTCGGCTCGCATTGCCCGACTAAACCGTGACACAGCCCTCCAGATGGTGAAGTTTCTTAACGAACAAATCGACCGCATCCAACAATACGAGGTGTATGAATGTAGCCAGATGATACACGACTCGGAAGAAGCCCGTAGCACAGATAACATCGAAATCATCATCGAACAATGCAAGAAGAACGAGGTGTGTCTCAATCATATACAAGAGATTAAGGAGCGACTCGATAAGTTCTATCGGTCGACCGAGGACACGCTCGTCCTCAGCGGACTGAACGATGGCATGAGAGAAAGGCTGCAACATATACAAGAAGCAACCAAACAACTGACGATAGCCGAGGTCTATTCAGACTTTATCGTGGTCAAGGAACAATACGAAAACATCTTTACTCCTAAGGGGCTAAAGGTTATTCGCGATTATATCTCAACCAATATCGTAGAATTGCAACGGCTGAAAGGCTATGAAGAGATGGCTGAAAGCCTATTAAACGAACTGCAAACAATAGAGAAAGATATCGACAATCGTGACCGTATCGTACTGCTGCGTCTGTTGCAAACTATCGACAATCGCATCACACAAATCAAGTACTTAAATACGCTCCAACAGCTGATAGAAGAATATACCACCATACACGACAATATAAAAAAGGAGAATGAAGAGCGGAGAATGAAGAAGTTTCATTCAAAACTCTTTGCTGACATCGACTCTGCTACACGTGATGTCACAGACCAGATAGCGCAAATATTAGAGCAATTCTTCATTAGCTTTGCCACAACAGACAAAGAAGTATGCCAAGAGATATTCCACTTTACGAGCGTAAACAGCCAGCAAGTGCGGGTACTCATCCTGCTGCTTGCAATGCCAAGAGTGAAGCGTACACTCCTGCCGGGGATGTTAGGTATCTATGGAAACCTAAACCCTGTTGTCAGTCGACTCTATCATAGTAAGATAGGAGATAACAAGACGCTACTCGACGAGTATTGTAAGCGAAATACAAGTAGTATCGTCAATTATATTACAAAGCTATCAGAATAATCATAACAACTGATAACCAGCATATTAAGAATAGTTGCATCCATTTATTTTAGGCAAATAATAGGATGCAACTATTTTTATTTAGCCTTTTAATATACCTTTGCAACAACATAAACAAATAGTCTTTTAATTAATTCAAAATTATAAATTCAAATCTATTATGATGACAAAGAAAACCTTAGTCGTTGGTCTGCTGGCTATGTTCTCAGTGACCACTTTCGCACAGACAACTACAAAGAAGATTAAAGACGTTCGTACACAGCCCGACCTCTACTACCTTCAGGACGGCCAACAGGCAAGTTCTCTCGAACTGCTCCCTGCTCCTCCGCAGCCAGGTAGCATCCAGTTCCTTTACGATCAGGCTCAATATCAATGGGGAAAGATGCAGCGTGACACCCCACGTGGCGACCAAGCAGCAGCTGACGCACGTGTAGGTGGCGACGGAGTACCTAATGCCTTCTCTGAAGCCTTCGGTATTAAGATTAGCAAAGAGACAACTCCTGAGATCTACAAGCTCGTCTTGAATATGCGTGAGGACGCTGGCGACTTGGCTACACGCAGTGCTAAAGACCACTACATGCGTGTTCGTCCATTCGCTTTCTACAAAGAGATGACTTGCAACCCAGAGCAACAACAGGAGCTGTCAACCAATGGTTCTTATCCATCTGGCCATACGGCTATCGGTTGGGCAACTGCTCTTGTACTCTCAGAGATTAATGTCGACCGTCAAAATGAGATACTTGAACGTGGCTACCAGATGGGCCAGAGCCGTGTTATCTGCGGTTATCACTGGCAGAGCGATGTAGATGCAGCACGCATTGTCAGTGCAGCTGTCGTAGCACGTCTCCATGCTGACCCTGCTTTCCAAGAGCAGTTAGCTAAGGCGAAGAAGGAGTTTGCGAAGCTAAAGAAGGAAGGTAAGATTGCAAAGAGCACCTTTAAGGCTGCCAACTAAGCCGTAAAGGAAAAGCGAGAAAGGAGTTAACTTCGTCTGAAGATATCAACTATCTGTCAGAGACTTAACTCCTTTCTCTCCCTCAACCTATCACTCTCTTTAGAGTAGAAAACCTAATTTTATAGAATATAGACAACATAAATACATCTATGAAAAGAATTATCCTTATGGCAGCCTGTGGCTTAATGGCCTATACAGGTGCCTTTGCTCAAGACGAAGAGCCAAAGTTAGTAGTTAAACCCTCAGGTCGTATCCTCATGGATGCAGGCGTTATGCACTCAACAGACGAGACACTTAACGACCAACTTAACGATGGTGTTGCCATCCCAGACGTACGTATGGGAGTCAGCGCAACCTACGGTAAGTGGAAAGCAAAGGTCGATGTCGGTTATGCTCGACAAAGTCTTTCTCTCAAGGACATCAGCCTCGACTACAATTTCGACAAAGAGAACCTTATTCGTATGGGCTACTTTGTACATCAGTATGGCCTCCAGAGCGGTACATCCTCAAGCTTTAAGGTTTCGATGGAGGAGCCTTTGGCCAACCAAGCCTTCTTCAATAGCCGTTTGATAGGTGCTATGTACGTGCATGCTGGTGATAAGTTCCACGCTACAGCATCAGTGTTTGCAGAGAACGACGCAATGAAGATGACCACTGATAAGCTCGGTAACGAGGCATGGGGTGCGATGACACGATTGGTATGGCGCCCATTGACTGAGCGTGGTAAGATTTTCCATATCGGTATCAGCGGTGCTTACGAGTCACCACGTTATAACAAGACTGCTGCTCTCAGCCATAAGTCTTACACCTTAAGAGCTCCTTTCCCAACACGTATAGCCAACGTCGCAGCTCAAGAGGCTACCATCTCTGACGCTAAAGCACTATGGAAGTTCTCTCCAGAGATGAACCTTGCAGTTGGTAACTTTGGTCTTGAAGCTCAGTACTTCTACGTAGGTATCAAGCGTGACAACGCCATGCCAAACTACAGTGCATGGGGTGCTTATAGCAATGTACGCTACTTGCTCAAGGGTCAAGGTTATACTTATACTAAGGCAGATGCGGGTATTGCCACCCCAGACCCAGGTTCTATGGAGCTTGTTGCGGCCTATAACTACTCAACCTTAACGGACAAGGACGCCAATATCTACGGTGGTAAGGTAAACGATTGGTCGTTAACTTTCAACTATTACCTCAATAAGTACATGATTTGGCGAGTACGTGGTTCTATCACACGGGCCACTGACAACGCTGCATTCAACAATAATACGTTCTCTATCTTAGAGACTCGTCTGCAGATAAAGTTCTAAATCTCCGATAATTCACAATCCATTGTCACACACTATGGATTGTGAATTATAACTTAATACAGTATTACTACAATGAGAAAAATCAATTCTTTCGTCCTCCTTCTGATACTGGCTCTACTCTGCCCAGTATTGGCTCAGGCACAGCTTCAGCGTTCTGACGCTTTCAAAGGGAAATATAAACTAAAAGAGGTTGTTATCCTCTCTCGTCATAACATCCGTTCACCGCTTTCAACCAATGGTTCTGCACTGAGCAAGATGACGCCACACGAGTGGACTAACTGGTCATCGGCTGCCAGCGAGCTAACGCTCAGAGGCGGTGTGTTAGAGACTGAGATGGGACAGTTCTTCCGTAAGTGGACCATCGAGACAGGGCTGTTCAAAGACAATCATGTACCTTCTATTGATGAGGTAAACGTGTATGCTAACTCCATGCAACGCTGTATCGCGACGGCACAATACTTCTCAAGTGGGTTCATGCCAGTGGCTGGCTTACGTGTAAACCACCGTTATGTACCTTCAAAGATGGACCCAATCTTCTTCCCACGCCTTACTAAGAGTACACCTGCCTTCCGCTCTGAAGCCATGAAGCAAATCAATGCCATGGGTGGAAAAGAAGGTCTTGTTGGTATCAACAAGGGATTGAAAGATAGCTACGACCTCATTGCCAAGGTCTTAGACATGAAACAAAGCGAGTATTATAAGAAAGGAGAAGTAAAGGACTTCACCACCAACGACACCCAAATCACGCTCGAACTCAATCAGGAACCAGGCATGAAAGGTTCGTTGAAGAATGCTAACTCGGCCTCTGATGCGTTTATCCTTCAGTATTACGAGGAGCCTGATGGCATGAAGGCAGCCTTTGCTCATAAGCTCACAACGGACGATTGGACTAAGATCGCTAAGGTGAAAGATGTCTATGGAGACGTTCTTTTCACAGCACCTATCGTAGCTGTCAACGTTGCTCACCCTCTTCTACAGTATATGTACGATGAGTTAAACGACAAAGACCGTAAGTTTACATTCCTCTGTGGCCACGACTCAAACATTGCCAGCGTCGATGCAGCCCTTGGAGTAGAGGAGTATTCACTCCCAAACTCTATCGAGAAGAAGACACCTATCGGTTCAAAGCTTGTTATAGAGAAGTGGGTTGACGCTACAGGAAAGGCTTTTATAGCCGTAAACCTCGTTTATCAGAGTACTGACCAGCTCAAACAGATGTCATTACTCGACCTCCAACACGCTCCACAGATTTTCTCTTTGAAGCTGAAGGGGCTCAATCAGAATGCTGACGGACTATATACTTTCGAGGATGTCAACGCTCGCTTCCTCCAAGCTATCCGTGCATACGATGATATTAAGTAAATAAGTAGTGGACAAGTAGACGAGTTTTAGGAGTTAACAAGTAGACGAGTTACTTGTGATGTAAGCCATCACTCGTTCCTCTGTTACCCTGTCTCTCTTACAAGCAACTCGTTAACTCGTCTACTCGTCTACCTTGTTTACTTACTCTGTTACCCTGTCTCTCTTACAAGCAGCTCGTTCGCTTGTCTGCACGTTACTATAAAAACGTTCCTCTGTTACCCTGTCTCTCTTACAAGCAGCTTGTTAACTCGTCTACTCGTCCGCCTTGTATACTTACTCTGTTACTATGTCTCTCTTACAAGCAGCTCGTTAACTCGTCTACTCGTCCACCTTGTCTACTTACTCTGTTACTATGTCTCTCTTACAAGCAGCTCGTTAACTCGTCTACTCGTCCACCTTGTCTACTTACTCTGTTACTATGTCTCTCTTACAAGCAGCTCGTTCGCTTGTCTGCTCGTTACTATAAAAACGTTCCTCTGTTACCCTGTCTCTATTACAAGCAGCTCGTTAACTCGTCTACTCGTCAACCTTGTCTACCAGTCTACTCTCGCCTACCATACTTATAAATCGTATATCCGTCTGTCCCTTTCCCATCCCCTATATATCTGAAAGAAGAAGGGAAGGCACCCTTGACAATAGGCTCTGTAGCATACTCATAACCAAAGGTATCAGCATCAACAGCTATCACATGCAAAGGATAATACACATGGTTCTTGTCCTTTGCATAATTCTCACACTCCATGTCGATTGTCTTATTCACATAAAAAGTGCTGATATCCACATCTTTCATAGGCTCAACATATCTGACAAGGACAGCCGAGTCACCTAAAGCAGCATAGATTTTATCATTATGCCGCCAATAGAAACCAATCCGTTCGTTCTCTTTCAATTGCCTCCAATGCCCACGTTCCTTATAATCACCGTAGGGTTTACAGGCCACAAGGAGCAATAAAGTAACAAGAATAAACACGTGTCTCATATCCATATAGACTTTATCAGAGTAAAAAAACAGCTGATTGACAGCGATTACTTCAGATACTCATCATCACGAACAAGCACCTTTTCTATCTTACCAACATACATCGTGTGAAGATTTCCTTCTGGATAAGCCTGCTCGAAAATGTCTTTATCAACAAAGCCACTCTCTTTTAAGTCGGCAACATACTCTTTCTTACAGATAAGAACCATCTTTGCTTCCTTAAAATAAACACTATTATCGGCAAAAACCTTTGTCAGTCCTGCTTTCTCTATCTTGTCTTCATCACGTCCAGAGACCGTACCGAGATAAGCCATCTGCTTCTTGAAAGATGCGTCCATGACGCAGAGTGTGAAGTAGTCTTCCCTGTCCACGAACGTCTTTGTATATCTACTGGCACGGATATAGGTCACTGCTGTTGGGTCGTTATGGCCCCACATACAGCCAAGGTGTCCCCAACTGATTGTCATAGTGTTACATCCATCCTGCTCATTACCCGCTGAGACTAACATCCACTCCCTACCTAAGAGGTCGAATGGATTGAACTTTAACTCCTTATAACTTACTTCCTTCATCCTAATTAATTATTTATTATACCAATAAAAACCTTTACCACATACAAAAGTAAGACTTTTATATGGTTAAACAAAGTACTCTGAGAAAAATTTTGGGACAGGGGAACCAGACAAGGGAACAGGCTGCTTGTAAGAAAGACATAGTAACAAAGGAACATTTTTATAGTAACGAGTAGACGAGAGAACTGGCTGCTTATCGAGAAGACAGGGTAACAAAGGAACATTTTTATAGTAACGAGTAGACGAGGGAACTGGCTGCTTATCGAGAAGACAGAGTAACATAAGAACATTTTTATAGTAACAAGCAGACAAGCGGACAGGCTGCTTGTCGAGAAGACATAGTAACAGAGGAACGAGTGATGGCTTACATCACAAGTAACTCGTCTACTTGTTAACTCCTAAAACTCGTCTACTTGCATGAGAGACAGGGTAACATAGGAACGTTTTTATAGTAACAAATCGACAAGTCGATAAGCTAATAGCTTTGTTACTGGTCTCTTTTCGTTCCTATGTTACTATGTCTTTCATGCAAGTTGACAAGTTAACAAGTCACAAGTTGACAAGTTAACACGTTACAAGTAAACGAGTTAATTGTTCTGTTACCAGCCCCCTTCCGTTCCTATGTTACTATGTCTTTCATGTAAGTTGACAAGTTAACAAGTCGCAAGTTGACAAGTTAACACGTTACAAGTAAACGAGTTAATTGTTCTGTTACTGGCCCCCTTCCGTTCTCATGTTACTATGTCTTTCCTGCAAGCAGCCTGTTCACACGTCTTTTCGTTACTATAAAAACGTTCCTCTGTTACTATGTCTTTCTTACAAGCAGCCTGTTCACACGTCTTTTCGTTACTATAAAAACGTTCCTTTGTTACTATGTCTCTCTTACAAGCAGCTCGTTAACTCGTCTACTCGTCCACCTTGTCTACTTACTCTGTTACTATGTCTCTCTTACAAGCAGCCTGTTCCCTTGTCCCGCATCGGCAGGTTAACCAGTCTACTCAACCCACTTATCCACATCAACTTCTGTAGTTTTTCCAACATAATATTTGTCAGTTTATTGCAAAATGTGTACCTTTGCAATCACACTAAAGTGGTCACCCATATAAAATCGGGTGATTTGTTATGAAAAGAGAGTAGAGATTTAAGTATAAATAGATAAAAGATAGACACAGTGGATTCAGTTTATAACAAATTAAAAGAGTTAGGTATTCGTCCGTCTGTTCAGCGTGTAGCAATCATGAACTATCTCGCTACACATCATACTCACCCTACTGTTGAGGAAGTCTTCCTTTCTTTAAAGAAGAAACTCCCTACTGTTAGTCGCACAACTGTGTATAATACGCTACGCATGTTGTCTGAACATGGAGCAGCATCAATGATTACTATTGACGATCATCGTGTCTGCTACGATGGTGTAACAGAGCCACATGCACACTTCTTCTGCAAGCACTGCGAGAAAGTATTCGACTTTGAGGCAATGGAAATGCCACGTTATACAGGCGAAATCGGCAAGGGTTTCAGAATTGACGATACACAGCTTTATTATAAGGGTATCTGTCCTGACTGCCTTAAAGCAATGAGTGAGGAGGAAGGACTTAACTAAGTCTTCCCCTCAATACGTGTTACATACACTTATCTAACGCTCTGCACAGAACCAAAATAGGCGACTGACGACAGCTCACTGATGTAATGAGAAAAGCGTTACGCCCATTTATAATACAAAAACAGACAAGGAGACTTTATCTCAAAAGTTGTTTCAACACTGCTTTCTGCTATGTTCTCAAAGGAACATAGCCCATAGTGTAATGCCCTTCAATAGGACAATCACACAGGTAAGATGAGCATACAACTAACGAAATTACGACCATGACCGACACAGTCGGCACATCCGTCACCCCCACGGACGCACAATCAGTGCGTCCGTTATTTGTTTCTTGCCCTCAAACCAAGCCACTTAGATTATTTAGAAATTATCTTACAAAAATCCTCCCCCACATACCCTTCTCTGCAGAACATCCCTATCTTAGATCCTCCTCACAACCTTCAAGAAATCAAACTGTTACAAACTGCACCGAAGAAGACGCCTATTAAGGTTCAAGAAGGGCCTTAGTAATACTCAAGAAGGGCCTCTTCTCCATGCAAGAAAGGCATCTTCTACAACCCTATTAGGCCTCTTCAAAAACGGAGCTGTGATTTTTCTTTACAAAACACAACCATAATCTCTACCCATACAAGACAATCCAACGAACAGAACCCAACGACTGCCACAAGTAACAAGCTTTCCTTTCATTACCTCCATCAGTCACTGTCACCTAACTTATTAACTACCAGCTATGTCACACAAGACACGGAACATGACAGCAAAACAATTCAAACCCCAACTTATAATAAGATATGTAATCGCATTGCATGGTAGGATATCCTTATCATTCGATATATTGGAAGGACCCTACATCTTACTCCTTAAAGCATTCGTACATAGCGCTTGAAAACAAATCCTAATACTGCGAACTAACGAGACAAGCATCCGACAAGATAGAGAAAATCGGTAACACTACACAAAGAAGACAATCTCTGTTATTTACAAGATTATTGTAAGTATTCGACATAATATTTGGAGATGTTAAGTGTTTTACGTATATTTGCAACGTAAACAAGCACAAATACGTCATCACATGATATTAAGAATAACCGTCGAGAACCTACTCTCATTCAAAGAAGAAACTCAAATAAGTTTCGTTGCAGGTAAAAGTGATAAACACTCTGAACAGGTTTGCCGCGCAGAAAAGCGTGACGACATCTCTGTACTCAAAGCGGGTATCATCTACGGGGCTAACGCTTCGGGCAAGAGTAACATCATCAAGGCTGTTGATATACTACAGAAAATTGCGCTGGAAGGCGTCCCTAAGAATGAAGTAGAACCTTTCAAACTTGCTACATTGGGGAATAAACCTTCAAAGGTTGAGATGGAGTTTAAGGTTGGCAAGAAGTATTATGCTTACGGAGTAGAGTTCTCTGTCAAGGGAATTGCCGAAGAGTGGCTGTTTGAAATCAACAGTCGTTCAGACATGGAGGTATTTACACGTAAGGTGTCTGCTGATGGCAATGAATTCACCTTTGGTTCCTTCACTGCGAGCGAAGAAGAGAAACAGCTTGTGAAGTTCATCAGCATGAGTACTCCTAAGAACGATAGTTTTCTTTCAGAATATATCAAACGAAATGGCAAAGGCCTTAACGCCATTACTGAGGTCTATCGTTGGATGAAAGAAAACCTAAAGATTATCTTCCCAAAGACAAGGTTTGAAGGTCTGTCTATCCGTGTGGAAAAAGACAAACAGTTTGCTATTGCCACAAAATCACTCCTTGACTATTTCAATACAGGCATTGTTGATATACGACGAGTAAGTGTGGCTAAGGAGAACTTAGAGCTACCCAAGGAACTTGTGACAGACATTCTTGCAGAAGCAGAACCTGGTAAAGGGATTGTAGTCGCCTCTCCCTCTAATTCAGCCTTCTATTTCTTTGAGTCTGAGAAAGACGGAACTATGTCTATCTATAAGCAGAATACCATCCATAAAGGTGAAGATAATAGAGAGATAGCATTTGAGATGAATGAGGAGTCTGATGGGTCAATAAGAATCATGGACTTCATCCCTATGCTCATTGACCTGCGTCTGAATGAGACGGTCTATCTGATTGATGAGATTGACAGAAGTATGCACCCGATGCTTTCACAGAAGATTCTTGAATATTACTTCAGTCACCTCACAGCTGACAAAGACACCCAACTCATCTTCTCTACACACGAATCAAACCTGCTAAACTTAGACTTGATTCGTGCTGACGAGGTGTGGTTTGTTGAGAAAGATGCTGTTGGAGCCTCTCATTTCACCTCCCTTGCAGAGTACAAACCAAGGGAGGATGTTCGTAAGGGATACCTACAAGGTAGGTATGGGGCTATCCCCTTCTTTGCACCTATTAATAGTCTAAAGTGGTAAACAATGAGAAAGCGCAAGAGTTTTGAGCGTCAAGAAGGTATCAAATCAGGCCGTCTGGTAGTCATTGCTGCAGAGGGTAAGGATACTGAAAACATCTACTTTGAAGAGATGAAAGCCTCTATGCATGCCTCTGGTGTACATGTAGAGGTATTGCGTAGAGGTACGAATGAATCCAGTCCAGAAGAGGTATATCGACAGATACAAGGCTTTGTTAGTGAATATGATATTGATGAAGACGATCAGTTATGGGCTGTTGTTGATAGAGACAAGTGGACGGAGAAAATGCTATCTGAGGTTGCTATGAAATGCTCTCAGAACAGATTTTTTAATTTCTGTGTCAGTAACCCTTGTTTTGAACTATGGCTAATTCTGCACCTGGAGGATGTGGAACGCTATTCAGAAGAAGATTGGAATGGTCTTTCAGAGAACAAGAAGACAAACCGGAATGGTGACACTTGGACCAAGAAGAGACTTCGTTCGCTCATGGGAAGCTATCGTGAATCGAAATACGAGGCCGCAACTCTATTCCCTAATATTGAAGATGCAATCGCAAGAGCAAGCAAACTGGACATCAAACCAGATGATAGATGGCCACAGACCGTGGGTACCAGAGTCTATCTCCTTGTTAACAGTATCTTAGCTAAGGACCAACAATAAAGTTCTCGCCCGAGGAAGTGCAATAGAGAGAAGATATTATCTTACACCTAATCGAATTCATCTATTATTTCAAAGAGAGCTAACATGGTATCTGTGAGGGCTTAGCAAACATATAAACGGTAAAGATGACGAGCCATACCTATTATTAGTATCATTACACAATACACCCCAAAACGACAAAACACACCTTGTATAGCAATAGACACATTAGGACACAAGAAATGTAATTCAAGCTAATACTTTGCATGAAAGAGTATGGATAGTCTTTCATATAATAAAAAGTTTGGTAGTTTCAGTTGTTATTTGTATCTTTGCATGTATTTAGAAAATAAGCAAAACAATTATATAGTATGGCAAAGAAATTCGCCGAGCACAAGGGACTTGACCTTGTTAGTACAAATCAGGAAGTATTGAAAGAGTGGGAGAAGAAAGATATCTTCCACAAGAGTATTGATGAACGTGAGGGCGAACCACAGTTCATCTTCTTTGAGGGACCACCATCTGCCAATGGTCATCCCGGTATTCACCACGTGTTGGCACGCTCAATTAAGGATACTTTCAACCGTTATAAGACCATGCAGGGTTTCCAAGTACACCGCAAGGCGGGCTGGGATACTCATGGATTGCCTGTAGAGTTGGGTGTAGAAAAAGAGTTGGGTATCACAAAGAAAGATATCGACAACCATGCATCTGACAAGTATATTTCAACAGAGGAATATAATCATAAGTGTCGTGAGAATGTAATGAAGTTCACTGCCGAATGGCAGCAGTTGACTGAACAGATGGGCTATTTCGTTGACATGGAACACCCATATATTACATACGACAACAAGTATATTGAGACCCTATGGTGGCTCCTTAAGCAACTCTATAACAAGGGGTTATTATATAAGGGTTATACCATTCAGCCTTACTCACCGGGTGCAGGTACTGGTCTGTCAAGCCATGAGCTAAATCAACCTGGCTGCTATCGTGACGTAAAGGATACTACCGTTACGGCACAGTTTACTATCCCTACAGAGGACTGGAAGGCATTGGCTGACAAGGCAAACTTGCCAAAGGAGACATGGGGCAAGCCATGCTTCGTAGCATGGACAACCACCCCATGGACATTGCCATCCAACGTTGCGCTCTGTGTTGGTCCAAAGATTGAATACGTCATTGTCGAGACTTATAACCCATACGACGCAGAGAAACTGACGCTCATCATGGCTGCCAGTCGTGTAGCAGCGTATCTGAAATCAGAAGGAGAGATAACTGATGGTGGCGAACTACCAGCCTACGAGCGTGGCGACAAGTACGTTCCTTATCGTATCGTAGGCCGTGTGATGGGTACAGAACTTGAGGGTCTGCACTATCAACAGCTCATGCCATGGGTAAAACCAGTTGAGCAGACGGGCGATTATGCACCTAAGTTTGTGAACGATTACGCAGCTGCTCACCCAGAGAAGGTGTTTGCCAGTGAAGATGGTCGTGACAAGTTTGTGGAGATGGAGAGCGAGGCTTTCCGTATCATCCTTGGCGATTACGTCACAACAGAAGATGGTACAGGTATCGTACACATTGCTCCTACCTTCGGTGCTGACGATGCTAAGGTGGCAAAGGATGCGAACATCCCTGCCCTCTACTTGATTTCTAAGAAGGGTCAGACACGCCCAATGGTCGACCTCCAAGGTAAGTACTATACTATTGACGAATTAGACCAGAACTTCGTAAAAGCCTGTGTCAACGTAGAAGCATACGGTCATCATGCAGGCGACTATGTGAAGAACTCATACGACCCACGCTTCAATCCTGATGGTGTATGGGACAAGAAAGCTTCAGAGAAAGCCGAGGACTTGAACATTGTCCTTTGTATGGAGATGAAGCAGGATGGTACTGCCTTCAATATCCAAAAGCATGTACACAACTATCCTCATTGCTGGCGTACGGATAAGCCAATCCTCTACTACCCTCTTGACAGCTGGTTTATCAAGGACACAGCAAGGAAGGAACGCATGGTAGAGTTGAACAAGACGATCCATTGGCAGCCTGAATCAACAGGTACTGGTCGCTTCGGAAACTGGCTCGAGAACCTGAATGACTGGAACCTCAGCCGTTCACGCTTCTGGGGAACACCACTGCCAATATGGCGTGATGAGAACCGTGGCGAGAAGTGCATAGGCTCTGTTGAGGAACTATATAACGAGATTGAGAAGGCTGTCGCAGCTGGTATCATGGCGAAAAACCCATTGAAAGAGGCTGGCTTCGTGGTAGGTGACTTCAGTCAAGAGAACTACGATAAGATTGATCTACACCGTCCTTACGTTGACGACATTGTCCTCGTAAATGATGAAGGTAAACCAATGCACCGTGAATCAGACCTTATTGATGTATGGTTTGATAGTGGCTCTATGCCTTACGCTCAACTTCACTATCCTTTTGAAGGTGAGATTAATGCAGAAAGATTGAAGGCTACGGGTAAGACTGAGGCTGAATATCGCGACCAATTAGTACACTCATGCTATGAGGGCGTGGCTGTTCCACCAGCATTCTTCCCTGCAGACTTCATTAATGAGGGTGTTGACCAAACTCGTGGTTGGTTCTTTACACTCCATGCGATTGCTACTATGGTGTTTGACTCAGTTGCTTTCAAGAACGTTATATCAACGGGTCTTGTGCTTGATGCCAAGGGTAACAAGATGAGTAAGCATGTGGGGAATGTGACAAACCCATTCGAAATGATGGACAAGTACGGTGCCGACCCTGTACGCTTCTATATGATGACCAACAGCGAACCATGGGATAACCTAAAGTTCGACCCAGAAGGCGTTGATGAGTGTCGTCGTAAGTTCTTCGGTACCTTATATAATACGTATAGCTTCTTTGCTCTCTATGCAAATGTTGACGGCTATGATGCTACAACATGCGAGTCTGTAAAGGCCGAGGCACCCGAGATTGACCGTTGGATTATCTCTAAGCTTAACTCCCTCATAAAGGGTGTTACAACAGAGTTAGAGAACTTTGACCCAACACGTGCAGGTCGTCTTATCGACTCATTCGTGAACAACGACCTCAGTAACTGGTATGTTCGTCTGAACCGTAAACGCTTCTGGGGCAAGGAGATGAGTGCTGACAAGAAGAGTGCATACGACACGTTATACACTTGTCTGATGACTGTTGCACGTCTGTTGGCGCCTTTCGCTCCATTCTATGCCGACCAGCTCTACTCTGACTTGGGTGGTAAACTGGAAAGCATACACCTGGATCGCTGGCCAGTAGCCAACGAGTCTGTTATTGATGTTGACCTTGAAGCGCGTATGGACATGGCACAGCGCATTACATCAATGGTTCTCGCGCTACGTCGTAAGGTTAACATCAAGGTACGTCAGCCATTGGCACAGATCATGGTCCCTGCTATCGATGCAACACAGAAGAAGCATATCGAGGCTGTAGCAGACCTTATTAAACACGAGGTGAACGTTAAAGACCTCACATTCGTTGAGGGTCAGGGCATTCTTGTCAAGAAGGTTAAGTGCAACTTCCGTGTTATGGGTAAGAAGTTCGGCAAGTTGATGAAGCAAGTAGCAGCTCGCATGGATGCGCTCTCACAGGATGAGATTGCTGCATTGGAGGCTACTGGCGAGTTCAATTTCGACTTAGAAGGACAGCCAATCAAGGTTGAGGCTGCAGATGTAGAAATCATCTCAGAGGATATCCCAGGCTGGCTGGTAAGTAACGAGGGTAACTTGACTGTTGCGCTGGAGGTTGAACTGACAGAAGACCTACGTCGTGAAGGAATGGCACGTGAGCTGATCAATCGTATACAGAACCTCCGTAAGGAGACTGGTCTTGAGATTACTGACCGCATCTCTGTTGTTATTGAGCCAAATAAAGAGGCTGAGGCAGCAGTATCATCATTCGGTGAACTGATTAAGACACAGGTTCTTGCCAACGATATCACACTCGCAGAGAACAATGGAACAGATGTTGAATTTGACGAATTCAGCCTCCATATAGAAATAAGAAAAGACTAATAAGAATACTGGGGTGTGTAAGCCACTCACCTATAAGCCCAAGACAATAGCGGACGTGTCATGTGCACGTCCCTATTATCAGGCTTTCAACAGTTCCTATATATCATAATTACTTTCATAACCTAATTCAATTTTATCTTATGGAAACCAAGAAGCGTTATTCCGATGAGGAACTCGAGGAGTTCCGAACGATAGTAAATGACAAGTTAGCGATTGCAAAGTCTGACTACGACGAGACGATGAAGATTCTGATGAATAAGAATACTAACGATGTTAATGATACGTCACCTACGTACAAGGCATTGGAGGAAGGTAGTTCTAATCAGACCAAAGAAGAGTTGGTTCAGATGGCGCAACGTCAGCAAAAGTTTATCCAAGCGCTCCAAGCAGCACTCGTAAGAATCAACAATAAGACGTACGGCATCGACCGTATCACAGGAGAGCTTATCCCTAAGGAACGCCTACGCATCGTGCCACATGCGACACTAAGCGTAGCTTCTAAGATGGCAAATAAAAATCACTAATGAATAGTAAACAGAAAAAACAAAGCTTGATAGCGACCTTACTGATAATTCTATTAATATTAATAGACCAGATTATTAAGGTCGTTGTCAAGCTTAATATGAATTTAGGTGACTCTATCCATATCTTCGATTGGTTTCAGATACAGTTCATCGAGAATAATGGTATGGCATGGGGAATGGAGTTAGGAAGCAAGCTCTTCCTAAGTGTCTTCCGTATTGTAGCGATAGGTTTTCTTATCTGGTATATATCGAATCGTATCAAACGAGGGGCAAGAATGGGCTATATCATTGTGTTATCAATGATTACAGCAGGTGCTGCAGGCAATATCTTTGACTCTCTTTTCTATGGACAGATATTCACCGCTTCTACCCCATACTACGTAGAAGGGGCTACACCAGCCACACTTGTCTCATGGGGACAGGGCTATGCTCCGGTGTTAATGGGCAAGGTAGTTGATATGTTCTATTTCCCCCTTTTCCATGGAACATTCCCAGATTGGTTCCCAGTATGGGGTGGAGAGTCATTCACCTTCTTCTCTCCTATATTCAACTTTGCAGACTCTTGCATCTCCGTAGGCGTCTTCATCATCATTCTTGCATTCCGAAAGGATTTCAACGGATGGGTGCCAGCCATCGAGAAGAAGGTCTCTGACAAAGAAAACATTGCTGATAACCAGTAGAAAGACAATGAGAAGTAAATATTTGGTCCGTCCTTTCGTCACGCTCTGTGTAGTATTACTTGCACTCCTCGTCGTAAGTTGTAAGCCAACTATCCCTTCAGAGTATATCCAACCATCGGAGATGGAGGATATGCTTTACGATTATCATATATCCATGGCAATGGTTAATCGTGAAGGTTATACGGATGTCAAGCAGAAAGCATATAAGTTAGCAGTAATGAAGAAATATGATGTATCGGAAGAGAAGTTCGATAGGTCACTTCAATACTATATGCGACATACAGAGAAACTACACGATATCTATGTCGACCTAACAAAGCGATTGGAGAATGAAGCACGTAGCCAAGGTGCTTCAGAGGGCGAGTTGGCTCAATACGGCAATATTACTTCTAAGGGAGACACCACTGACATCTGGCGTGGAAAACGCTCATTGGTACTTTCTCCGTACGCTCCTGTCGACCGTGAGACCTTTGAAATCAAGGCAGACACGGCCTTTCACAAGGGCGATCGACTACTCATGAGTTTCGACTCACAGTTTATTATACAAGACGGGATGCGTGATGCGATCATCATGATGGTAGTTACTTACACAAATGACAGTATCATCACACAATACCAACACATCACTTCTGATTCTCGCAACTCTCTGACAATCGACACAAGCGACTCTCTACGGATAAAGAACATACGTGGCTATTTCCTAATGCTAAAGGGACAACAGCCATCAAGTACGTTCAAGATGCTTATAATCAATAACATCCAACTCGTTCGTATGCATGTTCAACAACAGGAGTCGGCTCAGCCAAAGGATTCCTTACAACAGTCTGACCCTATCCGAACCATCGGTGGCGAACCTGTCAGCCCTGAGGAAGCCTCCAGCAATCCCCCTGCTCCACCAACGAGGACACCTGAAGACGCAAGGAGAGAACGAGGGATACCAGACAGGCCAGACAAGTTATGACAGACTCCCCAAAGTCCTTAAGACGGATCGCAGCTAACGTCATTCAGACAACCACAGGTACTATCGAACAAGGAATAGTGGTTATTGAAGACGGAATAGTCGTCCAGACCTATCCTTTCTCCGAGGAAGAAGCTATGACAGAATGGATAACTGGGACGATAACCATACGCCTTGATAATGAAGGAAAGTACAGGGCCTACAAAGGTGACCAATTACTGAAATGATTCTATCCGTTGTTTCGAAGTAAGCAACAGATATACACATAAAAAGAAAGGATCTGATAGCCTATGAATCTGTTATTGAATATTTTATTATCCATACTCCCCTTCGGTTCACCAGTGCATGTCCCAGTGCAACTGGCGGGCAACTTTGGGGAGCCACGACCCAATCACTTCCACGGAGGAATTGATATTAAGACCGAGAGAGAGGTAAATCTTGGCGTCTATGCCATTGCTGATGGCTATATCTCAGGAGCTGTTGTCGAGAAACACGGATATGGGCGAGCTATCTTAGTCACCCACCCTAATGGATATACCAGTTGTTATGTCCATCTCAACCGCTTTGCCCCTCAGATTGAGGCGGCTGTGCGCAAATGGCAATACCAGCACCAGCAATTTGCTTGCGATGTGAAGTTCCGACCGGGAGAGTTCCCTGTCAAGAAGGGACAGTTCATCGCTCTTAGCGGCAATACAGGCTCTTCACAAGGTCCACACATCCACTTAGAGATGCACAAGACCGCCAATGGCAACCTTTACGACCCACTCACTTTCTTAAAGAGCATCGTTAAAGACAAGACAGCCCCAGCCGTTTATTCATTCAAAACCTATCCTCAACCAGGACAAGGTGTCTTCCAACACTCACCAGACTCACGTATCTTCACCTTTGACAAAGGACATTTCCAAGCATGGGGAAAGGTGGGCTTTGGTGTAAGAGCAAGTGATCACATGGATTCGGTATATAATAACTATGGCGTTAGATACACTCAGCTGTATTGTGATGGTAGACTGGTTTTCTCTTCAGATGTGAACAACATCCCTACAAGCTGCCACAGAATGGTTAATTCATGGGGTGATTACGACCATTTCCTGTCGGCGAAGATTTGGTTTATGAAGTCTTATATCGAACCTGGTAATACGCTCCCTATCTTACATGCTGACACTAACAAGGGTATTATCAACTTCAACCAGCAACGCGACTACCACCTTCGTTACGTCTTAAAGGATGTCTTTGGCAACCAAACCGTCAAGGAGTTCACTGTAAGGGGTGAACCTGAAGCTATCCCAGTAGCCTATCATCCAGAGGGTGCAACTCCACTCTATTATGCTAAAGACAATCACTTCAACGCAGACAGAGTACGCCTGAATATACAGAAAGGCCTTCTTGCAAAGAATGGATGGCTACAACTACTGCATGGGCGAACATACAATGCACATTCCGAGGCTTATAGTTTCGCTAAAGCAGCCTACCCTCTTTTTAACTATGCACAGATAAGTTTGAAACCAAGCGGTGCGGTACATAATCCGGAGAAACTCTATGTTGCGATGCGTAACAGCTTGAACGCTGATGTTCCAGCATCCTTCTGCGGTGGGAAATACGCAAAGGGCTGGGTTACAGGACGAATGCGCGAGTTAGGATGTGCCTACTTCCTTGCTTACGACGACACGCCACCAACGATTACACAGCAGAGTCTGACCCCACGCCACCTATCCTTTAAGGTGACCGACACGGGCAGCGGTCTACAGGGTTATAAGGCTTATCTCGATGGACAGTTCATCCTATTTCAGTTTGGAAAGAACAAAGAGATACTCTTTTGTGATCTCGCTGACACCCCTGTACGTCCTACTGGGAAAGAACGCACATTGCGCCTTATTGCAACAGACAACCGTAACAATAAGAACGAATATCTGACTAAAATAAAGTATTAACAATTAAATTGTAGAGTATGAAGAAATCATTTGCAACACTATTCTTCCTTACAATGATTACGTATGCTAACGCCTGTACAAACCTCATTGCTACTAAGGGAGCAACGACAGATGGCTCTGTCTTTGTCACTTACACCGCTGATGATTACGGCATGTTTACTAACCTTTGTCATTATCCTGCTGGCACTCATGCCAAGGGAGACCGTCGCGAGATTATTGACTACGACACTCATGAGCTTCACGGGGCTATTCCAGAGGCGCCAGTGACCTACAATGTGATTGGTAACATCAATGAATACCAAGTGAGCATTGGCGAGACAACCTACGGCGGACGCGAAGATATGGTCGATAAGGATGGTATTATCGATTATGGATCATTGATGTATCTTGGCTTACAACGTAGTAAGACTGCTCGAGAAGCTATTAAGGTGATGACATCACTCGCAGAGACTTACGGTTATAACTCTGGTGGTGAGACCTTTACCATAGCCGACCCTAACGAGGTATGGCTCCTTGAGATGCAGGGTTGTGGAGGTGAAAAGGAACAACAGGTGGTATGGGTTGCTGTTCGCATCCCTGACGGTATGATTTCTGCTCATGCTAATCAAAGCCGCATCGGACAGTTCTCTACTTACAACACAGAGGTTATCAAGTCTAAGAACTGTATCAGCTTCGCTCGTTCTAAGGGCTGGTTCAAAGGTAAAGACAAGGACTTCAACTGGAAGATGACCTACGCAGCACCAGACTTCGGAGGCCGTCGCTGGTGTGATGCACGTGTTTGGAGCTACTTCAATCACTTTAAGGATATGTCTCATTGGTTGCCTTGGGCCTTGGGTAAAGACCCTAACGCAGAGGACATGCCACTTTGGATTGCACCTGACAAGAAGGTAGACTTACCTAAGATGGAGGCTTGTATGCGCGACCATTATGAGGGTACTCCATTGTCACTTGATAAGGATATAGCACAGGGCATTTGGGAGTCTCCTTACCGTCCTACTCCATTGAAATACGTAGTTGATGGCAAGCAATACTTCAACGAACGTCCTATCTCAACCCAGCAGACTGGTTTCTCTTACATCGCACAGCTCCGCTCATGGCTGCCACGTGAGATTGGTGGTATCTTGTGGTTCGGTAATGACGATGGTAATATGGTTGCTTACGTACCTATCTATTGTAGCAATACGGAGCGTGCAGAGTGTTTTAACACCCCTGGAGCAGACGCTGTAACATTCTCTGATAAGAATGCTTTCTGGGTGTGCAACTGGGTCAGCAACATGGTTTACCCTCGTTACTCTCAGCTCTTCCCTGCTTTGAGGGAGGTGCGCGACTCACTTGACAATGCTTTCCTTGCTGCTCAAAAAGGCGTAGAGGCTAAGGCTGAATCACTCTATGCTACCGACAAGGCAGCTGCTGTGAAATATCTCAATGACTATTCTATTCAGAAGAGCAACGAGATGATTGCACGTTGGCGTCAATTAGCTATCCATCTGATTGTGAAATTCAATGATATGGCAGTCAAGCCAGAGAAGGATGGTAAGTTCCTTCGTACCTCTACAGGACTTGGCGAACACGTAAAACGTCCAGGTTACAGCGACTACTTTAAGCGTGAACTGGTTAAACAGACTGGTGATAAGTTTGCTGTTCCTAATAAGTAAACAGCTGAAGACAGTCGATTTTACTGGTCGATAAAGTTTATTAGCTGAACTTTCTGTACCTTACGAAGGTAGCCTCACCCCTATCCCCTTACCGTTTAGAGAGGAGAGAAGAAGATGAGGCTACCCTTAGGAGGCAGTGGACAAAAGAAGAAGGAACGCTAAACTTGTAGACGGAATTTGTACGGATTTTTCGGTAATCACTCCCCTCTCTGTTTGTAGAGAGGCCAAGGAGGAGACAAGAAGAGGCCTTTCTACGTTCGAGAACATGCCCTTCTTGCTGGCAGAAGACGCTCTTCTTGACGCAAGAAGGGCGTCTTCTTCTATTCAGTCTGTAACGCTCTGATTTCTTGTAGGTTATAAACCAAGTTTTAGAAGACGCTACACCCTTCTTTTGAGGAGGTTTAGTACGATAGCATGTAAAATCTTTTTTACAATACAACTAATACCTTCAGAGCGCGGTATTATGGCTGAAAGCTCGCATGTGAAATAGTGATAAGTTGAGATAAACTTTTTTTTCTTATAGAGAGGACAACACATTCTCTCACGGAGAAGCACAAATTTTTGAATATAGGTTGGGCCCACATATACAGTTAGTCCTTCCCCTTTCTCCTCCCTACGAGGGAGAAGAAGGAGGAGAGGCTAACTATTCATGCGGTTGGAAACACTTTTGGAGACAATAAAAAACGACTGAAACTACCATAATAAAATCGGTTGAACCATACAATTTATGGTTAAGTAAAAGCGAGAGGATTTATGAGAAAATAATTTTCCTGTCATTCCTGTCACACAATCCGACCTCCTAACTCATTAGTCCACAGTACGGTTACGGCAAATGTTAAATGTGACAGCAAACTAAAATAAAACTTTTCTTGTAATAAGCTGTATTATTTTCAATATTTTCAGTGGCCTTTTTTACGTGGTTATTCAGAGAAATCTTAAAGAAACAACTACGTAAAAACAAAAAGAAAAGAGGTTGAATTCGATACCACATCACGTAGCCATCGAATCAACCTCTTCACTTATTTTAATCTAAAAAATGGTATGTTTATTCCTCTTCTTCCTTCACTTCAGCTTCATGTTCAGCTATCAACTTCTGCTGAATGTCGTTAGGAACAAGCTCATAGCTTGCGAACTTGGTTGTAAAACTTGCACGACCACCAGTGAGAGAACTCAAAGAAATACTGTAGTTAGCGAGTTCCTTCAAAGGAATCTTTGCTTGTAACTTCTGGTAACCTGCCTCAGAATCCATACCCATAATCATCGCACGGCGTCCCTGTAAGTCACTCATCACATCGCCCATATAGTCACCTGGCACAAAGACCTCTAAGTCATAGATAGGTTCAAGTATCTTTGGACCAGCCGCCTTAAAGGCATCTGAGAAAGCATGACGAGCTGCCAAGGTGAATGAAAGTTCGTTAGAGTCAACTGGGTGCATCTTACCATCGTAGACAATCACACGTACATCACGTGCGTAACTACCCGTAAGAGGACCACGCTCCATGCAGTCCATCACTCCTTTCAGGATTGCTGGCATGAAACGACCATCAATAGCTCCACCGACAACAGAGTTGATGAACACAAGTTTACCGCCCCATGGGAGGTCGCGTTCTTCACGTCCTTTGATATTCATCTTGAACTCCTGTCCGTTGAACTTATAGGTTGTTGGGTCAGGCATACCCTCTGCGTATGGCTCAACAATCAAGTGCACCTCACCAAACTGACCTGCTCCACCACTCTGTTTCTTGTGGCGATACTCAGCCTTAGCCTGCTTAGTGATCGTTTCACGATATGGTATCTTTGGTTCTTTGAACACTACTTGCAGCTTCTCATTATTCTCTAAACGCCACTTAAGCGTACGGAGATGGAACTCACCCTGCCCATGAACAATCGTCTGCTTCAACTCCTTGCTCTGCTCAACAACCCATGTCGGGTCTTCTTGACGCATCTTTAATAAAGCCGCCATGAGCTTCTCAGTCTCCTGTGAGCTCTTAGCCTCAACGGCACGAGAGTACTTAGAGTTAGGATATTTGATGAAGTCAAAACGTTGGTCAGTACCCTTACCATTCAAGGTGTTACCAGTCTTCACGTCTTTCAACTTAACCGTACAACCTAAATCACCCGCATTAAGCTGGTCGACAGCAATACGGTTAGCACCAGCACAAGCGTAAAGCTGTCCCATACGTTCCTTAGAACCACGGTCAGAGTTGGTCAGGTCGTCACCAGACTTTACACAACCACTCATCACCTTAAAGTAACTTACCTCACCAATATGTGGTTCCATACCCGTCTTAAAGAAGTAGAGTGACTCCGGACCATTGCTGTCTGGCGTTACTTCCTCACCACGTGTATTATGAATCTTAGGCATCTCATCAACGAAAGGAACGACATTTCCTAAGAACTCCATCAGACGACGAACACCCATACTCTTACCTGCACAAACACAGAAAACAGGGAAGATAGAACGCGTTACGAGGCCCTTACGGATACCAGTACGCAACTCATCTTCTGTCAGAGTCTCCTCTTCAAAGAACTTCTCCATCAATCCTTCGTCATTCTCTGCAGCAGCTTCAACGAGTGCTTTATGTAGTTCCATCGCCTTTGGTAACTGGTCGGCAGGGATGTCTTCAACAATCGGCTCGCCTCCTTCAGGCTTCCAACTGTACTTCTTCATCAGTAGGACATCTATCAAACTATTAAAGCCTGCACCCGTCTCAATAGGATACTGCACCGGAACACACTTAGAACCATAAATCTCTCGCATGCTTGAGATGAGGTTATCAAAGTCGCACTTGTCAGAATCCAACTGATTAATAAGGAAGATAACAGGCTTCTTCAGCTTCTCAGTATAGCGGAAGATATTCTGCGTTCCAACCTCTGGTCCATACTGGCCATTAATAAGGATAACAGCCTCATCAGTAACGTTAAGCGCAGTAATAGCGCCCCCAACGAAGTCATCACTACCCGGACAATCAATGATGTTAAGCTTCTTATTGTTCCATTCTACATGGAACACCGTTGGAAATACAGAATATCCATACTCCTGTTCGACAGGGAAGTAATCGCTAACTGTATTCTTAGCTTCAACTGAACCACGGCGTTTAATGACACCAGCTTCGAACAACATACTTTCGGCAAGGGTTGTCTTGCCGCTACCCGCACTACCAACTAAGGCAATGTTCTTAATCTCGTTTGTCTGATATACTCTCATATCTGATAGATTTA
>ERZ773074.123-NODE-123-length-35814-cov-28.568304_pt1 | contig 35814 bp, 25 predicted proteins | sample MGYA00580615_ERZ773074 | MGnify/ENA primary metagenome ERZ773074 (study PRJEB29015, sample SAMEA2738126) | human oral metagenome | biome: human oral; feature: human-associated habitat; material: saliva | place: China | collected 2160 ...
CGAGCATGCGCGACAGGTAGGTCGCGGTCGCCTCACCCTCAAGGTTCGGGTCCATGGCCAGAATGATTTCTTGGATGCGCTCGTCGGCCAGGCGGGACACCAGCTCGCGGATGCGCAACTGCTCCGGACCCACACCCGCCAGCGGGTTAATGGCGCCGCCGAGCACGTGGTAGCGGCCGGTGAAGGAACGGGTGCGCTCAATCGCCACCACATCCTTCGACTCTTCGACCACACACAGCACGGACGGGTCGCGGCGCTCATCACGACAGATCGTGCACAGCTTCGTCTCGGAGACGTTACCGCACTCCTCGCAGAAGCTCACGCTGGTCTTCACCGTAGAAATGGCGTTGGCTAGGCGCGCCATATCGGCGGCGTCAGCGTTCAGAATGTGAAAAGCGATGCGCTGAGCCGACTTGGGGCCCACGCCGGGGAGGCGTCCGAGCTCGTCAATGAGGTTTTGTACTGCACCCTCGTACATGCTTCTCCAATCTGCCGTGGTCCGCGGTGAGTGTCTAGGATACTCCGCGTGGGGGCCGCTTCGGCACCAGTGTGCCCCAACCCCCTGACAGCTTAACGGGGATTCGGGCAGAAAAATGCCCGCCGGCACCGAAAAATCGTGTAATTCTCGGCGCCGGCGGGTACGTTGGACGCGTTGGGCGGCTCATCGGAACGACCGGCCGAAACGCGTGCCTCGAGGGATTTAACCCCGGTGCAGGGGTCTAGCCCTGGTGCAGGGGACGCTCGTCGATGACGGTGCCGCCGATGATTTTCTCGATGGCCCGCAGGCCGATGAAAGTGCTGTTTTCGACCTTCTCGTCGTCCTCTGAGATGTAGTCCTCCTCAGTCACGACGTGCACGGGCTTTGCGGGCACCACCTCGGATGAGGCGGGCTCGGCGGGAGGCTCGGGTTCGGTAACCGGTTCAGCCGCCGGTTCATTGGCCGGCGCCGGGGCCAAAGGTCCTGTCGCCAGAGGACCAGCGGGCGCAACCGGCTCAGTCGCGGGAGCTGCCGCCTCGGGGGCCGTGGGCATTGCCTCGGCCGGTTCGGCGTAAGAGGGCTCCGCATCATAGGGCAGCTCGTCCTCGAACGGAGGCTCCTGCGCATCGCTACGACCGGGGGCCTCCTGCGGAACCCCGCTGCCGGAGGCCGCGAAGGAATCACGCTCGCCAAAGCCGCCGACCGGCGCATCCGTGCCGGGCTGAGAGAGCGGTCCTGCGGGGGAGCTCGGCTCGGGCTGGGCCGCGGGCACCTGCGCGGGGAAAGGCTCTGCGGGGGAGGGCTCCACGTCGGCCGCGGGCGCAGCCTCCTCGCTCTGCGGGATGGGTGCCACGTCCCAGGCGCCCAGGGGCGCATCCACGCTGGTGGCTGCCGGAGCCGCCGCGTCGTTCACCGGCTGACCGTGGCGACGCCACGCATCCTCACCGCCGCGGGGGCCTTCCGCCAGGGGCGCGGCGGGCTGCTGGGGAGCCGGTGCGGCGGGCTGAGCCTCCTGCTGAGGTGCAGGGGCGCCCGGCTTGAGGGGCTCGCCGGGCTTGACGACCTCGGCGTGAATCGTCACGGGGCCGCGCAGGAACTCGCTCACGCGGGCGGTCAGCTCGGGGACGTAGCCCTTGACCGCGCGTAGGGTTGCGATGTCGGCGCGTACGTAGAGCACGGTGCCCTCCATGCGGGCGGGGTAAACCTTCGCCAGCTGCTCCGCGGAACCCGGAACGCTCATTCGGTTAATGATGGCACGCCAATTGCCCTGAACCGCCGACAGCGGATCATTCGGATTAAGCTTCAAAGGCGCTGAAGGCGTACCCTCCGGAGCGGCATCAGCTGCAGGGGAAGTCGGAGCATTAGGCGCCGCCGGGGTGGTACCCGCCAGGGGCGCACCGACCGGAGCGGCAGGAGTCCGAGTCGAAGGTGCCTGCGCTGCCGGGGCCAGGGGCGCAGAGCTAAGCGGCCCACCGGCCAGTGGGGGAGCACCCGCCCCAGCCTGCTGAGAGCCGCTCTGCTGAGGGGCCTCCTGAACCGGGGCGCTAGGAGTCTGCGTATTAGGCGCCTGAATCTGAGGAGCCGGGGTCTTAGGAGTCAGGCCAGCCGCCGCCATACCCGCCGCACGAGCGGCCGACATGCCGCCCTGCGCCGGGGCCGAACCAGCAGAACCCGAGGAACCAGCAGTACCAGAAGCCACGCGGCGCTCCAACACCTGCAGGCGCGAGGCCAGCGCCGCAACCTCCGTGCCGTTCGCCGAGCCCTCCTCCACCGGCAGAAGCAGGCGGGCGCACAGCAACTCCAGCTGAAGCTGCGGGTTAGCGGTGCCCGTCATACCGTTCAGTGCATCGTTGACGGTTCCCGCCGCCAGGGTCAGTTCACGCTCGGTCAGCGCCTGAGCCTGAGCGGCCAGGCGCTCCAGCTGATCCTGTGGAACGCCCTGCAGAATCTGCGCGGCCGATTGCGGAACGGCCTTCACCACAATCAAATCGCGCAGACGCTCCAGTAGATCCTCCACAAAACGGCGAGGATCCTGACCGGTTGCCACCACGCGAGACACCGCGCCAAACAGCGTTGACGCCTCCCTGGCGCCCAGCGCCTCCACGACCTCATCCAGCAACTGGGCGTGCGTGTAGCCCAGCAGGGCCACCGCAAGGTCGTACTCAATGCCCTTCTCGGAGGATGCACCAGCCATCAGCTGATCAAGAATCGATAGCGAATCACGCACCGAGCCACCACCGGCACGAATCACCAGCTGCAGCACGCCCGGCTCCACCGCCACCTGCTCCTGATCGCACAGGGACTGCAGGTACGGCAAAAGAACCTCCGGCGGCACCAGGCGGAACGGGTAGTGGTGGGTACGCGAACGAATCGTGCCCAGCACCTTATTCGGCTCGGTCGTCGCGAAGATGAACTTCACGTGCTCCGGCGGCTCCTCCACAATCTTCAGCAGGGCGTTAAAGCCCTCGCGGGTGACCATGTGGGCCTCGTCAATAATGAAAATCTTGTAGCGGTCACGCACCGGCGCCAGGGTCGCGCGCTCGCGCAGGTCACGGGCGTGGTCCACACCGCCGTGGCTCGCCGCGTCCATCTCAATCACGTCGAGGGAGCCGCCGCCGTCACGCGAAAGCTCACGGCACGAATCGCATACGCCGCACGGGGTGGGGGTCGGGCCCTGCGCGCAGTTCAGGCAGCGCGCCAGAATACGGGCCGAGGTGGTCTTACCGCAGCCACGCGGTCCGGAAAAAAGGTAGGCGTGGTTGACGCGGTTCTTCTCCAGAGCCGTCATGAGGGGCACGGTAACCTGCTCCTGCCCGATGACCTCGGCGAAGGTCTCGGGGCGGTAACGACGATAAAGGGCAGTGCTCACGGCAACCTCTTAAGCTTGGGGATGCGGATAGGACAGTCCCTACCATTTTAGACGCTTTACCCCGCGCCCGAGCGGCCCGCCGTCACCGCACCCGAACCCCCGCCGGAGGTTCGGGTGCGGTGTTTGCACGGGCTCTGTTCAAGGGTGCGCGACGGGGTGCCGCGAGGATGCGCCGGCCCGCAACCACCGCGCGTTTGCCCCGAGTTCCCAACGCGCCAAAAATCCGGTACACTGGTTCTTGCCTCTTACGTGGCGTTATCTTGGAAAACTCCCCCAGGACCGGAAGGTAGCAAGGGTATTCGAGCTATGACGGGTGCGTAGGAGGTCTTTTTTTACCCAAAATCAGGTACCCGATAGTCATGCACCCGTCATATGCACTACGTGCCCGCTCCGCTGGCGCTTCGCGGCTTCGGCTCCGAATTTGATTCTTCGCGCGCTCAGAATCCGGATTCTCAGCGGTTGCGTAAGGGGTTTTTCTGTACCCGAAAACAAGCCTTTCTCCTGAGAATGCGCACCCGTCATGTCCGTCTCACTGTCGTTCGACGGCTTCAACCCAGGATTCCGCCTCGTTAGGGCTCGGCGGCTTCGACGCAGGATTTATTGCCTCGCGCGCTCGGAATCCTGCGCCTCAGTTCGCTCGCTCGGAATCCTGGGTTTCAGCGGGTGCGTAGGAGGTTTTTTCATGCCCAAAAACGGGTGCGTAGGCAGTCGGATACCCGCCACGCTCAGCAGTAATGTGCTTTCTATTACTTTTCTCCCATAAGGCTTGCGCGGCATCGCAAACCTGTAGTAAAGTCTTATTCGTTGCCTACGCAATGCGCAGGGAACATAGCTGGAGGATTCGCCTAGCGGCCTATGGCGCACGCCTGGAACGCGTGTTGGGTTAACAGCCCTCGGGGGTTCAAATCCCCCATCCTCCGCCACCGATCCCCGGTCTTAGATTCTAAGGCCGGGGATTTTTTGTGCCCTTGCTACTATTTCCTCAGAGCCCCTCGGGGTCCGCGCCGCCGGGCGTCCGAAAAAACCTGCAGAAAGCACCACCATGATCTTCAAAAAAGTAGGCGACAGCCGCCCCTACCCCCAGCACGGCATGACCCACGCCGACTGGGGCGGTATCGCGCCGCAGCAGGTGCGTCTCGACACCCTCATCACCACCCAGAAGACCCTCAACCTTGAAACGCTCCTGGCCGAGGACTCCACCTTTTACGGCGACCTCTTCCCGCACGTGGTCAAATGGGGCGGCGAACTCTACCTGGAGGACGGTGTGCACCGCGCGCTCCGCAACGCCCTGCACCGCCGCGCCGTCATGTACGCGCGGGTGCTCGACCTGGACTCCATCTCCCCGGCGCTGCTGCCCGGGGCCCGCAACTAGGCGACGCCGGGCGGCTTTCTGTGCCCAGCCCGCACGGTTGCCCGCAAACACGTAAAACACAGGTGCCGAGCCATTCTAAGAAGGCTCGGCACCTGCGTTTTAAAGTTTCAACGTATACCTGCGCGACGGAACTCCGCCGAACACACCACCGCGGTAGAAAGGGGCTTACGCGGCATCCTTCCGGGCGGACTCATCCTGCGCGGGAGCCAGCTGGGGTGCGAGTTCCTCGGAGTCCAGGCGTACCGGGTTGCCCTCGGCATCGAAGCGGGCGCCCAGGCCCATCTGAATGAAGCGAATCGTGTTGAGAATCTGATGCTCTCGGGTCTGCTCGTCCGGTGCGTCCTCGGTGCGGCCCGCGCTCGAAGAAAGTGAGCCGTGCACCAGCATCGCCAGCTCGCGGATATCGTTCTGCGGAATGTACTTCTCGGCGATGGCCGCCGAAAGGATGTTCGCCAGGACCATCTGCAACTCCTGCACGTGCTTGCCGAGCTTCGCGTAGGACTCGGGGGAGAGCATGGAGCGCATGGCCGGGCCCGGGGGCAGGTGGCGGCGCGCCAGGTCGTTGATCTGCAGGCGGATGTACACGGCCAGCTGGTCGATGGGGTTCTCGATACCCTCCAGGCCTTCGCGTAGCTCCTTGAGGAAGCGTTCGGTCTCGTCCAGGGCGTAGGCGACCAGCAGTTCACCCATGTCGGCGAAGTAGTTGTACACGGCGGTGCGGCCGATGCCCGCGTTCTTGGCGACGTCGGTCATGGTCAGGCCGGGCAGGCCTCGGGTGTAAAGAATCTCGCCGAAAGAGTCCAGGATGGCGCGCTTGGTGTTCTCGCGCTGGGCGGCGTTGGTGGCTGCAGAAATACGTGGCATAGTGACACCTTACCGCAGAATGTCAGCAAATGACGAATATATCGAATGTGTCACCAAGAAATTTGCCTAATTCATGCGAATTTTCGCGTTTATGACAAAAACCAGCCCCTACAGGAACCCCAAACGCGTCGCCGTCGCCAAATCCACACCCACCAACGACGCAATCGGATACCCCGTATGGCCACGCCCCGGAGTCACCTGCAGTAGCGTCCGCGCGCCCAGCCCCTCATAGAACGCGATGCCCTCCTGCGCCGCAATACGCGCCGACCAGCTACCCTCAGCGCTCGTCGCCATGCGCCGCCGAGCCGAAGGGGAACGCCCGTCCAAAACACCCACGTGCCAGCTCATCAGCAGATGCGCATGCGAAGACGGGCTCAACGCCGCCCGCTCACGCACCCGCGCAGGTATGCCGTCAGCGCCGCCGCCTCCAATGAAGGTGGCACCGCCACCGTGAAGCCAGTCAATATCGTGCGACAGCAGCTCATAGCTGAGGAACTCCGCACCACCCGAATAGCCCGCAAGCCAGACGCGGCTCGTATCCACCCCGTACGCCAGGGTAATCTCCTCAATGAGGGCGCGAACTATCCTGCCGTTTGAGCGGGCGCGAACCCACCAGTTGTAGGTCAGCGGAGGCGCATAAGAATCGGTGTCGGTAAGGCGCGGCTCCCGCAGACTACCCGGCGACAGCACCGGCACCGACAGCATATTGAACTCAGCCGCCACCTGCGCCAGCTCGGCACGCAACGGGGAGGTGCGGCGCAGCAGACGGCTTCCGGCGCGTGAGATGTGGTCGCCGTCGAAGTAGAGGAGCAGCCCGGGCGCCCGGCCGGCGGCGGGATCGCTGAGCAGGTTGAGATTATCCACGCGGTAGTAGATGGTGCGCCAGCGGTGCGAGAACGGGCGGTAACCCACAATTTCCGAGGAGGCGAGTACGAGCGGCTCAAATACCGTGGCGGCCGCCCGAACCAGGCGCGCCGCGCGGGGGAGGAGCGGATGCAACCGCGGAATGTGCGCGCTGAGCCGCCGCTGGTTGCGGTGGATCAGCGGACGACGCAGGCGGTGGCTCAACCTCTTCATGGCTCCATTGTAGGCAGAGCCTCGAAGCCGGACGGACACCTCTCGCCGCGCGCCGAAACGCCGTGGAGGCGCATGGCGCGGCTGCGCCCGAGCGTCCGAACTTTAGCGCGGGCGGCCCCCAACCTGCCCGGCGCACGGTATATGGGTACTATTAGAGAGGCTCGGGTGGCAGACGAGCCCACCGAACGCGGTCTACGTGCCGCATTTGAAGTTTACGGTGGTCAACCCACCACACAACCACCACTAGAAACACAACGCATGAGAAAGAACCTGGGGAGAGTTATGGCTAAACCCGTTAGCGAGTCGAAGGCTCAGACGAGCACCGTGAAGGTGCCGTGGGCCGGTCGTCGCGGCTACTTTGATCTGTTGCTGGCTGCATCCTGCGTCATCCTGATTATCTCGAATATTGGCGCAACCAAGGGCGTGGAGTTCGGCCCGCTGCCCTTCGATCTGCCTGTCATCGGTAACACCATCGTGACCGACGGCGGTTTCTTCCTCTTCCCCCTGGCCTACGTGATTGGCGACCTGCTCTCCGAGGTGTACGGCTTCAAGCGCGCTCGCCGCGCCATCGTGGCTTCCTTCGTGGCAGCCGCCTTTGCCGCCGTGTGCTTCCTAGTCATCATGTACCTGCCGGCCGCGGGATTCTACGAGAACCAGAAGTCCTTTGAGGCGGTGCTGGGCCCCGTGTGGCAGATTTACGCCGGTTCTCTGCTCGGCTACCTGTGCGGTCAGACCCTGAACGCCTGGGTGATGGTGTCCATGAAGAAGGCTACCAAGGGCCGTTTCCTGTGGCTGCGCATGATTGTCTCCACCCTGGTCGGAGAGCTGGTTGACACCTTGATTTTCTGCTCGATTGCGGCTCCGGTGCTCGGCATCGAGACCATCGAGGCTTTCCTGAACTACGTGCTGGTCGGCTACGTCTACAAGTGCCTGGTTGAGGTTATCCTCATGCCCATTAGCTACCCGGTCATCGGCTGGTTTAAGCGTCACGAACTCGAGTACGTGGCATAAGCTAACCTCCTGACAGCTGATGTGCAGAGCCGCCCGGCCTAACGACCGGGCGGCATTGCCATTTCAGCTTTATCCAATACACAGCATGTCTAAGAAAGAGATACGTTATGTCTAAACTGCAGGGGAACACCCCCGAGCAGTCGGAGAAGAACGACTCGTTGAATCGTTCTCTCTCCCACGGTCAGCTGACCATGATTGCGATGGGTCTGGCCCTGGGTACGGGTCTGTTCCTGGGCTCATCCTCCGCGATTAAGATTGCGGGCCCGGGCGCTATTGTCTCCTACGCGATTGGTTCGATGATTGCGGCGATTATTGCCGCCTGCGCGGGCGAGATGTCCGTGCGCCACCCGGTTCAGGGCGGCTTCGGAACGATTGCGAGCCGCTACCTGAACCCCTTTAGCGGCTACATCACCCGCTGGGCCTACTGGGCCTGCACCGTGCCGCTGGCCGGGGCCGAGCTGGTGGCCGTGGGCCATTACGTGGCGTTCTGGTTCCCGCAGATTCCCCTGTGGGCTTCGGTGACGTTCTTTGGCGTGCTGATCCTGGTACTGAACCTGGTGAGCGTGAAGTCCTTCGGCGCGTTGGAGTTCCTGCTCTCCTCGATTAAGGTGTCCGCGGTCATCGTGTTCATGGTGATTGGCCTGCTGCTGGTGTTCGTGGGTCTGCCGAACCACGGCGCTGCGGGCGTGCAGAACCTCGTCAACGACGGCGGTTTCCTGCCGAACGGCCCTATGTCGATTTGGATTTCGATGGCCGTGGTCATGTTCTCCTTCGGCGGTGTTGAGATGATTTCGCTCTCCGCCGCGGAGGCGAAGGACCCCGCCCGCTCGGTGGCCTCCAGCGTGAAGGCGATGATTTGGCGTCTGTCCACCTTCTACGTGGTGTCCATGGCGATTATTCTGTGCCTGGTGCCGTGGCAGACGGCGGCGCAGAACTCTGACCTGACCGAGTCCCCCTTCGTGATGGTCTTCTCAGAGATGGGTATTCCCTTCGCGGCCGACATCATGAACTTTGTGGTGCTGGTGGCAGCCCTGTCGGGTGCGAACGCCTCGCTGTACGCGGCAACCCGCCTGATGCACGCCCTGGGCGCCGACAAGATGGCCCCCTCGGTTGCGGCCCGCACGACCTCCCGCGGCGTGCCGATGGTCGCCCTGCTGATTTCCTTCACCGGCGTTGTCGTGGCGACCGTGATGGCCGTGGCCAAGATCGGTAACATCTTTGCCCTACTGATGGCTCTGGTGACCCTGTGCATACTGATTGTGTGGATCATGATTCTGCTGACCTACCAGGCCTATAAGAAGGATCAGGGGGATGCCTCCTCCTTCACGGTGCTGGGCGGCCGCTTGACGGCGGGGCTGGCCCTGGTGGGCGTGCTGGGCACCCTGGTGGCCCTGTTCATGCTGGACGGCTCGGGCGTGCAGGAATCCATCATGGTGGGCGTGGTCTTCTTCGTGCTGATTTCTATCGGCTACGTGATTGCCTCGCGCCGCCTGGGCGGGTTCAAGCGCCCCGACCTGGATGCAATGCACGAGGCCGAGGAGCTTCAGGCTCGAGCTACCGAGTCTTAGTCTCGGGTTGAGGTTATAGAATGGGGCGTCGCGGGCAAGAGCCGCGGCGCCCCGTCGCATCCGGTAGCTCCCGCCTCTGCCGCAGGACGTGCGAACCGGCACCCGTACAATGGAATTATTCGCGCCCGCGACCTCGCGGTTTCTGCAGCGCGAGCACACAGCACACATCACGCCCTCGGGCGTATTGAAGGAAGGCACAGCCGTGTCCCACAATGACAGCACCCGCGGCCCCGTCGCCGCGGGAACCGCCGAGCCTCGAACCCTTAAGCGTTCCCTGTCCCACGGGCAGATGACCATGATCGTGATGGGTTCGGCTCTCGGCACCGGCCTTTTCCTGGGGTCGGGCACCGCGATTGCCATGGCCGGCCCCGCGGTTATTCTGACCTACGCCATCGGTTCGGCGCTCGCTTCGGTGATTGGCGCGGCGACCGGTGAAATGGCGATTCGCTACCCGGTGCGTGGCGGCTTCGGCACGATCGCGACCCGTTACCTGGGGCCCTTCGCGGGATTCCTGACGCGCATCGCCTACTGGACGGCGACGGTGCTGATTGCCGGCGTGGAGCTCGTGTCGGTGGCGACCTACCTGAGCTATTGGTGGCCGCAGCTGCCGCTGTGGGTGGGTATCGCGGCATTCGGCGCGGCGCTGATTGTGCTGAACCTGACGAGCGTGAAGTCCTTCGGCATGCTGGAGTTCTTCCTCTCCTCGATCAAGGTCATTTCGATTGTGGCCTTCCTGCTGGTGGGCCTGTGCCTGATTTTCTTTGGCCTGCCCGGCCACGCCGCGGTGGGTACCGCAAACCTCTTCAACGACGGCGGTTTCATGCCTAACGGCCCGGAGTCGGTGTGGCTGTCGCTGGCCGTGGTGATGTTCTCCTTCGGTGGTATCGAAATGATTTCCATTTCGGCCGCAGAGGCGAAGGATCCCTCCCGCTCGGTGCGTTCCTCCGCGAAGGCGATGATGATTCGCCTGGCGACCTTCTACGTGCTGGCCGTGCTGATTGTGGTGGCCGTGATTCCGTGGCGTTCGGCCTCGGGTCTGGGTGACGCGGTTGAGGCCTCCCCCTTCGTGCTGGTCTTTGAGCAGCTGGGCGTGCACGGCGTGGCGCACTTCGTGAACTTTGTGGTGCTGATTGCGGCCCTGTCGAGCGCGAACGCGAACCTGTACGCCGGCGCGCGTCTGCTGCACTCCCTGGCGGTTGACGGTATGGCTCCTCGACCGCTGGCCGGCGTGAACCGCGCGGGCGTGCCTGCGCGTGCCGTGTGGCTGTCGACCAGCGGCATGGTGATTGCTATTCTGCTGGCGCTGTACAGCCCCAAGGAGGCGTTCCTCTCCATGATTTTCGTGATTATGGTGTGCGCGCTGACCGTGTGGGTTCTGATTCTTTTCGCCTACATCGTGTACAAGCGCGTTGAGCCCGCCGCGCACGGGTTCCGCCTGTGGGGTGGACGCTTCACCGCCGGCGTGGGTATCGTGTTGCTTTTCGCGGTGTGGGTGGCGCTCTTTAGGGTGCGCGGATCCGCGATTCCCTCCGTGGTGGGCGTGGGCTACTTCGTGGTGCTGAGCGTTCTGTACTTCGCTCGTATCCGTCACAGCCACACGATTGACGACCAGACGTTTGCGGAGGCGCAGCGGGCGACGGAGGGCTACGATGCGGCGCAGCACGACGCCGACCACGCCCTCGAGACCGCGGCAAAGCTGGGACGCTAACCCCCTCGCGGTTCTCTCGCGGCGTGAACGTCAAGAAACGAAAAATACGGAAGATTAAGGCGGCTGCCGTAATATAACCGTAAAAATAACGCAGACCCTCAAAAGAGGTCTATTATAAATAGTGAACCGTATGATCTTGTATGCGTTCAAATGTCTGTGTGTTGGATGAGGCCTGAAAGCATCGTAGCTTTCGGGCCTCATCGTTTTAATTCGAGCAAATATTTTTAGTGGTTAAATTTCGGAAGAACATAAATTTTAATGTAAATATGTGTTTATGTGTGAATTTTCCGGAGTATTTCCGAAAGGAGTAGAGTTAAAGCCATGCGAAGCCACGAAAACCCCCAGAAAACCACTTCGGCCGGCGCCTCCGCCGCCACGACCGCGGCCGATGAGCTGACCGTGTACGTCCCCGCCCGCTGGGGCGACATGGACGCCTACGGACACGTCAACAACGTTTCCATGCTCTCGATCATGGAGGAGGCCCGCGTGGCCCTCTTCGGCCCGCCGCCTTCCTCGGGACAGAAACCGACCGTGGCACCCAACCCGCCCATCCCGCTCTTCGACCTGGTGCCCGAGGGTGTTCAGGCCCTCATCGCCGAGCACGGCATCCGCTACCTTGCGCAGCTGCCCTACACCGGCGAGCCCGTGCCCGTGCGTGCGCGAGTTGAAAAGGTGAGCGCCGCGTCCGTGCGTATCGGCTACTCGATTCTCTCCCCGGTGGATCAGCGCGAGTGCGTGCGCGCCTTCACCGTGCTGGCCTTCTGGGACTCCGTGGCGGGGCGATTGACTCGACTCAGCCCCGAGCAGCGAGAGCTGCTCAAGTCCTTCCTGCCGAAGGAATAAACGCGGGAGGGCACGGGCCTGCGTAGCCCGGATGGCTTGCGTGCAGGCCCGTATTCAGGCGGTGTTCACGGGAAACGCGTATGCTTAAGGTACCTTCTGCAAAGGGTGCAAAAGGTACAGCCCAGGAGAGAACAATGTCGTTTCACCACACCCAGGTAGCCCCCGCAGGCTGGGGTCGCCGCACCGTGCGCGCCACCGGATGCGCTGCCGCCCTGCTCCTCGCCCTGACCGGATGCTTCGGCAGCTCCCAGAGCACCGCCGAGTCCTCCCCGAATCCCACCGCCACGGCCTCACCCACCCGCCACCCGCTGCCTTCCTCCACGCCGGCTTTGAACACACCGACGCCGCACGCAACGACCGGGCCGACCGTCACGGAAACTACGGCCCCCGCCTCAACCACTGAGTCCGTCCCCTCCGAATCCTCCGCACTCGCTGAGGCAAAGGCAACCCCCGTCGCGGATGCCAGCCCCGTCGCCGCTGAGACGCCGCGCGCACCCGAGAAGGTGGAGGCCGAACGCGCCTCCGCCGGTGAGCGCTGCGGGCACATTGGCCGCAAGGGCTACCTGAAGACCGGCGCGGAAATCATGGTGCTGCGCGGCACCGTGGACTGCGCCCACGCCCTGGACGTGCTGACCGAATACGTCACTACCCCGCGAGCCGACGACAACCTGACTCAGAACCAAATCGCGAAGGTGCAGGACGCCACCTGCTACTGGAACCCGCAGTACGAGATGGTCGAAAACCGCCGCGAGGATCGCGGCGCCCCCGAGTGCACCATCGGCGAGGACACCGCCTTCGTGGCTCGCCTGCAGAACCCGGACGCCCCCGAGATCCCGTTCCTCATGGAGCCTGCCCGCTACGATTCCGGTGCCGGTTACTACCGCTTCAAGAGCTACGACGAGCGGACCGTCTGCGAGCTGAACCCCGCCGAATCCACCCTGACCTGCGAGCGTCGTCTGGGCGGTCAGCTCACCGACGGTAACGGCGCGGTGGGTCGTACCTTCTCGGCACCGGTGCGCGTCACCCGCATGAACTTCGCCACGGGAGCCTACGACGAACGCGTTGAGGACACGACCCCCGCGGCCCTGCACGCCGAGAGCACGACCGCGAACACGCTCATGCTGCGACCGAATAACGTGACGGTGTTCCCCACCGATTCCGGCAAACAGATTACCTGCTACGGTGAGCCGGAGGAGGGCGTGATGACCTGCCACGACGGCGGAACCTACTCGGTGCCCATTGGCGGCGGCCAGTTCTAGGTCGGAGTGAGATCCCGGGCGTGACGAATCGCGGAGGGGGCTCCCCGCAATGACGGGGAGCCCCCTCCGCCCATACATAGCTTGTGGAGGTGCGGCATAGCCCCCGCACAGGCGGCGTTCTAGAATGGTTAAGGAACCCGGAACCAAAGACGCAGAAAGGTCACCATGCAACCGGCACAGACCCCTCACCCGCACCGCCGGACGAAACGCTACGCCCCCGCAGCCCTTGGCGCGACGCTCCTGTTCGCCCTCGCGGCCTGCTCCGGAGGCGGCGGAACCTCGGCCTCGCCGAGCGCCACCGCGACCCCCAGCCCCAGCGCGACAAGCGCGAAGGCAACTCCCACCCCCAGCCCCACTCGCACCGTGACCGTCACAGAAACCACCCCGACCCCCGGAACGGTGCAGACCGCGACCGCGGAGGCGACCGTCACCCCGGGCACCATCACGACCGCAAGCGCTACGGCTACCGCGAGCGCGCAGACCGGCGGTCAGGCTCAGGCTTCTTCGACGGCCCGAGCTTCTTCGGCCCCCTCGAGCACCGCCTCGCTCTCCTCCTCCGAGGTGAAGTCCGCGGGAGGCACCTGCGGCACCCTGGAGGCCACCGGATACCTGAAGCACGACGCCACGATTCAGGTGGCTTCGGGCGCGGTGGATTGCCTCTTCGCCAAGGAACTGATTCGCCAGTTCGTAGTACAGAACCCCGCCGAGGTGACCGACAAGGCCAATGGCGAGCGTACCGTCATGTCGGCGCGCTGCTACTGGAAGCCGGGCGACGGTGTGGACCGTGCGACCCCCGAGTGCGTGTCCCTGGACGGCGGTGGCACCGTCATCACCGCGAAGCTGACCAATTAGCCGGCATCTCAAAGCCCGCGCGACTCAAGAGACGGACCCTATAGCACGAGCGCCGCGCTGACGATTCAATCGTCAGCGCGGCGCTCATGCTATTTCGAGAAGCCCACGCGGTGGGACCTACGCTTCATCGCGGGTGGCCAGCACGTCGTCCAGGCGGGCGAAGGTCGAACGCCAGGTGGTGCGCACCTCCTCGTGGACCGATGCGGGCATGGGGCCAATCTCAATGACAATGCGGGTACCGGCTCCCACGCCGTCTGCGGTAATCACGGTTTCGGGGAAGAAACGGTGACGCTGGTACACCAGCACGCTACCGGGGTTGCCCAGGTGGTCGGGTAGCTGCTCGGCGTATTCGAGCTCCTTGAACGGTTCAATGCTCAAAAAGCGGCTCTGCAGAATGCAGGACACCGAGGGGTCAACCTCGTTGATCATGGACAGGCGCTGCATGCCGCCGACGACGGGCTCCACGACAACGTCGGTGGGGCGCACATGCCAGCCGGCGGGGCCGTACCAGCGGACCAGCAGTTCGGGGTCCAGGTAGGCGCCGAAGACGTCTTCAACGGGCGCGGCAATCTCGTGGTCGAAGACGAGGAGCTCCTCGTCGGGGACGTGGGTGATGCTCATGGGTTTCTCCTGATGAGGTCGTGGGCTGTGCGGTCGGCGGGCTTAGGGCTTCTTACCGGAGTAGTAGTTACCGAGGAACTCGTCGCGGTACTCGAAGTAGGTGCCGTCCTTGATGGCTTCGCGGGCGTCGTCCACCATGCGCACGATGAAACGCTCATTGTGGATGGAGGCGAGGGTCGCCGCCAGGCGCTCGTCGGCCTTGAAGAGGTGACGCAGGTAGGCGCGGGTGTAGTGGGTGCAGGTGTAGCAGTCGCAGCCTTCGTAGATGGGCGAGAAGTCCGCCTTGAAGCGCGCGTTGGTGATGTTGTAGCGGCCGGTGGGGGAGTAGACGGCGGCGTTGCGTGCCACGCGGGTGGGGGAGACGCAGTCGAAGGTGTCTACACCGTTTTCGATGCCGACGAAGATGTCGTCGGGTTCGGAGATGCCGAGCAGGTGGCGGGGCTTGGATTCGGGCAGCTCTTCGGCGCACCAGCGCACGATGGTACCGAGGTTTTCCTTCTCGAGCGCACCACCGATGCCGAAGCCGTCGAAGGGCATGGAGCCCAGGTCCTGGCATGCCTTGCGGCGCAGGTCCTCGTACTGCGCACCCTGAATGACGCCGAACAGCGCCTGGTAGGGCTTGCCCACGCGCTCTTTGGTGAGGCGCTGGTGTTCAGCGATGCACCGCAGCGCCCACAGGCGGGTGCGTTCGAGCGCCTCCTCCTGGTAGCCGCGGGAGTTGTACAGGGTGGTCAGCTCGTCGAAGGCAAACATGACGTCGGCACCGATCTGGTGCTGAACCTGCATGGACACCTCGGGGGTGAAGCGGTGAATCGAGCCGTCAATATGCGACTTGAAGTTCACGCCGTCGTCGTCAATGTGGGCGAGGCGTTCCTTGCCCTTGGCCACGTCGTCGTCGCCGAGGGGGCGACCGTCGGCGCCCTTAGCGTCCGCGACGGTACCCATGTCGATAACCTTCTTGAAGCCGGAGCCCAGGCTCATGACCTGGAAGCCGCCGGAGTCGGTGAAGGTGGGGCCGTCCCAGTTCATGAAAGCACCCAGGCCGCCTGCCGCATCCAGGATTTCGGGGCCGGGCTGCAGGTACAGGTGGTAGGCGTTGGAGAGCAGAGCCTGAGCGCCGAGCTCCTTCATGGATTCGGGCAGGACCGCCTTGACGGTTGCCTTGGTGCCCACGGGGGTGAAGGCGGGGGTCTGGATCTGTCCGTGCGGGGTGGTGATGACACCGGTGCGTCCGCGGAACTGTCCGCCGTTGGCTTCTACACGTTCAGCGCTGGGGGAGGCGGTGTCCGCCAGTCGGCTGGTGATGGTGAAGCCAAAGTCCTCGGTGGGGAAAGAGTTATCTAGAACGCTCATTCTTCTCTCGATTGTTTGCTTTCCGTCTGAATGTCTACACCCTAGCCTACCGGAAAACCCCGCCTCTCTTGCCGGAGGCGGGGTTCACGAGAATTTAGCTGAGGGTAGCTGATCTTAGCCGGCGAAGTCGCCGAGCATATCCACGGTCGGCACGAAGAAGAGGGTGCCGGTCACCGCAGTGCTGAAATCCAGCAGACGGTCGTAGTTGGCGCCATCCACGCCGGTGAACATGTTCATGAGCATCTTCCGGACGGTCGAGAAGGTGCTGGCGTAGCAGATGAAGTAGGTGCCCAGCTCGTTGTTACCCACGGTGCCGAAGGGCATGTTGTCGCGAATAACCTTGAAATCGTCACCGATATTGGCAATAGCGGAGTGCGAGTTGGCGGGTTTTTCGTCCTCGCTCATCTCAATGTCGTCCTGCTTGGAGCGGCCGATGACCTTTTCCTGCTCCGAGACGGGCAGGTTGTTCCACGCGGTCATGTCGTGAATGTACTTCTGCACGAACTGGTAGCTACCGCCCCTGTACATGGGGTCGCTGTCACCGATGATGCCGAAGTATTCACGTGCCGCGGGGGTCTGCGGGTTCTCGGTGCCGTCCACGAAACCGATGATGGCGCGGCCGTCCCAGTAGCGGAAACCGTGCACCTCATCCAGCACCTCGGCAACATCGCGCAGAGCCGCGGTAATAGCGGACGCCATATCGTAGGCGACCGACGGCTGAGTCGCGCGGATGTGGAAGTGCAGATCGCCGGGAGTGGACACCGCGGTGTGCTTGGGGCCCCTAATCTCCTCGAATTCCACAAGCTCCTGCGGCAGCGGCTTGGGCAGATCCAGAGTCAGCCACGCACTGTGGCTGATACCCAGCACAATGCTGGCGTTCTCGGGCGAGTAGCGGTTCGCGGCGGTGTGGTTGAGGTTAATGACGAGCCCGCAGAGGTTCTGGAACCCCTCAATGAGCGCATCCTGGCTGAGGCCTTCCTTGAACTTCCACACCATGAAAATGGTGTTAGCGTTCGGGCTGGCAGTGACCTGTTGTGATTCTGGTGCTAGCATACCCTCACCCTACAGCGCGAGGGGTGGGCCCGCAATGAACCCACCCCTAACATACGCCCGGGTTTTAGTAGCCGCGGTGCGAGGCGACGTCGCGGGCGTGGGCCAGACGCGCCGCCGTCTCAAAAATAGTCCACGCCTGTAGCTGCGTGGAGAGCTCCACGGGTGCGCCGGGCTTCACGACTTTGCTCATCGGCTCGGTGAACCGTGGGGAGAACTGCACGAGCGCCTTACCGCGAATCTCGTTGGGATCGATACCCAGCTCGTTCATCGGCAGGTTCGGGTCGAACTCGCGGCGGCCCTCCCACAGGGCGCGGGCGGTCGAGTAGATGAGGCTGGAAGCCAGAGCGCGAGCCTCGTCGCTGAGCAACGGCGAGGATGCCGCCATGCCCAGGTAGCGCACCAGGATGCCGGTGAAGAGACCGCCGTCGCCGTCGCCGTGAGAGATGAGGATGCGGCGGCGCGCCCCTGAGACGAATTCGACCTCCTCGGTCATGTGCTTCACGATGCCCACGATAAGGCGTTCTGCACGCTCGACGGGATCCACCTCGCAGGGCACACCGGAGGCCGCCAAACTCAGCAGGGCACCCAGTGCGGTGCCCTGGTTGTAGGTGTACTCGCCGCGTTCGAGCTCGTACTCCTCGCCGCGAACGTTCACGCCGTCCATATAGAGCGAACGTTCTGCGTCCCAGAGGGTTGCGTTCATCCAGTCAATGAGGGCGGCGGCGGTGTGCGGGTCACCCGCGCGAGCGTATGCGATAGCTGCCGGTGCGGTGGCCGCGGCGTTCACGAAGTCGCGCTTGGACTTGCGCCAGCTCATGCCTCCGCCGGGCGCGAAGCCCTTGGCGAGCTGCTCGAAGAGGGCGGCCCCGGCGTCCTGCGCGGCCACGTCGTTTGCGCCGGTCAGCTCAATCGAGAAGGAGTTCATGCGGCCCACCGCGAGGGTCAGCCAGGCCATGTCGTCAAAGTAGTCGTTGGCGTAGCGGCCAAGGTTGCGCACGTTGATGCCGCGCAGCAGCGAGCGGGCACGGTGCAGCTGCTCCTGAGCCTCGGTGATGCGACCCTCGCGCAGGTGGCGCTGGCCGGCGTCGATGATGCACTCGAGCAGGTGGGCCTGCCACCAGTAGTGCCACGTGTTGAGACGCTGGCTCAGCGGGCGGGGGTCGGGTACCTGAATGGATCCGATGAGCGCTCCGGGCACGCCGAGGATGCGGTGCACGAAGGTGTCGGTGACGCTGGCGGCCGCGGCCTCGGCGTGGGAGGAGGTGCGTTCCGCGTACTCGCTCATAGATGCCGGGGAGTGCGCGGTGTGGGAAGACGGCTGGGAATTCACGGTGCCCTCTATATGTGTACGGTGAAGTCTTACTTCTGCATTATCGCATTTTTTGGTGCCGGGTCATCACCGGTCCCTCCGGGGGTTCAGCTTGCTTCCCGCACCGCGCTGTTCTTGCGCTCCCATGCACTTAATGTGCGGCCGCTGCGCAGGCTGATGGGCTCGCCGGTGATGGGATGTTCGAAGCTCAAGGTGTAGGCCAGTAGTTGCAGCGGGTGCTCGGAGCGGTCGGGCCCGTCGGGGAGCACACGCGGGTAGAGTACGTCCCCAAGAATCGGGGCGCCCAGCAGGTTCAGGTGCGCGCGCAGCTGATGGGTCTTACCGGTGTGCGGGGCGAGGTCGTAGAGGCCCCACGGGCGGCCGGGTTCGACGCCCCAGGCCTCAGCATCGGCCGGGTCGGGGGTGAAGGTTTCCAGGATGCGCGCGGTGGTGAGGGTGTTCGGCTCCACGCCCCGCGCCACGCACTCCGTCTCAGAGAGCTGCCGGACCTGCAACACATCGCGCACCTTCTGAATGTGCGAGCGCACCCGCAGCCCCTCCGCGCTCAGGGCTTGTTCGGCGGCGGTGGGGTCGGCGGGCACCGGGGCCACGGCGCGGTAGGTCTTCGATACCAGGCGGTGCTGGAACATCATCTGGAAGGGGCGGCGCGCCTGAACGGTTTTGGCGAAGAGTAACACCCCGGCGGTGGGGCGGTCGAGTCGGTGAATTGGGATGAGCAGCGGGTTGCCCTCGCGCACGCGTAGCTTGGTCAGCGCGGTCTGCGCGATATAGGAACCGCGCGGGGTGGTGGGCAGAAAGTGGGGTTTGTCGATGGCCAGCACGTGCTCGTCCTCGTAGAGTACCGGCATGTCGGAGGGGAGTTCGGGCTCATCGGCGAGCTCGCGGAAGTACCAGATGCGCTCGCCGGGCGCGTAGGGGCTGGAGGTGGTCAGCACCGTGCCGTCATCCAGGCGCACCTCGCCGGTTTCGAAGCGGGAGTGAATAATCTGCGGGTCGTTCGGGTAGAAGCGTGCGATGAGGTAGTCGGCAATCGTAGCGGGGGCGCGTCCGCTGGGGGCGAGTTCCTCCGGGAGCTCCTCGGGGTGGGGGAGCACGAGCTGGATGGGGTCGATGCCGTTCTTCTGCGCCAGCGGAGGGGTCAGTAGGCGGCGATGCGTGCGGCGGGCGGGCTTGGCGTGCTGCGCGGAGGTTTCCTGCACAGAGGTGCTCCGGGTGGAGGTGCTCAGCTCCGGGGTGTTACGGGCCCTCGGCGTGTCGCGGTGGGAATCGTGGGTGGGCATGGCTCTACTGTACCGGTTGGCGCGGTGGCCTAGAGGAATCGCAGGTTTATCTGACACTCATCTGCGCTTGTGGGAATAGGTGGGGATAAAAACGAAATACTCACACATTTTTGAAAATATTCAGGATTTAATTTAAAAAAATAAAGCTAGTTTTACAAAAACAAATAAATATATACGTTATTTTCGAAAACCCTGTCAAACCATCAGTAATAAATACTTCATTTAGAGTATATAGCCCATTGCAGAGTAAAAGATGTAAAGCGTATAGAGACTTGGTAGGCTGAATAGCCTACGTCATAAATACTTTTAAAAATGCTGAGAAGCGCATTAAAGCGTTACGATTAAGACACAGAAGTTCGAAAAATCGAACGAAGGGGTCGAAATGGGACAGAAACAGCGTAAGGAAGCAGAGATTAAAGGAACTCCCCCGGTTGCACCGGTACAATCTGACACTTCACACGCACCTCAAGGCACAGTCGCCGAGGCTAAAGTTTCTGCGCCGTTCACCGAACAGGGCGCAGAACACCGCACCACGGGTGCGTTGCGAATGGAACCGCACGAGCGTGAAGAGCAGATTCTTCAGGTGGCTTCGGAACACTTTGCGCGCAAGGGCGTGCTCGGCGCATCCATGAGCGCCATCGCTCGCGATGCGGGCATCACCCGCGCGCTGCTCTACCACTACTTCCCCGGCAAGGACTCGCTCGCCGCGGCGGTCACCCGCCGCGAGGCCAAGGCGGTCCTCGAGGCCCTGGGTGAGCATCACGAAAACCCCGAAGAGGCCCTGCGCAACGCACTGCGCACGTACTTCCTCGTGGTGGCAGGCGTCCCCACCCCCGGCGATGAGGGCTTCCCCAATAACCCCACGGACTACCTCGAATGGATGCTCAAGCGTACCGGCATGCCGATTAACGACCGCACCCGCGTCATTCTCGGCGGCTGGTTGCAGCTCGTGGATTACTTCGCCCTGCACGTGGTGCAGCTCAACCCCCGCGACCAGCGTACCGTGCGCACCCGCGGTCTGGGGCTGGAAGAAGCCATTGACCTGTGCCTGGGTGCCGTCGATACCCTCACCGGAGGCTACTAGCCTCACGGTCCGCAAACTTCCCTCTCCGATGTTTGGTTGCAGGATTCGACGACAATGGGGCCGCGGATCCCCGGACGGATATTCCTCCGCCGGCCCCCGGGCTCGAGCTGGTGGGCCGAGGTATCGCGCCACGGCCCACCGTCTCGAGGACCCCGAGAGCGCGGCGGATTCCCGGAATACCATCCGGTTTGTGAGTAGGGAACGCAGAGCGCCCCGCACCTCCCTCATGGGCAGGCGCGGGGCGCTTTGTCGTGCGCGGAAGGCCCCTCGCAGATGCCTCGTCGCGTCGGGGAGTCGTCCTAAACCGGTACGGGTGAGCCGGCGCTAGAGAGGCCGACGCATGGAGAGCCCGCGCACCGTGGCGTAGAACCCCTGATGCTGCAGGGCGCGGCGCAGAATCTGCACCGGATCCTCACCCTGCCGGTTGAGGGTGGGGGAGTCGGTGAGAAGCTCCACGTCGTTGACCTTCTCAATCGAGATCTTATCCATGCCGCCCGAGTCCATCATGCGCGCGATGGCCGGGGCGGCCGCCTCGAGCAGAACCGGGTCGGTCGTAAAGATGAGCAGGGTCTTCGCGCCGCGCTCCAGGTAGAGCACAGGCGCACCATCCACGAGCACCACGCAGGCGCCGGCCTTGCGAGCCGGGCGGTGCCGCAGGGGTGCCGAGCCCTCCGAGAGCTTCGACAGCTCGGGCCAGGCGAGGGCGGCACCGTAGGGGTTGGCCGGGTCCGTGGCGGCCAGAAGCGTCACCGTGAACGTGCCGAACACCTCCTCGGTCGCGGTGCGGCGCGGTCGCTCATCGCGCGGGCCGAGGCGGTCGGCCGCCGAGCGTAGCGCATCCACCGTGGCGGGGGCCGCGAACTGTGCGGCGCCCAGGCCCTCGATAAAGTAGCCGCGGCGTACGAGCGCACGGTCCTCGGCCTCGGAGTAGATGCGGTAGAGCTGGCTGAAGCCGCCGGGGGAGTCCTCGCCCTGCAGGCAACCGCGCGTAAGCACGCCGTAGCGGTCCAAGAGCAGGTCGGCGCGCGCCAGGGCAGCCACCGTGGGGTCCAGAGGCTCGCCCAGTAGGGAGTCTACGCGAGAGAAGCGGCCGCTATCCTGCGGGGCCACCGGTGGGGGACCGCCCCCGGCGTACCCGCCGCGCAGGGAACGGCCCATCGAGGCTTGCGCCGCCGCGATGCGGCCGGCTCCGCGGCGACCCACCCGCGAGAGGCGAGGGGCGGCCGCCGGGGTTGGATGCGCGCTCCTGACCCCCGCAAGCGTCGCGCGGACCGGGCCGAAGGAATCGTTCGTCAGCACGCCGGCCCACACGAGGCGCCACAGGGCGCTCGAGAGCTCGGCGGCATCCGGGAAGGAGACCGTCTGGCCGGGGGCCGCCGCCCCACCGAGAATCTGAACGACCCGCTCGCGCAGGGCCGGCACGAAGAGGCCGCCGTGGGCGAGCGCTTCGTGGATTGCGTGCTCGAGGGTGCCGGGGGTCTGCAGGCGCTCGAGGAGCTCGGGCTCCTCCTCCCGCAGAAAATCCGCGGGGTAGCCGGGGCCCAGGGTGAGCGGCGCGCTCTCGCTCAGGTGCAGGCGAATCCAGCCGTCGGAGCGCTGGGAGGCGCCGCCGAGCCGACCGGCCCCGGTAAAGAAGACGCGGCCGGTCATCATGAGCTCGTCGAGCAGGTGCGGGCGGTAGCCCTTCACACGGGCCGGCAGGATGAGCGTTTCCAGAGCGGAGGCGGGCATGCGCACGCCGGCCAGCTGGTCGATGGCGGTCAGCAGCTCCTCCTGCAGGGCGGGCTCGTCGAGGCCTTGAGTGCCGTTCGGCGCGCCGGCCTGTTCCTCCCGGGCGTTCTCGGGCGCGGCGGAGGTGAGGGGCGCGGGTGCCTCGTCGATAATTCGGGCCGTGCGTTGCGGCTCGAGGTACGCGCCGTAGGCGCTCGCCTCGGCCAGGGGCCGGGCCACTCGTACCGATAAAGAACGAACGTTCTGCCATGCGGGCAGGAAGAATCCGTAGGCCCGCGCGGGGACCGGCTCAATCTCCTGCCGCAGTGCCGCAAGCGAGCGGGCGCGAATCGTGCGCAGAACCTGCACATCCACCCACTCGGGGGAGCCGCCCGGCCCCTCGGCCCACTCGGAGGCGCCCCGCAGCACCTCGGGCAGGAACTCGCCGGAGGTCACGCGCCGCTGGCGCTGCAGGCGCAGCAGCACGGGGAGAAGCACGCCGGTGCCCACCGGAGTCAAGCGCGAGAAGTGGGCCGCAGCCTCGTGCACTCCGAAGGGAATGTTAGTGCGGGCAAAACGGGAGACCAGGTCCTCGAGCGGTTCGGCCACCGGCTCCAGGAAGGTGAGGGGTAGCGCCGCGGCGGGCATAATGCCCAGGCCGTCGCGCAGGCGGGCCGCATCCTCAACCGCGGCGTAGTAGAGCTGCGGGCCGCTTTCCGGGGTCCCCGGCCCCTCGAAGGAATATGCGCGCCGCGCGTGCACGAGTCGCTCGGCCAGCTCGCGGGCGTACTCCTCGCTCGCCGGGGGTTCCGCGGGGCGGTGCTCGGCGGATCGATCCGGAGTTGCCGGCTCAGGCTCGACGGACTCCGGGCGGAGTCGCTCGGCCAGCTCGCGGGCGCTCAGCGGGCCCAGCTGTCGCAGCAGGTCCGCCGCGCCCTCCACGCCGGAGGCGCGGTAGCGTTCGCCCGTGCGCTGTAGGCGGGCCAGGGTCTGCGTCAGCACCGCAGGGTCCAGCAGCTCGCGCAGCCCGGTTGTGCCCAAAAGCTCCGCGAGCATGGCCGGGTCCAGGGCTAGGGCGGCGGCGCGGCGCTCGGCTGCGGGCGCATCCGCATCGTAGAGGTGCTCGGCCACGTACTCGAAGAGCAGGGTGCGGGCGAAGGGCGAAGGAGCCTCAGTCTCCACCTCCATCAGGGCAATACCGCGAGACTCCAGAGCGCGGTGCACCTGTAGCAGTGCCGGCAGATTGTACACGTCCTGCAGGCACTCGCGGGCGGTCTCCAACAGGATGGGGAATTCGGGGTACTTGCGGGCCACGTCCAGAAGCTGCGCGGCGCGCTGACGCTGCTGCCAGAGCGGCGTGCGCTTGCCGGGATTACGCCGGGGCAGTAGCAGGGCGCGGGCCGCGTTCTCGCGGAAGCGCGAGCCGAAGAGGGCCGAATCGGCCACGCTATCGGTGACGATGCCCTCCAGTTCTTCGGGATCGAAGAGGAAGAGGTCGGCCCCTGGCGGCACGTCCTCCATCGCGGGCAGACGCAGGATGATGCCGTCGTCAGCCGCCATGACCGAGGCGTCCACGCCGTAGCGCTCGATAATGCGGGCGCGCACCGCGAGGGCCCAGGGGGCGTGCACCGAGTAGCCCAGGGGCGAGTGGAGAATCAGCCGCCAATCGCCCAGCTCGTCGCGGTGACGTTCCACGATGAGGCGCCGGTCGGAGGGGACGGCACCGGTGGATTCGTGCTGCTCGCGCAGGTAGGCCAACAGGTTGTCCACGGCCCAGCGGTCCAGGCCGAGCTGCTCGAGCTGCCGGCGGGCGGCGGGTGCATCCGCGGCCTCCAGAGAGGCGAGAGCTCGGGTGAAGGCGCCCGTTTGCAGGCCCAGGGCATAGGGGCGTCCTGCGCGGTCGCCGTGCCAGAAGGGCAGGCGCGCGGGCAGGCCGGGGGCGGGGGTAACGCGCACCGCGTCGTGGGTGATCTCCTCGATGCGCCAGCTGCTGGCGCCGAGGGTGATGACCTCGCCGGCTCGGGATTCGTAGACCATTTCCTCGTCGAGCTCGCCGACGCGCTTGGGGCCGCGTTCCTCGTCCCCGCCGACGAGGTAGACGGGAAAGAGGCCGCGGTCGGGGATGGTTCCACCGCTCGTGACGGCGAGACGCTGAGCCCCGGGGCGGCCCTCGATGCTGCCGGAGGGCGCCTGCTCGGAGGGGGTTCGATCCCAGAGGATGCGCGGGCGCAGCTCGGCGAACTCGTCGGAGGGGTAGCGGCCGGCGAGCATTTCGAGCGTGGCGTCGAAGAGGGCGCGGGGCAGCTCGGAGTAGGGGGCGCTGCGACGCAGGGCCTCGTACCAGGAGTCAACGCTGATGGGCCCGAGGGCGCAGGCGGCCACGGTCTGCTGGGCGAGCACATCCAGGGGGTTGGTGGGAATCGCGAGCGGCTCGAGGGTGCCGCTGCGCATACCCGCGAGGGTCACGGTCGCCCCGAGGAGGTCGCCGCGGTGCTTGGGGTAGAAGACACCGCGCGAAATATCGCCCACGCGGTGGCCGGCGCGGCCCACGCGCTGCAGGGCGGAGGCGACGGAGGGAGGTGCGGCCACCTGAATGACGAGATCCACGTGGCCCATATCGATACCCAGCTCGAGCGAGCTGGTGGCCACCACGCAGCGCAGGGTTCCGCCCTTGAGCGCCTCCTCGATGAGGGTGCGCTGTTCCTTGGAGACGGAGCCGTGGTGGGCTCGGGCCAGGGGAGGCACGGCCTCGGGGGAGTTCACATCAGTCTGTGCGGCGTACTCCTCGGGGTCGATGCCCCGCCGGGCGAGCTCGCGGCGCAGGTGAATGTCGTTGAGCGCCGCGGTGAGCTTTTCGGCAAGCCCGCGGGAGTTCACGAAAACGATCGTAGAATGGTTGTTCTCGATGTGGTCGACGATGCGTTCCTGCACTCGGGGCCAGATGGAGGTCTCGGCGCGCCCCTCCGTCCCGCCTGCGGCCTCCGCGTAGGCCTCTGCGGGGTCAAGAACGGCGTTGAGGTCGAAGGATGCGAGCTCCTTCGTGGCGGCTCCGCCCGTTCCGCCGGTTTCGTCCCCGGGCACTCCGGGAGCCTCGGAACCGGCCGAGGGCGCGGTGGGGAAAACCCCGATGGCATCCTCGAGGGTGTAGCCGGGGGCGGAGGGGCTTTCTGCGGAAGGCTCCGTAGAAGGGGCGGCGGAGGGATCGGCAACGGGCATGGCGGCGGGAAAGGCCGGTTTTGGTGCGCCTTCTGCCTCCTCGCCCGGCCCGTAGAGCCCCTGCCCGTAATCGTTTGCCCCGCCGAGGGCCGCCATGTCGGGAACGGGAACGCTCAGGCTCAGATCCCAGCGCTTGGGTACCGGTTTGTTGACGATGTTCACGGGCTGCACGCCGCCCAGAAAACGGGCCACAGCGTCGGGGTTCTCGATGGTCGCGGAGAGCCCGATGCGCTGGGCGGGTTCGGGCAGGAGCGCGTCCAGGCGCTCGAGGGAAACGGCCAGGTGCGCCCCGCGCTTGGTGGCGGCCAGGTTGTGAATCTCATCCACGATGACCGTGGTGACGCCGGCGAGGGTGTCGCGGGCGGAGCTGGTGAGCATAAGGTAGAGGGATTCGGGGGTGGTGATGAGAATGTCCGGTGGGTTGCTGATGAGCTGGCGGCGCTCGCGGGCGGGGGTGTCGCCGCTACGCACACCCACGGTGGTGAGGGGCTCCTCCGGCGCGTTTTCGGTGTCCGCGGCGCTCAGTCGCGTGATGCCGGCCAGCGGTGCCCGCAGGTTGCGTTCGACGTCGGCGCCGAGGGCTTTGAGGGGCGAAATGTAGAGAATCCGCGTGCCGCGCGGAGGCTGCGCGGTGCCGGCGGCCCGCTCACGGTGTTCGCGGTAGAGGGCGTCGAGGGACCAGAGGAAGGCTGCAAGGGTCTTGCCCGAGCCGGTGGGTGCAATGATGAGGGTGTTGCGGCCCTCGCGGATGCTCTCCCATGCGCCTTCCTGCGCGGCGGTGGGCGTGCTGAAGGCGCGGCGGAACCACTCGCGGACGGGGGCGGAGAAGTGGGAGAGTGCATCGGTCATGCTTCAATTATGACGCGTGTTACGGGTCGCTTGATTTACGGGTGGTGCGGGGTGATGATGGCTTGACAGATAACGTGCGGACCCCATAATATTTTACTTGTAAAATAATTTAAGAACTCAGCAAAGGAATCATCATGACCCGCCTGAACGAAGAACAGCTCGTCGCGCTCTTCCATGAGCCTCGCACCGCCTATTCCTTCACCGACGAGCCCGTCACCGACGAACAGCTGCGCCGCATCCAGGAGCTCACCTTCTACGGCCCCAGCGCCTTCAACAGCCAGCCCCTGCGCATCACCTGGATCAAGAGCCCCGAAGCCCGCGAGCACCTCATCTCCTACCTGGTGGACGGCAACAAGCCCAAAGCCGAATCCGCACCCATGATCGCGCTGCTCTCCGCAGATCACGGCTGGGTCGAGAAGGCCGACACCTTCAACCCCAACTCCGCGGAGTTCATTAAGGGCTACTACGCTGACGAAAACCTGGCCAAGCCCACCGCCGACCTCAATGCACACATCCAGGCTGGCTACTTCATCACCGCGATTCGCGCCCTCGGCCTGGACGCAGGTCCCATGACCGGCGCAGACTTTGAAGGCCTGAAGAAGGAGTTCCTGGCCGGTACTAACGAGCAGCCCTTCCTGGTAGTCAACATTGGCCACGGCCTCCCCGCCGGCTACGATCGCCCCGTGCGCTTTGGTCACGAGGATGTCACCCGCTCCGTCTAAAACGAGCGAAGCTGCCACATAGCCTTGAGCCTAAGAATTAGGCTTAGAAATAGTTCAAGGGCGGTTCCCCGCGATGGGGAACCGCCCTTGAACTATATACGCGTTTAACGTCTTACTACGCCGCCTGCTGGGTCGCGCTACCTAGCGTGCCCCAAACTGGCCCACGGACAGCTGCGGGACCGAAGAGGAACAAGCCGTCGTGTCGAAGGGCACGGTAACGCCGTCCCGATCGCCGGCAAGGCCCACCAGGAAGCCCTCCACCCGTCGCGCGCCGCAGCTATCGCCGAAGCGGCTCGTATTGATGGAGCGCATTACCACCGTGGTGCTATCACCCGGGGCGATGGTCACACCGGCGGGGTTCATGAACTCGGAGGAGTTAGAAGCCTCTCGCCCCACCCAATTACCCGAAGAGTCCGCGTAAATCACGCGCGGGTACCCGCGCAGGGAACAGGGTGAATCGCTGGAATTCTGGAAGTACAGCGTGAGGGTGCGTGCACCGGGGGAGTTGTCCGTCACGGAGACCGAAACGTTCAAATCATCCATGGAGCACTGCGAGGGGCCCTCGGCGTTCTTCTGGCCGGAATTATCGGATCGGCTCGAGCTACCGTTGTTATTACCGTTGCTGTTGCCGCCGTTGTTACCGCCGGAGGAATTCGACGAACCCGAGTTCGAGGAAGAGGAACCGGAATCCGAGGAAGAACCCTGACGGTTCCCAGAATCGGAGTCGTTGTGCTCTTCACCGTTATTGCTATCGCTCTGCCCCGGGGGAAGGCCCTCGTGCTTTGCCTCGTTCGAGGAAGAGGACGAATGATCGTGCTTCGACTCGTGATTCTCCGAGCTAGACTCCTCGGAGTGCGTGGAGGAAGACTCCCCGTGCTCCGGGGAAGCACTGTTAACAACTGTGATGGAGCCCGGGGCCACCGAAGCGCTGGGGCTCTCGGAGGCCACACTAATCGTGCCGGGCTTCACCGATGCGGAGGCACTCGGGTGTGCCGAGGTGTCCTCTGCACCCTGACCGGCCTGGGACGCGCCGCATCCACTGAGGGCGAGCACGCCGCAGAGGAGGGTGGTTGATGCGAGTACCTGAGCCGATTTAAACATTGTTACATCGCCGCCTGCATTTGGATTTCTGCTCCGTCCATACCGGGGGCGTACTCAACCTGGCAGCACAGGCGGGAATATTCGTTTGCGACATCATCAACCATGTCGAGCAGATCCTGCTCGGCCTCGGTGCGCTCACCGGAAGCCGCGTAGTGCTCGGGGTCAATGAAGGCGTGGCAGGTTGCGCAGGATGCGTTACCGCCGCAGGTGGCGAGGACCGGCACGCCGTTGGCCTGGAGGGTTTCCAGGAGGGTGTGGTGGTCTTCCCACTGAATATCGTAGTGTTCGCCTGCTTCGTCAGTGACCTTAATCGTTACGCCCATGCGTTCTCCTTCTTCTGTAGTGATGCGTTTCTATTGTAGAGGCAGGGGCCGGTATTAACCCCACCGGTGTGATACCCCGAACTCTAGCGTCACGCATCCTGCGGGAACGCATATTAATTTTTATGCTGAAGAGCACGTATAGCTCGCTTCCAGTCTACCCTTTGATCCCTTGACAAGCGGGGAAAGACCCGTCATTTACTCCTGCCCCGGCGTGCAAATAAATACCTTGGGGAGCATAAAGACGCAGGGGCGGGGTACCGGGAGCACAGCCCCCGAGCCCCGCCCCTTCTGCGAGCGCACGGCCTAACGCGCACCGGGTCTGCCAACCCGGTCTATACGTACGGGCTATCCGGCCAGCTCACCCTCGGAACGCTACCCTTCAGCTCACGCTATCCGCGGGCTGCTTGCCGTCATCCGGCGCGGAATCCTCCGCCGGGAGCGCATCCTTTACGGGGCGGGTACCCCGCACGATGCCGCGCACGCTATCGCGCGGATCGGCATAGCGCAGATCAACACCGAAGGTATTGCGAATCTGACGCGCAGAATTCAGGTGCCAACGCTGCGAGTCGGAGGGAGTCACCGATGTGACGGCCTTCTGCCCCGGGGCCAGCGCCTCGTGGCGGATATCGTAGTGCTTACCGCCCATCGTCACCGTGAATCCGTGCTCCTGCAGCAGCTGAACGAACTCATCCACGTCGTGCGGAATCTTGCGGCCGCGCTGGCGCTTTCGTCCGCTCATGCGCGGCTGAGATTCAAAGGGATTACGGTTCGCGGCAACACCGCGCGCAATGCGAATGACCTGCTGATCGGAGTGCGAGAACTCCACCTGGTAACCGTTGAGGGAGTACACGGTGCGGCTCGTACCAGGAATGGGCTGGCGGTTATCGGCCTCATCCAGGATGCGCGTAATGTACTCGCTCGTCAGGCCCAGCGCCTTGAGCTGGCTCTGAGCCTCGAGGGAGAGCTGGTAACCGCCGGCCGAGGCCTTGAGCGGGCGCAGGGCCAGAACCTCCACGGTGAGGGGGTTCAACACAACCTGGTAGCCCAGATCCTCGTGGGTGTAGAGGGTGACCTCGCGGCCGTAACGGTTTTCCTCGGCGGTCTCCTCGCGTACCACGCTCTTGGGGGATTCGATAATCTCGAGCAGCAGGGCGTAGCCGAGGCCGTGGCGCATCATGTAGTCCATGACGCCGGGCAGTACCCCGTAGATGCGGCGGCTCTCCGGCACCTCGCCGTAAAACTCCTGTTCGATGCGCGCGGCGATACGCTGATTCTCGAGCGGCACCTCGGTCAGCGGGATGAGCCGCTGGTTGGAGGGACGAATCTTCGCGCGCGCCGCGGCGGGCTTGGGGGTCTTGCGGTAGGCCTCCACGAGGGCCTGCTGCTGCTGCACGAATTCGTGGGCGATGAGCGGCATCAGGGTGAAGTAGAGCTCTGCGGCCTCGGGGCGAATCGCGCCGCGCTCATCGAGCAGGGAGGCGCCCTCGTCGTTGGTGAGGTCCCAGGTACGCTCCGTCCCCTCCTCCGCCTCGCGGTAGCTGTAGCCGGCTAGGGAGGCCAGCTCCTGCAGGCGCACGTACACCTCGAGGGGAACGGTAATCTGCTTGGCCGACATTACTTCTCCTCCTCGGCGTTCTGAGCGTTCTGATGCTTGGGCTGTTCGGATGTGGCGGCCTCGGCCTGCCGGTTAATGGCATCGCTGAGATCCTCAATCTGCGCGCGGCGAAGGCTCTCGCCGTGCAGGGCCTGGAAATCGGGGGTCTTGGTCAGGGAGAGCACGGTCCGCTGATCCGGGGAGATGGTCATCTCCAGCCCCTCCGCGGCGTAGATGCGGGTCCAACCCTCACCCATGCGCACGTTCTCGGGGTTTTCGAGCGTGCGGACCATGAGGTCGAAGACGAACTCGGGGTTCTTGGAGAGGAAGACGCGGGCGCGCTCGCTGAAGGCCATTTTGAGAGCATTGAGCGGGGTGTACTCGCCGCGGGCCAGGGTGGTATTGGCCCCGTCATTGCACTCGGCTTCGTACTCGTCGACGACGGTAATTAGCTCGGCGGAGGCGGTGTTGACGTCCACGCGGTAGTCGTCATGTCTGAAGCGAATCGTCCAGTCGTTGACTCGTTCCGCCGTGCCCTCGCGCAGGACGGTGCGCACGAGGTCCTCGGTGAGTCCCTCGCGCTCCATGCGCTGACGCAGCCCGGGACGGATGCGGTAGGCGCGCTCGCGATCCTTCGTGCTGACCCCTGCGGGGCGGGTGGGAGCCTCGGGCGAAACGTCCTTCGTCGCGGTCCGCCCGGCTCCGGCGGAGGGCACGGGCACCGGGATGTTCGGGGCCTCCGAAGCGATGTTTTCGGGGGTGGTATTTTGCTCAGTGGCCTGCTCGGCGTCCTGCTGTCGGGCACGCAAGCCCTGCAGGTACTCCTCGATCTGCGGCGGGCGGTAGGTGAGCGTTGCCTTGCGGAACATACCCGGTGAGGGGGCCGCGGAGGGCACCGGCGGTTTCGGTGCGGCCGGGCGCGTCTCGGAGGAAGCCTCGAGGGGCGTGGGGGCAACCGGTGCGCTGGGCTTCGGCGGGGCAGGTTTGGGGGCTGCAAATTGGGCGGCGGAGGGCTTGGGTGCGTTGGGCTTCGGGACGCTGGGCTTGGGGGCCTCCGAGGGGGCGAGACCCTTCTCCTCGACCGTCTGCGCTCCGGGAGTCTCCTGCTCGGCTACCGGTCGGGCGCGGCGAGCCATCAGCGCGGGGGAGGGCTTGGGCTTCTCCGTAGCCGGTGCAACGGTCTCGGCCGATTCACTCGTTTCTTCGTCGCTCTGCACGACGATTCCCTCGGTAGCTTCCCCGGCCTCGGTAACGGTTTCTGCATCGTTACCCTCTGCGCCGGTGTCTTCGGGGCCTTCTGCGGTGTCCTCTCCTCGCAGGAGGGCGGCCATAAGCTCCTGACGCGAGGTGTACGGGATGATTTGGTCGGGCGTATCGATATAGCGCGGGAAGTTTTCGTAGAGAATTTTTGCGGCGCTCTCGAAGAGCTTCTCAACGCTCGGCACCTCGGCGGGGGCGCAGGGGCAGAGCAACTCGCGGCGTTGGTTATCGTAGAGGGCCCAGTGCGCGCATCGCTCGCTGGGGGCGAAGTAGTCGAGTGTTCCTAGATCTGCAATATCGATAAGCGCACCTATGAGGGATTGCGGGATGGATAACTGAGCCATGGTGCTCCTTCGCGTGATGTGTCCCTCCAACTTGGGCGTGGAAGGTCTTGTTTCCATCCTATGCGTTTTTTCACCGGTGTGCGCCGGCGCACGTCATATTGTGCGGGTGAAATGCGGATTTTTGGTGAGGATGCACCCGCCGTGCCCACAATAGGCAGGGGAAGGTGGCCCCGTCCGGGCCCACGTGTCCGAGGATACAAAAAATCCCCGGTTCCGAAGAACCGGGGATCGGTGGTGCGCCCGAAGGGATTCGAACCCCCAACCTTCTGATCCGTAGTCAGATGCTCTATCCGTTGAGCTACAGGCGCATGTTCCTCGCTTCGGATTTCTTCAATCCGTCGCGGCAACAGGTAATACTATACGGAGGTTGCGAAGAGCCTGCAAGTCGAAAAACTCAAAAGGGTCTGGATTTTTTGCTGTCGGAGTCTCTTGGCACCCCGTTCTGCCGCGAAATTCCGGGGTTTTTGGTTCCCGGAAAATTTTTTAAAATATTTTTGTGCGGTTCCAAACGGGAGGTGGGGATCCCCCGCGAGAACCCTCCGCCCCGTACGATTCTTACCCTCCGGCCCTCGAATTTCTCATTGATTGCCCTCGGTGTCTTCCTGTTGAAGGTGTGACGGGCGGAACGTAAGAAATAACGTCATAGAAGGATGTTCGGGTCGTTAATGCGTTATTCTGTAAGCATCACGAGGAAGTGGCTTCTGTCCAAGCGTGCATATTCACCGTTATTTGCACGCTTGTAGTTTTTAACTGCTTCTTCGATACCGCAGACCTATCGCGGATCAACGTAGTATCCGCGGTATTTACCGATTGAAGGGGAAAACGTCAATGGCTGACACCTCAACTCGTACTCTCTCTGCCGAACTCGAAAAGGAGCTGCAGAGCGCACCCACCACCCACCAGGGTCTTCTGGAATGGGTTCGCGAGGTTGCCGCGCTGACGCAGCCCGACCACATCTACTGGGTGGACGGCTCCGAGGAAGAATATAACCGCCTTGCGCAGGAGCTGGTGGACGCCGGAACCTTTGTCCGCCTGAGCGATCACGAATTCCCGAACTCCTACGCCGCTTTCTCCGATCCCGACGACGTGGCACGTGTCGAGGAGCGCACCTTCATCTGCTCCGAGACCGAAGAGGGCGCCGGCCCGACCAATAACTGGCGCGATCCCGTCGAGATGAAGAAGACCCTGACCGGTCTGTTCGAGGGCTCGATGCGCGGCCGCACCATGTACGTCATTCCCTTCGTCATGGGTTCCCTTAAGGCGAAGAAGCCCAAGATTGCGGTTGAGCTGACCGACTCCGCATACGTCGTGTGCTCGATGCGCATCATGGCAACCATCGGCAAGGACGTTCTGGCCAAGCTGAACGAGACCAATGGCTTCTTCGTCAAGGCCCTGCACTCCGTTGGTGCACCCCTGGAGCCCGGCCAGAAGGATGTTCCCTGGCCCTGCAACCCCGAGAAGTACATCGTCCAGTTCCCCGAGACCCGCGAGATCTGGTCCTTCGGTTCCGGCTACGGCGGCAACGCACTGCTGGGCAAGAAGTGCTACGCACTGCGCATCGCATCCGTCATCGGTCGCGACGAGGGCTGGATGGCAGAGCACATGCTCATCCTGAAGATGACCAACCCCGAGGGTAAGGTTCGCTACATCTCCGCAGCGTTCCCCTCCGCATGTGGCAAGACCAACTTCGCCATGATGGAGCCCACCATTGAGGGCTGGAAGGCCGAGATGGTCGGCGACGACATCGCATGGATTGAGTTCGACGAGAACCACCAGGCACGCGTGGTCAACCCCGAGGCCGGCCTGTTCGGCGTGGCACCGGGTACCGGTTACTCCACCAACCCGAACGCTATGAAGGCTATTGCCAAGGGCAACACCATCTTCACCAACGTTGCACTGACCGACGATGGCTCCGTCTGGTGGGAGGGCAAGACCGATGAGGCTCCCGCACACCTGATTGACTGGACCGGTAAGGACTGGACCCCCGAGTCTGGCCGCCCGGCAGCTCACCCGAACTCCCGCTTCTGCACCCCCGCATCCCAGGTGGATATGCTCGCTCCCGAGTACTACGACCCCGAGGGTGTGCCGCTGAGCGCCATCGTTCTGGGTGGCCGTCGCAAGACCACCGTTCCGCTGGTGTCCGAGTCCGACAGCTGGGAGCAGGGTGTGTTCCGCGCTGTCACCCTGTCCTCGGAGACCACCGCGGCCGCTAAGGGCGCCGTCGGCGTGATTCGCCGCGACCCGATGGCCATGCTGCCCTTCATCGGTTACAACGCCGGTGACTACTTCCAGCACTGGATTGACCTGGGCAAGAAGCACGGTGCAGAGAACATGCCGAAGATTTACTACGTCAACTGGTTCCGCCGCACCCCCGACGGAGGCTTCGCATGGCCCGGCTTCGGCGAGAACTCTCGCGTGGTCAAGTGGATTTTCGACCGCCTGGATGGCAAGGCCGGCGGCGAGGAGACCTTCCTGGGCACCGTTCCCACCAAGGAAGACCTGGACCTGACCGGTCTGGAAATCTCCGAGGAAGAGCTGAAGGCTGCCCTGGCTGTCTCGAAGGACGAGTGGGCCGCTGAGCTTCCCGGCATCGACGAGTGGCTGGCTAAGTTCGGCGATAAGCTGCCCGCTGAGGTTCGCGAGCAGCGCGATGCCCTGGCCAAGTCCCTGGAGGACTAATTTGGTGAGGCTAAATCGCTAACTCTTTGAGCGGTTGAAGGGGCGGAATCTCGGTTGAGGTTCCGCCCCTTGCCTATCTGCCGGGCACCGAGCGCGCGAATTTGAAATGTAAAGCTATGCACCGCAAAAGATAATGCGAACGAGCCGAAGAAATATTTGGACACCTTCAATCGAGTGGGGAAGAGGCCTCTAACTTTCAGCACATGGAGCGCATCGATACAATGCCTGTGTATGTTTTTGACGCGCCCCGGTCGGTCGATGCGGTGCGCGTGCCACCGGATGCTCGGCGGGTTCCCCGCTGAAGGCGAAGTAGTGAAGGAGTATCCATGCGTTTGACAGCATTCTCGGATGTCTCGCTCCGTGTGCTGATGCTCCTGTCTGCCCTGGAGCCGGGGCAGAAGCTGTCGACCCAGAAGATCGCGGAGGGCGTGGACACCCCCTACAATCACGTAGCGAAGGCCGTGGCGTTCCTGGTGAATCAGGGGTATCTGGATTCGACGCGCGGTCGCTCCGGAGGTGTAATGCTCTCGGAATCCGGGCGTTCGGTGACGGTGGGCACCATTCTTCGTGCTACTGAGGGTGACATCCCCATGATTGAGTGTGAGGATGAGAACGGCCACTGCCCCCTGGATAAGTTCTGCCGCCTGCGCAACGTACTGGCGAGGGCTCGCGAGGCTTTCTATGCTGCCGTGGATTCGGTGACGATTACCGAATTGACCGCGGGTGCCAGCCCCGTGGGTCCGATCCTTCTGGAGCTTGGAATGGCTCCTCCGGAGAACGCGATTCCCGCTTTTTCGTAGGTCATCTGGAGGCTCGGCGGAGAGCCTTGCCGACTAGTTCCGGGACGACTACTCGGGGCTGTAAACGTGCACTATTTTCGAAAATATGCAGATTTGAGCTCACGGTATAAAAATGTGAGCAGAGTCATTATTTCATGAGTATGCAAACTTTCTCGTGAAAATATATATTCATTGCAGAATTTTTATGCATGCACCGTCGCTAGTCACTCGCGAAATCAGCTTTTCTATCGCAAATATATTGTGTCTCACTTAGTTGACACTTCAGGTCTAAACAAACCTTAAGTACCCGTGAGTCGGGGTGCTCCCGGCACACGGTACGCCCTGAGAAAACGCAAACATAGGTCAAAGTGTTAGGGTAGGGGTGTTTTATAAACACTTTGTCACCAACGGGGTGACCTTCGGGGCACCTCGCGGCCGCCACCAACGTCGGCCCGCAACGCTTCCGGATCCCGTGAGTGACCGTTACAGGAAGAAGGCATACACCGATGCTCTCCGAAAAGTCCCGCCCGGTTATCGAGGCGACCCTGCCCATCATCGCCGAGCGCATTAACGACATCACTCCCGACTTCTACCGTCGAATGTTCGCCGCCCGCC
>ERZ773074.124-NODE-124-length-35805-cov-19.086126_pt1 | contig 35805 bp, 53 predicted proteins | sample MGYA00580615_ERZ773074 | MGnify/ENA primary metagenome ERZ773074 (study PRJEB29015, sample SAMEA2738126) | human oral metagenome | biome: human oral; feature: human-associated habitat; material: saliva | place: China | collected 2160 ...
TCTAACAACTAGGAGTTGAACTCGCGTTTTGAGTTCGACTCTTTTTTTGCTATAAAAGTAAAAACCCTTGTTTATCAAGGGTTTTCGTGTACTGACTACGTTTTTGACTACGCTTCAAGGAATTTTAATAAGCGATCTGCAACATCTGACCGCTGTTTGTCGTTTAAATGTGTGTACATATCGAGTGTCGTTTGGATATTTGAGTGGCCTAATCTATCTGATATTGTTTTAGGTTCTATACCAGCTTCAAAGAGCAGGCTTGCGTGTGTGTGTCTTAGACTATGCACGCTAAATTGTTTCAGCTTGTGCTTACTAATAAAGGTTTGCAAGTCGTCTCTAAAATTAGCAAAGTCGAAGTAACCGCCAACAGTATTCGTTATGACGATATCTTTTGATTTAATACCGTGTTTAAAGAATAATTTCTTCTGCTCTAGCTTCCAATCTTTCAAAATTTGTACCGTGCTATCGTCCAGCGAGATCGTCCGTGTACTACGTTTGGTTTTAGGTGATTGGACGGACAGTCTACCATTGATGGAAACAAGCGTCCTGTTAATTGATATTGTTTTATTTTTAAAATCAATATCAGACCATTCGAGTCCAAGCAATTCCCCTCGCCTTAATCCAGTATAAGCAAGTGTGCGCCATGCAGTGTATAAGACTGGCTTTGCATCTTTTTTTGCCAGCTTGAGAAATTGGTTTAATTCCTCTTTAGTGAGTGCGATTTTTTCTTTTCGTGGTTTCTGCTGCTTTGGCCGTATGATTCTATCGACTGGATTGGTCTGGATAATATCAAGATGCATAGCATACTTAAATACTCGATTGATGATTGACATATAGTTTAAATAAGCTATGTATTTTTTGCTTAGTTTAATTACAATCTTCTGCATCATGGCCACAGATACGCTATCTATTCGGATATCTTTAAAATGATTCTCTACGATCGCTTCAAGATAATTCTTTGTATTCTGGTATGTCGTAGGCTTCACAGTCGTTTCATAACTCTCTAACCAGAGATCGGCTACCTCTTTAAAAGTAGGCTTGCTAGAGTGATCTGTAAATCCATTCTCTTCCACGGATAGCAGTAGTTCCCGTTCTGCTTTCTTTGCTTCTTTCTGCGTTTTAAACCCTCTACGGGTCGTGCGCTTTTGCTTTCCAGTAAATGGGTCAACTCCTAAATATGCTTGGAGCATATAGCGGGTCTCTCCGTCTTTAGTTAAATATTTTTTAATCATGACAAAATACCATCGATATGATATACTTACAATATCTTTCCTATCTACCGTCCCATTTTTCGGGGCGGTTTTTTTATTTATCTAAAATCATTTTACCGCCCTGCTCCTGTGCAATAACTTTCGCATTAACATCTAAAACGATAAGATTGGGAGCTTTGAAGTTCGGATCGTACTTTCTAAGTTCTTCCTCTCCTGATTGTTTGATTTTAAGCATACCATCTACCATAGGTTGCGCCTTTTGAATTTGTTCATCAGTTAGAGCTGTTGCGAGAGTGATTGCTATATCTTTTTCAGTCGAAGTTACAGTCGCAGTAGAGTCGACATCATGTACCCATGCTTTGAAATTTTCTAAAAAAACATCATAAGCAGAACGTCCTTGTAAAACATCACTGGAAGAAGTTGAAGAAGTCGATACTTCACTTGATGATGAGATTTGTTCCGTGCTTTGTTCTTGGCTTGGTTTACTTTCCGATTCTTGCTGACTGCATCCGGCCAATAATAGAGTGAGTGCTGCAATTGTTGCGAGTGTTACCTTTTTCATAAAAATGCCTCCCAGCTTTTAGTATGGTTCAGTAATTGCACATCTTTTTATTTATTTATTCTTTTATTTCTTTTAAAATTCTATTCTGTTCTTCTAAAAGTTCGATGACTCTATCTAGTTTCTTAACAGTCTCGTTTTGGGCATTCACTAATGCGCGTGATATTTTCACGTCGGCTACACTGAGAGCTTTCATGCTCTCGTTGTGGTTATTTATATTATCGTTTGAGCCAAAATTATAGGTATTGGTGTTCCCATTGCCACCAGTAACACTGTTTACGCCGTGATTGTCGCCGTGGATGATGTTTGCGCCGAAAGGCTCTCTAGGGACGTCGAATCCGAGAAGCCAAGCTTCGCTTACTCCAAAAGTTTTTGCTAAAAGCACCAATTTATCTTGGTCTGGGTTTGATTTTCCGCTTATATATTGAGAAAGCGCACTTTTTCCCATCTTTACATCTAATTCTTTTTGAAAAGGTTTAGATTTTTCTAATATCTCGACTTGTTTCAATCCTGTCTCGGCTATCAGCTGTCTCAACCTGTTAGTAGTGGTTTCTTTCATAATGCTTTTTCCTTTCTATCTATATTATACTGCGTTTTTTAAAAAAGTAAATACAAAAGTTCAAAAAAATTGAATATTTCTCTTGACAAAGTTCAACTGCATGTTATAATAGACTTATAAAAGTTCAAGTTGTTTGAACAAAGAAAGGAGAAAATATGGTTTTTAATTATTCAAAATTAAACGGGCGTATTGTAGAGCACTTTGGATCGCAAGCTAAATTTGCTGAGGCAATGGGGATTTCAGAACACAGTATATCCCAAAAAGTCAATAACAAGACTACTTGGAAAAACACTGAAATCCATAAAGCTTGTGAGCTGCTTGAAATATCAAACGCCGACGTTGGGGAATATTTTTTTAATCGAGAAGTTCAAGTTAATTGAACAACATTCTGATTAGAAAGGAGCAAATATGAAGCAATTAAAACTAAGTATCAAACCTAAATGTGAACCAAGCGAGGGCCAATGTCTAAACTCATCAGGATATTCAATAAAAATTAATGACTGGGAACTTGGTCGTGGCGTTACTGACTTTAAATTGGAAATGTTAGCAGACAAAAAACCAAAAGCCACCGTCACATTTACACCAGACATTATTGATGTAGATGAGATGATGGCAGTTGTAATGGTTCAAACATCACTGTCTGAACTCAATGAATAGACCGCTGAAATCTTCCTTGAGTAAACCAGTGATTTGACCAGATGAAATCAGTTGTTTAGCGGTATCTTTGAAATCATCTTCCTCAAATTCTGGAGCGTGGAAGTCGTGCCCTGTACCTGCTGGAATAGTTGGTTCAAGCGCAGCAAACTCAAGAATTTTATCAGCTAGAGTTTGATTGAAACTCATTACTTATCCTCCTTTCTTTTAGGATAAGTCAATTATAGCAAAAAAGCACCTCTAGGCGAGGCGCTTACAAAAAAATCTAAACAAATTATATCACGGGGGAAATGAAAAGTAAATGAACGAAATAACTTTATCAAATAATCTATCTCAGATAGAACTTGAAATCAGCCATCACAAGCAAATTGCTGGCCAGTCCATTTGGGAAATTGGCAGACGATTAAAACACGTTAAAGAAAACGATCTTACACACGGGCAGTTCACAGCATGGGTTGAAAATCAAGGAATTGCAATCCGTGAAGCTCAACGCATGATGAAAGTGGCTTCTGAGTTACCAAATACGACCACATGGTCGCATTTAGGAAGCAGAGCGCTCTATCTTATAGCTACACTTCCAGAAGAAGAACGAAAAGAGCAAATTCAACGCATTGAAGACGGTGAGAACCCAACGGTTCGAGAACTTGAAAACAAATTGAAGTTAAGCCGACAAGCGAATGAGCTTCTAAGGGGCGAGAACGAGGCTCTAAGGGCCTCTAAAGTCGAGGTGAGGGAAACAATCAAGGAGATTGTTCCAGACGATTACAGCGCCACACGGGAGCTAAATAAGCGATTGTTAGTGAAGAACCAAGAACTGTCTGACAGCGTGAAGGCTATGGAAGAGCGTTCTGAGTTTATCAATAACAAACTAAACGAGATGATGGCCCAGCGTGCAGAGGCTGACAGAAAATCTGCTCAGTACGATGAATTGACCAGAGCGATCGAAGAATCACAAGGACAACTAAACAACGTACAGAAGCAGATCTCAGCCTACAAGAACATCACAAGCCTTTTACAAAAAGGAAATGACTTCTTGGCAAGCATGGGCGGTCTGATCTACGCAGACGAAAAGAATGTCTTGAAAGCTGATGGAATCGTCCGAGACGAATTTGATAGTTTTATCAGTCGAGGGTTGAGATTTTTTAACGATCTAAACGATATTCGCAAAGAAAACAACATTTTAGAAGGAGAATTTGAATGACAAATGAAATTGCAAAAATCAACAATGATTTAACTACAGAAGATGTGATGATCCACGCATTGCAGGAATTAAAAAAGCTGAAAGAAGGACAATCCGTCTTATCAGCCGATGTAGATTATTTAAAAAATGAGCAACCAGTGAATCCGTCGATTTGCTTGGCGCTTGAAAAGATGCGAAAACAGAAGGTGGTCGAATTGCTTGGTGGTAAAGATAGCCAAGCCTACAAAGATCGCAAGTTTGCACAATCGGTATTCTCTCAAGCTGCCAAAGACTTCAAGGAATACTTCCGAATCCCTCGCTATGACTTGTTGAAACGCAAAGACGAAGAGCAAGCCTTTGACTACTGGGGAAGCTGGGAACCATCTGCAAATACCAAACTTGAAATCAAAAATCGGAATGGCCAAATGAGCTTGGTTGGTTGAAATGGCTTGGCAAATAAAAAAAAGCACTTTTGGGGAAAAGCGCTCAAATAAATTAACCAAGACAATTATACCACAGAATGGAGAAGTGGGCAATGATTGAAGAATTGATTAAAGAACAGATCAGAGAAATTTATCTCGAAGCGAAAGAACAAGCGAAAAAAGAATTATTGCCAGTTAGTCAAGCCGAATTGCAGGAAATATTTGGTTTTAGCAATGAATATCTAAAACGCTTGAAGCGTAAGGGGTTGAAATTCCGAAAACAAGGAAAGTACATCATGTACGACTTAAATGATGTGCATGAGATTTTGGAATTAGAGAAGGAGATACAACATGTATAGTGAAATTTTAGGATGCATGACAATCGCAGGAACATTCTTTGCAGCAGGCTTTGCTGGTGCGGTATTGGATTTCAAGCGTGCACAACGCAAGAAAGCCAGAAAAGCTAAACAAGATGCAATCATGCAACAGTATGAAGAAGATTTACAAGAAAAGTTTGATGAGGGCTACCAAGCATTTCAAGCTGATCTAGCGTATGCACGCAAACACTCTCATTCAGATAATGATTGGAGCATGATGGAGGTGTAAATGGCAGTAAATAGACGATATTACTGGTTACAACTCAAAGAAGACTTCTTCAAATCTAAGGAAATGAAGCTGATGCGAAAATTGCCTGGAGGCGAAGAGTTGACCATTATTTATCTGAAAATCATGCTGGCCAGTCTTCCAGACGAAGGAAAAATCTATTTCGAGGGTTTAGCTGAAGATTTAGCTGAAGAACTAGCGTTGCTGATTGACGAAGATACTGAAGCTGTCAGAATGGCGCTCATGTTTTTAACAAACAAAAATCTACTGACTACAAACGATAATTATCAATTCACTTTGGAACAAGTTCCAGAGATGATAGGTAGCGAAACAGCAAGCACCCGTAGGTCTCGCAGGTATCGCAAGGGTCAAAAAGCGTTGCAATGCAACACCGATGCAACAAAGTGCAACGGAGATATAGAGATAGATATAGATATAGAGAAAGATATAGAGCTAGACCAAGAGCAAGAACAAAAAAATGCTGTTGGTGGTGAAAACTTGGTTTTTAAAAAATTAAAGGAAGCCTTCGGTGAAATGAGTGTGAATGGCACTATGGTCGAAGAGGTCGAAAGACTACTTAAACAGTATGGACAAGAACTTGTAGTTTTAGCTTTAAACGAAACAATCCTAAATGCAGGTAAATCTCTTAGATATACTATGTCAATTCTCCAACGCTGGGACGGTCAAGGTTTGAGAACGGCTGAACAGATTAGGGTAGCTGACGAAGAATACAAACGGAAGAAATCTAACAAAACTCATGTTGATCCTTACGGGAATATTCCTTCTTGGTCCAATTTAAGACCAGAAAATCAGAAAGAACCAGAACCTGAAATGTCTGATGAAGAATATGAAAGACGGTTAAAGGAGTTTCTAGCCAGTGAATAAGATTGATTTTAAGAAAGTTAAAACTGACGGCAACCTATTTCGTGAATTTGAACGGTACATGAAAGGATACTTCAATACGAAGATCACAAAAGAACAGTTTTTAAACTTTGTAGATCTATGCGAGAAGAAAAAATTCTTTCTCAACCCGTTTCAGATGTGTGCATGGCTACTCAATAAACCTGTAGAGGTGATTGTGGACAGATGGTACGAGGCGAAAAGGATGAAATAAATGTTTTTCAGAAAAGCAAGAAGAATCAAAGAGCTTGAAAAGCTCGTAGAAATATACAGAAAGCAAAATATTGAACGTACGAATATTTTGAGGGTATTGCTAAATGAACGAAATGGAAGAAACGGAAATCGACTATAGAGATCCAGACTTATGGCTTTGATTGGGATCATTCAAACGCTATTTAGGCGATGATGACGAAGTATAAAAAATGGAGATAAAACAATGACAAATAACCAAGTGACAGTTAAAACAACAGGAGACTTTCTCACAAACCCACAACTACTGAGTGCGAAGATCGTAAAACAGTATCTTGACCCGTCTGGAAAAGCAAGCGATGAAGAACTAGCTTACTTTATTGCAACATGTAAAGAGCGCAATCTAAACCCATTTACCAAAGAGGTTTACTTTATCAAGTACGGCACGAACCCAGCACAAGTGGTTGTTTCGAAAGATGCGTTTATGAAGCGGGCGGAGCAGAACCCGAATTTTGACGGGTTTGAAGCTGGTATCGTGGTAGAAACACCAGAAGGCAAGATCAAGCAGATCACAGGTACGATCCACAGTAAGCATGACGAGCTTTTGGGAGGCTGGGCTAAAGTTCATCGGAAAGACCGTAGCTATCCTATCGAGGTAGACGCAGACTTCAAAGCCTACAACACAGGAAAATCTATGTGGGCTAAAATGCCAGAATTGATGATCCGTAAAGTAGCTCTTGTGTCTGCAATGCGTGAAGCATTTAGTGAAAATGTTGGAGGCTTGTACACGGCAGATGAAATGGAACAGGCACAACCTATTGATGTGACACCTAAAGAAACCCGTGAGGAAGTCATGAAGCGTAAACAAGCGCAGATTGAGCAGATGAAGCAGGAGCAACCAAAGAAAGAGGTTGAGCCAATCGCAAGCACGGAGTACCAAGCGGAAGAACTGCCTTTTGTAGCAGAAGGACTACCAGAAGACATTGACCTGCCATTTACTTAAAAAAGGAGACTCGGATAATGAAAGAAGCAGAAACAGTAAACCAGCTCGACAATATCCAGATCAATTTTGAACCTGCCAAGGTCGCATTTAGCGACTTTGGCAGGTTCGAGGCTGGAATTGAGCAAGCTATTGCAAAATACGGGACATTTGACCTTGAAGTCAACACGATTGAAGAAGTCAAACAAGCACGGACTGACTTGAACAAATTGAGCAAGAGCCTTGAAGATCGCAGAAAAGAAATCAAGGGTAAAATAAACGAGCCTTACACTGAATTTGAAAAGGTTTACAAAGTACCTTACGGCAAGCTGGAAAATTTGATCGATATCTTGAAACAACAGATAGATGGCTATGAGGACGCTCAGAAGGAATTGCGACAAGATACGGTGCGTAACTGGTTTAAAGAGAAAGCCCTTGAGGGCAATCTTAACCCAGACATCTTTGAGCAATATCTGGACGGTTATACCAAAGCTGGACAATTCAAAAAGGATAGCTTCCAACTGTTAAAGAAAACAGAAACGGAGTTAGAAGCTATTGTACTTGCTGAATTGCAAAAGCAAAATCAGAAAGATCAAGACATTGCAATCATCAGTAGTCAGTGTGCGACTCACAACATCGGACCTGCCACTTATATTCGGGCTTATGAAAGCGGTCAGACACTAGCAGAAGTGCTTGATAGCATTACTAAGGATGTCGAGAGCGCCAAGCGTTTCAAAGAAGAACAGGAAGCACGGGAACGGGCAGAAGCAGAACGCAAGGCAGAGATTGAACGTATGGCTAGAGAACAAGCAGAAGCAAGTATCAAAGCCTACGATGCAGAAACTGGCGAGGTTATCGAAGATGAACCGAAACCAGAGCCAACAAGCGACAAGTATGTTACTACTATCAAATTCTGGTTTGACCTTGAACAAGCGAAACAATTCAAAAAGTGGTTAGACACTCAGAACATCAAATTTGAAACAGTGGAAGGAATGAAGAAATGCTAAACAATGTATGCGAAGAATGGAGGGATGTTGTAGGTTATGAGGGTTTGTATAAAATCTCAAGCCACGGAAGAGTAAAAAGTTATCATGCAAGATATAAAAAGCCTAGAATTTTAAAAACTAGCATGACAACGACGGGCTATAGAAAAGTAGAACTCGCAAAAAACAAAGTAAAAAAGTCGCATAAAATCCATAGGTTGGTGGCTGAGGCATTCATTCCAAATGAAGGGAACAAACCCTATATAAATCACTTGGATAGTAACCCGCTAAATAATAATGTTAACAACCTAGAATGGTGTACACAAAAAGAAAACATGGTTCATTCTGCTATTTTCGGAAATCATAAAAGTCTTGCGTGGAAAAATAAAGAACAAGTTGTAACTGATTATATATCTGGCAAGTCTATCCGATATCTCGCTAAGAAGTACGCTGGAAATAGTTGCGTTACTATAAAGAACGTTTTAAAACGTGAAGGTGTAAGGATAAGAAACGTTTCTGAACAAAAAATGAAATATAAATACTCTAGGGAGGAAATGTTGTCCATGTTTGAAGAAGGTCTAAGAAATGTAGACATAGCAAAAGAATTGGGAATACCTAGAGTGTTAGTCAACACTTATAAACATAAATGGAAGAATGGAGAGAAATTATGTTAAATTCAACGTGCCTTGTTGGGCGCTTAACAAAAGACCCAGAGCTACGCTACACCCCAAACAATCAAGCAGTAGCAACTTTTAGACTAGCTGTTAACCGCAATTTCAAAGGCCAAAATGGAGAGCGTGAAACTGATTTTATCAACTGCGTAATTTGGCGACAGCAAGCAGAAAATCTTGCAAACTGGGCTAAGAAAGGGGCTTTGATTGGGATCACGGGACGGATTCAAACACGAAGTTATGAGAATCAGCAGGGTCAACGGGTATATGTTACGGAAGTAGTCGCAGATAGCTTCCAGTTATTGGAAAGTCGCAAAGACCGTGAGGGTGGGCAGTCACAGGGATATAGTCATCCAGACTTTTCACGGCAGACACAAATGAACGCAAACCCTATGGACATCTCAGATGATGATCTCCCGTTCTAAAAAATCAAAGGAGAAAAATAATGCCAAATTGGGCCAAAGGATCTCTTAAATTAAGAGGAAGAAGCAAAAATATTTCATCAGCATTGAAAGAAATGCTATTAAGCGACACTGTAACATTAGAAGAAAAATATGATGGTACTCTACTTGAATTCAACAACACAGCTCCCTATTTTTACATCAATGGTACAAGACGAGCATTTATTGACCAAAAACAAATAGAAGTTTGGCTTGAAGAAGAATTTTGTACCGTCGAACTTGATAATTTTAAGCAAGCATGGAGTGCTATTCCAGAAAATTATCAAGAAATTTCAAGTAAGTTTGATGTTGATATTAAAATTTTTACATTTGAGTGTGGCATGGAATTTACACAGGAAATTGAAATTTCAAAAGGTAAAATTATCAAAAACGTTTGCAATGAATACGATGATTATCAATGGGAAGTTCCATTCAGCAATTTAGGAGGATAAAATGACAGAAGGAATCAAATCGACATTATTATGACTTGGATTGAAGAACATTTTGCCAAGGAATACCCAGAAATCAAATCTATACAAGACGTCTGGGACAAGGACGATTTAGGTGGATATCAGACACAGCGGTATTCGAGGGAATTGAATAAAGTGATTGTCACTAACGACTTGACCGCTATTAGTAACGATCTAAATTCAATCGGGCTTACTTTGGCAGATTTTAAACAGCAACTAACTTTATTTTAAACAAGGAGAAACAACAATGAAACAACAAAAAGAATTTTACGCAATCGCACAAAATGGAACAAACAAATTTTTAGCAGGATATAAAAATCGAGAAAACGCATTGACGTTTAGCGCTGACTTTACTAGTGAGATTCGCTGTGCGTTGATTTTTGAAAAAGGAAATGAAAAATCAGAGAGATCTGTACACAACATTGCCGAAGCAGTAGGTGGCCGTCTTGTTAAAATCCAAGCGGAATACGAGATCACGGAAGAAGATGGATCAGAATTACAAGAGCCAGTACAAAGCAACGAAGGAAGTGACCACGATGCCATTGATGGATTCATCAAAAAAATGTTAGGGCTTTAAGATGATTAAATTAACAATACCTATCGAGCCAAAAGCCCAAACCCGCCCAAAATTTGGGCGAGGTGGGGCATACGAAGACCCGAAAATGAAATCATGGCGAAATTCAGCTACATACCTCATCAAAAGTCTATATAAGGGCGAGAAGATGCAAGGCTATCTTAAAACAGAAGTCGCGTTTTATCTGAAAGCACCTCAAGTTGTATCAAAGAAACCCACACCAAAAGCTAAAGCGAAAACGTGGGAGCGATATGAACGATTTATGAATGAGCAGATCTACTGTGCCAAAAAGCCAGATCTTGACAATCTGGAAAAGGCAATATATGACAGCATTTCAGACGCTAATTGTATTTGGTGGGACGATAACCAAGTTGTAGAACATACGACAAGAAAGCTCTACTCACCAAACCCACGAATTGAAATTAAAATTAAAAAAATTTAGGATATAACAACAATGAACAAAAAATTAGTTTTAGCAACAGTAGCAACAATCGCAGCAGTAGGAACAGCAACAGGAGTGAAAGCAGATGAATCAACTGGAACAACTACAGCAGGAAATGAAACAACTGCAGTCGGAAATACAGCAACACGAGAAGATGGAAATCAAGTATCTGAAACAGCGGGACCAAGCGAACAGAAAGAACCTCAAGGAAGCAATGCTACGGAAACAGAAAGAGGGGCAACTGGTGAACGTGAAGGAACAAATCAAAATGCTACAGAAGTTACCAAGTTAGGTGACCAAATAACCGTTAAAAACCCTGATGTTGACATGCACTTTACTAAAGGAGCAACGGGTAATGGAACGGGGAAATATGTTAATTTTAAGGTGGAATATAAAAATATCGACTTTCCTGACTCGATGACAATTAATGAGGGTGATCAAGTTGTTCTGCACATGCCTAAAGAAGTATCATTTCGTACAGACTTCGACTTCGATGTAAAAAACCCAGAAGATCAAACAATCGGTCACGCTCAAGCAAGTATCGAAAAAGGAACAGTCACAACAACTTTCAACGATTATTTTACTAAGCATCCATTGAACAAACAAATGGCTATGACATTTGATGCTGTATGGACAGAAGCTGTAACTTCAGGGGAAGAAACTACACTTAACTTTGATGGAACAACTAAGAAGATCATGGTAGACCCAGAACCAGAACTTGATCCAACAACTGAAAAATTCTCAAAATGGGGTTCGCAGGCTGAAAATGATCCGCAAGTCTTGCGATGGACATTTCGTTTGAATTTGTCAAAACAAAAACTTGAAAACCTCATCATCAAAGACCGCTGGACAGATAACCAAGAGTACGTTGAAGGGAGTCTTGAACCATTTTTTGTTGATGATGCTAAGACTTGGACAAACTACACCAGTGCTAAAGACTACCTTGATAGCTTCCATGTTTTAAATGGTGGTTTTGATCTTAAGATGAAAACCTTTGACCGAATCTTGTACGTTAACTATCGTACACGGTTAAAAACACCAGTCAAGGAATCAAATGATCCACTAAATGTAGTTTGGGCAAGAGATGGTGAGGGGGACACACTAGCAGATAACTATAATGCTCACATTGCCCTTGTCGGCGGTAAGGGACGAGCTTCTGGTGAAAACAAGCCTGAACCTACATTTGAAATTCCTAAGGAATCCCCAAAAGTAGAAATCCCTGAATTTCAGGGTGGCATCCCTGGCATTCCAGAAGTACGAGAAAAGCCTGAGTGGCAAGGTGGTACAGTACCATTTGATGCTCCAATCCTTGATAAGCCAGAAATCAATATCAAAGATATCCCTATGATGCCACCAGCTCCAATTTTGGAGAAACCAGAGCTTATCATTGACTTACCAGATCCAAAACGTGACGAACCAAAACCACAGCCAAAACAAGACAAGCCAAACACACCAGCACCAAAACAAACACCAAAAGTCGAAGAAGTAAAAATCAATAATCGTGTGGAAAATCACGCGCAAAACACGCGAAACGAATCTGAAGAAACAGTCAAAGCGTACAGTGCACCGGCTACGCTTCCTAATACGGGTTCTGAGAGCGCTCTCATTCTTTCGTTCGCTGGAATGTTTATTCTCAGCGGTATCACACGGATCGCTCTTAAACGTGAGGGTGAATAATTTAGGCTGGCAGATTTTAACAGATCTGTCAGTCGTAACCTCACAAACAATAAGACACTGACACGAAGCTAGGTGAGGGGTTTCGACCTGTATATCAAACTATAAAAAAATAAAAGGAGAGTCCTTTCTTTGCACGATTTTACATACTAGGAAATCTGATATACGTTTCCAAACGATCAACAGACTGCATAAGTCAAGATGATGATAGTTCAAAGCGATGTTGTTGATCCATTGCGTCCTAGATTGGCACGAGGCTTGGAAACCTCAGAGGGTTCGATTCCCTCTATAGGATTTAGGACGGGTGCATTCGTGGACTCCTTATAGTTTTTTGTTACATTTTTTACTGCTATCGACCCGTCCCGATAGCTGGCCAGCAGCAGTAAACAGGGTGGCGCAACTCCATCCGCTGGCCATTGCTCACTATAAATTTAGAAAGGTAGTCTTCTCTTTTTCGAAATATAAGAGGGCATGAGCACCCCTCTAAGTTTTGAAAAAGTTGGAACAGACATGGAAATTGAATTAATTAAACGGTCAATTAGATTAGATCGACAGCGACTACAAGATACGAGCAGTAACTCGCTTATACAAAAAAACATTGGCAAAACAGCAGTGGTTGGAAGATCACGAGCGATTAAGGAAAGGATCAATAAAAACATTATGGCATTAGAAAATGAATTGGTAACACTAACCAAGAAATGGTTTACAGATCGCGATCTTGAAAATGGTGGACGATTAGACAAGCAATCACTTAAATTAAGTGAAGAATTCGGAGAGTTATGCGCTGGATACCTCAAGCAGAATGAAAAGCTGACGAAAGACAGCATCGGTGATTGTGCGGTTGTTATCGTGGGACTTGCAATGCTACTCAGAAGAGATGTGCATGGTATCTTTGAGAGAGCGGATGACATTATACCTAAAGAAACGATGGAAAGTTTTAGATTGTTAAATGCAAACATTTCTGAGTTTCAGCTATCACAGGATTTGGCAAGCAAGGAAATGTGCTGTCACAATCTAGTACGTGTAGTGGCTTATCTAAAATCAATTAGTAAGGCACTGGACTACGACTTCACAGATTGCTTTGAGCTGGCCTACAACGAAATTAAAGATCGCAAGGGTAAATGGATTAATGGAACGTTTGTTAAAGAGGAGGATTTGAAGAATGAATAAACAAGAGTTGATAAAACGTATTTCGGAGCTGCCTTATTCAGAAGGTCCTATAGCAGATATAGTCACAGTAAATAGAAATTGGATATTGGAATCTATAGAACAACTAGACAAACCGCAGGAAGTCACAATCCCGCAGTTTGTGGCGGATTATATTAAATATGCCATAGAGAATGATTGGGATTTTCAAGATTTATTTAAGCGTATAGAAGACGAAGAAGATGAAGAACTTCTGAGATGGGTTTATCACGAACGTAATCAAGAAACGCTTGCTGCCGCTTGGATCAATGGCTACACAGTCGAGAAAGAGAAGCGGTATCTGGTGAAGATGAAGGGTGTGGATTCAAGAACTAACTATTTATACTATGGGGTTGGGTCAAAGACATGGTTATTTAAGGCAAAACTTATTGATGGGAAATTTAGAAAAAGTCATACCCGCAAAGAACTAGAACAAGACAACTTCGGATGGGTGTTTGATTGTCCAGGGATTGAAATTGAGGAGGTGAAATAGTTTATGAAAAATAGACAGGATAAACCTATTATTGATCCTTTGACATATTTGGTAAAAGTAGAGTTAGCTGTCCAGCAGATGATAAAACTTGGTGAAATAGATAGAGAGTTGTTTGAGAAATATTATGAGGAGGTGGAAGAATGATACAAAAGTATAGAGCTTGGGATACCAAGAACAATGAAATGTTTAAAGATACTTTTGCAATAACAGAGGGTGGAGAAGTTGTAGTGGTTGAACAGGAGTTTGTCACATGGGCTCCAGATTATGTTTTTGTTGACCATCTAGTCATCATGCAATCAACAGGCTTGCATGATAAGAATGGCAAGGAGATCTTTGATGGGGATATTGTCACAGATGGAGACGTGACAAGCGATATTAAATATCATCAAACATTAGGATTTTATATGATTGGTAAATATGGTTTTAGTGTACCATTCGGGCAAGGTGTAGATGTAGAATATTTTGAAGAATTTGCTGATCATGTATCTAAAACATTTGAAGTAGTCGGAAACATCTACGAAAATCCGGAATTGTTGGAGGTGGAGTGATGTCACTAAATAAAACAAGGAAACGATTGATTAGGAAGTATCGTGGATTATACAACAGCCGTCTTTTAGGATTAAAAATAAAAACGGCTGATGACAAGAAATGGTCAATACTTTCGCCAACAGTCGAATATTTTGATCCAGACTGTATGGTCATGAAAGCGGGAGTTATTGATACCAGTGTACTATCGAGTGGTTACATCAATCTAGCGAATAAGGAAATAACAATCAGTTTTGAGCTTTCAAAAAAAGGAAATAGAAAATTGAGAGAAGCTTTGAGGGGGTATTAATGGATAAACAAAAAGTTGTTATTGATAATAGTTGGTTTGAAAATCCTCAAAACAATTCCTTACCAGATATAAGAGATCCTTATGAGTTTGTATGTAGTCCTGATTGTGATAATCCCAATGATTACAATATAATGTGAGGTGGAATGATGACAGAGATTAGGTTGCAAAACCCATATGTGGACGAAATTATCAAAGTGAGAGAAAGTTACGCACAAATTGCCAAAATGCTAGAATGGCTTGCACAAGGCAATATAGATTATCTCCAACTGATTCAAGTTGAACCAGAAGAACGAATGATCACTATAAATCCTAAACATTTTGCAAAAATTGATTTTAAAGTTGATGAGGTGGACTAATGGACTTATTAACTGTTATATTCGGGCTCTTGTCTATTGCGTGGCTCGGAGGTCTCACAGTGATCAGTATCGCTATGTGGAAAGAAGGACGAGAAGATGACGAATAATGATAAGATGATACGTGCGAATTTTGCGTTTATCCTTTTTGTCCTAATCACTGTATGTGTCAATCTGAATACGCGAGTACGGGTGCTCGAGACGAGCAACAGCGATCTACAGCGAACAATCCAAACACAAAAGGACGAGCTCGAAAAAATCGAAGAAAAAAACACAATGCAAGACGTGATAATTAACAAATTGAACAATGATTATAATTCACGTATGGCCTGGCAATTACAGGAGGTAGCCGATGAAAACGGAGTTGGAGGGTAATATGACACCAGAAGAATTGTGTCAGATGATTATGGATAATATCATGAGAAGTGCTGAGCTAATCACGATTAAGACTGGGGAAGACGATGGAATTGAAAAAAGAATTTTTCCAGGAAGCAGACAAGGCGATATCTGAGTTTGACTCTATCTATGATTTTTTCAAGGCCGTCAAAAGTCACAACGCTTACCAGGACGGGGCGCGGTACATGTCTTATAAACAGAAAAATAAGATGCCGTCTGCTGCAATTATCGCAAGATTCGTTGGATTCGTCGAGACTGATCTACTCTACGAATGTATGAAAGAATCACTTGATAAAGTAGGTCCAGGACGGTCTAGTGAGGACGTGGTGGAGCGCTTCTACCAAGAGAATCATAATTATCAACGGAATGAGAAACGCAAGCGAGAACGTAGATTAAGACGTAAACTGGAAACGCTGGATTTAATCTTTGAGATGGAAGGGTGGGATTGAATGCTTTTTGGAGAAATACTGAAGAACAAAACAAAGGAGAATGCAGACAATACACTCAAGAATTACCGCGTATTATTAAGAATTGCGGGGGAAGAATACAGCCCCAAAGTAACAGCTACTTACTCCCTGGAACCAAAGAGCGCGCCAAGCTCCCCAAGCCGTCAAACTGAACAAATGGTTATAAGACGGGTCAGCGCCCAGCAAGAGCTGGAACTTATGGCATCAGCTATTAATAGACTGTCTGATCTCAATCTATCGCAGATTTTGATTGAGCGATATTGCCGAGTACGGTTTAGACAAGACAAGGCTATCTATCCGAGTCTTGGATATTCAGAAAGTGAGTACTATAGATTGCTGGATCGAGCTTTGTTAGAGTTCGCAGAAGCATATAAAGCTGGGGAACTGCTAGAATACAGATTTCTGGGAGATAATTGAAAGAAAGTAGGGAGTAAAAGCGCTGTATTAGGTGGTATTGTAGTATTATCCAATGAAGTAGGAAGGAGCTGCGCCATTTGGTTGTCTCCTTATAGTAGGTTGCTGGGTAACTCAACGGTAGAGTGGCGGACTATTAACTGTAAATGCGGGTTCGATTCCCGTCCCGGCTATAAAAAGCACCGCAAAAAATAGAAAAATGAAAGTGACCGATGATGTAAGTTTGGTGCTACTTACTAGGCCCTTTGAAATATTTTGTCAACGAGGACAAAGTAGACCATATAACCCGAGAAGCGCGCATCGTCAAGGTGTGCTCTTTTTGGTGCTTGGAGAATAAAATGAAAATTGAAAAAATCAATATTTCGGAAATAACTGAATATGAGAACAACGCGAAGCTACACCCTCACGAACAAATTGAACAGATCAAAAAATCAATCCAGGAGTTTGGGAACAATGACCCGATTGCGATTGATGAAAATAATATCATCATCGAAGGCCACGGACGCTATAAGGCCTTGAAAGAATTGGGGTTTGACGAGGTGGAAGTGATTCGCCTATCTCACATGGATGATGAACAGAAACGTGCTTACATCCTTGCTCACAATAAATTGACAATGAACTCTGGGTTTGATATTGAGCTTTTGAACTCGGAACTTGAAAGCATCGTAAATATCGACATGGAAGATTTTGGGTTTGATTACTACGAGCCAGAGTCCGAAGTTGAAGAGGATGATTTCGAGGTTGAAGAAACAAAGGAACCAATCGCGAAGCTGGGAGACATCTACCAGCTCGGACGTCACCGTCTTATGTGCGGTGACTCCACCGATCCAGATCAGCTTGCTAAATTGGTAGACGGACAACAGATTGACTTGATTGTGACAGACCCGCCTTATAACGTAGCTTATGAAGGTGGAACAGAGGAAGCTCTCACGATTATGAATGACAGCATGGACAATGAATCGTTTAGAAAGTTTTTGAGAGACGCGTTCTTTGCAGCAGATACTGTCCTACGTGAAGGGGGAGCATTTTATATCTGGCACGCCGACTCAGAGGGTTACAATTTTAGAGGTGCTTGCTCTGATATTGGCTGGACAGTACGTCAATGTTTAATCTGGAATAAGAACACATTGGTTCTGGGGCGTCAAGATTATCAATGGAAACATGAACCTTGCTTGTATGGATGGAAAGAGGGAGCAGCACATTACTTTGTGAATGACCGTTCTTTGACTACCATCATCGAGGATGTGGAAGAGTTGAATAAAATGACTAAAGCAGAGCTAATCGAGTACATTGAGCGTATGCAGGCTAACTCTCCTACAACTATCATTGACGAGAATAAGCCGACCAGGAATGGCTTGCACCCTACTATGAAGCCATTGAAGTTAATTGAACGGCTGGTACGGAATTCTAGCAAGAAAGGCTGGAATGTGCTTGATAGCTTTAACGGCTCTGGCTCGACTATGATTGTTTGCGAAGATTTAGGGCGGACCTATTTTGGTATGGAGTTGGACCCGCGATATGTGGACGCTACAATCCAACGCCGGGAGGAACACACGGGCCAGACGGCAGTTAAATTGAACTAATGACATTATTTGAAAAGGAAGTGAGGCGATGGCTAATGAGGGCAATTTGAGAGTACCAACCTCGGAAGAAGCTCGAGAATATGGAAGAAGAGGTGGCATTGCTTCTGGGAAAACACGTAAAAGAAAAGCGAATATAAAAAAGACGCTTGAAGCTCTACTTGTTTCCAAAGTTTCAAACCCTCAGCTCTCTAGAGTACTACAGGATATGGGTTTTGAGGACGACTACGAGTCAGCACTTCTCTTGGTAGCAATGCAGAAAGCCTTAAAGGGCAGCTCGCGTCACATGGAGCTGATATCTAAGATAGTAAACAGCGAGGGTGCGAAAGATACGCTTGATAAGAAAGAACAGAAAGCACGTATCAAGGCTCTTGAACTTGAGAATAAACGTAAGGCCCAAGTGTTAGACGAAGCGGGAGGTGGTGCTGATGAGTCAATCCTCATCATCGACGATATCCCGAACGACTAAGCCGACTATAAAACTAAGTAAAGAGATCAACCCTAAGTTTTATAAAGTATGGCGGTCAGCAAAGCCTTACAACATTTTAAAGGGTGGCCGTAACTCGTTTAAATCGTCAGTCATTGCTCTCCTGCTTGTCTTTATGATGATTAAGGCTATAACCCAGGGGCAATGTGTAGAGATTATCATTGTCCGTAAAGTTGGTAACACAATCTTTGATAGCGTGTATAAGAAGATAATATGGGCGCTTGATAAGTTTGGCATGGCTAATCAGTTCAAGCGGACTAAAAGCCCTTATAAGATCGTACACAGGCGGTCTGGTTCGACGTTCCACTTCTACGGCCAGGACGACTTCCAGAAGCTGAAATCGAATGAGGTCGGAAAGGTTATTGCTGTTTGGTACGAGGAAGCAGCAGAGTTTGCTGATTCGGAAGAGTTTGACCAATCAAACAGTACATTCATGCGTCAGAAGCACCCAGACTACCCGTTCGTTCAATTTTTTTGGTCGTATAACCCGCCTCGTAACCCGTATAACTGGATTAATGAGTGGGTTGATTCGTTACGAACAGCGGACAAGTATTTAATACATGAGTCCAGCTACCTGGACGACGAGCTGGGCTTTGTTACTGAACAAATGCTGGACGAGATAGAGCGTATAAAGACTAATGATTACGACTATTACAGGTATTTATACCTGGGTGAGCCGGTGGGGCTTGGTACAAACGTGTATAACATGGACTTGTTTAAACGCGTAGATAAGATCCCAGATGGTGAGCGTGTCATAGGTCAGCTATTCGCAGCAGATACCGGGCACCAACAATCAGCAACTACTTGCTTACACGCAGTTGTTACTAACAGATCCAATCTCTATCTTGTGGATAACTACTACTACAGCCCTGCTGGCAAGGTCAAGAAGAAAGCTCCGAGCGTTTTGTCTAAAGAGCTTCATGACTTTGTTATCAAACAAACACAGAAATATCCGAATGTACCAGTAATTGAAATGACGATAGATAGTGCGGAGGGAGCATTGAGAAATCAGTATCTAGAAGACTTCGGTATTCGCTGGCACCCAGTAGCTAAGAAGAAGAAAATAATAATGACAGAATACGTCCAGTCGCTCCTTGCGAATGGTCGTTTTTATTATTTCCCAACCGAGAACAACCTCAAGTATTTTATTGAGGAACACAAACGATATCAGTGGGACGAGAAGACAGTAAAAGACGACGACCCGAAAGTCATTAAAGAGGACGATCACACTTGCGACGCGTTTCAGTATATGGTCGTTGACAATGCACAACTATTAAGATTAAAAGCCTAGAGAAAGGTTTGAAATGAGTATCTTACAATCAATAAGAAATATTTTTAAGAGGGGTAAATATGTAATGACAAGCCAATCATTAGGCAATATCACAGAACATCCTAAAATCGCAATTAACAAGGACGAATACGATCGTATTCAAAAAAATTTGAAATACTACCAGAGTAAGTGGGACCCTATCCGGTATCGCAATTCAAACCGCGTTGATAAGCAACGGGCCAGAAATCACTTGCCTATCGCACGGACGGCTTGTAAGAAAATTGCCAGCCTGGTATTCAACGAGCAGGCAGAGATAAGCGTTGCGAATAGAACGACAAACGAGTTTATTCAAACTGTCTTGCTGAATGACCGTTTTAACAAGAACTTCGAGCGATACCTTGAGAGCTGTTTGGCTTTGGGCGGTCTTGCTATGCGTCCATACGTTGACGACGACAAGATCAAAATTTCATTCATTCAAGCCCCTGTATTTTACCCGCTACAGTCTAACACACAGGACGTATCTTCTGCAGCGATTATCAACAAGAGTCAAAAGACAGTAGGCAAGGAAACAATCTACTATACTTTGATCGAGTTGCACGAATGGACCAAGGATAAGAAATACACAATCACTAATGAGCTGTATCGCTCGAGCGAAAAGGAGCGCGTTGGTGACCGTGTACCATTATCCGAGATCTATGAGGACTTGGAGGAAGAAGTAACGCTTGACGGGCTTACACGGCCGTTATTTACGTATTTAAAACCTCCTGGCATGAATAACAAAGATATTAACAGCCCTTTAGGCTTGTCTATCTTTGACAATGCTAAAAGCACTATTGACTTTATCAATACCACTTATGATGAGTTTAAGTGGGAAGTCCGAATGGGCCAACGGCGCGTATTAGTGCCAGACCAAACTGTCCGGATTGGTTTTGACCATCACGGAGATACCGATTTAGTCACGCGCGAATTTGATCCAGAGCAGAATGTCTATGAACAGATTGACGGTGGCAAAGATATACCTATCAATATCACAGACCTTACAACTCCTATCCGTTCGGACGACTATATCAAAGCTATCAACGAGGGCCTTGCGCTCTTTGAGATGCAGGTCGGAGTGTCGCCTGGTATGTTTACGTTTGACGGCAAGAGCATGAAGACTGCGACTGAGGTTGTATCCGAAAACTCTGACACGTACCAGTTAAGAAACAGCATCGTGAGCCTTGTAGACCAGTCTATCAAAGAGCTTGTGATCTCTATTTGTGAGATTGGTAAGCTGTACGGCTTGTATAGCGGACCTATTCCAGAGATGGACGATATCACAGTTAACCTGGACGATGGTGTCTTTGTCGATAAAAACAACGAACTGGACTACTACGCTAAGGCTTTGTTAAGTGGCCTTGTCAGCAAGCAATACGCTATTTCTAAGGCGCTGGGCTTGTCAGATGATGAAGCTGCACGAATGCTCGCGGATATCAAAAAGGAAACCGCGGAGAGTATGGAGCTAGAGCGTAGCACCAGCGAAGTTGATATTTATGGAGAGTGAGTAAATGGCGCGTAACAAGTACCCGGTATTATTTAACGAGGAGCAGTTAGAGTTGCGCGCTTCGCAGGTTGGTGATATCTATCATCAGATGGCGCGTGACCTATTCGATGAGGTTATTGATAGGTTGCTAGAGCGTGGGGCTGAATCTTTAGCTGATAACCCGTATATCTGGCAGTTGGAGCGAATGAACCAGATGCACATGCTAAATAAGCAGAATCTGGACACTATTGCGCGCTACTCCAAAATAGGCCGTGAACAGCTCCGTAAGGTCATTGAGGACGAGGGTCTTAAAATATATCAGAGCACAAAAGAACAGCTCTTAGACGACCTCAGAGAGGGCGATTTTGGCAATTCTAACCATGCGCAGGAGTTGCTCGCTGGGTATTTTGAACAGTCGCACGGTGATATTAGTAACTTGATTAATACCACGCTTCCAGGGATTGTAACAGATGTGTATCGTCAAATGGTCCAGGAAGTTGTAGCCCGTCAAGTGGTCGGGCTAGTAACTCATGATAAGGCTGTATCTCAAACGGTCATGAAATGGCAGGAAATAGGCTTTAAGGGCTTCATTGATCGCGGTGGTCACTATTGGAAAGTAGACAACTATGCCAGAACGGTTATTAAAACCACTGTCATTCGTAGCTACCGAGAAATGCGGACAATGCCAGCGGACGAGCTTGGTATTGATACCTTTTATTATTCTAAAAAGGCCACGGCTCGCGAGGCTTGTGCTCCCTTACAGCACCATATTGTGACCTATGGACCAGCGAGGGAAGAACATGGTATCAGTATTCTATCACTTGCGGATCACGGCTACGGGACGGCTGGAGGCTGTCTTGGCATTAACTGCGGACATATGCTTACTCCATTTGTGCCTGGTATAAACGAATTGCCAGAACTAGGGCCGGACGTTAAGAATGTAACGCAAGAAGAAGCTATAAGAAATGCTAACGCACAATCTAAACAAAGAGCATACGAGCGAGCTATTCGCAAGTCCAAGGAGAAGTTACACGTTGCCGAGAAGCTGGGCGACCAGGAACTTATCAGCAAGTTTAAAACCAAAATCAGAGACCAACAGGCAACCCTGCGAGATTATATCGCAGATAAGCCTTTCTTACATCGTGACTATGCGAGAGAAAGGTATTTCAAACCTAATGAAGATTAAAGGCTTTTATAGCCTTTTTATTTTGCTCCCTTTCTGGATAAGAGGTGATTTCCTCCTTTTTTCTTACCTCTTGCGGGATCGTTACCCGCTGGGAGCTTTCGTTGACGGACGTAAACCGTCGAAATCGTCTACTGGACGTAAAACAGGAAGGAGTTTTAGACATGAGTTTAAAACGTGAGATGTTAGTTGAGGCAGGTATTGAAGACAAGGAAACTATTGAGCGCATTATGGCAGCGTACGGGTCAGCAATCAAAGAAGCCAGATCTGAAGTACAGGCAGAAAACGACAGCTTGAAAACACAACTTGAGCAACGGGACCAAGCTATCAAGGACTTACAGGCTAAAGAGGGAGCTAGTGAAGAAGCCAAGAAACAACTGGAAGACTTACAAGCCCAATTTGAAAGCTACAAGACAGATAGCGAAGCGAACCTTGCACAAGTTAAAAAAACCAACGCGGTTGCATTGGCTTTGAAAGACGTGGGAGCGCATAACTCCGAGGACCTTATGAAGTTTATTGATCTTGACAAGATCGAGCTTGCAGAAGACGGCAAACCAAAACTAGAAGAAACTATCAGCGGTCTAAAGGAATCAAGCCCTTACCTTTTTATTCAAAAGGAAGAACCACAGGAACCACAGCCAAAGTTCTCGCTTGGTGGCAATCCGTCCGCTGGTGGTGATGATAACCTCAGCGCGGAAGAAAAAGCTCTATTTGCTGGCTTTGACAGCATTTAATAACTAAAGAAAGTAGGAAAAACCTATATGACTATTAACTACGCATCAAAATTTGACGTAAAAGTAGATGAGCGCTTTGCTAAAGAAGCCCTTTCTGCTGGGATCATCAACCAGGATTTCGATTTCACTGGTGTAGATACCGTTAAAGTGTACTCAATCCCAACAACAGCAATGAACGACTACGCCCTTACTGGTAACACCCGTTACGGTACGGCTGCTGAATTGGAAAACAATGTGCAAACATTGACACTTACCAAAGACCGTTCATTCACGTTCACGATCGACAAACGCTCAGTACAAGACACGTTGGGAACTTTGGAAGCAGGTAAGGCTCTTGCCCGTCAATTGGTAGAAGTTGTTATCCCAGAAGTTGATAAGTACCGCTTTGCCAAAGTCGTTGCTGGTGCTGATACAGATCACGTTAAAACCGGCGCGGTTACTAAAAACAACGCGTATGAAGCAGTCCTTGACGGTCAAGTGAAATTGACTGACGCGCTTGTGCCGGAAGAAGGACGCAAACTCCACGTATCTCCTGAGTTTTATAAACTCATCAAACTTGATCCATCGTTCGTTAAAAACTCTGACCTCGGTCAAGAAGTATCGTTCAAGGGTCAAGTTGGAGCTATCGACGGCTTGCCTGTTATCTTGACTCCAACTTCACGCCTGCCAGAAAACGTAGCATTTGTTATTGCGCACCCTATCGCAACTACTTCTCCTGTTAAACTAGAAGACTACAAGATCCACGATAACCCACCAGGAATCAACGGCTACCTTGTAGAAGGTCGTATCCGTTACGATGCCTTTGTCCTTGACAGCAAGAAGAAAGCGATCTACGTTCACAAAACAGCGTAAGGAGTAACAAATGGCAGAAGAAGTAAAAACAACTAAAACAGAAGCGGTAGCTGAAGAAACTGGGACAGTTTTGGTAAAAGGAGATGTAACATTTACTATTACTGACCCTAACCTGGTTTCTGCTTTTTTGACTAGCGGTTATGAGATCAAGGAGTAACGTATGGCGAAATATAAAGCTACTTGTAACTTTTTGATTGAGTCAACAGATCAAAACTTCGACGAGGGCAAGGTCTACGAGTTGACGGCTGCAGAAGCAGAAGAAATCAACCAAAAGACAAGCCTCGCCTTTGGCGAGGAATGGTTGGAACTTGTTTCTGATAGCGAAACCGTGGCCCAAAAGGTGGCCTCTGAATAGGAGGTATCATGGCATACTTAACGCATGAGGAATATCGTGAGTTAGGTTTTGACAGTACAAGCGAGTTTGAAGCGTTACTTAAACGGGCTGAGCTTGCTATTAATCTATTTATCCGTCATTATTATGACTTCCATGATTTTGACAAAGACCATAAGACACGCAAAAAGGCAGTTAAACTTGCTACGGCATACCAGATCCAGTACCTGGACAGCACGGGCATTTTAACGGCTGAGGATAAACAGACAATCGCAAGTACTACACTAGGCCGTACATCGGTATCGTACAGCTCAAATAACGGCTCTAGAGCGTCTGAAACGGCATCGGGGTATAATCTATCCCTTGACGCTTTTAACGCTCTAAAATCGGCTGGTTTTCTGTATAGCGGGGTGGATTATGGTCGTTATTGATAAACGGACACTAGTGGACTCGGTGACGATTGCAAAACCAACAGGTAAAAAAGACGGGTGGGGGAAAGATGAATTCTCCTACCCTATTCTTTTAAGTCCGGTGCGCTTCGACCGTAACTTTGACGGCCCTGGGTCAGTCAATAACCCGTCCGGACAGAAGAACCCGTCATTTAGAGCGCCTGGTGTTATCTTCGTATATCCTCGCTATTGCAACGTTGAGCTTGATTCGTCATTCAGAAACTCGATTGTAAAGGACGGTGATGATGAGTATATCGTGAACAAGATTGTACCTGTTTACGAACCATTCAATCGCAAGGTCTTTTGCTACGAAATCGAGGTGATGTGATGGGTATCAATGTCACGATTGATTTGAGCGGAGCTACCAAGAAAGTATCGCAAGCGTCAGAACGTAAAGCACAGTTAGAGATAGCTGACCAAGTCTTATCAGATATGGAACCGTATGTGCCGCTACTGAATGACCCGCTACGCACTAGCGGTCATGTTGAAGGCAACGGAACCCGGATTGTCTATAACACACCATACGCACGCGCCCAGTTTTACGGTGGTGCTTATAACAAGTACCGCAGTTTTAGCTTTAGCAAGTATACAACCCCTGGAACCGGGAAGCGCTGGGACCTAAAGGCATCAGCAAACCACGGGAACAAGTGGGCAGAAGTCGGATTGAGAGCAATGGGGTTTAATAAATGAAAAGTAACAATGATTTTAACGTTGTTTTGCGCGATTTTATCAACACCCTCGGTCTACCGCTTGCTTGTGAGCTTGACTTCCTAAGCGAGTTAGACTCTTTGGTCCTTTATCCGTTGCCAGGAGGTAAGGTTGAGCGTGTTTATATGGACGGGTCGCGAGATGTGAGCCTTATCTTTGAAATCGCAGTCAAGGTTAAGAACCAGGTAACAGCTAGCGAGTGTCTTTGGGAAATTAACAAGGCACTTTCTGAGTTTGATCTAGTCTTACCAAGTCAAAACAACTCATATATTTTTAATAACTTAACTACAACCCAACCATCTCTAAACGAACGGGACGAGCAGGGTTTTTACATTTACTTGCAGGACATCACTGCGAGTCTCACTATTTTAAATACGAAAGGTAACTAATAAATGGTACGTAACAAGAACGCCCTACGCGGGCATTTTATCGCACAAGTAACAGATCCAAAAGTTGAGCCTGAAAAAACAGCTTACATGGAAATTGCGAAATGGATCACGGACGTAGATGATGACACAGATGAAACCACGACATCTACTGCCTACTACGACGGTGATGGCACTGAAGAAACCACTGTAACCGGTGTCAAAGAAGCATATTCGTTCAAAGGAACCTATGACGGCGAAGACCCAGCTATGAAGTATATTGCTGACCTGAAACGCAAGACTGCCAACGACCGGATTGTATGGCACAAAATTGTAGACTCTGACGGCAAGAACCAGCACGTCGGTATTGCTACCGTTACTGGTATCAAGGCCGGGTCTGGGGCCGCTGCAGACTACGAGGAATTCTCTTGTAAAATCTCTTACAACTCAATTCCAAAAACAACTGCAGTCGTGGGCTAATAGTTAGAAAGTAAAGCGTTCCATTTTGGGACGCTCTTTTTTGTGCATTAAAGGAGGAAAAATCATGTCTATTTCAATCGAATTAAACCGCAATTACATTCCCATTAAAATCGGAGAAATCGAACTCCAATTTGATACATCACTAGAGAATATCTCACGTCTTGCATCGCTCCAAGAGGAGATCGCAGAACGTTTTAACAAGTATCAGTTAGAGCTTATTGAGCGGTCTAACAATGGAGAGTTTGACGATCTCAAAGAGGGAGTTATTAACAAGCAAGTTATTGACGAAGCCTTTGAAATGCAGAAGAAAATGACGGAGATCAAGTATGATGTCTTATTCGGGAATGGTACCTTTGCCAAACTCTATGAACGTTATCCAGATCTTGACGCTTTGGATCATGCATTTGATGAGGTAGATACCATGCTAGGAGCTGAACTTGACCGTCTAGGTCAAGAACGGGCCAAAGCATCGGGTGCGGTTGCTGAGTCGTTTGTCAAGAAAGCAAAAGCGAAAAAGACTAAGAAAACCAGCAAAAAATAAAAAGGGGGATAGCTCATGAAATTAAATGAGCCAATACAGGACTCCTTTGAATTGAACGGGCACCACTACGAAGTGGACTGCTCCTTTGACCTGGTGCTTGATGTATTTGAGATGTTTGACAACGAAGTCATGAATAATCTCGAGAAGATGCGTACAGCGGTTTTAATGATGACGGACGAAGCCTTGGATAATCCAGAGGATATCGTTGCCGTGTGGGAATATATCGACGAGCATTTTTTGAGGACAAAAAAAGAGCGCGTGGTTTATGACCGGCAAGGAAACCCTATGCCAGTGGCCAAGGACGAAGACGAAGACGTGCGTTTGATTGACTTTGAAGTAGACGCGCAGGAGATATACGCGAGCTTTGTGCAAGCGTACAACATCAACCTCTTTGAAGCACAAGGCCGCCTTACATGGCCCGAATTTATCGCATTACTGAACGGTATGCCGGAGGGTACGGCTGTATCTCAATTAGTAGAGATACGGTCTTGGAAACCCTCAAAAAACGATAGTAGCGAGTACAAGGCCAAAATGAGACGGCTACAAAATAAATATAGATTAGACGGAAAGGAGGGAGATGAATAATGTCAGACGGAAAAATAGTAATTGATGTCCAGGTAAACGGCAAGAAACTGACAGAGTTATCAAGCGCCTTGAAGCGTTTAGAAAGCGAAGCCCGTAGATCGGGCCAAGGTGTCAAAAGCGCTGGAGACGGTATCCAGACAACTGGTGACAAGGCTTTAAGAGCTGGGCAAGGTTTTAAACGAGCCGGTGACCGTATGGCCGAAGGTGCCAAGTTGTCGGAAACATCAAGCAACGGCTTTCGTCGTGCTGGTGACAAGATTAAAGAAAGCTCCGAAATTGCTTCAAACTCTGGGAATGGTTTTAAACGTGCCGGTGAGAAGATCAAAGAAAGCTCAGATATTGCTGGGCGGTCTGGTGACGGCTTTAAGCAGGCAGGGGAGAAAGTAAAAGAAAGCTCTGATCTCGCCCAAAGGTCAGGAGATGGCTTTAAACAAGCATCTGGAAAGATCAAGTCAGCTAGTAACGAGGCTAGCTCTGGCGGTGAAGGTTTTAAACAAGCCGGACACAAGGTGAAAGCCTCTGGCGAGGAAGCCAAGGGTGGCGGTGCTGGGTTTAAAAAGGCTGGTGAAGATGCCAAGGCTGGCGGTGACAAAGCTGGTCAAGGTGCCAAAGGCTTTGAGAAGATCAAGGACGCAATCAAAAACTTCTCGGTCGGTGCTGTAGCCTTTAAAGCTGTCAGCTCTGCGATGAACCTTGTAAGCCAGTCGATGGATAAGGCTATTGACCGCTTCGACACCTTGCAACGGTTCCCGAAAGTCATGAAGTCGCTGGGGCACTCGTCAAAAGATGTAGCATCATCTACCAAGTTGCTTGCCGAGGGTATTGAGGGACTACCAACTACGCTTGATACAGTTGTAGGGACTACTCAAAAACTAACCTCTATGACTGGGGACTTGAAGAAGTCTACCAAGCTCACTCTGGCATTAAATAATGCCTTTCTAGCATCTGGTGCATCTACTGAAGATGCAGCGCGTGGTTTGCAACAGTACAGCCAGATGTTATCGGCTGGTAAGGTTGATATGCAAAGTTGGAAAACCTTGCAAGAAACTATGCCTTACGCATTGCAGAAGACCGCTGAAAGTTTTGGCTTTGCTGGTGCATCAGCGCAGAAAGACTTTTATTCGGCCTTACAAGACGGAAAGATCACGTTTGATGATTTTAGTAAGCGTCTGATTGAACTGAACAAAGGCACGAACGGCTTTGCTGAGATGGCAAAGAAAAACTCAGAAGGTATCAAAACATCATTCGGGAATATCGTTAATGCGGTAGCAAAAGGGATCGCAAACGTCATTGCCGAGTTTGACAAGATGAGCAAGGCGGTTACTGGTAAGAGCATCGCCCAGAACCTTGATAGCATTAAAGGAGCCGTAAACAGCACCTTTAACGTTATCATCAGTGTTATTCGTGGTGCTACTCCAGTTGTTAAATCGCTAGTCAGTGTATTAGGTTTTCTTAAACCTGTATTAGACCCGCTTATCGCTGTATTCACTGGTGTCGTAGGCGCTGTTTTGCTCTTTAAGGGAGCGATGCTGGGGCTGTCAATTATCAAGGGAATCGGTAGCCTAATTGGTACGCTTATCACTTCCTTGGTATCTCTAACCAGTACCTCGCTTGTAGCAACAGGAGCTACTACCGGACTAGCTGGAGCTTTGGCCTCTCTATCCTCTGGTGGAGTATTCTTGGTTGTCGGAGCTATCGCTGGTCTGGTGTCATGGTTGACGCAGGAAAGCGAAGCGTCCAAAGAGGCAAAGGCTAAGAATGAAGAGTTTAAACGATCCCTCGATGATCTACACGAAAGTGTAAATAAGGGGAATGAAGCCTACAAAGATCGCAGAAATGAAATCAAAGCTACGGCCGAGGATAACGAGCGACTAGTCAGAAAGATTGACGAATTGAACGCAGTCGAGAACAAGACTGCAGCTCAAAAGAAAGAGCTTGCGTCTGCAGCAGAAACCCTTAACTCGCGGATTGAGGGCTTGAATATCCAGTACGATAAAGCAACCGGCACGATCAACATGACCACGGACGCGATCCGTAAGCAGATTGAGATTGCCAAGGCATCGGCTGAGATTGAAGCTGCCAACGACAAAATGGTAGAGAATGCCAAGAAGCGTTATGAAATCAAGGATAAGATGAAGGAACTCGAAAAAGAGTACCAGAATACTATCAGAGAAACCGATGACGCAGAAAGTGGATTTTTTGCCAATTCGTCAGTAAGAGACGAAATCAAGAGCCAAGCAAAACAAAAGTACAACGAAGAAGTCAAGAAGTTACAGGACGATATCAAGAAAACTGAAGAGTCTGATAACGAATTAACGAATACAATCGTTAAGAATAACGAAACCAAGGCCAAATCTACAGAGGATGCGTCTGGTCGTATGATCTATACAATGGAGAATATGAACGATGCCCAGCGGAAAGCTGTAGAAATGATGCAACAAGAGTTTGCTAATCTCAAAGGCGAAGTTCAAAACGCTTTCCAAGCTATCGAACAGCAGACAGCCTTATCTGCAGATCAAATGACCGCCAACTTGCAGAAGAACATCGACGCAGTAGATAAGTGGTCACAGAACCTTGAAATTCTAGCGAAACGCGGATTAGACCAAGGTCTTATCGAACAAATGAAACAAGCTGGTCCTAAAATGGCCAACCAAACGCAGGCCCTTGTAGATGCGTCCGATGAACAACTAGGACGACTCAATACTAAGTGGACCGAGGCAGGAGATAAAGCTAAAGAAGGCTTCTTACGTAGTATTCACGCAACAGGCGAAGAACTACCACCCGAAATTCAAGCGATGGTAACAGCTATCGCTACTGAATTTAGGAAAGCACTTGCTGAGGCAGATTTTGAAACGCAAGGACGTGAAGTTCCTAAGAAAACTGCCGATGGTATGCGATCTGGAAAAGGTGACGTTCAAGAGGCAGCGTCCGAGCTGACAGAAGCATCTAAGCAAGCATTTAACAACTTGCCAACAGAAGCTAAGTATAGCGGTTCGCAAGTCAGCGGTGGATATGCCCAAGGTATCACAGATAACCAAGGCGCAGCACAAAGTGCTAGCGAATTGCTTAAGACGGCCTCTTTGGGAGTTCTTTCTGGACTCTTTGGTGAAGGGCAGGCGAAAGGTGCCGAACTTGGTTCTGGTGTCGCCTCTGGTGCTACTGGTGGAGCTGGTGCCGTACAAGCAGCAGCAGACACATTGAAGATGTTTGCAGTAACCGGCATGTCTGGATTAGAACCAGAAGGACAAGCCAAGGGTGCTGAATTCGGCACAGGAGTGGCTTCCGGAATCAGTGTTGGGCAACAAGTCGCGATAGGCGCAGCATCCGCACTGAACCTTGCTGTATCCGCTCAATTTCTCACAATGGGATCAAACGGGCAACAAGCCGGTTCTCAATTTGGTTCTGGTGTCGGCGGAGGTATCACTTCCACGCAAGGGATTGCAACTGGCGCAGCCGGCATTATGAAGCAGTTAATCAATGTTAGTGTCAGCTCGCTTGGTAGTGATGGTCGTAACTCTGGTACACAATTTGGTGCAGGAGTCGCTAGTGGTATTGCTAGTCAAAACGGCGCAGTACACGGCTCATCTAGCTCATTAAAATCGTCGGCTCATAATGGAATGGCTGGCGGTTATAGTGGTGGATATAGTGCTGGTATGGCGATTGGCGAAGGTATGATGAGCGGTATCTACGCTATGGCTGGATCGGTTGCAGCAGCAGCGGCCAGCATCGCAAGTAGCGCGGTTGCAGCAGCACGATCTACCTTGCGGATCAATTCGCCCTCGAAAGTATTTAGAGATCAGGTTGGTCGTGCGATTCCAGAAGGTATGGCAGTAGGTATTGAGAAGTACGGCTACTATGTAGACAACTCAATGACTGACCTTGCTAATAAGACGATAGAATCTGGCAAGAAATACACTGACGGCTTTGGCTTTAACTTGCCAGGTCGCGGTGATTTTGTAAGCGGTCTAACTGACACGCTAGCTTCACGGTTTGGCTATTCTGGCGGTGGAGTTTCGAATTCTAACGTCACAAACAACTACACACTTAACGCAAGCGGTACGGCTAATGACAATTTCTTTAGTCCAGAGAATATGCGACGGCTCTTGCGCGAACTTGCTTACTATACAAATTTAGAAGGAGGTAAAATGGCATAATGGGAACCTTTACTTTTAATGGTGTATCAAGCACCACTCACGGCTTGCGTGTAACCAGCGACTACGTTATTAACTCAACCGGTAATGACGTAGAAACAGTTGCGGTCCCCGGCCGTGACGGTGATCTATTGATTTCTAGGAATCGTCTTAAATCGGTTACTATCGAGTTGCCTTGTACCGTCCTTTCTAATCGCAATCTAACGGACGCAGGAAGTGAAATTAGTAACTGGCTCAATGTAGACGGCTATAAAGACTTGACTCTATCCTGGGACCCAGATTTTATCTACCGATCGGCATTTATTGAAACCTTTGAAATTGCAAGCCTTATGCGACAGTTTGGCAAGGTCAAGCTGAATTTTTTGACCTACCCAGTCAAATTTTACAAGCAAGGCCGTACCACTCAAACGCTCTCAAACGGCGCGACAGTCAACGGCCTCGGCAATGTTAAGGCAAATCCTGTTATCACGTTAGTGGGATCGGGTGACTGTACGCTTACTATCAACGGTCGTAAAACTAAATTGAGAGCTGTGCAGAACACGATCACGCTGGATATGCAGGCTAGACAGGTATTTAGTGGTAACCTACCAGCGTGGGATAAGGTCGTAAGAGCGCCACAATACCAAATGCCGTATTTGGACGCTGGTCGTAACTTGATAAGCTGGGACGGTGATTTTACGGTTAAAATGGCACCATATTGGGGGGTTAAGCTATGAGACCTATACTTTTTAATAAGAATGAGCAGTCATTTGATACGTACGGCCTCGGTGAGCTTAACGTAACCAAAGGTACGGTAACACGGGAACGCAATGGGAATTATACGCTATATGCTGAAATTCCCGTTAATGACCCGATGGTCTCAATACTTGAAAAAGAGATGAAGCTGAAAGCTGATGCTGGGCTAAGAACCAAAAATCAGACTTTCGAAATCTCACGGATCGTAAAGGATAGCAGCAACATTGTTAAAATCTACGGTCAGCACATCAGTCATAAGTTGGAATACATGGCCCTACGAAATGCCACAGCATTTGCTGGATCAGCTTATAGCGCCCTAGGTATCTGGAAGGGCGCGTTGATTGGTGACCTACGTTTTGATGTCTGGTCTGACATCCAGACGGTCGGTAAGGGTGTGTTTGACATCTCCAAAATGGCGAATGCACGGCAAGCTCTCGGTGGTGTAGAAGGCTCTATCCTTGACATCTATGGCGGTGAATATGAGTTTGACAATATGACCGTGCGACTGCATAAGCAGTTAGGTCGTACTGCCCCAACCGTTTTGGAGTATGGCCGTAATATCTTATCTGCCGAATCAGATGAAACAATCGAGAGTGCATACACTAGCGTGTTACCTTTTGCGACATACACACCCGATAAGCCAGAGGGCGACACTAGTGATAGCCAGCCCGATGCAGTGACCGTAACGCTCCCAGAGGATTACGTAGACAGTAAATACAAGGACCTATACGCATATCGCAGAATTAAGATCGTGGATTTCTCTAGCGAGTTTAAGAGTGATGGGAAAAATAAGGATATTCCAACAGTTGAGAAACTGCGTAAGATGGCCACTAATTACATGGATCGCAACGCAATCGGTAAGCCTAAGTTCAATACCAAGATCGAGTACGCTGATCTAGCACGCACACTTGACTATGCGGATCGAGGCTGGATTGAAGAAGTCGAACTATGCGATATCGTGCCTGTCTATTATCCACAGATTGGGCTGACCGATGAAACTTTGGAAATAACCACGATCACTTACGATTTTGTAAACGAACGAAACGAAAACGTGGAATTTGGTGATATTGGTACAAACGTTAGAGCGACTATGCAGAACGGTCTAGCTGGACGGGTAGATGATATTGCTAGGGCTCAACAAGATTTTGAGAATAGCTTGCCAGACTATCTTTTAAACGCTCAAGGTAACAAGGTTTGGTACAACCAACCAGACGACAAAGAGCATAAAATCGGCGATATCTGGTTTGAGAAAAACGGCATCTATGATCGCATGTATGTGTGGAACGGCGAAATGTGGGAGAAACGCATTGATACCGAAGACATCGACAAGATCAAGAAGGAAGTCGATAAGCAGTTAGAACAAGCCAAACAGTCAACTGCGATCGAAATTGCCAAGGCTGACGCAAAGGCACAAGAGGCGCTAGCTTTGGCTGGTACAATCCCAGATATGCCCACATTATCTGAGCAGATCAAGGCACAGGTTTTAAATAGCGCAGATTTGAGCCGAAAGGTTACAGAATCTCTTAACCAGGCAGATGGTGGGGTTATCTATAGTAAGATCTTCCAAAATATCAAAACCGACTTCGTCACTCAAGAGGATGTTAGCCAAGCCCTGACTGGTATCAATGAGGAACTTCAAACTCAAGTTGTAGAATTCCAAAAATTAACCGAATCTAACAAGATTTACGAGCGAATTATTGGTAAATCTGAAACAGACGCACCAGACAAGCTATCACGGCTTGTTATGTCTAGCCAAATCTTTCAGACTGAAGTCGGGCAATATGTCAATACTGATGGAGCCAACCTGCTAAACGGCTCAAAAGGCCCATTTAAACCAGACAAGAAGCCAGCTAACTTTGATAACAATATTTTGTACAAAGACAGCACGTCCATTTATATGGAACAAGGACAAGAGTATATTGTCAGTGCTAAAACAGACGGGAACTTTACGGCTCATCACGATGGTAACAAGGAATCCGATAACGTAGTCCTTTGGATTATGGACAAGAATGTCAGAAATTATCAAATTGTATCGGACCTCAAGACAGGTACCACAGGGACCAAGATCGTTTGGAATAAACCGACAGGAACTTATCACTTGCGTGTTAATACCTATCACAAAGATCCAGATAAGTTGAAATCGGTTTGGAATGTCAAAATTGAAAAAGGATCGATCAAGTCTGATTACACGCTGTCGTTAACTGATCAACTCAAAGCTGATCCATTGATCGAAGCCACACGGACACAAATGACGCTACTGGCGGGGTCGTGGGCAATCAAAAACCTAAACAGCAACGGTGACGTACTCAACTCAATCAATGTGCTTGCGAATGGCACGAACCGAATAGACGGACGATTAACACATATCACAGGCCAGACCGTGATAGATGAAGCCGTTATCGATTCCGCAAATCTAAAAAAAGTTTCAGCTAGCAAAATATCGGGTGGTGAGGCTGACTTTGCTAAAATCAACGTTGTCAACTTTGATGCTAAGAATGTGACGTCTGGGACGTTCCAAGGACTTGTCTTCCGCGGTGGTCGGATCGAAGCTCTTAATGGCAAGATGAATATTGATCTGCAGAATGGACAATATAACGTGTTGAGTGATGATGCTACTATAAGACGAATTGATACCAATTCATCACAATTTATCAAGCTAACAAAAAGTGGGTTTGTCGCAGAACGATTTAGAGATACCAACGCTGCACTCATGGTTTTTGGTACGAATCACAATAAAGATCCTAAAGAAGTTGAACGGCATGATAACGATACATTCGCAGGCATTCGTGTTTGGTCTGGTAAAGGCAATGGCGCAGAAGAAAGCCTTACTGAATTTATCGGTGACCGTGTATTGATCTACAACAACGGGCGCTATCGTAGCCCTTGGAACTTCCACGGGAATATGAATGACGGTAAGACTTACTTGCTACCGATGAACCAAAATAATGTGAAGCATTATATTGGCCGTGGCGACTTTTTCCTTGAGGGCATTTACTCACGACATTTTTATATGTCTGGAGGGACCGACATTGGTGTATACCTCTGGGATTTGCTGACTTGCCTCGGTATGCTCAAACGTCACGGCACAATTTCAGGCGCGTCTGGTCATATCCAAGGTGTGCTTGATAAATATGGATTTAGATAAAGAGGTAATTGATGAACACAGTAGATAAAATTGT
>ERZ773074.128-NODE-128-length-35459-cov-17.765224_pt1 | contig 35459 bp, 53 predicted proteins | sample MGYA00580615_ERZ773074 | MGnify/ENA primary metagenome ERZ773074 (study PRJEB29015, sample SAMEA2738126) | human oral metagenome | biome: human oral; feature: human-associated habitat; material: saliva | place: China | collected 2160 ...
CTTCCTTTTTGCACGTAAAAAGGCTATACGGCGAAAAGATGTACCGATGAATATATAAAAAAAACTCGGGCAGACGGAAATGGAAAATTAGTTTTAGGCTACCGGCTCCAGAAACCCGATAAAATTTTAACTAAAACTGCAGTCAACAGGATAAATACCGACATTATCATTATGAAAACTATCAAATTACAAAAAGTTGGGAGAAATTTCTGGGGGTATATGGCTTATAAGGATGAACAAGGCCATTTCTTTCTTGATATAAATAATAGTCTTGAGAAAAAACCAACAGAATTGTGCTCATGTCACCCGGCTGAAGATATGAATGGAGAGCCAGGATATCGTGTTGTTGGTCATTTTGATATTATCAATCCTATTACTGATAAAGAGATTAGAGAGGATGATTGTAGAGGGTTGTATATGAAACTTTCACAAATTTATTATGATCTAATTGCATTTCTTGGAAAGACTGGGAATGAAGAAGAGGATTGCAAAGATTTTCGTTACAAAAATCATAAATATGGCCTATGGGAAAATTCTGTGGAAGAAACTTTGAAGGAAATTAAAAAAAGATGGAATATTATTCCAAGCGATTTGAAGCCTGAATGGTGTACTTGGCGAGATATTGAAGTGTTAGAAAAAAGATCAAAGAAATACTTACTTCAATAATCAACAAATAAATACTCTCTAAGCTTTTCAAATAACTTAGAGAGTATTCTTAATAATATAAAGTGAATAATAACGTATTATCGATGGCTTTATAAAGATGGAGAAAGATTATGTAGGAAGATTATACAAAAACTTTTCAATAGCGATGTTCTAAGATTTATCTGAAAGATCGGTCTCTTCCAGAGAACATGAAATAAGGTGGTGGCATAAATAGATTTGCATAAAACTTAAAGCATAATATCATTTTGTACGTATATAATCACTATATACGATAATTTTAATAGATAATAGATATATATTTTTTATTAATTAACACTTTCATCAAAAATAAGTAGGAAAACACTTTGAATAATCAACATAAAATGCTACCTTTGTAATAGATAAATTAATAACATAGAAGAAGGTAAATATAATATAGGGGTTGATATACTCATGAACATTATAGATGCCTTGAAATAATCCTATTAGAATGAGGCTAATAACCTTAGAACAGGAAGAAGAAGTCGTAAGGCTATACAGGTCTGAAAAATATACTATAAAACAGATTTGTAAAATGACAGGTGTCCTGTCAGAACAAACTATATACCGCATCCTAAAGGAAAGAAACATTCCAAAAAGAGAGATAAGAATCATCACGAAGAAGATTTCCATTTCCTTGGATCATGAAACGGAGCTTATACTTGATAAAATAAAAGCTAAAAACTTGTCAAAATATATTTGTGACATAATAAAGAAACAAGAACTATTAACCAAATGAAAGAAAGGGAATAATTATGGACTTAACAACATTATTCGCAGCAGCTGTAGCTGTTAAAGTGTTTGACACCTTTACTGGTGGAAATAAGAAAAAGAAGAATAAAAAATATAAGAAGAGTAGCAGCTCGAAAAGAAGCTACAGAAGAAAGGACTCCAATTATCGTGATGCTCCTGCATGGTTTCATGATCATAACCAAAACCTATAGATTCTTATAAAATAGTATACGGCATGGAAAAAATAATGAAGAATAAAGACAGCACTGTTTGTATTCCACAAGTATCTAGAGATAAAAGAATTGGAAGTGCCTTTAATAGCCTTTTCAAAATTATATGGCAATCTGAAGAAATTGAAGGAGAAGAGCTAGTTTGGGATTTCAAGAATGACCTTTTTCTTCATCCATTTTTCCTCGCTCCACTTGCTATATATAAAGATAATTGTGAAAAGAAAATCGTCTTAGACAATTTAAATATAAATCTTAAAGCATATCTAGATAATGTATGTTTTGAAAAAACTTATGATGGAACAAATATCAAAGAACAGGAACTGGATGGTTACTTATCTAGAAGCTATATACCAATAGTAAAGTTTAAATGTTCTGGAGATAATATAGACAGAATACAAGAAATTCTTCAACGAATTATAGAAAAGCAATCACGTGTAGACAATAGTATGAATACTCCTATTTCTCATATGTTAAGTGAATTAATAGATAATATAGGAGAACACTCAGGGAGTAACTTTGGGTACTTATTTTGTCAACGTGTCAAGAAAGAACTTTATATCGTTATAGCTGATAGTGGTAGAACTATTTATGGAAGCTACGTACATACTGAAAAGTATATTGATAAAATAGGAGATGATGAAGCAATAGCTATTAAATTTGCAAATGATGGATATTCAACAAAAGATAGACCAGAAGCAGAAAACAGAGGCTATGGTATTTCGAAATCCAGAGAAATGGTAGTAGAGGGATTAGGGGGAGCTTTCTTTATGCTGTCTGGTACAGCTTTTTTCAGGCATAATGAAGATGGAATAAATGCTGTAAATATACCAGATAAATATAGATGGGATGGCACTATTATATTAATAAGAATTCCCTTGAAGGCACCTGATGATTTTTATTTTTATAACTATGTCGAATAAAATATTTTAATAATGGATAGAATTATAAAAATGCAGACAGAGCTTGGCTCAGAGATTAGATCAAGAGCTGCAATAGAAAAGATAAAAGTCTTTATACAAAAAGATAGAAAGCTTTTTATAGATATGACAGGCGTCACATTCATATCTCGGTCTTGTGCAGACGAGCTCTATAATATTCAATTAGATTACAAGCATGTAAAAATTAAGAATCAAACTGGGGAGGTTTATAAAATGATGCGTGTTGTTGAAAAAGGAAGAACAAAAAGGAGGAATAGAGAAATACTAGACTCTTCGGTTCAAGATATGAAAAATGTAAAGCTTTTTGAAGATTTTTTACAGACAATATAAGATATCTTCTAAGAAAATATGTAATATTACCATCTATTTGAACAGTAATAAAAGATGTTCATACATTTAGTGTGCAACGACTTAGAGTATTAATTTATATAATGCCTATGAATAAAAAAGAATTCTTGAACATACTAATGGAACATAACAAGCTGGGCTTCCAAGAGCAGATAGACTATAACAAGTTTTATCTATATTCAATCGTAACTCATTCAACTGCCATTGAAGGATCTACAATGACAGAAATTGACAATCAGCTGCTTTTTGATGAAGGATTAACTGCAAAAGGGAAAAGTATAATAGAACAAAACATGAATATTGATCTTAAAGCAGCTTACGAAAGAAGTATGCAATTGGCTAAAGAACATACACCCTTTTCTATTGGCGTTCTAAAACATCTGTCTTCTTTGGTCATGAGAAGAACAGGTTCGATAATTCATGTAATGGCTGGTTCTTTTGATTCTTCAAGAGGAGACTTACGCCTTGTGAATGTGACTGCTGGGGCTGGAGGAAAAACATATATGAATTTCATGAAAGTGCCACAGCAATTGAAAGATTTTTGCAAGGAAATTAATGAAGGAAGGGAAAAACTATTAAAGAACCCAGATGTATATGAGCAATATAAGTTAAGTTTCTATGCTCACCTAAAACTCGTTACGATACACCCATGGGCAGATGGAAATGGAAGAATGTCAAGACTAATCATGAATCATCTCCAAAATGAGTTTGGCCTTATACCAAGCAAAGTCATAAAAGAAGATAAAGGAGAATATATAAGAACTCTAAAGTTGTATCAAGAGGAGGGTCTTGAAGAACCTTTTATAGACTTTATGTTTGAGGAACACGCCAAAAACTTACAAGAAGAAATTGAAAACTACAAACTTTCTATGGGCGATGAAGAAGTCAAACCACATAGAGGTTTTCGTAGATAGTCTGTACTCTGGTCGATAAACTATAAATCAACTAAGCAATATAAGTTATGAGAAAGTTATTGTTAATAATAGCACTTGCTACAATGACAGTAGTAGCAAATGCACAGAATAAAGTGACAACTGCTAAGAGTACGCCAGAAATGGTGTATTACTATACGAGTTTCAACGTTGTAAGAATGAGAGAAACTTTAAAAGGAAAAGACGTTTATGTACCCTCAATAGGTGACAATAAAACTAACAAGATGAATTTATGCAAAGATAATGAAGGGAAAATAATATATTTTGATGTCCCTTTAAACGCATTTAACTGGATAACAAGTCAAGGTTGGGAATTCTGGAATCATGATGACAATTATAATGCTATACAAAGGTGGGTTATAAGAAGAAAAGTAACTAAAGAACAATTAAATAATTTAATTGCAGAAGATTTAGAAACTTCTAATAATATAGAGAGTATACCTTCTGCTGTAGAAGAACTACAGAGGATGGTAAAATAATATCAAAAACAAATATAAGTTATGAAAAAGATATTACTAATAATAGCACTTGCTACAATGACAGTAGTAGCAAATGCACAGAATAAAGTGACAACTGCTAAGACTACGCCAGAAATGGTGTATTACTATACTGATTTTAGTGTTGTAAGAATGAAAGATACTGCAAGAAAACAAGACGTATATGTTCCTTTTTTAGGAGAAAATACTACACTTAATATGGAACCTATGAAAGATGATGAAGGTAATATTATAAGTTTTGAAGTTCCTATTGCAGCATTTAATTATATAACAAGTCAAGGGTGGGAACTATGGTTACATGACGATCATTATAACATTATACAGAGATGGTTTGTTAGAAAAAAAGTTACAAAGCAAGAATTTATGAGATTGACGAAAGAAGAAATGAAACTAACAAAAACCATTGAAAGAATTCCATCAGCTGTAGAAGAACTACAGAGGATGGTAAAATAATAATATGTTCATAGACAAAACATAAGGTTCCAGAATTAACTGGAACCTTTTTTATTTATTTAAAATCTCAATATCATTATCACCAAAGATAAGACGCATTACTTGATCCCTCTTATCTTTTTTTAATTTGATTTGTATAGATACCTCTGGGTCATCTGAACGTGGAAGATCAATTACATTAACAAATTGTTGAGGATAGGTCAATAAGTCAACCACAGAAAGCCCTAACACTTTTGAGATAATCTCAAGTTCTTTGACTCTAAGATCTCGTTTACCTTTTTCTATATTGCTAATAACAGCAACATCTAAATTAAGCGCATCTGCTAAAGCCTGCTGATTTATACCCTTTTGCAGTCTTATTTCTCTAATATTCTTATATATATCCATAATGTAAAGTTAATCAATAATTTCTCAAACGCATTTGTTAAAAAAATCAATTATTTGAGATTTTCTCAATTATAATTTGAGTTATTCTCAATTTTTACTTATCTTTGTGGCATAATAATAAATATTAAACAATAAATACAGAGTAAATTATGGGAATAAAGATTAGTGGACCATTAAGAAAAATGGAGATTGGTGAGACAATAGCCTTCCCTATGGAGAAGGTGCTGTCCGTTAGAAGTGCTGCGTCTGGCATCAGTCTGTCTTTGGATCGTAAATATATGGTACGATCTGACAGAGATACTAGGACGGTTATAGTAAAACGAGAAAAGTAAAAAGCGTATGCTAACAAGAAGGGATGCAAAGATGATTGCAAAAGAACTTGTCGTTATGTCTCCTAATAACGATATTGATCCAAATGAGGTCTACCTCACAATAGATCAAGCAGCAGAGTTCTTACATCTTGCAAAGAGAACTCTATATAATCTTGGAGAAAAGATACCACGCTGTAAGAGGGGAAAGCGGGTCTATTATAAGAGGTCAGCACTCCAACGTTTCATAGAAAGAAAAGAAGCTTTTAATGAAATGCTGCCTAATCAATAATCTCTTTTATTAATAACTTAAGAGTTATACAAAAGTATGAAAGAAGCAGAAGCAATACTACAAAGGACTAATGGAGGACTAAGGGTCTTTGAACATTTCTTCGGAGAAACTGTAAGAAAGAAACTCTTTCTAAATCCATTTCGTGGAGATAGTAATCCAAGTTGTCACTTATACTTGCATAAGGAAAGTGCTGGTGACAGGTTCTATATGAAAGACTATGGATCATCTGAATGGTCTGGAGACTGCTTCAGCATTGCTGGTAAAATCTTCAATTTAAACACAAGAAATTCTTTTGTTGAGATATTGAAAAAGATTGATAGCGAGATGGGATTGTGCATCTTCACAGAAACACCTAATCAGTATTCTCAAAGTAATTGGAGATCTCAAGAAATCACAAAATCAGAAGAAGAGAATGTTGTTTCTTTTTCTCCAACTTATAAGGATTTCCTTTCGGAAGATATGGAGTTCTGGAGCCAATATGGAATAAGCAGGACGACACTAAATACGTATAACGTAAGAAGTGTATATAACTGCAAATTTAAAAAAGAAAATGGTAAGGAATATACTGTATATGGAGGAAAGAAGAAGCCTGTCTTTGCATATCTCTTCAATCAAGGAAAAGGTATAAAACTATATATGCCAAAATCACCTGTCAGATTTCTTTATGCAGGAAAACTTCCTAAACCATATATTTTTGGATGGGAACAACTCCCACAGAATGGAGACCATGTTTTTATAACAGGAGGAGAAAAGGATGTTTTATCGCTGGCAGCTCACGGTTTTAGTGCTATAAGCTTAAATAGCGAAACAGCACATCTGCAACCTTCCATGATAGAAGAGCTGAGCAAGAGATTTAAGCATATCGTGTTTCTCTATGATTGTGACGAAACAGGAAAAAGAGAATCATTGCTACGAGTGGGAGAATGGAAAGAGAAATACAAAACAAGTAGAGTCTTATTGCCACTATCTGGCGAAAAGACATCCAAAGATATTAGTGATTTCTTCTTAGAAGGAAGAACTAGAGATGAATTAATGAAAATAATAGAGGAGCAAGTGAGATAGACGGTAAGACACATACTGACATAGGATAATATCTTTCAGAAGAATAGATTAAAACTTGACACTTTAGTCTGTCTTTACTAACTACTCAAAATATGAACTTATATAATGTGGGTATGGAAAAATTAGAAAAATATAGACTTTCTTTGATGCGTAATATCAGAGAAGTAAAAGTTTCACATAATCAAAATTCAGCTGAGAAGATTGTACGTGATGAACTTTTGGAAGAAGGGATTGACTGGAGTATAGTAAATCTCCCTATTAGAGTGATTGAGTTTCAGAGTCTGAACAGAAAATATAGAGGGATTGGAATTGAGAACTCAAAAAAAGGTTATGAGTTCTACAATAGGAGTCTAATGCTGTATCCTGTATCAGTTGGAGAAAAGGGATTGACTATAGTGTCTGGAGGGAAAAACAATGATATAGCATTTTGTTTTCATGACTCTTTGGATTATATGGCTTGGTGCACTTATATGGCAGCACAGAAAAAAAACACTGATAATGCAGACTGTTACATCATGGGAGACTTCTCAACATTTACTGAGTTAGGAAAAATTGCAAAGAAATATAAAAAGATACTCTGCTATTTCCACAACGACCAGTGTGGAGAGGTTATGGTTAATACACTCAGAGAAATGATTAAAGGCAGTTCTGTAGTTGATATGAGCAACTTATATGATGGATTTGAGTGTATCCGCTTCTATTGGAAAGACTTATTGACAAGGCAATAAAAGTATGGAGTATATAACAATCTTTATAATTATTGTTGTTATTATCGGATTGGTAGCAAGCATTTACCACGAGATAAAAAACACCTTGGGTGATGATGATATAAGATATTAATTTAAAAACAAGATCATGATTTTAAGAATAATATTCCTTGTGATGCTGCTATGGGCAGTCTACACAACTATACAACAGATGATACTTCTTGTAAAAGAGGCAGGACTTTATGATTGCGTCAAGAATAAAAAGAATATCCTTAGAGCTTTCATAGAAATCATAATGGATGATAGTATTACAAACAAAGAAAAAGAAGAAAGGAGATTGCAATAAATAAAAATAGTAAATCATGAGCAGAGAAATATTATTTAGAGGAAAGTCTATCGGCATAGACGTATGGCTTTACGGGAAATTGTTCAACTATGGGCTAACGGCACCGAGTAATGTGACTTGTATCAGCGTCTGTGTACCGACAACATGGAAAGAGGCGTACAATTTCTATGCCGTGAACCCAGACACCATAGGTCAATACACAGGGTTAAAAGACAAGAACGGGAAGAAAATCTTTGAGGGGGATGTAGTCATCATTGCAGAGAAACTAAAAGCAAAGGTAATATACTATGATGGTGCTTATAGGATGCAGTCCGAATTTAGCCCTACACCAATAGATACAACAGATATGGGCTATATGATGCGCGAGTTCAGTATTCGCGTTATCGGAAATATCCACGACAACCCAGAACTAATCAAATAGCATTTAAATTATGAAAGCAAAACTTAGAGAGACAGGTGAGGTAGTAGAACTAAGGCAGTACTACTGTGATGGGACGGCAAAGGGTGTTAATGGAGAATATTACCATCAAGGTGACATATCTGATCTGTTTGAAGATATCGATTATAAAAGACTAGAATACGAGTTTAATCAATTAGGTAGGACAGAGAAATGTGAGTTCATATCTCAGCATATAGAATTGGCTTCTTCTAAAGCTATTGCCAAGTATGTAAAAGAGTACCTTTTTGACGTACTTAAAGATATTCGTGATGATGAGTATATCGCCACATATCTTCGGAATAAAGGTTACAAGGTAGAGATTAATATAAAATAGAAAATGAAACATATATATATTTTTATACGTGCTGCCATTATTACCTATCTCTTAATCTCGCTGGCAACATTGGATTTGATGTGGTATGTGCATAAGGCTCTTTGGATATGGATAGCAGTAATACCGTTCTTCCTATTCTTGTATTTTATCGTATTCATGTGCTACCAAGAAAATTTGGGATATGAGAAACCAACGTCAGATACCAACACCAACAGTTTGACAGAGACTCTTCAGGATCAACTTTTCGATATGGTTCAAGGCTTGGTAGACAAGTCGATGGCAGAGATTAGAGAAGGCATTGAAATGGTGAATAAAGAGCAAGCTCGCAAAGTTGCTACCCTTTCAACTGATATTTACAACGTGCTGGAACGACGTCAAAAACTTCTCTACCTTGAACGTAAGGTCAAGCAACATAAAGGACAGCCTATGCTCTTGACAAAAAGCGAAACAGCGTCCCTGTTACTTGTTGATTATTCTACTCTTAGAAAATGGGCAAGGAAAGGATTTCTTGTCCCCAAAAGGATTACTCCACACCGTGAGTTATATCGTTATAGTGATGTTCTAAAAATATTGGAGGGAAAGGTATGAAACATTTGTCTTTTTTCATACTCGCTGTACTCATTGTATATTTGATAGGTTCACTGCTAATGGCAGATTTCCTGTGGATATTACATACTGGTTTCTTAGGATGGATAGGTGCCATTTTTATTATTCTGTGGTTTTTCCTGCAAATTGAGAAAGTGTATGGTGACTGGAATATAGAAGAGGAAGAAATAGATTCATGGAATGAAGAAAATACAGATTTGTCAAACCAAATAGATGCAATGGTTAACCAATGTCAAAGAATGAATGCTGGTAAACTTAGAATATCATTCAAACGAGCGGATGGTTATACTATTGAGATAACAGCACGACGGACAGAGGCAAAATTTGATGATGAATTTAGTAATAAGGAACTAAAATACATCAAAGAGACAATGATAGAAAAAATAAGCAGCGTTTCTAATAAGGAAGCTGCTGAAAAGGCTTTTGATATAGTTAATGTATGCCAGGAACTCTTAGGGGAACCACTTTTTGACTCTGTAGATGAGATTGTAAATTCTACTCTGTAAAATCAGTAATAATAAAAAAAATAGTATGCCAATTAAACCAGAAAACAAAGCACGATATCCAAAGAATTGGAAACAAATCAGAATTTCAATTCTTGAACGTGCGAATAATTGTTGTGAGTTCTGTGGAGTTGAGAACCATACATATCGGACGAATGAATTTACTGGGAAGTTAGCATATATTGTTCTGACAATAGCACATCTTGATCATACTCCAGAACATTGCGATCCCGATAATCTGCGTGCCTTGTGTCAACGATGTCACAATCGTTATGATGCAGAACACAGAAGAAAAAGTAAGCAACAGAATAATAAAAATAAAGATGAATAATATTAAACTTTTATACATAGATCTTTTTTGTGGAGCAGGAGGAACTACCACTGGCGTTGAACAAGCAGAGTTTGATGGACAGGCGTGTGCAAAAGTTATTGCGTGTGTAAACCATGATGTAAATGCCATTGCATCACACCAAGCAAACCATCCTCACACATTACATTTTACGGAGGATATCCGCACTTTGAATCTTTCTAATCTTATTACACATTTAAGAAAAATGAAGGCAGAGTATCCAGCAGCTTTAGTAGTTCTATGGGCTTCGCTTGAATGTACTAATTTTAGTAAGGCAAAAGGTGGACTGCCACGTGATGCAGATAGTAGAACACTTGCAGATCATCTTTTTCGCTACATAGAAGAGATAGATCCAGATTACATTCAAATAGAGAATGTAGAAGAGTTTATGAGCTGGGGTGATATGGATGAAAAGGGACATCCAATATCAAAGCTAAAGGGTAGAAGTTATATCCGATGGACTAATAAAGTTATGTCTTATGGATATAATTATGACTGGAGGCTATTAAACTCTGCTGATTATGGAGCATACACATCAAGAAAGAGATTTTTCGGACAATTTGCAAAGAAAGGACTTCCTATAGCATTTCCTATTCCAACATATTCAAAAAAAGGAGATAGTGGAATGTTCCAGATGTATAAGAAGTGGAAGCCTGTCAGAGAAGTTCTTGACATAAATGATGTGGGACAAAGTATCTTTGCAAGGAAAAAGCCGTTGTGCGAAAAGACTCTGAAAAGAATTTACGCTGGTCTCATTAAGTTTGTGGCAGGTGGCAAAGATGCCTTCTTGGTTAAATACAATTCGATGAGCCAGAGTGGCAAGTATGTGGCTCCGGGACTTGATGAACCATGTCCTACAATCGCTTGCCAAAATCGTCTGGGCGTTGCCAATGTCAACTTTATGTCTAAGGCTTTTAGTGGAGATCCGTATTCCAAGAACCAATCGATAGACATTCCTGCCGGAACTATCACCACTAAGGATCACCATTTCTTTGTTACTGCTTACTATGGCAATGGAGGGAACCATTCTGTTGAATCGTCATGTCCTACGCTTACCACAAAAGACAGGCTGGGATTGGTTTCAAGTCGTTTTTTGGCAAATGAATACTCCTCTGGTGGTCAACTTTCCAGCATTGATGCACCTTGCCCTGCAGTATTGACAACACCGAAGCAAAAAGTAGTTGACTGCTTCTTAATGAACCCACAGTTCAACTCTGCAGGTGGAGATATCAATAAACCGTGCTTTACTCTGATTGCCAGGATGGATAAAATGCCCCCGTACCTAGTTAACACAGAAAAAGGATTAGGAATAAGAATGTTTGATACAGATAGCGAAATGACCCTTAAAATTAAGGAGTTTATGGCTATGTATGGCATAATAGACATTAAGATGCGTATGCTGAACATAAGCGAGTTAAAACGTATTATGGGATTTCCAAAGGGATATATCCTGGTCGGAACACAAGCTGAACAAAAAAAATATATTGGCAATGCTGTTGAAGTCAATATGAGTAAAGTTCTTTGTGAAGCTCTCTGCGATAAATTAATGCAAAAATCTATAGCAATTTAATTAAGAAAAATGGAAATATTAAGAAAACTTTTACCTGGCATCCCCGTTTGTTTTTTATGCGTGTGGGCTCTAATTACCTTGGAGTGTAAAGTTATACCATGGCTGCAAGAGGAATTTCGGAAAGAGTACAGGTATACCGTGTTGGATAAATCCAAAGAAATTTCATCACACTACAATATTTTAACCAACAAACAGGTAATAAGTACTGATTATATTGTGATATTCAAATCTGAAAAGAATAAAGTTATAGCGCACAAGTGCGAATTGTCGGAGTATTATTCTTACGAAGTAGGGACGACTTATATTTTCTATCATGAAATTGATTAATGTGAACAGGTAAAAGAAGAGGTTATGAACTTACTCTGTGATCTTCAAGATGAGTTATGGGGTGAAAGAAAGGGATACAACTCTGAAATGAGAGCGCAGATGGAGTTTTGTAAGGAGCTTCGCAAAAAACTAAGCAACTTTAGTTTAGATGCAATATCTCAGAAATCTGTGTTTCACAAGGACTGATAGATAACATATACTTGTGATACTATAAGGTAATTAAGAGCATACTGATATGAGTAAAACTGAAAGTTTACATTATAAACTCTGCTGTGAAGGTGCAAAATGGATGCGTAAGCAGAAGTGGTCTTCTTACAAAATAGTTGCCATAGAGCTTTGTACTGTAAATGCAGAAAATCCTGATGTATGGGGAACAACAGGTTTCGAATCAATGATGATAGAAGTTAAGACCTCACGAGGAGACTTTCTGAAAGACAAAGCGAAGAAATTTAGAACTGAAGATGACGAATATAAACATTATGCACTTGGTAATAAAAGATATTACTTAGCACCAGAGGGTATTATAAAACCAGCAGAACTTCCTATTTCGTGGGGACTGTTAGAATGGAATGGCAGTATGATAAACGTCATTAAAGAAGCGGAAGAAGTTGTATGTGAAAATATGGGAGAGGTTGCTATGCTTTGCTCTATCATGCGTAGAGAGGGAGTAAGAACTGGTATTTTTAATTATAGAAAGAATAAATAATGAAGGGAGATATATTAACACAGCTACAACGGATTTCGGACTATCTCGAGCAAACAGGAAAAGACTTGCGGGATATGGAAAAAGTATGGGCTGCAGAACTAAAAGACAGACTTGCAAAGGGTATCACTGGTGATGCTGCTGTACAGCATTACAATGAGTGGATGGATAAAGCAGGAATGTCACACTTGAAAACAAAATAATAATATTAAGGGAATAATTATGAATATAACAAAAAGAAAAGATTATAAGAAGATAAAATCTCCATCATATAGAATATACTACATGCTGTCAGCGTGTATATGTTTCTTATTACTTAAAGAACAGGAATCAAAACCGATAGGTAAGGGGCTTCGCTTATATTTACGTAAAGCTAAAAGAGTATGTAGACTATCGTTAGGCTATTTACTTTGTAAGGTATTTGAATTGATTAATAAACGTTTGGAGGAAAAGTAAAATGATAGAAGTAATAAGTGATAAGGTTGTTACAGCACGCAAAGAATACTATTGCGAGTTGTGTATTTCAAAAATAAATAAAGGTCAGAAATATAGAACGCAATTCAATAAGTATTTTGGCGATGTAGGAACATTCCGTGCACACACAGAATGTTGTGAGCTAGCGAAAATCATTGTCGATGCTGATGAAGACGGAATAGATGAAGATAACTTCAAAGAGGCAATGACAGATTATGTACGCAAGTATCATTATGACGAAGCAATAGATGATATTGAAGTCGAATGGCAGCGCAAAAATGATTATGATTTAGTAAAGAAAATTTTGGCGGAGTTGAAAGCAAATGATACTACACACATCAAGTTAGAATAATATGACCGAAAAAGCATATTACAAGTTTGAAAAAGACCTCCAAAAGCATGGTTATGAGAGATGGACAAGGGCTGTGTGGCGTAATGAAGATCTTGTTTATTTCAAATTAATTAAGCAACCTCCGTATAGGTGCTCAATAAAATGTGGTGTTTACGATTGGAGAAAATTCGCAAAATATGGTGAAGAAGAATTTTGTGTGCAAATAAACTTTCTTGTTTATAGTAAATCTATCAAACGAGTAAGTATGTTCTTAGATTACAAGGGACAAACGATAGATGAAATTGAAAAAGTCGCAAGATCATTCTTTGATTGGTGTGAGAAAAATATAAAAACAAAATAAATATGAATTACAAGGATCTTAACTTAAAGCAGGGCGAAGTTGCCTTGTTCAACGCAAGTAGTAACACATACTACAAGTTTCACAACCTTATTGAAGCTTGTAAACGTGCGGTCAATGCAGGGAGAAGCCCAGAAAATGGGTGGAACATTGTAGATGACTTAGGTATTACCTACGAGAATGAAGATTGGGCGTTTTTTGCTCAGCTACCATTGCCTAAAGATTAGGAATATAATTTATTAAGGAATTTAAAAATAAAATTGTATGGAAAGAAATAAATACAACAAGGCTGCTTGGCTTGTAAAACGTATAGACGAATTAGACATAATTTGTAAACTTGAAAACCTCGATAATTTTGAGCTGAATTTTCAAAGAGAAGGATTCTTTTCTTTTTGCGTGGATCATGAATTAAAAAGTAAAGTTCAAGAACTCTGTAAGTCATTAAAAGAAAAACTTGAAAAAGAGTTTGAGGAGCTATAATCTCGTGAAAAAAATGTTTCCTCACCTAACAGGTAGGATTTTTCTTAAAACATCAAAATGAACAATTATGGAAAGAAATGCAATTATTCAGAAGATTAGGAAGCTTATGGAATTGCAGCTCTCTGCAGAAAATGTAGGGCAAAGCGGTGAAGCATTTGCAGCTGCTAATGCTATCCATAAACTACTGACGAAGTATAATCTTTCACTTGATGAAATAACAAGTGAAGATGATAATGAAAAAGATGGCTTATTTATGTCATCCAAAATGCTAGCCCATGATGAGTATGGCAATTGGAGGGATATCCTTATGGGTAAGCTAGCTGAGAGAAACTATTGTCGGAATTTGGGTATTTTAGAGCAACCATCAATAATGATGGTGATAGGTAAGAAAGAAAATGTAGAAATAGTCATACAGCTTTACAATCGTCTTTCTGAAATATTTCTTCTTAAAGCAAAAAATGGACTTATTGATAAATATGAAGAAGAGGAAGAAAATATGACTCTTGAACAGCAAAATGATTATATGGAGTCATTCCTTCTCGGTTGTGTAGATGGCCTGATGGAACATCTGGATAGTGTAGAAAAAAACATTGAGGAGAAATTCTTAGCTATCAGATGGAAATCAAAGATTAATTCATGGGAAGAAAAGAATGCTAACAGAGAAAAACGAATTAAAGTCGAGGTAGATATCAAAGAAGAGGATGCTTACACAAGTGGTATAGTAGAAGGTAGAAATACTAGATTATACCAGGAGATAAGATAAGGAGGATATTATGCAGATCTTTAAAGCAAGAAATACGGATTTAGATGTAACATCCGAATCATGGAGTAAAGCTTCCTATAAAGAGATGGAAGAAAGAATACCTAAGAATCTAAGATTGCCACGTAAGGCTATCAGAGAGGTTGTTGTTCCAATAAAAAAGGAGAATACTATAGAAGACCTTATGAGAATCAATGCAGAGCTTCTAAAGATATATAAGATAGATTGCTTTCAATGTACCATTGATAGAATAGAAGGTAAAGCACATTTTCTATTCGATTATCTGGATAAGGAAACTGGACTATCCTACGTATTCAATAGTAGTGATCAGAAGATGATCTACGCAATGATTATGATGATGCTTAAATATTCTTCTGATAGAGAAGAAGTCGGAAAAAGATATTTCCTACTTAACTACTATAAGAAGGATCAAGGTGTTTATAAAAAACTTCTTGATGCTATACAACATAAAAAGTTCTCGAAGAACAACTATTGTGTTCTGAAAAACATTTTAGAATACGTAGAAAATGTTTGTGAAGGTAAGGTTAAATAATAAAAGTAATTAAGGGAATAATTATGAATATAACAAAAGAGTGGAGGTGGTATCATAATAGCACTATGGTACACCTATGGGTTAATCTGCTGATTTCAGCAAGAGAAGAAGACGGCTGGCATGGAATGATAGAAGTTAAAAAGGGACAAGTCATAACTTCATTGTCAAAGCTGTCAGCAGAAACAGGAATATCTATAAGGAAAATAAGAACTTGTCTTTCTAACCTATTAAAGAGCGGTGAGATTAAAGAAATGACAAATAATCATTACCGTATCATTACAATTATAGATTATGATATGTATCAAAAAGCAGATGCAGTTTATAATAAAGGTTCTCATACAGAGACAAAAGAAAACGACAAGCGAAATAATAACATAACTACTTGTACATCAAAAGATAACATGATTGTCTGTGATAAATTGACAAACAAGTGTCAAACCAATGACAAACAAGTGTCAAACCAAGAAATTACCACGGACAAACAGGTGTCAAACATAAAAGATTATATGTCAACAACTTATGACAGTTGTAGTCCTAAAATCGACAAGCTGATGACAAGCAGTGTAAAAGTTGAAGAAAAAGAAACAAAAGAAACAAAAGAAAATTCCCCCCACACCCCCTATAAAGAAAAAAAAGAAAAAAAAGAAAAAGACCCGACGGTGATGCGCACGAAAAAGACTGGTGGCAAAACGGAAGAGGAAATGGTCCAAGAAATAAAAAACGACCAACGATGGTTGGAAGCAATTTCCCAATATCATAACCTCACAGCTGATAGAGTGTACCAGATGATCAACAAATATTGCATTCACAGAATTTGTGCAATGAGCAGCTCTGACAGCATAAGAGACATAAAGAGGCATTTCGATAACTGGTTAAGAATTCAACTAACCCAAGAAAGAAGAGACAATGAAAGAAACCAAGTATACCAGAAGCGAACAGGACTTTCAGCAAATGTTTGCAAAACAGCTAACTACCGTTCAGCGTTTTAAGCTTAATATTTCAGAGAATGAAGCAATAAAGATTTTAACGGCTGCCTACAAAGCGCAAGTTGAGAACAGACATTGCCATTTTCTCGAAGACGATGATATTATTAGAGCTATTGAGTTTACTGCATCTTGGCTGACATCGGAAAATAAAAAGCCAGGCTTATATTTCACTGGGTTTTGCGGTACAGGTAAAACAACGATGATAAAAGCTATCAAAATGGTCGTGGACTGGTATTACTCTAACACTCGGTTTAAGCCAACGATGACTATAATAAAGGCAACAGACCTTGCATCTATGGCCCTGAATAATTATCACGAGTTTAAATCACTCGCTAAGAGAACTCTACTTGCAATAGATGATCTTGGACAGGAACCAGCTGTAATATCAAACTATGCAAATGTAATGAAGCCGTGCATAGAAATACTCTCTGAGAGATATGATGCACAGTTAACGACATTTATATCTTCAAATCTTGCACCAGAGAATATCAAAGAGTATTATGATGAAAGGCTATCAGATAGATTTAGGGAAATGATGGAAACAATCCCATTTGAAAGTAAAACATTTAGAAAATAAAACAAAGAATATGGAAAAATTTTATGTACAAGAGACAATAGGAGGTTGGAAACAAACACCAAGCTTTGAGGGTACTTATAAAGAGTGCGTACAGTATCTTAATGATTATTGTAACGACAGTAGAAACTCTTTTACTATCGTTGGTGAAAATGAGTTACAAGTGGATTACTTGTAAGATAACGAAAAGAAATAACTTCAATATTAAATCCTCCAACAGGATAAATTAATTTATATCAGTATGGGTAAATCATCGTTCACATAAAATTGGAAATAAGCTAAAAGAAAAATAAATAAAGTGTTATAAACTAAACATTTTATTGTATCTTTGCATAGTAAAAGATACATTATGACAAAATTCACCAAGGCAAACTGGATGACCAGAGCACTGCAAGAGAAACTGAATGTAGTGGGAGAACAAATACGCCTCGCCAGATTACGAAGAGACCTGACCATGGATCAAGTCGCACAACGTGCACAATGTACAAGGCTTACCCTTTCACGTTTGGAGAAAGGTGAACCTACAGTGTCAATCGGTGTGGTAATGAGAGTACTCAATGCCCTGCAACTCGAAGATGATATTCTTCACTTAGCAAAAGATGACGAGCTGGGGCACATGGTACAGGACTTAGGTCTTAAGAATAAGAAACGAGCTTCAAAAAGATAACACATGGAAAAATTAGATGTGATAGCCAGTTTCGACTGGATGGATAAGGAAGAGAAGGTAGGCACTCTTGGGCATGAATACCTAAGAGGCTCTGATGTATTTTCTTTTGAGTTCGATAAAAACTGGCTCAAAACCTTTCCTAAAATTGACTTTGGGCAAGACCTCCGCCCCTATACCGGGGTACAATATAGCCGAGATAACCATATCTTCGGTTGTTTTTCAGATACTCTCCCTGACAGATGGGGGCGACGACTGATAGACTTGCGTACTTCACTAGAGACAGAAGGGAAAGCAAGCCATAACTTATCTGACTGGGACTATCTCAAAGGCGTAGAAGATGAGCTGCGTATGGGTGGTTTTCGTTTTCAGGATCCAGATAGCGGAGCATTTATCAGCTCTACGCCTGGTTACAGCGTTCCGCCTGCCATACACATTGACGAACTTTTACAAGCTGCTAAAGAGATTGAGAAAAGTGAGTATAAGCATTTGGAACCAGAAAAGAAGTGGGTACAGAGGCTTTTCCAGCCTGGTTCTTCGATGGGTGGCGCACGACCAAAGGCTTGTGTGCAGAGTGATGGTCATCTTTATCTTGCTAAATTCCCTTCCATCAATGACGACATTAACGTATCACGCTGGGAACATTTCGCACATCTGATGGCTAAGGAATGTGGTATCAATGTTGCCGAAACAAAGGTAATTAGAGCAGGGAATGGTCAGGATATACTTCTCTCTAAGAGATTTGATAGAACAGAAGACAATAAGAGAATCCATATGGCTTCTTCTCTCACTGTCCTTGGCCTCACTGATGGCGATGGACAAAGAACAGGAAAAGGCTATTTGGATATTGTGGATTTTATCATTTCAGGAGGTGGCAACCATATAGAGGCTAATTTAGAAGAACTATACAAGCGAGTTGCCTTCAATATCTGTATTGGTAATACCGACGATCACTTTAGAAATCATTCGTTCCTGCTTGGAAAGGAGGGTTGGGAGTTGTCTCCTGCATACGACATGAATCCAACAAAAAGTATGTTTCAAGCTTTGCTTATCGATACCAACACAAACGATAGTTCACTCAACAAGCTTTACAATGCCCATGAGCTTTATATGCTGGATGAAACAACCGCAAGAGGTATTATAATGGATGTAACAAGAAACATGAAGTATTGGGAGAATATGGCAGAGAATATAGGACTTTCCCGGCGAGAAATCAAATACTTCACGGGACGATTTGAAAAAGGTATGGAATTTCAATATAGTTCAGGACTTCGTCGGTGAGGTTAAGCAAGGGAGGCAATCTATCTGCATCCCTTTTGCTTATCCTTATAAAAAAATAAATGATGTTTTTATATTGACCATAAAAATATGACTTTATAACAACTAATTGATAAAAAATTAAAGCAAAAAAGATGTATCAGAACGATATTTCCTCTTTAATATATACTTTTATACATTCTAAGTGTACAGGACTTTTCAGTTGATGTGTCATCATAACAACTTTTTAACTTATCAATTTCGCTAGGTTTGAAACCACACTTCTTGTAAAAAAAAGAGGCATCATGATTTGATAAAACAAGGGCATCAACAGTGAGAAAAAGTGTAGGTGTCAACTTGTCTTCTTCTTTAACTTTTTTCTCTATATAAGCAAGTAAAGATTTGCCATATCCTTTCTTCTGGTGATGGTTTGAAACTGCGAAATATGAAATTTCAATCGATGAAAATTTTTCTTGCTCCCAAAAGAATTCATCAAGTGGTAAAGTAGTTTCGCTGTCCAATTTCATCATATGTTTATCTTCACTATTTAAAACAAGTTTGTCTTTTGATAGGGCAAAGAAAGCTATTAATTCATCAGAGAGATAAACAAACCATACATTAATAAAGTTTAGTTGCATCATTTTTTGTAGTCCATTTTCCCTATCGTGAATGAAATCATCCATTTCTGATACACCGCACCTAAAATTTAAGAGGGGCGATACAGAATCGCCCCTCTTGATTATTATTTTATTATTAGTAACTATAGTTCCCATACAATGTTGAACTTTTTCAGTGCCGCTTCTGAATCTTCAATGATTTTTAAATCTTCTGAGTTAAGCTTACCAGAAGCAATACGACTCAATGTGTTACGAATCTCATTCGCAACATTTCCCGAAATAGGGGTATGATTACTTTTAAAACCTAACATATTGATTCTATGATTCTAATTAGTTCCTGCAAAGTTAATAAAAAAAGAAACATAAACAAAATCTTTAATTGATATAATAGAAAATTTAACTAAAAAATAAAAGATATCCATTCAAAAAGAGAGTATCAAAATGGTGTTGGCATTTTGAAATACTCTTTTTCTATATGAAATATTTTTAGTTATCTTACTTTGGTATACTGAATGTACCTACAGGTATTGCTGTTCCATTAATGATGGATAAAAAGAAAATACCATATTCACCTGGTATCATTTCACTTTCTGGAAATGTAAGGATATATGATTGAACACCATATTTATAAGCAGAAAAAATTACATATCCTCCCTTCTGAACTTTTTCAGAACCAAGGAGAGTTGGAGAGAATTCCATCCATTGAATACGTCAATCTTTCTTGGAATTGTTGAAACGAACAATGCGATAGAGTTCCATAGGATCACTTTCATTGTCCTTAGCTTTGATGACTAAAGAAATAGTTTTCATTTCTTTTGGTATAACATAAGATGAATGAGGACCTTCAAATACAATATCCATTCCATTTGCGCCTGCGAATGCTCCTGCAGCATCCGCCATCTGACCAACACCAGAGGCTGTACTCATTGTTTTAACGCCAGTTGAAAGTGCACCTATAGAATTAGCATTAACACCCACTATTAAGCCAGCAGCTCCAACAGCAGAAGAAACTCCACCAATAATTTTTGACCATTTAGAAACTTTGTTCTGATGACTCTTAATTATGCCACTCTCTTTTGGAAGTACTACAAAAGAAGTGTCATTAGTCATGATACAGTAATTGTTGATAAACTCTGGCTCTTTTACAACTTGACTAGTTTGTGCAAAAGATGATGTTACGCACATAAAAGTCAATGCGCTGATTATAATCTTTTTCATAAATATTATAATATTGGATAATAAGATTTATCTAAAAATTAAAGTTATGATGTGTAAAGGTATATATAATATTTGGTTTGTAAATACTGTAATAAGTAAAAAATTATTATTTAACAAAAAACCTCTGCCATGTAGACAGAGGGGAAATCGTAATTTGTTGGAGGGAATAATCCAATTATATAACAATGCAAAGATATATGTTTTTCTTGTAACAACAAAATAAAACAATATAAATATCTTGCTTTTAACATATTTCTGTTGATAACAATATATATTGTTTAGAAACTATCAATAATATCGTTAATACGACCTTGATTACTTTTCTTAACTTGTATCTCACCATACTTCTTCTCATACCTTTTGAGAAAGCTCGAAATTCCTGCACCAATAATATCTTTGATTGCGCAGCCTTCCAGCTGACAAACCACACGCAATTTCTCCATATCAGACTTTAAAACTACAGTACTTATTTGCTCTGTCACCTCTTTTCGAGGCTTAGGGCCACGTTTCTTAGGAGATTCAACAGTGTCTGTAGAAATTGACGCTTCTAATGTTGAAGGATTTAAATTTTGTGGTTCTTTTGGAGTCGAAACTAAACCTGACATAAGATTCTGAATCGAACTATTGAGATTTTTCTTTGCCATAATTTTATATTCATTAATTAATTTCTTTACGGAAGAAAAGAATAAATTATTGTACTCTTGATAACAATTCTGAAGTAAAGACTATATAATCTTGTGCTCCATGACTATTGGGAGCGTACTCAACTATATTGGATGATTCCAAGGGGGCCTCTGCTATGGTGATATTCTTTCGTATTTTTACGTCAAAAATAAGATTTCCCCATGACGATCTCAACTGCTGCTCTATACCAGAAGTAAGATTTGTTTTTTCCCATCTTGTAAGTAGAACACCTGTTATGTGAGCAGAAGGATTCAATAAATCATGAATGTTTTTAATAAATTCATTTATCATTGTCAGACCTTTAAAAGGAAGTACTTCTGCAACAAGTGGAATTACTATTTCATTGGCAAAACTACAGGCATTTAGGGTTAGGAGTCCGAGAGAAGGCGGACAATCCATTAAAATGAAATCATATTGATCTTTAATAGAAGAAAGAGCACGTGAGAGAATAAATTCTCTTGATATCACTGATGCTAATTGCAAATCTGCTAAAGCTAATTCCTGTGAAGAAGGTATGAGATCAAGGTTTTCCTTAACAGAAAGAGGTCGAGGCATCTCATTATTAACCAGGATCTCGTATATGCTTTGATAATCCGTAGTATTGGTAATACTGGAAGTTAAGTTTGCTTGAGCATCCAAATCAACAAGGAGAACCTTATATCCGTATTTAGCAAGAATTGATCCGATACTTGCTGTAGTAGTTGTTTTGCCAACTCCTCCTTTATGGTTAGCAAATGCTATGATTTTTGTTGAACTATTCATAATTAAAACAATTTATAAATACGCATTTTTATATATCTGAAATTATGAATACAAAGATATACGTATTCTCAAAAAGTAGAAAATATGTATTGTTAAAATTATAAATTTAACATTTACCTAATCTTTTCTTTTAGACCTAATAAGCGTACCACAACTAATATAAGATTTTTTATTTAGGACAACACCACCTTTACTTAATCCAACACGTTCAAGTGAAGATTGTGTAATACCAATCTGTTCAGAAGAAAGAACAGAATATATAGCAGGGATTGATCCGAAATAATAACTTTTTCTTCCTTGAAGAAGTTGTACGTGAATAATCTTTGTCATATAAATTATTTTTTTTGCAAATATACAAAATAATAACTATATACGATAAAATTACAAAATAAAAAATAATGATAAGAGAACACATCTTTGAGTAAACAATACTAATAAATAACATGAAACATACTGAATTGTTAATTTAGAAAGTACATCTATTTTCATTAATAATTAAATTCGTTAATCAATATATTTGCATAAAAAAAGATATGGATATGAAACAAAAAACAACAAAGTCTTTATTTGTTATCTGTGTAGTGATAACTTCAATATTATTAGGTTCCTGTTCTAGTAAACCAAAATATAGCTTTGCAAATGCACAACAAGCGTTACAAGAATGTCGAGCTCATCTTGCTAATCTTAAAGAAAAGAAAAAGGCTGATATTGATGAACTGACTGATCTAACGTCAGACTGGTTACAACTAGAAGATTCAGTATATACTACTATGGATCGTGATAGTTCTGTAACAATAAACAGTAAGATTGCTGAAGATTATTTCAAAGTAGCAGATTCTATACATCATGAAATAGCAAGAATAACAAATTCAGAACCAAGGTCCTTGAAAGATGTTATCTCATTAAAAATCAAAACAGCAAGAGGAAGAGAAAAGATGATGGCTTCAAAAGATTATAGAGATGCAGTATCATATTTTAGTAAGTTAGATGAAACAGGTCTATATTCTAATCCGAATACAGCAATCACTAATTATATTAATTTAATCAATAATACAAAGAAATTCAAGAACCTAACAGAGGTAAGTAAATTCATGACAAAAGAAGATATCTGTTTTCGCTCGTTAATACAATTCTTACCACAAATAAAACAACCGACTCTGAAATATATTTCTGATAAAACAGGAGACATTTTTGGTGAATTATATAAAACAGTAACAGGCAAGAATAATGATAGTAGGGAAATGATTTTTCTTACCATGAGATTTAATCGAAGAGTTATTCTCAATGCTTTAGCTTGTGAGAACGATATAAAAGCAAAGAAACATCTAGATAGAATGCAAAGAGCTAATTATAGATGGATGTTGATTCAACCTATGATGACACTTGATAACTACTCACTTACCTGTTTAACTAATGATCAAGAAGAACAAATCCTTAGAATAGCAGACAACTTACCTAAGTATATATGTTATCTTGACGGAGATACAGAAGAAGCAAAGAAAAATTCACAGCATCTAATTGACATGTTGTCAAATTATTTCTTAAAAGCATATTTGAGATCACTCGTATAAAATGAAATATAATATACACAATGCTAATATGGAAAAAAATATTCAAAATCTAAACAACTTGCTAAAAAAATTAGACTTTATAAATATAGAAAAAATGAAGTCTAATGAGACAGTTGAAAATACGGAACTTTACTATCCCTCAGAAAAACAATTTTTATTTGGGGATGTAGAGAAAAATCTACCTACTCTTAACATACTTTACAAGGAGGAAGAAGAAGGAGGTATGAAGGAGAAATGGATACTTTTCAGCTATCCTTCAAGAGAAAACATGTATATAATATATCTTGAATCAGATATGTTTGGAGTAGCAGATTATATTTCTGCAGAAGTGTACGATAGCCTCGAAATTTATTACACAAAGCTACTAAAATTATTAAAAAGAGACCCAGGGATTATGAGACGTACAGAAAATATGACAGTAAAAAATTTTATATCAATATTCTTTTAATACATTAAATTATGGTTTACTTGTATATCAAAATAGCACTGGCAATATTATTGTCAACTATTCCTTTCTTATTTGCAATTTTTATTAAACCAAAGACAAAGAATGGTAAGTGGAGAAACCTTTTTTCTCTTGCACATCTCGATAGTGAGAGTGTAGCAAATGGAACCCAAAAGATAAGAAATATATTCAAAAGAATATATGAAGCGATGAAGCATTCAGATAATGCTAGAAAGTTTTTTATAATGCTTTTGATTATTACAATGATAATATATCAATGGATTGATTCTGAAGCAACACAAGCTGCTGTGGGTTCTATTATAGGTAACAAATATGATGTTCATCAAAGCAAAGAAGCTTTAATGGAATTATTCCCATTTATAACATCGCCTATTGTTACAATCTCTTCAATGATTTACACACTGATATTATTCCGATATAAATGGTCAAATAAATTATTAACAAAGATACATTCAAGTAACAAAATAACTATATTGTTGTGTGTAATAATTATAGTATCAATGATAATAGGAAGAGGACGTTTCTTCTTGTTAGGAGAAATTTTATTTCTTACATTAATCTGGGGTACTATTATACCGAAAAAAAAAGAAGGCGAAACTCCTCATGGAGGCACACGAATAAAGATAAATAAAAACACGTATAAGAATGACAAAATTGCTGATAAAATAGCTGCATAAAATAGATAAAATAAGGTTTACTTTTTTATTGTAAAACTAAAAAATAACAGAATGGAAACAAAAAGAATTGAAGATAAAGAGGATGTTAATAAAATAAAGGTAAAGAGACCAGATCTTATTATTAGAACAAACTACAAATTATGGGAATACCTCTTCAAAGATCAACAAAAAAAAGCTAAGAAACTGACCAAGGCGGAAGCTTATTATGATCTAATAAAAAAACAAAGAGAAGCTTTACTTATTCAAGACGAGAACTATCTAAAGGCATCTTGCAGTGAGATAATGGAACAATGGGGATGGTCAAGACAAAATGTAAATATTTTTCTTGAAGATTTAGAAAGAATCGGTGCTATTACTCTAGAAAGAAATACAAGACTAATAAAATTCAGCATTTCTAATGCAAAAATTGAATGACAATAGTACAATTATACTATAAAACCGTGAGAATGGGCATTTTTATGTCCTCTCACGGCTTTTTTCAACAAAAGAGCGTCATGGTATATCAAATAAGATAAAAACGCTGAAAAGCAAAGAAAATAATATTTCTTGGTCGCCTTTCAAAAAGAAGAAAAAGCATTTCAAAAAAAACAAAAGATAAAGTCTTAAATCTTCTCAACTCATACACTTCATTAAAAACGGTTTTATTATCTCGGATACGACAAAAATAACTTGCATCAAGTAAAAATCATCTGGGGAATATTAAAAAATTACGAACGATTCGCTTGCGAATTTTATAACTAATATGAGTCAGGGGGGAGCCTAATACCCACTTTTCACAAAAAGTGGCGAAAACAAACGGGGTCTGAGACCTTTTTTAATTCACGAAAAAGAGCAAGCTCTGTGAACCGTTTGTAGAAAAAAAAAAGAAAAAACAAAGTAGTTTATATCGTATGGCAAAACAAGTTTGTGACTTAGCTGCAGGAAAAGGAATATCAGTTTCTCAAAGTGATGAACATCTTAGAAAAGCAAGAACAGCCGTAAAAAACAAAAGCTGGTCGGGCAATTATGACCCTACCAGAGAACATTTGAATTTTGAAGTAGTAAAAGGAGGTATTGTAAAGAATATTGACAAGTCAAAATCTATCCCAACACGTATAAGAGAGAACCTAAAAGCACGAGGAATTTTGGATCCAAACATAGGCTTAGATAAACCTAGATATAGAACAGTTGCTAATTTTATTCTAGGTGGATCTCGTGGACAAATGCATCGCTTAGCTTTCGGTAATCAAACAGTTATTCTTGAACCAGGAAGTGATAATTCTGGTATAACTAGAATGAAAGACATTGAAGACTGGGCTGTCGATATGTATAATTTCATGTCGAAGAAATATGGTGAAAAAAATATTGCAGCTTTTATTGTACATTTGGATGAAACTAATCCTCACATTCATTGTACAATTTTACCTATCACAGAAAAGAATAAATTTTCATGGAAAAAAGTGATTGCTGGTGCTGATAAATTTGAGTATAGAGACCGTATGCTTAAATTACATGATGAATTAGCAGAAGTAAATAAAAAATATCAGTTAGAACGAGGTGATGATATATCAAGAACAAAAGCTAAACACAGAACTCTGGAAGAGTATCATCAATGGGAACAAAAAGAATTAAGAAATAAGGTCGCAAAACAGAGAATAACAATTAAGGAACAAGAAGATCATATTATTAATATTTCAAGTGACATTAAAAAAGCTGAAACAAAGCTGAAAGGTTTGACAACTATGATTTCAAATCTAGAAACAATTCATGCAACAAAACAATTGGAAATAGATAAGCTACAAGAAAGGTTAGCAGCAGGTGGCGGTGACTATAATGGGCTCATCGAGAAGATAGTAAATCTAAAAAATGAATTAAAAAACATAGAAGAAAAATTAGATGATAAACAAGAAAAACTCAAAAAAGCTAAGACAGAAATAGGTAGTCTTGTACTCCAAAAAGATGAAAATGAAAAAATTAATCTTGATCTCCAAGAGAAGCAAGATTCACTGGTGCGAGAAATAGAAAGAACAACACTTAATCTCCAAGATAGGGAAATGAGCAATATGGAGTCCATAGCTTTGGATCATTTTAGACAGTCTAGAAATAGCCAGATAAAAAAAGCAGAAGAATATGAAGCTGGACTAAATGAAAATGAAAGAAAGATTATTGACAACTACAATACCGCTGTTTTTGGAGGTTCGCCAGTTGATGATATGGCTGCAAAAACAAATGAAGTCGTTGCTGTTGCAACAGCATTATATTTTGGATATATTGATCAAGCAATAAAATTTGCTACAGACCATGGAGGTGGAGGAGGAGGAAATCTCCCTGCTGATTGGGGAAAGAAAGATGACGAAGATGATTGGGCTTGGAGAAGAAGAAGTTTTGGAATGGCACTACACTTAATGAAACCAAGTAAAAAACGCAATTTAAAGCGATAAAAGAAAATGATTGCGATGTATAAATAATAAAGAAATCATCAACTATTATTATCACATTATTTGCAATAAGGAATGGAATAACTTTGTGAATAAAATAAACAAGGTGTTTGTAAAGATTTATGACTACAACTGTAAGAGTATAACTCTAATGTAGTATAAAGAAAAGTATTACTGAATTGTTAATTTAGAAAGTACGGAGTATATTCTTATGATGTAATGATTATATTCAATAATTTAGCAAAAAAATAACAACTTGTATGAAACAAAAATTCTTAGCTATATCCTTGATGTCTTTTTTTTCAATTCCTTTGATGGCCCAAGCATATATAAGCGATGACGAAAGAGACTATATAAAGCAATCCAAAAATAATTCCGATATCTTGATACCTGAAACAGGTGTTGAGAATAGAAATCGTGGTTTTGATTTACTTAGCCGGAGAATAAAGTGGAACAAAATTAAGGAACTAAGAACAGAGGAAGATACTGATAGTACCAAATACGTAGATTCTTTCTTTTTTTATTTCAAGAAGAATCAAGATGATTTTGTAGATGGAAGACAAGTAACTCAAATAAAGAGTATTCTTGACATCCTTTCAAATAACCCTACTTTAATAGCAAAGGTAATGGGTGCTGCTGATAGTGTAACAGGTAATGAAGCTGATAATCGTTTACTTGCTATCCGTAGAGCAAAAAGAATCCTTCAGTATATTAAAGATGCTGGAATTTTAAAGACAAGACTACGTGCTTTTAGTTTAGGGGGAATAGATAACTTTCCAAAGGAGGAGGATAATAGAATGGTGTGCGTTATTCTATATCGAATTTAACAAGACGGAAATATATTTTACTATAATAGAAAAAAAAATATAATAAGAAAGCATCATGATACAATTCAGAAGTGGAGCACAAGGGTATGGTTATGATCTTCAAGATAAGTTAAAGAAGATATTATATGATAATGGTATGAACGCCAATATAAGACAAGATGCTTCTGGTAATAATTATCTAGTAGTACGTACGGCTGACATGGTAGCAGAAAAAAGCTATAAATTGACCCATGAGCAACTTAATCAATTAACAGCATTAGGTGGTGGGCCTCTGATAGAGAAAGCTTACAACCAATTAGTAGATATTGTTAGAAAAGACTTTAGTGTACCACCAACTTTTACAAACGCACAATCCGCAGGGGTACGTGATGTTGTAACAGGAATTCATGGTTACAGAAATCCATTACGAGAAAGAGAGTGGATGATGGGCGAGAATCCATATAGACCGTTATTTGCTACGCCTCCATATATGAGGAGTGTTGAACCTTCATTTGTGCGAGAGCGAAAAGATGGTAGAATGATGCCAGGAGAGTTACAATCCGGGGCTTACGGCTTCAGATACAAGGGAGATAATATTGTTATGACTACTCCTCTGAAACAAACTCAAAACCAATCTGTTCTCCCAGCTCCACGCCCAGAGGGTATGGCAAAACCTCTTTCAAAAACAGTTAATACGAACTCTCCCATGTATTTTGACAAGAATTCCTTTTTGGAAGTACTTAAAACGCATGGAATTATCTTAGACCAAGCGAAGAAAACACTCACCATACAGTCTTCAGAAACAAGAAGAGATGTGACTTACGATTTACATGATGATGAAATAAAAAAAATTACGGCATCAAGATTGGTGTCTAATGGAAAGGAAAAGGGTTACTCTATAGATAACAGACTTAATGTTATCAATAATATTATCAAGAAAGATTTTGATGGTAAGGTAACAAAAGAACAGCTTGAATCTAGAAACTTGATAAATATAAAACTTAAACCCGAAGTTAAAGCTTTAGTAGAAAAAGACTTCATAGAACAAGATCGAAGAAATGAGGCTATTCGTGAACAGAAGACGTGGGAAAATACTATTAGAGTAGCAAGGGAGAAAGAAATCCAACGACTTGAAAAAGAGTCAAAAAGGATCAATGAGGATAATAATGCCGTAAATGGTCGTGATATAGGGAGATTAATTACAGGTATGGGCTTTTTTACTGCAGCTGCTCATGGAAGAGAGGTCGTAATCAGTGAGATAAGAGCTGACAAAAAACAAGATGGCTCTTATGTTATGAAAGCGATGATCAATGGAGAATGGTCTAAGGAACATTCGTTGACAGCAAATCAATATGCTCTATTTTTAGCACATGATGACAAAACAAGACTCAAAGACTTTGAGAGAGTTTTCTCTAAAGAAATAGCTATTAGAAAAGCTGATCCTAGAGAACTATATCAAGATGTTATTGTTGTTGATGGTAAAAACATCATGACTACAGAAGAGGTCAAGATAGCACACTCTAAAGAACAAAGTGTAGATGGTCGTGATCTAGGAAACATTAATAGTCATAAGGGATTTTATGTTGACGTTAATAATGGAAGGGAAATAGATGTACAAAAAATAAATGTTGAAAGAATAAGAGAAGGTAGTTATAAGATGACAGCTGTCATAGGAGGGCGCACAGAGAAACTTGAAGCAACAATATCCGAAAAAGATTTTAACAAGTTCCTAGCACAGGATGATTATCACAGAATGAAAATGTTTGCAAAACTCTTCCCAGAAGCAGATATAAAAACTCGTCCAGAATACAAAACAAATATTGGAGAAAAAATATTAGCAGCGTTAACTGTTGCCCGAGATGTTGTTATGAATTCTCCTATGGGAGGAAGGCAAATACCTGAGGTGTATGAAAACAGAAGTATGCACGAGGCTGTAACGTTTTCAAAAGCAGGTTCAATGTCGCCAGAAATGGCTGCTGCTAATTATGAGAATCTTGCGAGAGAAGAACCAAGTCAAGAACAAGCTAAAGGTATTGGAATGGGAGTATAATTATATGAACAATTTTTTTTCTTATGATAATGAATCCAGTTTTACAACTTTAGTGATAACACCAAGTTGGAAACAATTTTTCGTAAATGAAATACCTCTAATTTTAATCTGTGGCATTTCACTGTTCGTTGCTGGCATAGACAATATACCTTATGCGACATTTATATTTTGGACAGGAGTTATTCTTTTACTATATCTTGCTTATACATTGCTTTATCTTCTGAGAATTAAATATATAATCACGGATCAACAGATTATATATATACATGGCGTTATAGGACAAGCTAAAGACTATATGGAACTCTACAGAATAGTAGATTATAGAGAACATAGCAGTTTGCAACAACAGATAGCAAAGATTAAAACTATAACAATTATTTCTGGTGATCACAGTTTACCTGAATTTAAAATGTATGGAATGTCAAAAGATAGTCATATAACTGAAGAAATACGAAAGAGAGTTGAATATAATAAACAGAGGAAAAAAATATATGAATTCACTAATAGGTAGAATCAGTTGTCTACTCCTAATGCTTTCACTATCGCTAGGAATAAAAGCACAAGTTTCTTTGGAAGAAAATAACCCAACGCAGTATGTTGCATTAGAGCTGGGTTATGATTCTATTGGTAAAAATATCAAGTCACAAATAAAGAAACAAGTAGCAATAGCAGCCTTACAAGGTGCCATATACAGAGAACAAAGAAGGGTCAGAAAATGGAAAGGTTCATACCAAGATTATCTGAGTAATGCACGAAATGTAGGAAAAGCTATGGCAGCAGGGAAAAACCTCTATATACAAGCTTTGCGCATTTTAGATAACTTACTGTTGTTGAAAAAGGCAATACAAAACAATCCACAAGGAATTGCAGCAAATTTTCCAATGAATGATTTATACATGGAGGTCACTGCAGAATTTATTTCAACATTTAGAATACTCCAAACAACAGTCTCAAAGGGAGGGAAAGAGTACAAACTAAATGGAACTGAAAGAGTACAGCTTATGTGGACACTGTCTGATAAGCTGACAAAATTAAATGATAAAGTACAGACTTTAGCTGAATGTATCAACCACTATACATTGATACATGTATGGGATAAAGTTGTTGCAGGGAAAGTAGGATGGACACATGGCCAAATCGCTGAGAGACAAAGGAAAGAATGGATTAAAAGGCAGAAAGATAATATGAAATTATATCGAAAAGAATGATGAAAATAAAAACATTATTACTCTTTATATGTTTTTCAGTATGTTTCCCATGGGAAGTACAGGCAGGAGTAGATCCAGCAAGGGCAGCACTTTTCTTAAATCTTAAACAAAGACAAGAAAGATGGTATAAGGCACAAGCTGCTGCTATCGCTGCAAATGTAGAGGGACATACTTTTGTCGCAAAACAGGTTAAAGGGATTACAAAATTAAATAAGGAATATGACGATTTTCTAACTGATGTAGATAGTGTTCTTAATTATGTTGGTACTTCATACGGATTGTATATACAAGTCAAGGAGTCTATAAGGGCTATTAGAGATTTGAAAACAGCCTTACGAAAACATCCAACTGGACTATTAGCAACATCACTCTCTGCAAGAAAAAATGGACTTATTTTAGATGTCAGCGATACAACAGGAAAGCTTATCAACGATATAAGGGATGTTTTCTTGCGAAAAGAAAATAGAATCTCAAAAAAGTCGAGAATAACTTTACTCGAAGGAATAAGAGAAAATATAACCACCTTAAACAAAAAATTGTGGATGTTGTCAAGAGCTATAACATATACTTCTTTAGTAGATGACTGGAATGAGTTTGTTGGACTTGCAACTTCATATAAAAAGAAAAGTAAAGAGACTATTTGTAAAGAGGCTATGCACAGATGGTCAAGAGCTGCTAATATGACTATAAGATAAAAAATATGGAAGAAAGTAAGGAAATACAAAGTCTATATAAGATTTTTAGAATGAGCGTCTATATTTCTATAGGTATTGAGTTTTTCATGTATGCCTTAGACCCTGTCGCTCTAGATTATATGAATGGAATAATTGTGACATTTCACGAAAAATTAAAATCAATTCCTATATATAACAATATTTTTCTAAGTAAAATTGCGACAATAGTTCTCTTGTGTATCGCAAGTATGGGAACCAAAGCTAAAAAAAACTTAGAATTTAATGCCAAGAAGATGGTAGTAATACCACTTTCTTGTGGACTTGTGATGGTAATAGCATCTATTATAATCTTCTATATTGAAGGAGAAACAAGGTGGTATCATATAAGATCAACGTCGTGGATATATATGGCCCCTTCACTATATGGTGTAATGATGATGAATGTTGCACTTGACAACATATCTAAGTATTTTAAAGATGGACTAGTCAAAGATCCATTCAACTTAGAGAATGAAGCATGGAAACAAACAGAAGAATTAGAAGAAAATCAATACAGTGTCAATATTCCTATGAACTACTACTATAGAGGTAAACATAGAGCTGGATTTATTAATATAGTCAATCCTTTCAGAGGAACATTCGTTGTCGGAACACCTGGATCAGGTAAAACTTTTTCGCTTATAGAGCCATTTATTAGACAACATTCTGAAAAGGGATTTGCTATGGTGGTATATGACTACAAATTTCCCACATTAGCAACTAAACTATATTACCAATATAGGAAAAATCAACATTTAGACAAAATACCAGAAGGATGTCAATTTAATATTATAAACTTTGTCAATGTAGAATACTCACGAAGAGTAAATCCTATTCAGCAAAAATATATACCAAATCTTGCAGCAGCATCTGAAACTGCTGAAACCTTAATTGAATCCTTACAGAAAGGAAAGAAAGATTCAGGTGGCTCTGATCAGTTCTTCCATACTTCAGCAAATAACTTCTTAGCAGCATGTATATACTTCTTTGTAAATTATGACAAAAAACCATACGATGAACATGGCAATGAATTAGTTGCTGAGTATAAAATCGACGAAAGCACACTTCATAAAAAACTAACAGGACGTGTTTTTAGAGATAATACAATGCAAGAAAAAGTACAACCAGCTTACTGGCTAGGCAGATATTCAGATATGCCTCATATACTTTCATTCTTGAACCAGTCTTATGAAGAAATTTTTGAAGTATTGGAAACAGACCCAGAGGTGTATCCATTATTAGCAGCGTTTAAGAGCGCCTTCAAGAATAAAGCTATGGATCAGCTCGAAGGTATGATTGGTACCTTACGTGTACAGATTTCAAAACTTGCCACAAAAGAGGCATATTGGGTTTTCTCAGGTGATGACTTTGACTTAAAGGTTTCAGATCCTAAGCACCCAAGTTACCTTCTCATAGCAAATGACCCAGATATGGAAAGTATTATTGGAGCGTTGAATGCTATGATTCTTAACCGACTAGTCACACGTGTAAATAGCGGTATGGGAAAAAATGTTCCTGTAAGTATAATTGTTGACGAGTTGCCAACACTATACTTTCATAAGATAGACCGACTGATCGGAACAGCACGTAGTAATAAAGTAGCTGTAACATTAGGCTTCCAGGAATTACCACAATTAGAAGCAGACTATGGTAAGACAGGTATGCAAAAGATTATAACTACTAATGGTAACATTATTGCTGGTTCTGTGCGAGGAAAAGAAACTTTGGAGTGGTTATCTAGTGATATCTTTGGAAAGGTGGTCCAAATGAAAAAAGGTATTACCATTGACAGAGATAAGACATCTATTAATTATAACGAAAATATGGACAGTCTTATGCCTCCTGCAAAGATAGCAGATATGCGTACTGGTTGGATTTGTGGTCTGACAGCGAAAGATTTTACTGTTACTAAAAAAGGTAAAGATGGCTCGGTAAATATACAAAAGGATAAAGATTTTGAGACATCAAAGTTCTTTTGTAAGACTAACTTTGATATAAAAAGTATAGAAATAGAAGAAGCCGATTACAAAAATTATCCTATTCCAAAGTATTATGAGTTTGAATCAACAGATGCAAGAGAGAGAGTATTATATGCCAACTTTAATCGTATAAATCAAGAGGTAAAGGAAATGATTGGAAAAATACAGAAGGAATTTGTAAAGAAATAAGGGGCAAAACGGGTACGTCATCTGAACTGTGTCATTGGCTTCATTTCGTTGGGAGCATGAGGAATGCTGATGGGCAAACCGGAGCAGTCATTCTCTTGGTAAAATTAGGCTGGGCTCGATGCCCAGTCTAATTTTTAATTCGCTGGTGGTATAAACCATCGCATCTTCTCTTGGTGTTGCAAAGATACAACAGAATTTTAGAACTGCCTAATTTCCGGATGCCTAACTTCATGAACCTATAATAATTGGAAGCGGTCGCCAAACTTTATAGCGAACTGTTGGGCTGTCTGACCCCAGTTTCGCAATGGCTGAGTCCACTTCTTTTTGATGTTTCGATAGGCAAGATATACGAGTTTGAAGAGTGCCTCGTCATTTGGGAAAACTCCCTTGGTCTTCGTTACCTTACGAATCTGACGATGATAACCTTCTACAATGTTGGTAGTATACATAATACGTCTGATTGGCTCCGTATAGTCAAAATAGTGTGAGAGGTTATCCCACTTGTCACGCCACGACTTGATGACGATAGGATATTGCTTGCCCCACTTTTTCTCCAAATTATCGAGTTCTATCTCAGCTTTCTCCTTAGTTTGTGCAGCATAAACCATCTTCAAATCCTTCAAGAACTCCTTTTGATTCTTGCTGGCAACATACTTCACTGAGTTACGGATTTGATGTACAATACATAGCTGAACATCCGTCTTAGGAAATACGCTCTGGATGGCATCTGGGAAGCCCGTAAGCCCATCTACACAAGCTATAAGAATGTCTTTGACACCTCTGTTTTGAAGGTCTGTCAGTACGCTGAGCCAGAAGTTAGCGTCCTCGCTATGAGATACATACATACCCAGAAGATCTTTATGTCCTTCCTTGTCAACACCAATGACATTATATATTGCACGAGCTATTGTAGCACCC
>ERZ773074.129-NODE-129-length-35411-cov-31.266291_pt1 | contig 35411 bp, 41 predicted proteins | sample MGYA00580615_ERZ773074 | MGnify/ENA primary metagenome ERZ773074 (study PRJEB29015, sample SAMEA2738126) | human oral metagenome | biome: human oral; feature: human-associated habitat; material: saliva | place: China | collected 2160 ...
CATGGGCTGTCAGAGGTTCGCGACTTCTTCCTAGAGTTCGGACTAGAGACAGCAGCATACAGGCTAGAACGCAGGTTAGCGAGGTGATGGGTCGTGGAATATACACCACATGAATATCAGAGACACTGCATTAATCGAATTATCGATACACCTAGACTAGGGCTGTTCCTGGATATGGGACTTGGAAAAACTTCGATAGTGCTGTCAGCAGTCAAGGAGCTTAAGTATAACCGCTTCGCAGTATCTAAGGTGCTTGTTATCGCACCTAAGAAAGTTGCAGAGGGCACGTGGTCAAAAGAAAAAGACAAGTGGAATCACACAAGGTGCTTACGCATCAGCAGGGTTCTAGGCAGCGAAAAAAAGCGAATTAAGGCACTTTATGAACCAGCTGATGTATATATCATCAACCGCGAAAATGTGGTGTGGCTAGTCGATTTTTACAAGAATGATTGGCCATTCGACATGGTAGTCATAGACGAGTCATCTAGCTTTAAGAGCCATAAGGCAAAGAGGTTTAAGGCGCTGTCTGCAATGGCGCCGAGAATTAAGCGAATTGTAGAGCTGACAGGTACACCGTCACCTAACGGGCTTGCTGACCTATGGGCACAGCTGTATCTGCTAGATGAAGGCGCGAGGCTAGGCACCAGATATGCAGGATTCCGTGAAAGGTACTTCGATGCAGGACCGAGACACAACGGCATTGTGTACAAGTACAGCGTTAAGCAAGGGTCGGAAGAGGCGATACTAAGTGCTATATCGGACATATGCGTATCCATGAAGGCGGCAGACTACCTAGAACTCCCAGACTGCATAATGCACGAGATACCTGTTGAGTTAGATCCTAAAGCGGCTAAAGCCTATAGAGAGCTAGAGCGAGAGATGGTGCTTGAACTTCCGGACGACGAAGTAACAGTTACGAGTGCTGCGGCGCTGTCTAACAAGCTGCTGCAACTAGGTAATGGCGCAATCTACGGAGAAGACCACAGTGTACACGAGGTGCACGGCTGCAAGATAGAGGCGTTTATGGAGCTTATAGAGAGCCTTAGTGCTTCGGGTAAGAATGCACTAGTCTTTTATAACTACCGGCACGACAGGGAGAGACTACAGAAGGCATTAGCCAAGACAGGGCTAGTCGTGAGAGAGCTTAAGACGACAGAGGACGAGGACGCCTGGAACGCGGGCAAGATAGATATATTACTTACGCATCCGGCATCATCAGCTTACGGTCTTAACCTACAGCAAGGAGGTAATCACGTTGTGTGGTTCGGACTCAACTGGAACTATGAGTTATACACGCAGGCTAACAAGAGGCTGCATAGGCAAGGGCAGACCGAGAAGGTTATCGTGCATCACCTAGTGTGTGAGGGCACAAGAGACGAGGACGTTATGGCGGCACTAGCGAGGAAGGACGACGTACAGCAGTTCGTTATGGACTCGTTAAAAGCACGAATTAAGAGAATTAAGGAGGAGTCATGCTAATTAAACTAATAGCCTTAATGCTGCTGGGAGTAATTGCCCTGGTGCAGCACTACAGGGGCAACATAATAGCGGCTAACTGGCTGTACCTGGTGTTTGATATCGGACTGATATACCTGATCATCATTCCGCTACTGGATTTATTTATTGGACACAGGCAAGGGATGTACATAGCAGCAACGATACTACTGGCAATAGTGATTATTACGGATATGGAGGTGCGACGTGATTAGCGGAGATTTAATATTTATAGCTGACCACTACGGGAAGGAACACCAGCTAGAGAAGTGCAAGGAAGAACTTAATGAGCTTATAGAGGCTCTAGGCGGTAGCAATAATACACACCTAGTAGAGGAGATAGCCGACGTTGAGATTATGATTTCGCAAATTAAGTACTTGCGGGACATACCGGATGAGCGGGTTGATGTGATTAAGAAATACAAGATTCAGAGACAACTTAGGAGGATCGCAAACGAGAATTCGTTGAGAAATCCGAAAAACTGTAAAGAATTATACGATGCAGGTAAAGATGTTTCGTCGGGTTTGAGGCAGGGTATATTGGACGCTATGAAGGAGCAAAGTCATGAGTGCGACACAATCAAGAATCCTAGTCACTACATGCTAGACGGACTGAATGTGGAGTCAATCGATGTAATTCGTTCCGTGCTGGGGATAGACGGTTTTAAAAAGCATTGTAGAGGCTGTGCGCTAAAGTATCTGTTGAGAGCGGACAAAAAGAATCGCACAGAAGACCTTAAGAAGGCTAGAGTGTATCTGAACTGGGAGATTGAATATGGCTGTGATAACTAAAGAGGAGTTATTGCGTATTCCTAGATTACGCAAGCACATCAAACGCAAGATGCAACGTATTGAGCTGTACGAGACGAGAGCAACTGGCGGAGCAATTGAGTACAAAGAGCGTGTACAATCAAGTGTGTGCGACTCAGCTAGCGATTGCCTGAGTATGGCGGTTGACCTACGGGCGGAAGTCGGGCGAGATATAGAGGAGCTACATGTGCTAGTCGGTAAGGCTGCAAAACTAGCTGATTCGTTAAGTGATCCGCTGGAGAGGGATATCGTGTATGCGCGGTATGTAAACGGCAAAGAATGGGTTGAGTGTATAGACACGTTACACTGGGCGAGGTCGTGGGTTTTTAAGAAGCATAGAGATGTTTTGCGATCTCTTTAAAAAAGAGACTTAAGAGGACTTGAAAAGACCCACTTCTTTGATTTATGATATACTCAAGCAAAGCTGGAGAGGGGGAAAATAGACCCCGAGGCACTGCTTGAACAAATCCATTTAAAGCAAACTTAATAAGGTGTTGCCCGGTACCAGTTGGTATCGGGTTTTCTTTTGTGATACAATCACAATATGGATTAAGTTGAGTTTTTATGGAGGTGTTTTGGCATGATTTCGACCATAGTTAGCTTTATTTGTTTAGGGTTTTTAGTTGCTGTAACTTATTTTTTAAAGGATTTGCCAAAGCTTTACAGAGCATTAAAGGTTGAACAAACAAGAGCTTCAAACAGCCAAGAGTTACAACGAGAAGCGTATTTTAGAGAAATTGGCGGAAAAGATTTAGTCAGAATACTCGAAGACTGGGTCGCTTTTTTGTATGATGTGGATAACAAGACCGAGAGTTTTGATGCTGACGGTGCAATAGATTTAATATCTAGAACAGCTATATATGGATCTACCCGAACTATTCTTCTGTGTTCAAATTATACATCAGATTTGTATAGTGATAGGCTTGAACAAGATTCAAACGAGGGTGAAGAGATAAGTTACGGCACAGCAAAGTCCCTGTTGTATCACGCTTTTATTGTTTCAAGTTTAAAGTTTGACTTTACGGGTTATGATGTTGATCCTTTGAGGTTGCTTCAAATGAAAATAAGTGATTTTTCAGAAATAAAAGAGACTGAAGCATTTAAAAAAGCTCTTGAAGATATTAAGCAAGAAGATTTAAGGATGTGATAACATGTTGATTATTATGATTTTGATTTATGTTTTAAATGAAAATCATGTTATAGATTTAAGTTCGCCTAAGCTTATAATAACTGAAATTGTGCTAATGGTATTGTTTTCCGTGGAGCTAAAGGTGGCACATCGTTTTATTATAAAAAGCACGAGATTTAAGAAGCGTTAAAACTTGCAACGAGAGTCCTTCGGGGCTCTTTTTTAATACTTACAAAACGACGAAAAGAGAGGTGGTGAGGCTTGGCAAAGGAGAAGTACGAACTAGCTGAACAAGATTATATGAACGGCATGAAATATAAAGACATTGCCGATAAATATGGTGTTAGTCTCAACACGGTAAAGTCGTGGAAAAAGAGATATAACTGGGATAGAAAAGGGTGCACACAAAAAAAGAAAAAGGGTGCACACAAAAATGCTATTGCACAGCTTGGTAACAAGAACGCTACGGGTCCTGCGGGCAATAAGAATGCCGAGAAGTACGGATTCTTTTCAAAGTATCTCCCGGAGGAAACACTTGATATCGTACAGGCCGTTGAAAAGGCTAATCCACTTGACCTATTGTGGCATCAAATACAGATTGCTTATGCTGCCATTATCAGAGCGCAGCGAATTGCGTTTGTGGAAAATGAATATGACAAGACAATTGAACAAGTAGAGGTTAAAAAAGGTAATATAGTCGGCGCAAAGTGGGAAGTACAACAGGCATGGGACAAGCAGAATAACTTCCTTAAAGCCCAGGCAAGGGCTCAGGGTGAGCTACGAAGCTTAATCAAGCAGTATGACGAGATGCTACACCGTGATTGGGATATGGCAACGGAGGAGCAGAAGTCACGCATAGAGCTAATTAAGGCGCAGACAGCGAAGGCAAAAGGCGAAGACGCGGCAGAGACATTCCAAGACGATGGTTTTATCGAGGCTCTTAAGGGCGAGGTTACGGACGTATGGGAAGATTAGCGCAGGTTTTTAGATTTAAGCCGTTTAGCAAGAAGCAAAAGCGGGTTCTAACGTGGTGGTTATCAGAGTCTCCTGTGCAAGACAAGAACGGCATTATTGCAGACGGTGCTATCCGTTCAGGGAAGACCGTATCAATGGCGTTATCTTACGTCATGTGGTCGATGGAGACGTTTAGCGGTGAGAACTTCGGTATGGCCGGTAAGACTATCGGTGCGTTTAGGCGTAACGTTTTAAAACCGCTTAAGCTGATGTTGTTTGCTAGGGGCTATAGGTTCAAGGACCACCGAGCCGACAACCTACTCGAGGTAAGTCGCAACGGTGTAACGAATTATTATTATATCTTCGGCGGTAAGGACGAACGTTCGCAAGACCTTGTGCAGGGTATTACGCTAGCAGGGTTCTTCTTCGATGAGGTTGCACTTATGCCTGAGTCATTCGTTAACCAGGCAACGGCTAGATGCTCGGTAGAGGGTTCTAAGTGGTGGTTTAACTGTAATCCAGATAGACCTCGTCACTGGTTCAAGATTAATTGGATTGATAAGGCGGACGACAAGGAGCTTATATACATTCACTTCACGATGGACGACAATCTGTCGTTATCGGAGGCAATAAAGGAACGATACAGACGCCAATTCGTTGGTGTCTTTTTTAAGCGCTTTATTAAAGGATTATGGGTTGGAGCTGAAGGACTTGTACATCCACAGTTTGCAGATGATGCAGACAAGTACGCAATTAGCTACGATGAGCTTATGCCGTTAAACGCAGCTGGAGAGAGACAAAACGCACACAAACTAGTGCAAATATGTATCGGCATAGACATAGGTGGAACGAAGTCGCATACACCATTTATCGCTACAGGCTTTACGAGAGGGTTCAATAAGCAGATACGATTACACTACAAGCGGATTGTACATAGTAAAGGCACGGTAGATCCAGAGAAGATTTACATCACTTTCGGAGAGTTTGTTAGCGAAGTCAGGGCGCTTTATCCTGGCATACCAATAACGGTCGCATTTGTTGATAATGCAGAGCATCTTATACTGAATGGTCTTGCTCTGTATAGCACAGCAAATCGAATAGGGGTAAACGTGGCAGGTTGCCGCAAGACGGAGTTTAGTGACAGAGTGCTAGCATACAATGCTGTCATAAACACAGGACGTTTCATGTGGGTAAAGGACTTCTGCGAACCAATCGCAAATTCAATTAGTGAAATGGTGTACGACAGCAAGAGTAAAGATGAGAAGTTGCTTGATGACTTCTCGACTGATGTAGACACATATGATGCCGACTTCTATTCATGGAGTTACTTCATAAATTACTTTCATCCGATAGGAGGACGAAGTGAGAACACACATAATTAGTTACTTGAATAAAAAGGGCTACAAGGTTAACAGCAAAGCCCTTGAAATAATCGATACATGCGACAAGTGGTATAGTGTGGAACTAATCGACGATTTCCACAAGCGTAGCACAGTTAACAACGTTGATTATGAGATGGCACGTAGCGGATTTGCGAAGAGAGCATGCGAAGATGATGCTAACCTCTGTGAGATAGTTGAGGTAAGGCTTGAGGATACTTCTGCAGATAAGTACGTCTCGGCTCTACTGGATGCCGAAAAATTCCAAGACAACATCAGGGAACAACTGGAGTTAATCGCCGCCGAGGGAACTGTTGCTACGTATGCAAGAGTAGTCGGAGCGGATGTACTTGAATCACAGGAACTTCGCGGCGGTAAGATAGAACTGGTGTATGTAAAGCCGAATGGGATATTCCCACTAAAGGTCGAAAAGGGTACGATTACCGAGTGTGCGTTCGCATCGGAAGATGTCGAGAATAACAAGGCCCGAACAACGATAGTGATGTTTACACTAAAGGACGGCGTTTATAAATCGACCACCGTGGTGCTAGATGAACAAGGAAACGAGATGCGTGAGCGTCACGTTGATATTGTGCTGGGAGAGGTTAAGCCGTTCGCGGTACTAACCACGGCAGCGGTCAATAACCTTAAGAATATGCAAGGCTATGGGCTGCCTAAGATATACGGCGCTATTCCCGAGCTAAAAGGCGTTGACTTGATATTCAACGTGCTGTTCGGAGACCTGGACAAAGCCGACAAGATGATTCTGTACAACGAGGCTCTGTGCGATTTTAATAAAAACGGTGAACCTGTTACTCCGAATAAGCAGCACAAAAAGACATTCGTGTCGGTAGGTAAGGCGCTACCGGAGCAGAAGACTCTTATTCAGGAAGTAAATCCCGAGATTCGAATTGATGATATAACCAAGACCTTTGAGTTAGTGCTCTCACTACTATCGCTTAAATTCGGCTACGGTTCCAGGAAGTACAGTTTCGAGAATGGTCAGATAAAGACCGCGACAGAGTATATCGGAACTAAACAAGACTCGATGCAAGAGCTCAACAAGCAGCGGCAGAAGTTGACCGACTACATAGAGGACATAATCAAGGCGTTGCTGTGGTTCTCGAATGCTACCAGCAGCGCAAGTTATGACCTCAATGTTGTTATCAATATTGAGTATGACGATAGTTACATCATCGATAGGCAGAGTGAACTTGAAGCAATGCGTCAAGATGCGCAGACGTTCGGTCTGCCAAAGCTCGTTATCCATTACCTTAAGGAAAAGTACAACTTATCTGATGAAGAGGCGCTTGCGTGGTACGCCGGGAGTGGAACCGAGGCAGATCCAACTGACCCTATAGAGGAGTAAAGCATCATGTTATCCGATAGACAGAAGGAGCAGTTATCTGCGGAGATGGTGCCGCTGTTCCAGGAACTCGAACAAGATATAATTCAAGATATTGCTCGTAGAGTTCGCAAAGAGGCGCGCTGGACTGAAACCGCAGAGTTACAGGCAAAGACTCTTGAGGCTATGGGATACAGACCTGTGGAGATTCGCAACAAGGTCATGCGAGAACTTAAAGCGGACAAAGCATATCAGACTATGATTGCGAAGAATACACTCGAGCACAAGAGGGCTGTCAGAGAGCGCATAAAGCAGCTTGTAGCGGATGCAAAGGCGCAGGGTGATGATATAGTCGGACGTGCTGGCACTATGGCATTTAGCGACGATTTAGCTTTCTGGAAATCGAAGGGTAGACACCTAGCAGAGAGCCCAGAGCTTGCGAAGATAAACCGAACCGCAACAAAGAGGTTAGCTCACGAACTGAATAATCTTACACACTCTACAGGGTTTAAGTTCATCGGCGCACCTATAAGGATAGATAAAGCGTTTAGCCACGCAATGGATAGCATGGTAATGAACGTAGCCTCGGGTGGTTTCTCAAGCGGACAGGCGATAGAAAAGGTCGTATCTGACCTAGAGAAGAGCGGAATCAGACACGTTGACTTCGGTTCTGGTATCTCAAGAGGTATTGATGTAGCTGCTGCACTTGCGGTTAGGACGACACTTGGACAGATGGCGGCTGAAATATCAATGAGCAACGCCGAAGAGCTCGGCACCGACCTCGTAGAAGTGTCGTCTCACGTCGGAGCTCGTGAAGGTATCGGTCACGCTAGTCACGTAGATTGGCAAGGCAAGGTTTATAGCATCAGCGGTAGACGACATCCGGAAGAAGAGGAAAGGCTAGGATACAAGATTGAGAAACTGTCGGATGCTACAGGTTATCCAGATGATCCGTTAGGTTTGTGTGGTTATAATTGCCGACATACGTTTTACCCTTTCCTTGAGGGCATATCTGAACCGAATCCAATCGTAAAGGATCCAGAACCTGTAACGGTTGACGAACGAACCTACACATACTACCAGGCAACGCAGGTACAGAGACGACTTGAGAGGGAACTACGAGAGTTAAAGCGGCAGTATATAGGCGGAGACACTACGAGGCTAGCGGCTATTAAGGCAAAAGAACAGCGATACGCAAGGTTTTGCGAAAAAGCTGGATTAAAGCAGAACCTTGAGCGGATATATGTGAAGGGATACAAGAGGGATTTCGAGTACATAAAACAGATTGATGGTTTTACAACTACGAAGTTTAAGGCGAGAATGCCTGTAAAAAACAACAAAGTTTTGTTCGAACCCTCTAAAACTATTGATGAAGCACAGGAGTATGCAAGACAGTTTTGCAATGACGGATTTTTTTCGCGAACCTTCAAAGGTGAGGTCTTCTATTCGGGCATTGACATTGAGAACGCTAACGCTATCAATAAGGCTTTAACTGAAGTTTATAGCAAGATAGAGTTAGACAAAATATCCGGGATAAAAGCAATTTCGCCAACGTCTTCGTTGGGTAAAAAAGCGTTTAAAGGAGACACCAACGCTGTTTTTGCGTATAGCCCTGTTGAAAACGGTATTTTTATTAATAAAAATATACTAAAAAATAAAAAGACGTTTGCTAATTATGTCAAAGAATCAAAAGATGCTTGGAACCTGATTATGTCAAATTTTGACAGTTTAACAAAGGAACAACGGTCTTTAGCAGAGGTGTATAAAAATGCTGGTCGCAGCCTTGTTAGGGGGGATACAGTCGAGGGTATGTTTACCCACGAACTAGGGCACCATGCACAATGGACACTTTTTGACCCGAAGACAAACAATTTAATCGGAAGTAGGATGTCGGAATATGCGCCTAAAATATCAGGATATGCGAACGCGAGTAAAAGTGAGTATTTTGCTGAAAGTTTCAATGCTTACTTGAAAAGCGAGTTGAATTTGCTAGACCCCGAGTTTGTTAACGCGCTTCGTAAAAAGAAAGTTGTAAAATAATTGCACGCAACACAAAAACTAAATAAGTTAATTAGCATCGCAATGAAGCGGTGCTTTTTTATTGCCCTTGGACTGCGGCGTTAAAGGTGAGGTCTGTAATAAGCTAGTCTGGGCGTAAGGATTCGCAGGACGTTAAATACAGAAAGGACAGTATAACTATGGCATTAACAAGAGACTCATTAAGGCAGATTGGTATCACTGATGATGAACAGGCGAAGAAGATACTCGACGCGCATCACGCAGAGTTTGACCCTGTAAGGGAGAAAGCGGAACAGTACGACAAGGTTAAGGCTGACTTCGACGAACAGGCAAAGAGCATCAAATTGCTGCAGGACGCTGCAGGTGACAAGGAAGCTTTACAAAAGCAGATTGACGAGCTTAAGACCGCTGCGGAGACAAAGGCGGCTGACCACAAGAAGGAGCTTGAAGAGATGCAGAGTAAGCTAGAGGGCGCAGAGTTTGACAAGCTCCTAGACGATGCAATTACCAAGGCAGGCGGAAGAAGGACTGCGAGCATCAGAGCTGAGCTCAAACTAAACGAACTTAAGGCGAGCAAGGACAGAACAAACGACATCGACGCAGCCATTAAGGCACTGAAGGAGTCGGACGATACATCATTCTTGTTCAGTTCAGATGACGGAAAACCTTCCGGAGCAAGAATTGACTCGTCAGGTAACGCTGGAGGCGGTACAGGCGGAGACGATGCAGCGGAGGCTACCGCAAGAGCTGTTATGGGTCTAAAACCAGCAGGAAAGGAAGAGTAAACAATGGCAAATCAGATCGAAAAATTTAAGGTATTTGTAAGACTTCTCGATGAAGTTTACAAGACAACATCATGCACATCAATTCTTGATGGTGCAACAGAACTAGCACAGCAGGGAGCTAATGCAGATGAACTCATTATCCCTAAAATTGACATGGACGGACTAGGCGACTACGACCGTTCCGCTGGATACACTATGGGTAGTGTAGAGTTTAAGAACGAGACAGTTAAGTGCAACTTCGACAGAGGTCGTAAGTTCCTCGTTGATGCAGTTGACGACATCGACACAGCGGGAATGGCATTCGGGAAGCTCTCATCTGAGTTCGAGAGAACAAAGGTAATCCCAGAGCTAGACGCATTCAGAATTGCGACTTACTGCAAGAAGGCTGGCTCTAACATTAAGGCAACCACTATCACGGATGGCGTATCAGCTATCAAGGCGATTGCCAAGGTGTTTGACGAGATGACCGACAACGAGGTTCCAGAAGACGGAAGAATCCTATTCGTATCTCCAACTGTTTACGGACTAATCAGAGACCTTGACACAACCAAGTCAAAGGAAATCATCGGTCAGTTCTTAAAGGTTCAGAAGGTACCAGCAGGCAGATTCTATACTGCGATTAAGCAGAAAGACGGTAAGTCGGACGGAGAAGAGAAGGGCGGATTCGAGAAGGCATCTACAGGCAAGGCGCTTGACTTCCTAATCGTTGAGCCTTCCGCCGTTATTCAGTTCCAGAAGCGCAGAGTTAACAAGGCAATCCCACCAGAGGATAATCACGATGCAGACGGATGGGTGTTCCCATTCCGTGAAGTTGGTATCGCTGACGCTTACGAGAACAAGCTGAACGGTATCGCAGGAATGCACAAGGCATAAGGAGGTGCTTTATGGGTAGAATCGTAGGACTTGAAATCTTTGATGATGAGTTTTTGGAAACTACAGAACCGGCAGATGTTGAAGAAGTTACCGAGGGAACCTCGGATACAGAACCGGCAGATGCTCTGGAGGACGAGCCAAAGAAAGGTGGAAAGAAGTAGTTATGATAATTGTGCAGCTTAACGATTACCAGGAGCATTACAACGACATCACCGACGAGGCTGAATTCAACAGAATGCGCCTGCAAGCGGAATCGCTGCTCCGAGGAATGACTACGAGACGGATTGACAATGTAGTTGATCCGTCTGATTTCCGTTATAGCCAGGTCAAGGCAACCATAATTCGCGTTATCCATGAATTGCACGCAAAACCAAGTAGCTCGGGTATCAAGATTGTTAGCAATGACGGTTACTCAGAACATTACGACAGTGAGCAATCATGGAATGAAAGTATAGAGGGCACTGTTCGGTCGATGTTATCCGGAACAGGATTAATGGGGTTTATGTAATGAATTTTACTGACACAATCACAATCTTTAATCACTATAAGGAAAACGGACACGATAAGTGGCTGCGAGCAGTTCTAAAAGGGTGTCAATGGTGCCGCAAGGTCGTTCGTACCGTAGATAGTTCAGGTAAGGTTGTAAAGACTGATGAGGTGTCAATTACAATACCTATGCGTGATGGTTACAAGGTAGCCACAGACTGGGTGAAATTAGCTGACAAGGCGAGTTATTGGACGATTGATACAGGACATAACCTCGACATGATTGTCCTTGGAGAAGTCAAAATTGAGCTGTCTGAGGCATATCCGCCAAAGAACCTAAAGCGTGATTATCCCGATGTAATCACAGCAAAGACTCTCGCGGATAACACCAACAGAGACAGGCTCAAGCATTGGAAGGTGACGTCATAATGGGTGTTCAGATTAAAGATGCAAGAGTTGTAATGCAGCCAATAGGGGCGATACTTCGTAAAAGAGGGTTAGAACCAAATGGACGTGTGCAGAAAGCTGTTGACCAAGAAGTTTTAAGACTTTGCGAGCCGTATGTTCCACACGACAAAGGCGATTTGGTACGATCTGGGACTATACACACTAGAATTGGCTCAGGGCAAGTAACATATCGGACACCTTATGCTAGACGCTGGTATTACCGACCAGCAAAGTTTAAAGGCGCACCTAAAAGAGGCAATTACTGGTTCGAGCGCATGAAGAAGGAAGGCGGCCGTAGTAAGATTCTAAAGGTTGCGGCGGCAGTTACGGGTGCAAAGGAGAGGTAGCAAATGGTGACGAACAGCGAAAAAATTAAGACTTGGTTAAAAAGGTGTGATCTTGTGGTAGTAGAGGATGTTGACACCGATAGACTCGAGGCACAAGTAGAGAGCATCGGCATATACAAACAAGCGCAGAGGGATGTCACAGAATTTGTTGATGGCTCCAAGGTTGTGAGCGAATATTATTACTTCCTTACCCGTAGAAATGCACAGCTCGAGGCTGAACGAATTAACTCACAAGCTTTTTTGGCCATGATTGAGGACTGGGTAGAGGAACAAGACAAATGCGGCAACCGTCCGTCGATTAAAGGCATCGAGGAAGTGTTCATCGCTAACGGATTTTATATGATTGACTCGGAGACAGACGAGGCAGTTTATCAGGTTTCAATCGGTATCACATATCAGAAGAAAGGAAATAAATAATAATGAAAGGTGAAGGCAAGGTTAAAAAGTACGAAGTCGCACTATTCTTAAAAGGAAAAGGCGCGACAGACTACACAAGAATTAAGAAGGCAACTGAGCTCAAGTTAGAGTTCGGTGCAAGTACACAGGAGTACGACTACATTGCTGATGAGAATCCAACAATCGAGCTTGACAAGTACAAGCCAGAGATTAGCGGACTTCCTCTCACGATGTACAGAGAAGAACCAGATTTTGCTCTTATTTGGGACTTGGCTTACAACCTCAAGACAGGAGGCGAGGCAGTTGTAGACCTTCTGCTCGTGTACAAGTTCGATGAGGATGCTGCAAAGACAGGTACCTGGAAGGCTTGGAACGTACCAGCAACTGTAGTTGTAAAGACTCTGGATGCAGTAGATGGCAAGATTGAGTTCGACCTACAGCTCAGAGGTACAGTCATTAAGGGTACAGTTACAGAAGAGGGCGGAAAGCCTAAATTCAAAGCAGCTGGCGCATAGGTTATCACTAGATTAATACACTTTTTAGGAGGGATATAGCGTCCCCCCTTTTTATTTTATGCAAAAGGAGACAATAACAATGGAGAAGATGGAAATTGTTCTAAACGATAAAGAGTTCGAGCTACCGAAGCGCACGCCAAAGATTGCAAAGCTCTTTGATGAGTTCAATGCGACTTTCGGTGAGGGCGATGTAAAGGTTCACAACAGCGCAATGAAAGTCCTTGAATCAACAATCGGAAGAGAGGGCATCAAGGAGGTATTTGGCACGGCAGATTCTGACCAGATTTCCGTTGTCGAGTCTGCGATTGCTGTAAAGGAGATTGACGACGTATATATGGCGCCGTTAACGGAGTACATGATGAGAAAAGAGGCTGCAGAGATGGATAGGCCAGCATTTACAGCTGCAAACGAGCTCTTGCGCAATGTTGCGAACCTATCAGAACTAAAATAATGCAGTTACCTTTTAGAAGGCTACCTAAATCGCTGATAATTGACGATGTTGAGTACCCTATACGTACAGATTTCCGATTTTGGCTCGCATTACCAGAGCTAGAGGACTTATCTGTACTTTTTTTAGGCAAAAATCCGTCATTTATGCGTTATTTCTCTCAAAGCGCAATAGAGAAGATTGTCGAATTCTATCACTGTGGCAAAGAAGTTGAGCAAAACGAGAGCGGTGTCAATGTTTTAGACTTTAAAATCGACGAAAACCTAATTTATGCAGCGTTTAAGCAGGCATACAATATGGATTTGTACGATTTAGAGACCGATGAGCTCCATTGGTACAAGTTCAAGGCTCTTTTAGACGGATTACCTCCCAATACAGCCCTATCCAAGGTTATTGAGATAAGAGCATACGATGGAGATGATCCTGATTATAAAAAGCTACGTGATAAATTCGCACTTCCTGGAAAGCTAACTGAGGAGCAAGAGGTAGCAGGAAAGAAATTTGATGAGGTATTCAAATAATGGCAGACGGCACACTTATATTTGACACCAAAGTAGAAAGCGAAGGTGTCAGCACTGGCATGTCTACCGTTAAGAAACTGTTTACCGCTGGTATGGGGTTCGTTGTAGCAAAGCATGCTGTCGGACTGGCGAAGATGGGGATTGCATATAATTCGCAGATGCAAGACTTTCAGAGCAAGTTCAAGGTGTTGCTAGGCAGTGCCACGAAAGCAAATAAACACGTGGCAGAACTGAGAAAGCTAGCTATGAAAACGCCCTTTAGGACAACTGATTTAGCAGCTGCATCGCAACAGCTACTTGCGTTCGGTGTTAATTCGAAGAGTGTCAGCGGTCACTTAAGAAGACTTGGAGATATATCACTTGGCAACAAGGAGAAGTTCCAACAGCTAGGTCTTGTGTTCGGACAAGTTTCGTCACAGGGCAAACTTATGGGGCAAGATCTATTACAGTTCATCAATGCGGGATTTAACCCGTTAAAGGAACTATCCAAAATGGGTCGAGGCACATATCAAGAGTTAAAAGACCAAATGGCGCAAGGAAAAATCAGTTTCCAGGATGTACAAGCTGCAATGGAGCACGCAACATCCAAAGGCGGACAGTTCTTTAATGGTATGAAAGAGGGAAGTAAGACCTTTGCGGCACAAGTTGATGCTTTAAAGGGCAACCTCGAAATTTTGGCAGGTAATGCGGTTAAGCCGCTATACAACTTGCTAACTCGTATCGTGCCTCATTTAGGTGCGGTGGCATCAAAATTAAATAAGTATCCGAAATTAATCGGAGCAGTAACGGTAGCGGTTACCACACTTACCGCGGCGATGGTTACGTTTTATGCGGTGCAGAAGTGGGCTGTATTCAACGAAGCTATAAGGAGTTCAATGGGTAGCGCAATGAAATTTTTCAGCGCGTTCCACAATTCTATGTGGCTTAATCTCGGTGTTGGAGTAGATAAGATTATACCAGGACTAGGAACTAAACTACTCAACATCCCTATAGGGATGCAGTCGGCAATCGGCAAGCTCTCAAGTGTGCTTGGTTCTGCAGGTAAGTCAATTGCTGCGTTCATGGCTACACCAGCGGGAATAGTAGTCGCTGTTGGGGCGGCTATAACTGCACTAGGTGTATGGGTAAACAAGATAGGCGGAGTTGATAAAGCTGTTGCTCTGATTCATTCGAAAATAGCCGCATTTAAGGCGAAAATACCAGAATTGATAAATGGTATAGGCGCAGGGTTTAAAGTCGCCGTAGAAGGGATTAAGACGGTTCTATTCGATGTCTTGCCAACGGTGGCAAAGGCTATATGGAAAGCATTACCATCCGCTCTATCGACTCTCGGTCAACTCGCAAACGAACTTGGAACGTATCTATTTCAGAAAGTAGGTCAGCTTGCGCAAGCAATCGCAACAGGATTACCGAAGGCACTACAAGCGGTTATAACCGCTATCCCTAAAGTACTTATCGAGTTATTTACCCGTTCGGGTGAAGGCGCAAAACAAGGCGGTGAACAGGCTGGCGCAAAGGGTGGCGAAGGCATTGCCTTGGGCTTCCTCAAGACTTTTATCGTCGGTATGGGAAAGCTAGCTCTCGCTATTGTTACGGCACTGCCTCAAATCGCAATTGCTGTTGTAAGTGGAATTGTAAAGTGCATACCGATAATTCTCTCGGCTGTCGGCAACCTTGCAATTTCAGTTCTAAATGCAATAGGCAGAGGATTGGGCAGTCTAGTTACGGTCGCAGTTAATTGGATATGGGGGTTTATCGAAGGCTTCCTTGTAGGTGCAGCGAACGTGATCAACGCAGTGTGGAACTTTGCAAAGACATTGCCAGGCAAGATTGCTAGTGGCATCGGCTCACTTGTGTCAACGGCGATTAATTGGCTGGTTGGATTCATCACGGGTATGCACCACGGATTTGTGAGAGCGGGATCGGCTGTGATAAGCGGAGCCAGGTCGCTTCCAGGTAAGATAAGAGGGGCGCTAGGCAGTCTTTACAGCATAGGCGTTCACTTCCTACAGGGGCTAATTAACGGTATAAAGGCCGGATTCGGCAAGGTATTTGGCTTAATTAGTTCGCTTGGCTCAAAATGTAAAGCGAAGTTAAAGAGTGTATTCAACATTAACTCGCCTTCAAGGTTCACAACTTGGATAGGTAAGATGCTTATCGAAGGTATGGACGTTGGGATAGTTAAGAACACTGACAAGCTCTTAAGCTCTATAGGTGATCAGATGGGACTTGTAAGAGATGCATTCTTGATAGATACTCCAGAGATTAACCCTATAGCCTCAGCTATTAGTGGTGAACGTTCAAGAATCTTCGGTGCGACAGGTTCAAGCCAAAATGTTGAAGTTAATCAGACTATCAACTTCAATCAGCCTTGGAAGTCACCGGCGGACGTATCTAGAGCAGTATCGTGGGAGACTGCGAAGTTAGGACTAGCAGGAGCACAATAATGATACACAATTTAGTTTTAAAGGCCGTTCGTAGTGACGGCCTAGTATTTCACTACGAATCAGACTACTGGCGAACTACTTCTGTTACGGGGGTAGATGCTGCGGATATAGAAGTTTCGAAAGAAGCAAGAGGAGTTGGAGATGGTGCAATTATCACGGGAAGGCGAAGACTTCCGAGGGAGATAACTATTACCGCACAGGCGCAGAATCACGAGGCTAGAGCGAAGGCTCAAGGGTTCCACAACAACCGTTACAAGGTTGATTTATACATAACCTATAACGGAGTAACTCGAATAGCGAAGGATTGCGAACTTACTGGCAAGTCGATTCCAACAAAAAACGTCTATAAGCGTCCGGATATGACTATAAAGTTTTTGTCACCGCATGCCGACTTGTTTGCTGTAGAAGGTGATCAGACGAGCTTTAGCAAGAGACAACCTCTATGGGTGTGGCCTCACGCGTTTAGAAGTGGTGCGAAGCGGAACTTTTCAAGAGAAGAGGTCGCAACTGAAAAGGTTATCGAATACCTTGGCTCTTCGCCCGCACAGCCTATTATCGAGATTGAGTCGCGAGGCTACGCAAAGAATATCACCGTTAAGGTTAACAACAATGTTGCTGTTCTAAATGTGGAGCTCAAAAAAGGCGACACGATCACAATTGATACATCTCATTCCTATGCGGTGCATAACAACAAGATACTAGCAATGGGAATGGGCGACGACCCGTACGACTTTAGGCAGTTTGTACTCGATTATGGCGACAATGTTGTCAAGGTTGATGCAGAGGCAGGGGCTTCTGCATTGAGGACGAGTATAGAGTATATAGGGAGGTATGACGGGGTATGATACAGTTCTTCGATAAGTTCATGAATCGGCTCGAGGATCTAGATTTCATAGAGGTGTCATGGAATCGTAAGTGGACTGAGCCTGGAGACTTCTCCATACACCTCGCTGCGAAAGACTGGAACAAATATGCAAAGTTTGTGCGCAACACAGGACGTCCGGAGACGGGTATCATTCAGAAAACTGTATACGAGGTAACTGCACAAGGGGCGATGGTGACTGTATCAGGTTTCTTTGCCGAAAAGGTGCTATCTAAAGTCGTGTTGCACTCAGATGAGAATGTTAACGAAAGAGGGGCGACTGTTGTGTTCGGACTTTTCGCAAACATCAATTCTAGCGCACTGGGGCAATACTCCTCGCATCTAACTGACCACAGCATACCGCCATCGGTACCTGGGCAAGTGTGGGGCGACTACGACGCTGAATGGATGCCGGAGCTAGTTTATTCGTTTAAGTGCGGAACCGACGCAGCGACATCGCTATATGATGCTTGTTTGCTGTACGGGTTGAGCATATCAGTTGAAGTTGCAGAGACGTATAAAGAGTCTGTTGACTGGATAGAGGAGTGGCAACGCAAAATAAAAGAGCCACACTTCTTATACAAGGTATACCCTCTTCATGGTCGAGATTTAAGAGATAAAGTAATCTTCGGAGTTGGCTGGGCAAATGTTTCGAAAATCGAATATATCTACGACGACAGCGGGGTAGTATCGATTGTAGAAGCAAGGCAGACAATGGAGGAGACAGGTTTTTCCAAAGAGGAGCTAGTTACGGACGAGCAAGGCAACACTAAGAGCTTAATTCGAGAGTTTTATATCGATGAAAGCAATCGACCTCGGGACCTTGACCTATATCCGAAAAAGGTGATTCAAGGAAACGTATCCGGCATCGAACTTAAGGTGTCCAACGAATCAACCATTAGGGAGCAACTGCGAAACCAAGCAAAACTCGAGATGCTTAATAATTGGAAACAAGAGACGATAAACGTAGATGTGTTACAAAACACATTCTACTACTTACAGGACTACAACCTAGGCGACATATGTACGATAGTCCTTGACGATATAGAGCAGATGTTCACGGCTCGAATAATGGAAGTTAAAGAAGTGCACCGCAAGAACTCCGTAGAGGTACAGCTTGTTATGGGAACACCTCGCAAACAGAACTATGTCGCTTTAAGTATTTAAGGAGGTAACTAAATGATTGCATTACCACTACAGTCGCATTTTGACTCAGACCCTAACGGCGATAGAGCTGTGTCGGATAGTGACATAAGGGAAGTTTTTAAATCGGTTTGGTCTAATGGTGTAACGACCGTTAGGGCGGATGGTTCTGACATGCAAGTGCAGGCAGTTGGGGGCATGAAAGTTAAGGTTATGCCTGGAGGGTGCGTTATCGAAGGAGCTCTTGGGCGAAATACGAGAGAAGAGACGATTAACATCGCGCAAGCTCATCCATCACTTAAGAGGATTGACAGAATTGTCGTAAGGCTCGACCTTTCCGACAGTGTTCGTAACATGCTTATATACAAGAAGGAAGGCACGCCGTCAACAACACCTATAGCGCCTAATCTAGTTCAGCAACCTAACTACTACGAGCTTGCTCTAGCTGACATATATGTTGGAGCAGGTGTAACAGATATTACAAGTGCTGTAATTCTTGATCAGAGACCGGATAGAGAGCTATGCGGGTTCGTTCTTCCGGCATTTCCGACGAACTTCGGACTAGAGGCAATTACGGACCGTTGGCAGTCAATCCTAGAGGGTGCTATTAACGGAACTGCTGCAGGAAGTTTGCAGAATTCAATCGAAAAGTTGAAGAACGACATCCAGGGCGCAAATATCGGTCTGAAAGATGTACACATCAACAATGCATCGTTAGAGTCTGAACTTGTTGCTTACTTCGGTAGCAGCATAAGAGTATAGGAGGTGGAATATGATAAGTCTTAATAACACGCTCACAGCCATCATGGATAAATTTAAGAGTATCGATGCGGCGGACACTGGCATCAGGACAAAGGTTATAACTAAAACTATCAACATCAAGAAGGGAATAAACTCTCTCGGAAGTGTTGGTATTGATGCAGATAAAGTTATGTCAATTAGTGGAGCGGTGCAGTATGCGAACTATACATTGCCATTATCTTATCCAATGCTTAACTACGGTAGCGGAGGTTATATCGAGTGGGGATTAGCTACAATTGTTCGTTCAGGGAGTCTTGAACTTATATCAGGAGCCGAATGGAACAATTGCAAAGTTAAGGTTGTTATCTCCTATATGGGGGGGGTAAAGCTCTGTAAATTCAAGGCTTTCAAGCGATTTGCAAAACTAATAAAGATGGGAGGTGTTGCATAATGATATCTCTCAATAAATTTATGGCAGAAGTGAAGAATAAGTTGAAGAGGCTTGAAGATAAGAAATATGTAAAAGATACCTTGTCTTTGAGTGGAACATGGACAGCTCCACATGACGGAATCGTTACTTGTAGCGGAAGAGCAACTGCTGCAGGTGCATATTTGTTTTGCAAAGATTTAACAGAAAATGAATATGTTGGATTGTGCACAATTGCGAATAATCAGCAGTATGGCTCTGTTTGCTTTGCTGTAATTAAAGGGCGCAGCTACAGCTTCTTACACAGCAATTGGGGCGAGCAACGCAACGTGTACATTCATCAGAACTAGGAGGAATTAAAGTTGATAGATTGGACGAGCATTGTAGTAGCATGCGTGTCAGCATTAGGAGCAGGGGGTGGCTCGCTATATGGCATCCGTAAAGCTAGCTGCCTAACTGATTACAAGATAGATAAGCTAACGGAAGAAGTTAGGCTGCACAATGGGTTTGCGCAAAAAATTCCTGTGATAGAGGAAAGGCTAAAGGCGATAGATCATCGACTAGATGATTTAGAAAAAAATAAATAAGTTAGTTAGCCGGGCGAAAGCTCGGCATTTTAATTGTCTGAAAGGAGGACAAAATGAATCTAGATTTTATTTCAAAACTTTTTATTCCAATGGTGCTAGTATTTTGCCTATGCGTTGGGTATTTAATGAAAAATTACATGCCAACAGACAACAAGATTATACCAACAGTACTATTCGTCATAGGAGCTATCTGCGGTGTTATCTGCCTGGGTGTCAATTTCGAAGCGCTTGTAAGAGGCGGGTTAACTGGACTAGCCTCTACTGGCTTACACCAATCATTTAAGCAATTTGTAAGTAATCCAAAAGTTGGCGGTGAATTCAATAAAATGAGCAGTGCAGAGCTGCATGAGGAATTAGATCCAACAGATGCACCACTAGAGAATGCGGAGGGATAATCATGGCAACAGGTAATCAGATAATTAGTTATGCTAGGCAGTTCCTCGGCGAAGGCTCTGCCAGATTTAGTGACTGGTACTACGGTTCACAGAAATATCGTGCTTGGGCATGGTGTAATGTGTTCGTATCATATATCTTGCAGCACTGCGGAGTGGATTTCCAGAAAACCGCCTATGTTCCAGCTGCAGAAAGCTGGATGGACGCCCATTACAAATGGGTCAAAATGAGCGAGGCACAGCCGGGAGATGTAATCATATTCTGCTGGAGTGGAGAGGGTAATAACAGCGGTCGAGGCTCGAGAGATCATATAGGATTCCTTGTAGCTAATAACGGCAACGGAACATTTACCACGATAGAGGGTAACACTAGCGGTAGCAGAGTTGCAATCAGGACGAGGTCAGCCAAGAACATCCGGAAGATATTCCGACCAACATATGATGGTGCATCAGCTCCATCAACTTCCGTACCAACACCCGCGCCAGCTCCACAAGCTAGTAATAAGGGACTAGGAATGTACACAGTAACCGCACCGCTAAACTGTAGGAGTGGTGCGGGCACAGGCTTTCCTGTAATACGTACATATCCGGCAGGCACACAAATTAGAGTGCTCAAGATAGAGAATAACTTCGGCTATAGCTCTGGTGCTGGTGGCTGGCTGTGCATGGACTTCTTAAGACCTCAGTCAGCAGCAAGTACACCTGCAGCAAGTAGCTCTGGGCGCTCTTTAGGAATGTATCATGTTAACGCAGCTGGCGGACTTAATGTAAGGTCGGGTCCTGGTACAGGTTATAGACGTGTAAACTTCTTGAAGAATGGAACCCCGCTCCGCATATTGAAGGTAAGCGGTGATTGGGGTTATTCCAAGGGCGCAGGTGGCTGGGTACACCTGGGCTACTGCAGAAGGGGTTAAGGCAATGTCGATATTCCAAGACATAGGTGTATTCTTTAGCGAAGGGCATTACGTTGCCATGCTAGACGTTATAGGCTGGATGATATCATGAGATTGAGAGGGGTAGCTCCCTCTCTTTTTTTATTGCATATTGATGTATGAAAATACACATCTTGATTTAGCAATGTTCCAAGTGTCACAATTTAGAGCCTATAGTAATTGAAATCCAAAGAATATATACGCGTCCCGGATGCGGTACCAATATAAACAGAGAAAAACCTTGTAACTATTGAAGTTACAAGGTTTTTCTTTTTTAGCTATATTATAGGTGTTATAAATTGACCTGTTTTGTCGTGCTCTGTGTGGTCATATCACATTAGGAGAGTGATATTTTATATAATTTTATGTATAATCTGTGTATATTGTATAATATAACATAAAATGTACTCAGGAATCTTCGGCCCTGGGTCTTTTATTAAACCTAAATAAGTTAATGGATAAGGAGGTATAAGAAATTATGAGTTACGATTTAATGGTTTTCGAAAAAGCACAGGCTCCAAATAATAAGACAGAATTTATAAAATGGTACGAAAATCAAGTGGAGTGGAAGGAAGATCATAATTATGATTCGATAGAAGTAAGCTCAGCTAATCTAAAGAACTGGTTTATGGATATGATACAAGTATTTCCACCGATGGGGGGAGAATTTGCTCTTAGTGATGATGAAATAGAAAATGATGAAGATCTTGCAAATCGCATTACAGACTATTGTATTGGTAAAGATATGATATATGCATGTTTTGCATGGTCACTAGCAGAGGACGCATATAATACTATGCTTAAAATTGCGTTAAAACACGATGTCGGATTTTTTGATGTGAGTGGTAATGGAGAGGTTATATTATCTGAATGTGATGAACAAAATTAGGGTGTGCAATTTAGCTAAAAAGATTGTTTAACGCCAAACCTTGAGTGATAGCTCAAGGTTTTTTTACCCTTACACATCCAACCCACATGTTGTATCATTAAGTTATTCTATAAGAGCTATATAAAAGAGGAGATAATGATAATGGAACTAAAGGAGATGCGTAAGCTCCTCGGCTTATCGCAAGCGGCATTTGGAGAGAAATATAACATCCCAGTAAGAACAATTCAAGATTGGGAGAGTGGGCGCAGGCAAGCTCCCGTATACGTTCTTGAGCTACTAGAGCGAGTTGTGATTGAAGATTCCAAAGCTGAAGTGAATTAATAGCATACTCGCATTTCATAGGCAGTTTAACCTCATGATTTCATGTTGGTTATTAATCCTTTAAACAATAACAGCAGGAATAACTTATGGACAAAAAACGAAACGACCGCATAGCAACTATTGTATCTATCGGCTTACTAGCTACAATATGGCTGATTTCAGGACTGACAAGATATTTCAGTTCAGGAGATGTTGACACTGGCACTGGATATTCTACTCTTAGTTACAATGTGACTGTGGATGTTAGGAAAGACTATTCATATGTAGTCGTAGAGAAGATTAAGGTGAATTTCAACGATCCTAAACACGGTATAATCAGAAATATTCCTTTTGGAAAAGGCTATAAGATTAAGGATGTATCCGTAGATGGGGATAAATACAAGATTAATAATCTGTATAAAGCCAACCAAATGCAGATTAAAATCGGTGATAAAAAGAAGACGGTTACTGGCGTTAAAGATTACACCATCATCTATACCCTTGCTAATTACGAGCGCAAGAATAATCCTAACGACATATATGTGGATGTGCTTCCATCGGAATGGGCAACAGAGATCAAGTCGGCATCAGTTTCTGTGTACTTGCCACAGCATTTTCCGTACAGCGGCATGAAAGGGTATAGTGGCCCGCACAAGAGCACGTATAATATGTACGGTACATGGACCTACGACAAGAATCAAAATATAATCGAATATAGCGTTCAGAACTTGCCTGCAAATAATGGTGCGACATTGCTCGTAGATACTCCAAAAGGCTACTGGTACAAAGCTCCTAGCAAGTACTGGGTGAACTATGCGACCGTAATAGTAGCAATTCTCGGTGTCATTGTACTTATCGTGCTTAGGGTTTTGAATGAAAAAGAACATCCAATTGTTGCGCCTGTTACGTTCAAGCCACCCAAAGGTGTTCCGCCTGGAGAAATCGGATATCTGATCGACGAAGAAGTAAATAAGAGGGATATCACATCGATGTTCTTTTATTTGGCATCTAAAGGGTATATATCGATTGAGGAATACAAGAAGGTAAAATATCAATTCGAGAGCCTCAGGATTCCCGACGTATATGACGAGCCCCCAATTACCGTTACTTTTTACAAAACTATATTTGGAAGCACGAAGAATGGAACACTTGGTAAGGTTGTGAGCCTAGAGGAAGCGAGCAAACGCATAGGCAAAGAATGTGAACTTATTAGAAAGGTAATAGTTGAAGAGTATACAGACAACAAATCGATATTCTCTAAGAAATCGCAGAAAAATGAGAAGATTGCAACTATCACCAGCTGCATTATAGGAGGTATGCTAATCGCGCTTTCTATGTATAGAGAGTTCTACCTACCCGGCTGGCGAATTTTGATATTCGTATATGGTGGCTCGGTGATCCTTGATGCATTTTGGAGATTGCCTGTTAAGAGGATGTGTAGAGAGTATCATTTTCATAGGACGAGAAGCGGTATAAGGAGCGTTACATCCTTTGCGTTCTGGGGAATTATCTACATGGCGATATCATCGTTTATGTTATTGTTTTTGCACAAGATTGCAGGCGGTGAGATGACGATTTATGCTCTAGCTGCAATAGCTGTATATGCATTGGCTGTACCATTGATTCTACTAGGATTCCTCAAGAGAACTAAGGATAGCGCCAAGCTTTATGGTGAGATTATCGGCTTCAAAGAATTTATCGCTACAGCAGAGGTGGATAGGATAAATGCCCTTGTTCAAGAAGACCCAGCGTATTTCTACGATGTGCTTCCGTATGCTTATGTATTTGGGCTTACCGATACTTGGGCGAAGAAGTTTGAACCTAAGACTCTAGCTGGACATATTGGATACAGTGCGTTAGGCGGAGATGTATACGACTTTATAAATATGGATATTATGATTCATCATATTCAATCTAGTGCGTTTTCTAGAGTATCATCGGCATTGTACGCAGATGTCAGCGGCGGTCTTAGCTCTGGTGGAGGAGGATCTGTCGGTGGCGGCTCAGGCGGCGGAGGAGGCGGTGGCTGGTAGACACTGCTTTCCAATATATACGCACTACACCTAAATCGATTATTCCTAAGTTGCAGAATGACGATTCGAAACGGCTTGAACTAATAACACTAATATATTAAAGGAGCATCAATGCAGCAGTACTTTATTTACGGCAGCCCTAGCGCTGATACTATTGAGATAACGGACAAGGATACCATCAAGCACATGTTCCAGGTCATGAGACTTAGGGCTGGCGATGAGGTAGTTCTCGTGTTCCAAGATGGCATCAAGAGACTTGCAGAAGTTGTAGATGCAGAGAGCAGAACTATGCGCATCGTAGAAGAGTTAGATGAAAATGTCGAGCTGCCAGTTCAAATTGCTATCGCATGCGGTTTTCCTAAAGGCGATAAGTTTGCGACCATAGCGCAGAAGGCGACGGAGCTCGGGGCAGCTGAGATATGCGGTTTTCCAGCAGATAGGTCGATTGTCAAGTGGGACGGCAAGAAGCTCGCCAAGCTAGCAGAAAAGCTTGAAAAGGTAGTGCAGGGGGCTGCCGAGCAGAGCAAGCGCAATATCGTTCCTAGCATAAATCTTATTGCTAACAAGAAGAGCTTTGTAGATAGCTTCGCTGAGTACGATAAGGTCTTCGTCGCATACGAGGAAGCGGCAAAGGAAGGTGAGAAATCTGCTCTTGCAAAGGCGCTGTTGGAAGTTTCGGCAGGAGAGAAGTTGCTCTTTGTATTCGGGCCAGAGGGCGGAATTACTGACAAGGAAATAGAAGAGTTTACAGGGGCTGGAGCGGTATGCATAGGTCTTGGACCACGCATCATGAGAGCCGAAACGGCCCCAATGTATGCGCTGTCTGCTGTGAGCTATGCGCTAGAACTCAGTAAATAGAAGTGATTTGCGATTTGTGTGTAGCTTTCGATGATGCGTTAAAAAAATTATTTGCAAAAAATTTTAATTTGCCTCTAGACAAACTGGATAATTGTGCTAGAATACTTAAGGTTTAAAATATTGAAGCACATATAACAGAAAGAGGAGAGAGAGATGAAGAAGCGAATGTTTCGCGACTCGTATCTTGAATATAGCAACGTAGATTAGGACTTCGACATTGGAATTGTTATTCCAGTGATCGAAGTCTTTTTTTTAAAATTAATGTAGATGTGGAACAGGAAAGGTGGAAAAAATGGCAAAAAGAAGTGACATCAAGAAGATTCTAGTTATCGGGTCAGGACCTATCGTAATCGGTCAGGCGGCTGAGTTCGACTATGCGGGCACACAGGCATGTATTGCACTTAGAGAAGAAGGATATGAGGTAGTGCTCTGTAACTCCAACCCTGCAACCATCATGACGGACACATCTATGGCAGACAAGGTGTACATGGAGCCACTTACTCTCGAGTATCTAGCTAGGATAATCAGATACGAGAGGCCAGATGCTATTCTGCCAGGCATCGGCGGACAGACTGGTCTTAATCTCGCTATGCAGCTCGAGAAGAAGGGCGTACTCAAGGAGTGCCGAGTTGAGCTTCTCGGAACTAGGAGCAGCAGCATTGAGCGTGCTGAGGATAGAGAGCTTTTCAAGGAGCTTTGCGAAGATCTAGGCGAGCCGGTAATCCAGTCGGACATTGCAAACAGCGAAGAGCACGGACTAGAGATTGCAAAAGAGATAGGCTTCCCTGTAGTTCTCAGACCAGCGTTCACTCTCGGTGGTACAGGCGGTGGATTTGCATATGATGAAGAGGAATTTAAAGAGCTTATAAAGCGTGCGTTATCCATCTCACCAACTCATCAGGTACTAATCGAGAAGAGTATCAAGGGCTTCAAGGAGATAGAGTACGAGGTAATGAGAGATGGCACTGATAAAGCAATCGCAGTCTGCGATATGGAAAACCTCGACCCAGTTGGAGTACACACAGGTGACTCGATAGTAATCTGCCCAACCCAGACCGTAAGTAAAGAAGATAACGAGATGCTTAAGACTAGTGCGCTTAAAATCATTCGCGCACTTCAGATTGAAGGTGGCTGCAATGTGCAGTTTGCACTAAATCCAGAATCATCGGAGTACTATCTGATCGAGGTAAACCCACGAGTTTCTCGTTCATCTGCGCTTGCATCTAAGGCGAGTGGATACCCAATCGCTAGAATCACAGCCAAGATTGCAGTTGGCATGACACTAGATGAAATCGAGATTATAGACCAGCCCGCGTCGGTAGAACCTGCCGTTGACTATGTTGTGAGCAAGGTGTCTAGGTTCCCGTTCGATAAGTTTGCAGATGCAGATAACAAGCTAGGAACACAGATGAAGGCTACTGGAGAAGTTATGAGCATCGGTATGAACCTAGAAGAGAGTATTCTCAAAGCCGTTCGCTCCCTTGAAATAGGTGTTTCCCACATATACATGGAGAAGTTCGATGATTGGGATACTGATGAGATGAAGGAGTACATAACTGAGGGTCGTGACGATAGAATATTTGCCATTGCAGAGCTCCTGAGAAGAGGAGTGAGCAAGGAGGAGATATGTGAACTGACAGCAATAAATGAGTACTTCATAGGGATGTTTGAGAATATCATATCTATCGAGAACGAGCTAAAGGCTAACAAAAACGATGTCGCAAGACTGAGGATAGCAAAGCAGCACGGATTTTCAGATGTTGAAATTGCAAGGCTTTGGAACGTAACAGAAGAGCAGGTGTGGAAGCTTCGCGAGGCAGTGTCCCTCTTCCCAGAGTACAAGATGATAGATTCTTGTGCAGGATCTAAGGATGCATATGTGCCATATTTCTATTCGACATTTGACGGAAGTGAGACCAAGAAGACTAAGGATTCAGGCAAGAGAAAAGTCGTAGTTCTCGGTTCAGGACCAATTAGAATCGGACAGGGCGTTGAGTTCGATTACTCGACTGTTCAGGCGGTAAGGACTCTCCGCAGTGAAGGCTGCGAAGCTATAATCATAAATAATAACCCTGAGACAGTTTCTACAGATTATACTACGGCAGATAAGCTATACTTCGAGCCACTCTGCATCGAGGATGTTATGAACATCCTTAGACTAGAGAAACCAGATGGTGTAATTGTTTCACTCGGAGGACAGACCGCTGTAAACCTTGCAAATGCACTCGATGAGAGAGGTGTAAAGATCATTGGAACCGACTGCGCTGCAATTAACGCTGCCGAGGATAGAGACGAGTTCGACAAGCTGCTCCAGAAGCTAGGTATCGCCAAGCCAGAAGGAAAAGCGGTAACAGATATAGATGAGGGCTGTGCTGTTGCCAATGAGATCGGCTATCCAGTGCTCGTTAGACCAAGCTTCGTGCTCGGTGGTAGAGCGATGAGAATTGTTGCGGACGAGACTCAGCTCAGACAGTACCTGAGGACAGCTGTAGAAATTGACGAAGATAAACCAGTGCTCGTTGACCACTATATCCGCGGTAAGGAAATCGAGGTTGATGCAATCTGCGATGGTACAGATGTATTTATCCCAGGCATCATGGAACTAGTTGAGCGTACAGGCGTGCACTCTGGAGACTCGATTAGTATCTATCCACCATGCTCCATCTCAGATAAGGTTAAGGAGACTATAAGAGAATATACAGAGAAGCTAGGTCTCGGAATAGGCATTTGCGGACTATTCAACATACAGTTTATCGTCGATGCTTCTGAAAATGTATATATAATCGAGGTAAATCCAAGATCCTCGAGAACCGTGCCGTTCCTATCAAAAGCTACTGGATATAATCTCGCAGACATCGCATCCAAGGTAATGCTCGGCATCAGCCTAGAGGAGCAGGGGTTCAAGGGATTAAAGCCGCTCGAGAAGAAGAGATGGTACGTAAAGGTGCCGGCATTCTCATTTGCAAAGCTATCAGGAATGGATATAAGACTATCGCCTGAGATGAAATCTACTGGCGAAGCCATCGGGTATGACGATGATATGATGCGAGCTTTTTACAAGGCCATGCAGGCAGCAGGTATGAGAATGCAGAATTACGGAACGGTATTTGCATCGATTAACGATGAGTCTAAGGAGGATGCACTGCCACTAATCAGAGGTTTCTACGACCTAGGATTCAACATTGAGGCGACAGAGGGTACGGCGCAGTTCCTTAAGAATAATGGCGTAAAGACCAGAAGTTTCAAGCATACTGACAACAGCCTGGATGCAGTAATGGATGAGTTCAGACAGGGTTACGTGACGTATGTGATCAACATCGGAGATATCAGATCCGTAGATGCGAATTCTATGGGCAGCCGCATCAGGAAGTGTGCTGCTGAAAATAACGTGACTACGCTCACCTCACTCGATACCGTGAGAGTCCTTCTAAAAGCGATTGATGATATAACATTTAAGGTGTCCACAATCGACGCTTAGTGTTATAATTAGGTATTATTCAACTAGAGGAGGGGGCTATGAACATCAGAGAGTGTGTAAAGGTGAGACACTCCGTGCGCGCTTACGAGGACAGGTCTATCGATGCGAAGGTAGCAGAGGACCTTAAGGTCATGATTCAGCAGTGTAACCGCGAGGGAGATATGCATTTTCAGCTTATACAGGATGAGCCAAAGGCATTCTCGAGTCTACTTGCAAAATACGGCAAATTCTCAAATGTTAAAAATTACATTGCCGTAGTCGGTAGGAAGCGTGAAGACCTCGATGAAAAGGCGGGATACTACGGTGAGAAGCTAGTGATCCGCTGTGTGCAGCACGGGCTCAGCACTTGCTGGGTAGGTGGAACCTATAAGAAGGTCAAGGACGCTATAGATGTCGGACACGATGAGAAGATCGTTGCCGTAATTGCCCTAGGTTATGGATGCACGACGGGAGCTAACAGGAAGTCTAAGAAGCCAGAAGATGTCTTCGATGGCAAATCTTCGAGGATTTCAAGCTACGAGGACACTCCGGAGTGGTTCAAGAAGGGCGTTGAGATGGCACTCCTAGCACCGACAGCTATGAATCAGCAGAAGTTTACCTTTGCGATAAGCGGAGATAGAATCAAAATAAAGCCTGGCTTCGGACCATTTACTAAGCTAGATGCTGGCATCGTCAAGTACCATTTTGAGATAGGTTCTTCGCCAAAGGAATTCGTATGGGCATAATATGATGAACGAAATACATGAGATTCGCCAGATTGCCGTCATGAGATCAGCCTTCAAGCAGAAGTACGGTATACCGAGGCAGCCGAGGCTCGTACGCGGCCTGAAGTCGGAGGTAGTTTTCGGCGACGAATTTAATAATCCTGACGCTGTGAGAGGACTCGAAGAGTTCTCTCACATTTGGCTAATTTGGGGATTTTCGGACACCAAGATAGATATGACCGAGGAGCATCCAGCGTGGAAGCCTACCGTGAGACCACCTCGCCTCGGCGGGGATATACGAAAGGGCGTATTTGCTACGAGGTCTCCATATAGGCCGAACTCACTTGGCATGTCTGCAGTTAAGCTCCTCGAGATACGAGATGATAATGGTCAGCTCAGACTCATCGTCGAAGGAGCAGATCTACTCGATGGCACGCCGATATACGACATCAAGCCGTACATCCCTTATAGCGATATCATCACAGAGGCAGATGAAGGGTTTGCAAAGAGCGTTGATACTTCGATTGATGTTGAATTTTCAGATGACCTACTTGCAAAAGTTGATGAAGAGTTTCGCGCGCCACTCATAAGGATTCTTGAGCTTGATCCAAGGGATGCCTATGATAGGGATTCTGCAAAGCCATGCAAGATGGCGTTTGCGAACGTCGATATAGAGTTCGTGCTCAGGGACGGAAGATTGGTTGTCACAGCGGTGAATGAGCTTTAAGGCTGATAACAGAATCAGGTAAGGCTTGATTTAAAAAACAGCATAATATTTGAACAGGAAAGAAATGGATAACGACAAGATTATTACAGCGAGAATAGAGGATAAGCTCGAACAGTGCGAGCGTGGTAGCTACATTACTGCGACAGGCTTTCTTAACATGCACGAACAGTCGCTAGCCATGCGCATCGTGAAGGGGAGAAGCGACGTAAAATCTTTTTTCTATGGCGGGTATGATGATGCCGAGAGACGGATTATCATGTTCGTTCCAGATGGATACGCAGATACTCTCGAGGAAGCGCTAGAGATGATTTCACCGCTTTCGGTGCTTCACATCAAGGTGGCTACAGGCGGCAGAAAGCTCACGCATAGGGACTATCTCGGTTCGGTGCTATCGCTTGGACTTGATAGGTCTGTAATAGGGGATATCCTTGTAAATGACAATGGTGCAGACATGATTGTGAATTCTGAAATTGTGGATTTCCTTCTAGCCGAATTTCACAGTGCCGGTCATACAAATCTCCAGATTACAGCATCTGATATAGGCGAACTGGAAGTACCCGAGCAAAGGGTGAAAGCGGTTAGAGACACACTTTCTTCGCCAAGACTAGACAATGTGGTGTCAGCGGCGTTCCATGTCTCGCGGAGCGAAGCGGTGAGAGCCATAAAGGGTGGCATCGTTTTTGTAAATCACGAGGAAGTTACCAAGGTAGACAAGCGTATCAATGAAGGTGACACGATAGTTCTCCGTGGCAGAGGTAAGGCGATACTTTCTGAGCTTTCGGGGCTCTCCAAGAAGGGAAGAATATGGGCGGAGTTTAAGGTGTTTATTTAACAGAGTTCAAGGTGTTCAGTTCATATAAGATAAGGAAATCATCTCTGCACCATAGCTCCAGCTTCGCTAGCTACACTTCTCAGTGGAAAATCAGCAGAATTGGTGCCGCAACAGCTCCATAACAGTTTGAACTGGTTGCGCCCCGGTGTTACAATCAAAATGTAATAAATATTTCTCTATATAATTACATCGGAGGTAGACAAATGTTTGAATATACTGATATTAAGACTGCACCTGCAGCTCTAGGACCATACTCACAGGCAGTGATGGCGGGAAATACACTTTACGCTTCTGGCGCAATCGGAATCGACCCTGAGACAGGGAAGTTCGCTGGCGAGGATGTGCAGAGCCAGTGCGAGCAGGCTTGCAAAAATGTAGGCGAGATCCTCAAGGCTAACGGCATGACTTACGATAACGTAGTTAAGACAACTTGCTACATCCTAGATATGGCAGAGTTCAAGGATTTCAACGAAGTGTATGCTAAGTATTTCACTTCAAAGCCAGCTAGATCATGCGTTGCAATCACAGCGCTTCCAGCAGGAGCACTCTGCGAAGTTGAAATTATTGCAGTGAAGTAAAACTCGCAATCGATAAAACTGTGCAGTAAAACTGCATATTAAATCAGTTAATAAAACACTGTGACGAAAACCTGTATTGAAATTTTCAATAGCGAAAAATGCACTAATTTCGGAGTAGTAACTATGATAATCGACTGATTTTGCATAGCTGTAACATAAGTGACCGCCTGTAGAAGCCTTCTGGCGGTCTTTTTATTTTGAACTCCAATAAATCATTACGGAAAATTCATGTATAATAGCCAGTATGAAAGGAAGGGGTTATGAACGACATTAAGGTTATTAGATTTGATAATTTACATGATATAGAGCTACCTCACGTGTTCGAGTGTGGTCAGTGCTTTCGCTGGAATGAACGTGAGGATGGCTCATACATAGGTGTTGCAGGAGGTCATGCGGCACACGTTTCGCTCGAGCACGATGGCGATTCGTGCTCGCTTATCATCGAGTGCACGGGTGGTAGTGAGAAGTATTGGCATAGCTACTTTGATCTGGATACGGACTATGGAGCGATGAAGAAAGCACTTCTCGCTGGTGATCCTAAGCTAGCAAAGTCGATAGATGTGTGTCACGGCATCAGGATACTCAATCAGGACTACTGGGAGGTTCTCATCTCCTTCATAGTCTCGCAGAACAACAACATACCTAGGATCAAGAAATGCATCGAGTCGCTAGCGAAGAACTACGGCACAGAGATAGGTGAATTTATGGGCGAGGTGCGATATGCATTTCCGACACCTGAGCAGCTATCGAGGGCTACACTCGAAGAACTGGCGGACTTAAAGCTCGGATATAGAAACGCATACCTAGTATCAGCTCCTAAGCATTTCGCTGAGCACGGAGTGCCTACGGGAACAACGGAAGAGAAACAAAAGGCTCTATTATCTTATCTTGGTGTTGGACCTAAAGTCGCAAACTGCATATTGCTATTTGGTCTCAGAGACTTTACGGCATTTCCTATAGATATCTGGATGAAGAAGATAATGGTTGATTTATATGGCTTCGACATTAAGGATATAAAAGGGATGCAGAAGTTTGCTGATGAGCACTTCGGCGAACTAGGCGGCATAGCACAGCAGTATCTGTTCTATTACTATAGAAGCATGCAGTGAAGATATTTTCACATTTAATTCATAGTGCCGTGTTGACAACATATGGGGGTCTGAGTAAAATTATGTTATAGAGTTTAGCACTCTTGATAATTGAGTGCTAACAATACGAATAAAGCTTATGATCAGGAGGTTACAAATGAGTATAGGAATAAAGCCACTAGGCGCAAGAGTTGTTATTAAGCGTAGCGAAGCACTTGAGAAGACTGAAGGCGGTCTGATACTTTCGGCAAGTGCTAAGGAGAAGCCACAAGAGGCTGAAGTTCTCGCAGTAGGTCCAGGAACTGAAGACGAGAAGATGGAAGTAAAGGTAGGAGATAAGGTTATATTCTCGAAGTACGGCGGCACAGAGCTCAAGTATGGTGGCGAGGATTATATCATCATGAGCCAGAGGGATATTTTGGCAGTAATCGAGTAATTGATTAGTCTCTATAGAGGTGTAGCGGCATTACTAAGAGAGGCAGATATACTTATAACTGTAAAGTCAGTAGTTTAAATTTAATCACGCACCATGATTGGTGCATATATATAGGAGGAAATTAAAATGGCAAAGGATTTACATTATGGTGAGGAGTCTAGAAGAAAGCTCCTCGCAGGCGTAGACAAGCTTGCAGATACAGTTAAGATTACACTTGGACCTAAGGGTAGAAATGTTCTAATCGAGAGATCGTATGGATCTCCACTTATTACTAATGACGGAGTTTCAATCGCTAAGGAAATCGAACTCGAGGACCAGGTAGAGAACATGGGAGCTCAGCTAGTTAAGGAAGTTGCTACGAAGACTAACGATGTAGCAGGTGACGGAACTACTACAGCTACACTTCTCACACAGGCAATCGTTCGCGAAGGATTCAAGAACGTAACTGCTGGAGCTAATCCAATGGTTCTCAAGAAGGGAATCAGCGGTGCTGTAGAGGTCGCAGTTGAGTACCTCAAGAACAGCGCAGTTAAGGTAGATGACAAGGAGAGCGTAGCTCAGGTTGCATCTGTATCTGCTGGAGATAGAGAGATTGGAGAACTAATCTCCGAGGCTATGGAGAAGGTAGGAACTGACGGCGTAATCACAGTTGAGGAGTCGAGGTCACTCGGAACTACACTAGACGTGGTTGAGGGTATGCAGTTCGACAGAGGATATCTATCACCATATATGGCAGCTAATTCTGAGAAGATGGAAGCGGTTCTTGATAACCCATATATCCTTCTTACAGACAAGAAGATTTCCAACATTCAGGATCTAGTACCACTTCTTGAGGATATCATGAAGTCAGGCAAGAAACTGCTCATCGTTGCAGATGACGTAGATGGCGAGGCACTTGCAACACTCGTAGTTAACAAGCTGAGAGGAACACTTGACGTAGTAGCTGTAAAGGCACCTGGATTTGGAGACAGAAGAAAGGCTATGATGGAGGACATCGCAATCCTCACAGGCGGTACTGTAATCAGCGAGGAGCTAGGATATGAGCTCAAAGAAGCTACGGTAGACATGCTCGGTAAGGCTGGAACTGTTAAGGTTAATAAGGATCACACAGTAATCGTGAACGGTGCTGGGGATAAGTCTGAAATCGAAGAGAGAGTAGAGAAAATCAAAGGCGAGATTGAGGATTCGACTTCTGACTTCGATAGAGAAAAGCTGCAGGAGAGACTTGCTAAGCTAGTCGGCGGAGTTGCAGTTATCAATGCTGGAGCTGCTACAGAGACAGAGCTCAAGGATAAGAAGCTCAGACTCGAGGACGCTCTAAATGCTACTAGAGCTGCAGTTGAAGAAGGCATAGTTGCTGGTGGTGGTACATCGCTTATCTGTGCAATCGATAAGGTATCTGAGTATGCTGAGAGCCTTGACGGAGATATGAAGACTGGTGCGAGAATCGTAGTTAGAGCACTAGAGGAGCCAGTTAGACAGATTGCTGAGAACGCAGGATATGAAGGTAGTGTAATCGTTGCAAAGGTTAAGGAGTCCAAGAAGGGCGTCGGATTTAACGCAGCAACAGAGGAGTACGTAGACATGATCGAAGCTGGTATCGTTGACCCAGTTAAGGTTACAAGATCTGCACTTCAGAACGCTTCGAGTGTAGCAGGTATGCTTCTCACTACTGAGGCTGGAATTTCAGAGATTAAGGAAGACTTGCCAGCTGCACCTGCAATGCCTGCAGGCGGCGGAATGGGCATGATGTAATAGGCGAGGGATATGGCAGCAAGAGCATCATCAAAGACTGATAGAGTAATAGCTGAACGCCTCATGGTGAGCCCGCTTTTTGAGAATATGACGGTAGATGACGTGCACAACTGCTTTACATGCAGTGGTGCACTCTGCCTATCATTCAAGAAAGGGGACATGATATTCACTGAAGAGGATGAACCAACTAAGCTCCACATCCTCCTAGAGGGTGGAGTGAGGATCGGTTATGATTCCTTCGACGGCAACAGGAG